>Ga0210406_10006557_pt1 | contig 12052 bp, 3 predicted proteins | sample IncBWC30MmetaG_FD_155454 | JGI IMG/M metagenome (GOLD analysis project Ga0210406, IMG submission 155454) | Forest soil microbial communities from Barre Woods Harvard Forest LTER site, Petersham, Massachusetts, United States - Inc-BW-C-30-M | ecosystem: Environmental > Terrestrial > Soil >...
CTACGAGTCGTTCATCATTCAATCTGTAGCGGCAGGCGTGTCGCCTGCAAAAACTGCAGACATTTCGCCTGTAAAAAAATCTGCAAAAATCTTAGAAAAAGTTCTTGCATCGCAATTGCAAAAACTCTATTCGTCGCACTTTGTGTCGGACGGAATCCTACAAAAATCCCCAGTTAGCGATCGTTTCTGGGAGATTCTTAATTCGGACGAGTTCGTTGTTCTCAGGGCCTTCCTAATAAAGATTGCTGCAATATTCGGTACCGTTTTTGTTTGCTTTACAAGTGCGGTTTTCGCCCAGGTCGCCACGCCTACATTCATTCCAAATGGCGGATGGTATCCAACTGAGCAGGCGGTCACGGTCAATTGCACGACTTCTGGAGCAACGATCAACTATACGACAAATGGCGTCACACCTGGGCCTTCTGATCGGGTTGTTCCTTCCGGTGGAACTGTCTTGGTCGATCGACCGCTCACGCTAGAGGCAAACGCTTGGAAAACTGGGATGACTTCCAGTGGAACCGCGATTGCCAACTTTACCATCAGCGGAAAACTTGCAGCCGGAGGAAGCCATTCCGTGGCCCTGAAATCGGAAGGCACCGTCTGGACTTGGGGTTCCAATGCGAGTGGCCAACTTGGAATTGGATCCACCGACTCGAGTACCCACGCTGCACCGGTCCAGGTTAAATTGAATTCAACAACATTTCTGACGGGAATGTCCATTGCAGGAGCCGGTGCTTCGCATTCGCTTGCTGTGAGAAAATCCGATGGTTCGGTTTTCGGATGGGGGAGCGACTCCGCGGGGCAATTAGGCGATAATTCTAAAACAACAAAAGCGTACCCGGTCCAAGCAAAGACAACGGCGTCAGGCAATCCGGTGTTGACCGGCATTATTGACATCGCTGGCGGTTCCACTCACACGCTGGCACTCAAAGCCGATGGAACGGTCTGGACATGGGGCAGCAATAGTTCGGGCCAACTTGGAGACGGTAGCACGACGTCGCGCCGATTGGCTGCACAGGCAAAAACCGCGTCCAACACATTCTTGACCGGCGTGATTGCGATTGCTGCTGGAGATAATTTCTGCGCCGCGCTTAGATCCGATGGAACTGTTTGGACTTGGGGTGTCAACAGCTCCGGCCAACTTGGCATTGGATCTACAACAACCCAAAAATATGCTGTCCAAGTAAAGTTAAGTGGAGGTACGCCGTTATCTGGAATTGCTGACATCGCTTGCGGCTCAGCTCATGCTCTGGCGCTAAAAACGGACGGAACGGTCTGGAGTTGGGGAGGGAACACAAACGGTCAGCTGGGCAACGGCACGACTACGCAGGCAAAAAACCCGATCCAAGTTAAGATAAATTCCACGACTTTCTTTTCTGGCGCTGCAGCGCTGGCGGCAGGGACCAGTCACAGCGTAATTCTTAAGAGTGACGGCAGCGTTTACGCATGTGGGCTGAATTCGTCAGGGCAACTAAGTATCAATTCGACGAGTCAGCAGCTTTATCCAACCCAAGCGGTTTCCAGCGCAGGGCCGGTTTTGTCTGGGATTGTCGATCTTGGGTGTGGCGCTAATCACACTCTCGTTACGAAAAGTGACGGCACCATTTCCGGAAGCGGACTTAATTCGTCAGGTCAGGCAGGGTATCCGACAACCATATTTAATCCCAAAGCGGCTACTCCGATCTCCGGTTTCTTGATTATCAGCGCCTTGGACGATCCTGATGGCGACGGGTTGCCAACTTGGCGTGAGCGGGAACTGGGCACGAACCCCAATAACGCAGACACGGATGGCGACGGCATGCCGGATCGTTGGGAGGTAAATCATAATCTAAATCCATTGGTCAACGATGCATCTGCCGACCCAGATGGGGACGGTTTCACCAATCTCCAGGAGTATCAAAATGGCACCGATCCCTTCGACTACTTTAACGGGGCCAGTTTTAATCTGAGCATCTTGAGCGGTGATGGGCAATCTGGTCCCCCGGGAGGGTGGCTACCGCTCCCTTTGACGGTCCACGTTACTAATACATCTGGGGTACCGCTAATTAATGCGCCAGTGACCTTCTCGCTCGGTCCGAATTCAGGCGGCGGAGTCTCGGCCACGAGCGGCGGCACCACGGTGTCATCTCTGACTCTGCGGACCGACGTCAATGGCAATGCTGCGGCTTACTATCAACAACCTCCTACTGCAAACACGTTGAGCACGGTCAATGCACGGGCTGGCACAGTTACAATCAGACAGGTGACCTTTACCGCTTCGACCAGCGATCTGCCGCCCTTGGGACTGAAGTTGTGGCTCCGGGCTGACGCCGGCATCACCAAAGACGGGAACAATAACATTAGTTCCTGGCTGGACCAATCAGGCCACGGTTTTCCGGCGAGCCAGACCAACAGCTCGAACAAACCCGTGTGGGTGAGCTCAGTGGCCGGCGGCTTGCCCGCCGTGTACTTCGACGGCAACAACCGGTTTTTTAGTTTGCCTGATGTGATGTCCACCGCGACCGCGGGCGAGCTCTTTGTTGTGCTGAGGACCGAAGGCGATCCAAATCCACCCCGCGGATTTATGCGATTTGGAAGTCAAACCGCTGGAGACATCTTATATCCATACCAGGGCCAGATTTATGATGCGTTCGGGAGCACGACAGTGAAACTGGTGGGGACTCCTCCTGTTCCGCTGACTCAGTATCACCTCTACAATGCCTCTTCCAAAGCAGGAGAATGGACTGCTCGAATTAATCAGCAACTCCAGTACACCACCTCAACCAACATGGCTGGATTTACTACCACGCCGACGATTGGAGCCTACTATTACTCTTTTTATGGGTATATGTCAGAGATTGTCATCTATGACCATGTCCTCACAAGCGCCGACCGCAGCGCGGTCAGCAATTATCTGGCTTCTAAGTACCAGGCGGCCATCACTCCGCCGGCACCTACGAATTTGGTTGGTTCTCCAACGACGCCAACCCAGGTAGGGCTTAACTGGAATAGTCAGACAGGGTCTAGCATCAAGATTGAGCGAAAAACTGGCATAAACGGTACTTATTCTCAAATTGGCTCAACGGCAGTAAGCGCCACTATTTACAACGATAGTAATCTCTCCCCTGCCACCCAATATTATTATCGCATTCGCGCCAGTAATTTTGCCGGCGACTCAGACTACTCGAATGAAATTTCCGTAACGACTCCGGCTACTGGTGCGACAGTGCCAACAACCGGCCTAAAGCTGTGGCTGCGCGCCGACTTCGGTGTCGTAAAGGATGCAAATAATCTGGTAAGCACATGGACGGATGAGTCGGCAAACCTAAACAACGCAACTCAAGCAACGACGAGCTCGCAACCGACTTTGGTATCCAACGCGATGAATGCGAAGCCAGTTCTTCGGTTCGACGGCCAGACGAAACTTCTCGGCCTTCCAAATTTTCTGTCTAGCGCAACAGCCGCAGAAGGTTTTGTAGTTACTCGAGTGCCGTCGGAAACCTCCGCCAACGGCGGCGGGGTGTGGTCGTTCGGGTGGAATGTTCCGGCTGGATGTGGACACGGAAATCGTTACCCGGACGACCAGGGACAAATCTTGGACGACTTTAGCAGCGCGAACAATTACTATAGCGGGCCGACTGGCGCTCGCCTCGACGAACCACACGTTTACAACGTCGTAAGTTCATCGGCAGAATGGACGAGTCGTATCAACGGCAACCTTCAGTTCACCACAACAAACAACACAGTCGCGTTCTCGCCCGGACCGGCAATCGGAGCGGGTGGCTGGCAACCATTCTATGACCGCAACTACTTTGCTGGTGATATCGCGGAAGTCTTGGTCTTCGATCATGCCCTAACACAAACCGAGCGCGGCGCGGTGTTCTCGTACTTGCACGACAAGTACGGCCTTGGAGATAGTGACGGAGACGGACTTCCGGATTGGAAGGAGCGCGAGATTGGTACCGATCCGTATAACCCTGACACGAACGGTGATGGAATTCCAGACGGGATCGAATATGCCATGGGCCTTGATCCGACAAACATGGACATGGACGGAGACGGTTTGACCAACGCACAAGAACTCGCCATGGGGACCAACCCATTCCTCGCTGACACCGATGGCGATGGCGTGCCGGACAACCAGGATGCTTTTCCCCTGGATCCGACCCGCTGGCAAGCGCCTGCATCCGATCCGAACGATTACACGCCACCAACTATCACTCTTGTCGAGCCAGCCGACGCTGTCCTTCTTCCTTAGATTCGTTGTTGTCCGTCATGCGATCGAATTCTTCTCTCATTTTGAAATCACGACCGAGTTTCTTGATGCGCAGTGTCGCTCTGGCGATCATTCCAATCCAAGGATTAACGATTCTTCCGGCTGGCGCGCTCGCCGCGATCGCACCAGAGCAAGAGCCTGTTGCTTCACACTCAGCTACTCCAACGAAAAGCGCTCTCCTTACCGACCCGACTGCAAAAGTAAAGGTTAACCATACACTTCCGGCTCTTACTCCGCCTAAGCCATTGGGGTTTTCTAGTAAGGCCAGGGATGAAGAATTCGCCGCGAGTCATGTTTTTGCTGAACCGTTAATCCCAGTTGGAGGAAAGACCAATCCGACTGAAAACAAGGCTCTTGCGGCGGTGATAACGGCGTTCACCAAAGCGGCCGATCCCGAGCAAACTCATAGGTTATCAGAGTTTCTCCATCGCTTTGCTCAGTCCGCCTGGCGCGCTTCTCTTCTCGCCAACCTCGGGACAGTCTATCGCTCAACCGGCTATTGGTCGAAGGCTCTCGATGCGTGGGAAGAATCTTGGAAACTCCTTGGCAAAGAGACCGCGCCGAAGGCGAAAGCCTTGGGCGACTTCGTCTTGGGAGAACTTGCGCAACTCAACGCGAGATTGGGAAGAGCCGAAAGGCTAGAAGCTCTCTTTGCGGAGATAGGCGATCGTGACGTGCGTGGGCCTGCCACGGAGAAGGTTGCCGGGGCCAAGCAAGGCCTCGGCCTCATGCAGAATCGGCCGCAAGATGCGTTTCGTTGCGGCCCGATGGCGCTGGATCGGATTCTCGCGACGACAAGTCAACGTCATGGAACCGACAAACAGATTTTTGAATCGCGCTCGACACTCCAGGGTATGTCCCTCGTTGAGGTAAATAAATTGGCGCAAAATCTGGGAATGAAATATCAGATGGCAAAGCGTTCGCCCGGAGCACAAGTGATTTATCCGTCAGTGGTGAACTGGAAAGTCGGCCACTTTGCCGCTCTGACCAGACAGTCGAACGGAAAATTTCTTTCACAGGACCCAACATTTACCGAAGATTTCTGGGTCACAACCCAGGCGCTTGATAAGGAAGGCTCGGGCTACTATTTGGTCCCAGAAGGCGCGCTGCCTCCTGGGTGGCAGGCGGTCGATCCCGAAGAAGGAAAGAACGTCTGGGGCAAAGGCAATGCGGGCTCTTTCACTGCGGCGGTACCCCCATGTGTGGCGCCGATGATTGAATGCAGTAGTTGCTCCGGGAGCGGCGGAATGGCGACATATAACGTTGACGCCTCGAGAGTGGGTCTCTCCCTGAATGATGCTCCAGTTAGTTACACGCCTCCCAAGGGTCCGGCTGTCAGCTTCATCGTTTCTTATCAACAACGCGAAGTCGCGCCAATTTCTACGCCAAATTATTCGAACCTTGGCAACAAATGGAGCTTTAATTGGCTCAGTTACATTGTAACGGATCCAGCCAATGGCACTGCTGATGTAACGACCTACGGGCCAGGCGGTGGAACTCTCAATTATAAAGGGTTCAATTCCAACACCCAGAGCTATACTCCCCAACTCGAGACGCAAACCAGCTTGGTCAAAACCGGCCCAACCGCCTACGAAAAACGGTTTCCCGATGGCTCGAAGCAGATTTTTAATCTCTCGGACGAGGGGCCTACCTATCCGAGAAAGATTTTCATGACACAATCAGTCGATCCGCAAGGTAACACACTCACCTTCACGTATGACGGGACCTTTCGGTTGGTGGCTGTAACAGATGCGCTCGGTCAGGTTACAACCCTGACCTACGGATTGGCTGCTGATCCGTTGAAGATTACAAGAGTGACCGACCCCTTTGGCCGGAGCGCAACGTTTGACTATAACGCGTCGAACCAGCTTTGGAAAATCACCGACACGATCGGTTTGATTTCACAATTTACCTACGATTCCGGAGATTTCATTAGCAAGCTGACCACACCTTACGGCGATACCACTTTTCTCAAGGGCGAGGAGTACGGCCATCGCTGGTTGGAAATTCAAGATCCCGAGGGCGCCCGGGAACGCGTCGAATATATCAATGGAGCTCCCGGCATTCCCTATTCGGTTCCCACGGCAAGTGTTCCGGCCGGAATGTTCGCTTTCAACCAGTACATGAACTATCGGAACACCTATTATTGGGACAAGAAAGCGAGGGCCGAGGCGCTGGGCGATTACACGAAAGCGCGAATCACCCATTGGCTACACACTGATTACGACATCAATACTGCGTCCGATATCCCCGAAAACACCAAACAACCTCTGGAGAACTGGGTCTGGAATGATTATCCGGGGAACGGCGGTATCCAGACTGGAACCAGCAACAGGCCGTCCAACGTTGGGCGCGTTTTGGATGATGGCAGAACGCAGCTCTACCAATACGAATACAATAGCTTTGGCAAAACCACGAAAGTAACGGACCCGGCCGGTCGCATCACGGCTTATGTTTACGACACGAATGGTATTGACTTGCTCGAGGTTCGACAGAAGACCGGCGGCATTAATGAGCTTCTGGCCAGTTACACATACAACGCTCAGCATCTGCCGCTTACGGCGACCGACGCGTCCGGTCAGTCAACCACATACATGTACAACGCGGCCGGGCAGGTTCGCACCATCACCAACGCAAAGAGCGAGGTCACAACCTACAATTACGACGCCAATGGTTATCTGCAGAACATCGCCGGCCCGCTGCCAGGCGCGATCACATCATTCACATACGATGGCTTTGGCCGGCTGAGAATAACGACGGATTCTGAAGGGTATGCGGTCACGATCGATTACGATGCCATCGGCGGCGATCCGACTAAAACGATGGACCGCGTCGCCAAAGTCACATACCCGGATGGTACCTATGAACAGGTCACCTATGATCGGCTCGATCCGGAATGGACGCGCGACCGGCTTGGTCGCTGGAGCCGTAAGTTTTACGATCTGTTCCGTCGCGTCGTTGCCACGCAGGATCCGCTGAATCGCTTCGTGCTATACGATTGGTGTGGATGCGGCAGTTTGGATGGAATTACCGATCCAAACAGGAACACGACTTCATGGACGCGGGACATCCAAGGACGTGCGACGGACAAGTTTTACTCCGATCAATCGAGTACTCATTACACCTACGAGAATACAACCAGTCGTTTGGGAACCATGACCGATGCGATGGGGCAAAGCACGAACTACACGTATTTCGCCGATAACAATCTTCAACAGGTCAGTTACACAAACGCGGTGCACGCCACACCGAGTGTCAGCTACACCTACGACACGAATTACAATCGTTTGCTCACGATGACCGACGGCACTGGTGTTACAACCTATACTTACAACCCGATCACGGCGCCGCCGGGACTGGGAGCGGCACGTCTCCAGACCGCCGATGGTCCTCTCCCGAACGACACGATCAGTTATGGCTACGATGAGCTAGGGCGCGTGGCAAATCGTTCGATCAACGGCGCAGCAAATGCTGCTTCTGTACAATACGATTCACTTGGCCGCGTGCAAAACGTCACGAACCCGATTGGGATGTTCAACTATGCTTACGTCAATACCACTGGCCGGCTCGATCATGTCGATTTTCCAAATGGGCAAAAAGTGCAGTATACATATTTTGATAATTTGGGTGACCAGCGATTGCAGCAGATCAAGAACCTCGATCCTTCAAACGCAGTCATTTCGCAGTTCGACTACACATACAATCCAGTCGGCAACATTCTGGCTTGGACGCAAACGAATTCGGGCACTGCGAATCCGCGCCGTTACGACTTTGGCTACGATGCGGCCGATCAGTTGCGCGGAGCCGGTCTAACAGACACAGTAACACAATCCGCAGTGCATCAATATGACTACGATTATGATCCCGCGGGGAATCAAAAAACCACCCAGGTTGACGGTGCCGTTTCGACCTCGGGTGCCAATAACTTGAATCAAATCACGAGCCAGTCGTCGGGCGGCAATATGCATTTTAGGGGCACTGTAAATGAACCCGCGACTGTGACGGTTGCTGGCAACGCTGCCAGTGTGGACGCGGCGGGAAATTTCGATGGAACCCTAAACGTCAACGTCGGGACTAACACAGTCGCTGTGACCGCCACGGACGCCAGCGGCAATAGCCGGACGAACAATTATCAGGTCAACGTGCCGTCGGGCGTCAACACGACTCTTCTTTATGACCTGAATGGGAATCTCACAAATGATGGATCGAAGATCTTTGAGTGGGATGCAGCCAACCGATGCGTCGCAATAAACTCAGGCACGCATCGTACGGAAATGAACTATGACGGTCAAAACCGCGAGAGCAAACGCGTTGAGAAAGAGAATGGGACGGTCATCGGAACCAAACAATACATCTGGGACGGCTGGCGACGTTCGGAAGAGAGAGACGCGAACAATCAGGTGACCAAGCGCTTTTATGCTCGAGGCGAGCAGATCGGTGGGAGCTCGTATTTCTTCAGCCGTGACCATCTGGGCTCGACTCACGAGCTGACTGACGGCGCGGGCGTCGTTCATGCGCGTTATGACTATGATCCATACGGAGTTCGAATAAAGCTCAGTGGCGACCTCGAGGCTGACTTCGGTTTCACTGGCTACTATGGGAGCAGCCAGTACTCTGACCTCGCCTTCGCTCCATTGCGCATCTACAGCGCGAATTTAGGTCGATGGATCGGCCGCGATCCGATAGGGGAACGAGGAGGGATGAATCTTTATGCGTACGTCGGTAATAATTCAATGAATTACACAGATTCGCTCGGCCTGCTCGTAGATGCATATCTGAATGAGGCTCAAGGCATCATCACGATTATTGACAGGGACACTCGTCGGGTTGCGGCATTTAGGGGCGGAGCCGGCACGGACGAGTATAGAAACGACTGGTCCAAGGAGAGAGAAGTAAGCATGGGACCATTGCCCCGGGGCGACTATGATATTTTAAATCGGATTCAAGGCGGCAATCCACAACTTGATGGAGCTCCTGCTTGGGCGCTCGATCTGAAGGATAGCCACGCACTCGACGATATCGCGCAGGGCTACGGTCGAGGTGCGTTTAGATTTCACTTCGGTAGTTCGGCAGGCTGTGTCACGACGTACGATCCAAAAGGATTTCAGGACGCGATAGAGATCTTAAACGCCACGAAAACGAACACACTCATCGACTCAAGAGGCCGCAGTAGAACCTATTATGGCAACTTTCACGTATTCGCTGGCGCGGACACGGCTCCTGCGCTCCTTCCATGAAACCGCTGGCGAAATTACTTGGTAGCTTACTTCTGATCGGTGGCTGGGCAGCGGCGCAGTCGCCGAAGTCCGAATCGGGACGATTGGAACTAGGCAACGGCGTCGTCGTTGAATATAAAACTTCTGCCTACAGCCCAAAAACTGAGGGCCATCTTGGTCCTTTATTTGGGACCGACGGTGATATTCCTCATACCACGTTGAAAGAGCTCACATTAGTGCAAGGCAAAATAAAGGTACCATTAGACGTTTCAGGTATGTATGACCCCTGGTTTGAAAAGCCAAACCCGTCGCGTTTTCGATTTCGCGCTTTCGACTCACGAAACGCAATCTTAACTGGAATTTTCTCGGACGCTGCCGGGAGCTACGTGGCCGAATGGTTAATTGTTGACCACATCGGCGTTCGGATTTTGTTATCGAAAGACCCTTTGGTTGTTCGAGAAAAGCTCCGGCGTTCAATGTAGAGTGCTGCGGGTAAGCCGCCAACGGACGGAGCTAACATGGGTCGTCTGAGGAGCGGGGATCTGCGAAATGGGGTCTGATCTTTATTTGGTAACATGCATGCATTCTCGACAACATCTCCGCGAGCGATTTTCCCGTGAAAGATCGTTGGAGGAGTATTGTACTAGCTTGCTGGAGCGCAGCACCGATGGTCACTCTCACTGCGTGCGCGGCCCCGTATGGTGGTCACACGAATCGTACCGACTGCGATATTCGAATTGGGGGAGCCGTTCTCAGCGTTGCTGCCGACAACGGGTTCGCTTATCGCCAAGCTGTGCTTTCTGCATGCAGCGGCAAGGCTGGTGCACTTGTCGATTTATTGTTGTTTACCGATAAAACTGACGGGGAGGCTACTTTGGATCATGGAAGTGTTCTGCTCGCTTTAAGGGATCATGTCGGTAGGCAGCGGTTCGACAGCATCTCGCGATCCCTTGGTGATGACCGGAAAAAAGCAATAGACTCCCTTCTCGAGATGGCCGAAAAACTGCATCGAGCGACGGTTCAGATGTTAGGCCGTACAGACCGTCGCCGATCAAGAGCCAAGCTAGATACGATCGCTGTTGGAGAGCGAACGCCGCACACGGTCAGTAAGGAGGACGAAAAGCGTACTTTGCGTTCTTGCTGTAATAAGCGTTCTCTCATTGTCTCACGATCTCGCTCTAGGCAGTGCCAAATACCGTTTTGTAGGCGAAGATGTGGACTAAGCAGACCAGCGTAAAAGATTTTCGAGAACTTCGGCCTCCAGATTCCGGAGAAGGATGGTGAAATGAATACAAATGCCAAAGTTTTCAGCGCAGTCACCAAGTGTTGGCCCCTTGCCGAAGCATGGCGCGTTCGCCGTGTGAAATTTCGAGATAGATATCAACGATCAATTGTATCAGCGTCCAAAATGTCCGACCTCGTCGGATGTCGTACCACGCAAAACAAGTGAAATAAACCTTGACCTCGCTTTTGCAAATCGCTAAAAGGACTTCGATTACGTCACCCGACGTTTCAACGCATCTTCGGCCGGGCTGAAAATGCCCATGGGGCCGGACCGCTGCTGGAAAGCCGCTTTACGCGATCTCCAGATCCAACTGGATCCCCGAGTCAGCCGAAGTGAGGCGAATTTTTCGGAAGCCTCATTAGATGGTTCCTGGTTCCGAGCGGAGCTGGATTGCAGTGAATCCAAAAAATTCAGCGTCAAAAATATGAAAGTCTCACCGTTTTCGAAAGATTTTCGAGAACTCCGACGTTCAGATTCCGGAGAAGAATAGGGAAAGGAATAGGGGTCAGGGTGCAAATCTTGACATATTGAAATTAGAAGATCGCGCGCCAAGCAGCAGAGTGAGAAAGAGAATGTGTCAAGATTTGCACCCTGACCCCCAATTCCAATTCCCAAGCGTATGAACATATCTCTTGAACAACTGGAAGAAGCACGCGCAATTCGTCGTCAAATAGATTCTCTCAAACAGTTGGAGGCAACACCCGCAATTCGTGGTCGAATAGACTCTCTCGAAAAACGCTTTGCCTCACTTGTTGGAGCTTCTCCATCAAATTTTTTAACAACGGCCGCCTTCGCGAAAGACCTCTCGCTGCCAATTCTTCCCAGGTTTAATAATCTTTACGACCTGAACAGCTATTCGGGGAAGAGCTCGTACTACGATCTTATGAAGTCGACGATCGAGCCTAAGATCGCCGATATCGCCAAGGACGCCACTCAGGACAACGTGGGCGCGCTGAAGGCCGGTAAAGGGGTGGCCGTGAAGCTCGGGGACCATAACTACAATATTCACGTCAACTTCCCGCTCGGCGCCCAAGGCGGCCGAAGCTACGGCTGGACCTCGGGCCAGGTCGGCGATTGGTCGGACCTGAAGTACATGCAACACCTGGCGCAAGTGGTGCTCGCAAATAATCCGCCAGATCTAAGCGCCTTCTACCAAACCATCGTCCGCATCCTCGGCGCCTGTAACCCTCAGGGAATCGAGAATCTGATTCCCGCCACTCAGCGGGTAGCCACTAACTTCCTCGCGATCTACACCGCCGAAGAATACCGCGCGATGGTTCCGAAAGGCATCAAGAA
>Ga0210406_10006558_pt1 | contig 12050 bp, 11 predicted proteins | sample IncBWC30MmetaG_FD_155454 | JGI IMG/M metagenome (GOLD analysis project Ga0210406, IMG submission 155454) | Forest soil microbial communities from Barre Woods Harvard Forest LTER site, Petersham, Massachusetts, United States - Inc-BW-C-30-M | ecosystem: Environmental > Terrestrial > Soil >...
TCGAAGACGTCGGCGACACCACGTTCCTTCTCGAGGAGCAGATCGACAAGTTCCGCTTCCGCGAGGAAAACGATCGGATCATCGCCGAAGGGGGGCGTCCCGCAACCGGCCGTCCGCTGCTCCTTGGCATCACCAAGGCGTCGCTCTCGACCGACTCGTTCATCTCCGCCGCCAGCTTCCAGGAGACCACCCGCGTTCTTACAGAAGCGGCCGTCGCCGGCAAGGTCGATTATCTGCGCGGCCTGAAGGAAAACGTCATCATGGGCCGGCTCATTCCCGCCGGCACGGGTCTCGAACACTACCGCAGCCTGCAGTTGCTGACCGAGGTTCCTGTTCAGCAGCCCGTGGAAGAACTCCCCGAGGCCGCCGACTTCGCCAACGCCGAGGACGCAGCCAGCCTAGACTTCCTCAGCGGCAAAGACGATGACGCCGACGCAGCCGCGGCCACCGAAGGCCAGGACTAACCCCCGGTAGCACAGGCTTCAGCCTGTGTTCTCATAAAAAAGCCGCGCCCTGTGCGTTTCAGGGTGCGGCTTTTTCTTTGTAGCGGCCGCCGTCTGCGGCGGGCGCCTTTCCCTCATGTAGGCGCGGGGGATCTACCTCGCTCGTCCCGCTTTCTATCTCGGTTGGACGTTCCAGCTGTGCAGGTTAGCGGTTGGGATTCGGCTCGAACTGATATCCGACGCCGCGAATCGTCAACAAGTGAACCGGCTTGCCCGGCTCCGGCTCGATATACCGCCGCAAGCGCACGATGAAATTGTCGATCGCACGCGTATCTGTGTCCTCGTGCAAATTCCATACGTCTTCCAGGATCGCCTTGCGCGACACGGGCCGCCCGGCGTTCCGTATCAGGTAGCGGAAAAGCTCCATCTCCATCAGCGTAAGCTGCACAATCTTGTCGTCCATTTGCAGCCGCAAATTCTCAAAGTCCACCAGCTTGTCTCCAAAGCTGTAGCTTTGTTCCGTGTTGGCTTCCGGTGCCGTGGATCTGGCGGCAGGCGCTCCGGACTTCTTCGACCACTCCTTGCGTCGCAGCAGGCTTTCGATTCGCGCCAGCAGGATCGCCAGGTTGAACGGCTTCGGCAGGTAATCGTCGGCGCCCGATTCGAATCCTTTCAGCACGTCTTCCGCCCTGCCCCGCGCCGTCAACATCAGTAAGGGAATGTAATTCTTGGCCTCACGCAGCTCCCGCGCCACTGAAAATCCGTCTTTCCCAGGCAGCATCACGTCCAGCACCAGCGCGTCATAGCTTTCATTCTTGTTCAGCAACCGCGCCAGCGCCTCCTCGCCCCGGTCGGAAATCTGCACCGAATGGCCTTCCGCCTCCAAGTTGAACCGGAGCCCCTGCGCCAGGTGCGTTTCATCTTCAACAATCAGGATGCGGCTCATACCCGGTAAACTCTCGGCAGGCGGACCGTGAACGTGCTCCCACGGCCCTCGCCTTCGCTTTCTGCGTAAACGTCGCCGCCGTGGCGGCGCGCGATCGATCGCACGATAAATAGTCCCAATCCGGTGCCTTTCACCTGTCCCGCCAGCGGATTCGTCGCCCGGTGGAAGCGATTAAAGATGCGTTTCAATTCGCTGCGCGGGATGCCAATCCCCAGGTCACGCACCGACAACAAAACTTTGTCCATGTCCGGCGTCCGCACATCCACTACGATTTCTCGCTGTTCCCCGGAATACTTCACGGCATTGTCGAACAGATTGAAGACCACCGTGCGCAGCTCCTCGGGATTGCCAAGCACCAGCAACCCTTCCTTTGGTTCGGCACCGAAGCGCAAATTTTCCGGTGCCAGATGGTGCCGCAATCGCGTCAGCTCCAGCGCGCTCTTCACCAGTTCGGAAAAATCCAGCTCCTGCCAGTTCTTCCGCTTGCTCCGCTGCCGCGCCTCGCCGGCTTTCAGCACTTGCTCCACCGTGCCCAGCAGCCGGTCCGTGTCCTCCAGCATGATGCGGTAAAATTCGCGCCGCTGCGGCTCGTCCAGTTGCCGGCTCTGTAGCGTCTCCAGGTACATGCGGATGGAAGCGATGGGTGTTTTCAACTCGTGGGTAACCGCGTTCAGGAAGCTGTCCTGCTGCTCGTTCCGCCGGATTTCACGCACCAGAAAAACGGTATTCACCGACAGGCCGCCGATGATGAGCAGAAAGAAAATGACCCCAAAGACTAGCGGCACCACCCGCCGCCAGTTGAGCACGATCCAGCTCACGTTGACCACCACCGTCAGCGCCACCAAGCAGACGCCCAGCGTGATGAAAAACGCCATCGATTTTGTGCGGCTGGAAATGCGCATAGGGCCTTCCGCTCAAATCATAGTAGCGAAACGCCTTCGACACCACAGTTTGGAGAAAAATTGCCGAGCGGCCTCCGCTCGTCGAATCGGCCGCCGCCCAGCGGAGGATCAGTCGCCGTACGTCGGCGAAACGGAAACGCTTGCCTTGTCCACATCGGCCGGGATGACGGGAGAAACCGGAACCTCACTGTGCGCCCTCCGGGGTTCCTTCAACTGGGGAGCTTTGATGTCCCAGGCAAGCCCAAGCGCCTTCAACCCCAAAATTCCATACCAATTTATATCCACTTCATACCAGGCCAGGCCATGCCGCGCCACCTGCGGTGCCGCGTGGTGATTGTTGTGCCAGCCTTCGCCAAACGTCAGCATCGCCACCCAGAAACTGTTTGTCGAAGTATCGCCGGTAAGAAAGCGCTGCGATCCCCACATGTGCGTGGCCGAATTCACCAGCCAGGTCGAATGAAGCCCAAAAACCGTCCGGAAGAAAAAGCCCCACAGCAGGCAAGACCATCCGCCAAGCAGATACATACTCAGCGCCACGAAGCCCATCGGAATCCAATGCCACTTGCTGATCCACACATGGAATTTGTCTTTGCGCAGGTCTGGCACGTAGGGCAGCAGTTCGTCCGCTTTGTTGTGCATCGCCTTGCCCGTCAGTATCCAGCCCATGTGCGACCACAGCCCGCCGTCTTGCGGCGAATGTGGATCGCCTTCTTTGTCCGTGTTCTGGTGATGCACGCGGTGCGTCGCCACCCACGCGATCGGGCCGCCCTCCAGAGCCAGCGTCCCGCAAGTCGTCAGGAAATACTCCACCCATTTCGGGGTCTTATACCCGCGATGTGTCAGCAACCGGTGATAGCCCATGCCGATGCCCAGGCTGCCGGCGATCCACCAGAACAATACCGCCAGCGCCAGGCCCTTCCACGTAAAGTAAAACAGCGCCGCGATGGCGCCGATATGAAAAGCAATCATGAAAAGTGTGGTCACCCAGATAATCGGCTGGGTAAATGTTTTGTCGCGCTTGAAGATGCTCATAACTCTCGCAGTCCCTCGTTCCGGCGTTCTCGACTCCGATTCCAAACGTAGCACGCGCCGCAAAAACCCTCTGTAATACTTCTGTAATCCTCTCCGCCGGTTTTCAGAACCGAAACACCGCAAAACCTGTCCGTTCTTACAGCATTTCGGCAGCTTCTGGCCCTTCGTACAGGTACGTCGCAGGAACGCTTGCTTCCCAAGTTACTTGCTGACTTTCTGGAATCTTAATTATCATGGGGAATCGCTGTTTGAGGCCGATTGCAGCTATTTCCGGCTGACTGGAACCCATGCAGCCCGAGCAGAATTCCGACTCGCCGCAAAATCTCTCCTCCCCAAGAGAGTCGCGCACCCCTGCGGACGAACGCCTGGAACTTTTCGAAAAACGCCAGCAGGAACTCTGGCGCCTTACCTTTTTTCTCCTGTTTCTCGTCAGCGTGGTTTTTGCCTGGATGTCCTGGGACTGGGTCAAGTCGTCAAAACTTTACCTGGAAGCACTCCCGTTTGGCCTGGTTCTTCTCGTCGCTCTGCTTGGCTTTTACGTCTGGAACAAAACCAAGGAAATCGCTGAATTGAAAGGCCTGGTCCGCGGCCTGGATAAGAAAGACGCAGCCCTTCCCAGCGACAACCAGCTCCAGCAGCTCTTCGCCATGATTTCCAAGTCGCAGCAGGGTTTCCGCGACCTGATCGATTCCTTCGATGACATCCTGCTGGCCATGGACCTGGAAGGCGAAATCCGCGCCGTCAATCGCAGCTTTGCCGATCTCGTCGGCCGCCCCTTTCAGGAAATCATCGGTTGCCGCCTCGGCGAATTTTTCGAGGATGCGGACGGGAACCCTATCGGCGTTCTTGAATCCGGAAAGGCCCGATTCCTCGAACGCCGCATCTGGTCCGGCGTCGTTCATTTCCGGCTCAAGAAGCGCAATGCCGTCTATTTCTTCGACTGCGTTGCCCATGCCATGATTCGCGATGACGAAGTCCACGGCGTCACCGTTCTCGCCCGCGACATAACCGCTATGAAGCGCAGCGAGGCGCGCTTCACCGAACTGTTTGAAACTCTTCAGGAAGGCATCTACATCGTCACGCCGGAAGATAAAATTCTGGAGGTCAACCCGGCGCTTGTTCGAATGCTCCGTTATGGCTCCAAGGAAGAGTTGCTGTCCAGAAAAGTGTCAGAGGTTTTCTCCGACGAATCGCAGCGCAACGCCATCCTCCACGAGATCACCCACGAAGGCAGCCCGCGCGGCCACGAACTCACTCTGTTCCGCAAGGATGGCCAGCCCGTCTATTGCCTGAATACCGCTTCCGCCGTCCGCGACAACACCGGCCACATAATCCGCTTCCAGGGCGCACTGGTGGACATCACCGAACGCCGCGCCATCGAAAAGCAACTCTACCAGCAGCAGGAATTTGCCCGCCGCCTGGTGGACAGTTTCCCCGACTTGATTTTTGTCGTGGATACCGAGCGCCGCTACAATTTTGTCAGCCCCAAATTCAAGGAAGTTCTCGGGTATGAGCCCGCAGAAATCATCGGCCTCACGTTCGGTGAACGCACTCACGTGGACGACCGTCCGGCCATGATCGCTCTTTTCGATGATTTGGTTGCAGGAAAACAAAGCTTTGCCTCCATCGAAGTCCGCGTCCGCCACAAACAGGGCGAATGGCGCAGCTTGAAATGCAATTTCAGCCCGCTCTTCGACGAGCAGGGGAAAATCGAAGGCGCGGTCGTTTCCGGCCGCGACGTCACCGAGGTGAAGCGGCTGGAAACACAGCTCATCCAGGCTGAAAAACTTGCCGCGATGGGCCAGATGCTCGCCGGTGTGGCCCACGAGCTGAATAATCCTCTAACCGCGATTCTTGGCGCCAGCGAACTTCTTCGAGAGCGCCAGGGCGTGGACGATAACACCAAGCGCCAACTGGAAATGACCCACCGCCAGGCTCGCCGCGCGGCACGCATCGTCCAGAATCTTCTGGAATTTTCGCGGCCCGCTTCTCCGCAGAAAAAGACACTGGACCTCAATGTGGTCATTGACCGCACATTGCAACTCCAGGATCACTCCCTGCGCCGCAACAACGTCGAAGTCGAGTTCCAGGCCGTCCCGGGTTTGCCGCCGATTGTCGGCGACGCCAACCAGCTCATTCAGATTTTCCTGAATCTCATCAGCAACGCCGAACAAGCCATCCGCGAAGCACGGCCCAGCGGCCGCATCCAAATTCGCCTCGGCCGCTCCGGAAATCGCGTCACAGCCACGGTCCAGGACGACGGCGTCGGAATCGCGCCGGACGTGCTCCTCAAACTTTTCGATCCCTTCTTCACCACCAAGCGCCCCGGCGGCGGCACGGGCCTCGGCCTCAGCATCTGCATGTCGATTGTTCGCGAACATGGCGGCAACATCGAAGCATCTTCCCTCCCGGCTGGTGGCGCCGCTTTCACCGTCACCCTTCCTGTTGCCGAAGTGGAGGCCGGCCGTCGCGTCTCCAGCAAGATCGACTCGGGCTCCGGCGAACGCGCCATGCCCACACTCGATGCTTTTTCGAAGCACTCCGTGCTGGTCCTTGACGACGAAGAGAGCATCCGCATGCTTCTCACGGAAGGCCTGGCCGCATATGGATTAAAAGTGGATTGCGCGGCCACCGCGGAGCAGGCGATGAGTCTGGTTCTCAACACCAAATACGACGTCATTCTCTGCGACTTGAAACTCTCCGGTTCGGGTCCGAATTCTGACGGCTACGGCGTCGCCCAGCGCCTGAAGATTGCCGCGGCCGCCAACCAGCCCGAGATCATCTATATGTCCGGCGATCTGATCTCCGAAGAAAGTTCCAATCTGCCGCCCGCTGCCCGCCGCCTGCAGAAGCCCTTCCGCGTCTCCGACGTTCTGCACATTCTCTCCGAAATTTTCAGCCCCTCTCCTGTCCAATCCACCCGGCAATAAGCCCTTCTCGAAATCCGGCACGCGATCACTTCTTTTGCGCCGGCTTCCCCGCGTTCCCCACCGCGGCATCCAATCCAAAATCCCAGACGTACAAATTCAAACCGTCTTCCAAAACTTCCGCCAGCACATACTCCCCCGGCGGCAAAGGCTGGCTCAACGTAAAGCGGTAAACGTTCTGAGCAACCTCCCACCTCTGCATTGAAATCACATTGATGTTCTCGTTGACCGCTTGACCAAATATCGTCCGGATGGATTCGAGCTCCCGCGTATTTCGCCCGACCTTGGTTTTCACCAATTCCACGTCTGGACCCGCCTCGTTCGCCCGCCGGCTTCTCTGGATCGAACTTGTCGAGTCCGGGTCCGGTGGCGGTTCGCGCAAATAAAATTCAGGACTGTTGGTTTTCAACCGCACCAGCGCGTGCGCTCCCGGCATCACCACGGTCTGCTTTCCTGGCACGGCGTGCACGGGTGACAACACATCCGCGATCACCCGCTTCATATCCGTCTTTTTCGCCGATCCCGCCTGGTCCAGGATCCGGATCGTCTTTCCCTCCACCACAAACATCCCCTCGCCCGAGGGCAGAAACACGCCATCGCCCACCCGCAAACTGGCGTCAATGTCAGAGACGTTGTCCATCCGGCGGGCCTCTTCCTGTTTATGGGCTTTTTCCACCAGTTCCGCGGACTGTTTCTCCAGTTCCGCTTCCGCCTTAGCGGTCGCCCCCCAATCCACCAGGGAGGCCGGCAGCTCCTCCCATGCCCCCCTCTCCATACTGAAATACCGGACATGCTCGTCGTTCCGCTGGTATTCCCGCACCAGCTGATAGGTGCCGTCCGTCAGCATCAGCTTTATTCCGCGGGGGTAGACTCCGCTCTTTTTCTCGCTGGACGCAGCTTTCGAATCCTGGGAGGGGTTCCAGCCAGGCGAGCCGGAAAGGGAAGGGAGCAGCAGGCAACAACTGAAGATGAGTCCGAGTGCGAAAATGACCTTGGTGCGTCGGCGAGCCATGGAGACTCCAGAATAAGCGCCGCAGTGTGTTGGATGCTTTATCTGTACGCAGAATAGCTTGGGTCGAGGGAAAACGGCAAGGAAGCGTGGCCTACCGCAAACCGAAAAACGGGCCCGGCAACCGAGGGGGGCGGAGATCCCCCGAGGGCGCCTGCGGCGCTGTTAGTGGGAGCAGCGCGGGAACAGGGTAACCAGAACCATCAGGTCCGACAGCGTAAACAACCACTGGTCGGCCTGTGCGCCGGCCGCTTCCGCGGCGCGCGCGATCATCCCAAGATGACGGCTCTTCGCAAAGTTGTGCACATGCTCGACACAGATACCAGTCAAGTTGGCTACTTCCGCGTCGGTGAAGATCTTCTGACTCGATTTGACGGTAACCACGGGTTCCCTCTCGTTCTGTCTTTCCCTAACCGCCATTCACCTGATGTGATGCTGAGCACAGGTTAGAGGATGCAGATTACAAGAGCAATAGTCGTTCCGTTTCCCCTGGGTAAAACTTCTTCACTAGTACTTTTTCATTTGTCTGTGGAAATGCGCTTTTTCCGGCCTTTTCAGCACTTTTGTGGTACGGGTACCGGTAATTCTTGGCGGGCGGGAATATGCAAAAACATACCGATGTGGAGAATTTCCTACAACTTTCGGGAAAGTTTCGCCTCAATTTCGCGAACCTGTTTCGTGTGCCGAAGTTGATGCCCTGCAATCATTTCCATCCATTCATATACGTTAAGCATCCCCAGAAATGGATGCCGCCAGCAGTAATCGCTTAAATCCCTTCGTTCCGTCTCCGCAATAAACGCCAGCGTCCGTTCCCGCACCCCGCGGAGACCCGCCAGCATGGACTCTTTTTCGGCCAGCAGACTTTCGTCCAGCGCCACCGGCGATTTTCGGCGGATCAGCCGTGCCTCCACCAGCCACAGCGGCAAGTGCATGCGCTTGGGAAAGGGAACCGGGATGGGAGACAGTTGTGTCAACTGGTCGACTCGTGTGACGACGCCACGCTCCACAACCACAAGGTGCGCCACCAGTTGCGCCGCCGACCATTCGTCCGTGCCCGGACAGTTGCCCCACTTTTCGGCGGTAATGGTATCGGCCGCCCGAAAAAAGGCAGTCTGCGCCCGCGCAAGCTTTTCGCGAATCGGCCGGAGAGATGTCATTTAAACCACTCTAAACTGTTGCGCCACCGGCCTCTTCAAACGCATGCGCTAACTGCAGCACACGGGATTCTCCGAACGCCGGCCCAAAAATCTGCAACCCCACTGGCAGTTTCCCGCAGATCTTCCCGCAAGGCACCGATATACCCGGTAAGCCCGCCAGGGACCCCGTAACTGTATAAATATCAGCAAGATACATCTGAAGAGGATCGTTCGTCCGTTCCCCCAGATTGAACGGCGGCACGGGAGAAGTCGGAGTCACGATCGCATCCACCTTCTGAAACGCATTCCGGAAATCCTGCGCGATCAGCGCCCGCACTTTCTGCCCCTTCAGGTAATAGGCATCGTAGTATCCCGCTGAAAGCACATAAGTCCCAAGCACAATGCGCCGCTTCACTTCCGGCCCAAATCCCGCGCCTCTCGTTTTCCGGTACGTCGCCACCAGCGTATCGGCCTCTTCCCGCAGACCATACCGCACCCCGTCGTATCGCGCCAGGTTGGAACTCGCCTCCGCCGTCGCGATGATGTAATACGTCGCGATGGCGTAATCCGTGTGCGGCATCTGGATGTCCATCACCTGGCAGCCCAGTTTCCGCAGCAACTCGATTCCCGCCGTAATCTTGCCTCGGACGCCGGAGTCCATCCCCTCCCCAAAATATTCCTTGGGAATGCCAATCTTCATGCCCTTAACGGGCTTTTTCATTTCCGTGGAGTAGTCCTCCACCGGCGCAGTCGTGGAAGTCGAATCATTCGGATCGCGCCCCGCCATCACCTTCAGCACCGCCGCAACGTCCGCAACATTTCGCGCAAATGGCCCGATGCGGTCCAGCGACGACGCAAACGCGATCAATCCATACCGCGAAACCCGCCCGTAACTCCCCATCATCGCGGGTATCCCGCAAAACGCTCCCGGCTGCCGGATCGATCCGCCCGTATCCGTACCCAGCGAAGCCACCGCCAGATCTGCCGCCACTGCCGCCGCCGACCCGCCGCTCGATCCACCCGGCACAGTTCCTGGCGCCGCCGGATTTTGCACCGACCCATACGCCGAATTCTCGTTGGAACTCCCCATCGCGAATTCGTCGCAATTCGTCTTGCCCAGAATCACCGCGCCCGCTCCCTCCAGCCGGCTCACGGCCGTCGCGTCGTAAGGGGGAATGTAATTCTGCAGAATCTTCGAGCCGCAAGTCGTCCGAACTCCGCGTGTGCTGATCACATCCTTCACCGCAATCGGCACACCCGCCAGCGCCGGCAGCGCATTGCCCGCCGCCACCGCGGCATCGATCTTGTCCGCCTGCGCATACGCCCTCTCTTCGCTCAGCGTCAGGTACGCATTCAACTCTCCATTGCGCGCCGCAATCCTCTTGAAATGCTCCGCCGCCAATTCCCGCGCGGACACCTTCTTCCCCGCAATCGCCGCCTTCACACTCTCAATTGTCCAGCTGGTTCCCATCCAAATCCTCGATGTCTCCGTGACCTCTGCCTGCCCTGAGCAAAGCCGAAGGGCGTTCCGACCTCTGTGGCCTCTGTGTTAAAAAAGCATCCAGCCAATCGCAAATCTACCCGCGAAGCCCGTCCGTTCCTTTACTTCCTTAACCTCCTTTACCTCTCAATGACCTTAGGCACCCTAAAATACGGCGCCTCCGGATCCGGCGCCTGTTTCAATATCTCAGCTGCAACGGCGCACGGCACAACAACATCTTCGCGCAGCGTCGCGTCCGCCGTCTGGTCATCCGCCAATACCTGCGCCATCGGCTCCACGCTTGCCGTGTCCAGCTCGTTCAGCTTCCCGATGTATTCCAGAATCTCGTCAACCTGCGCGCGGTAAGTCTCCAGCTCCGCCTCGCTCAAATCCAGGTACGCCAGCTCCGCCACCCGCAACACATCGTCCCGGCTGATTTTCATCATCGCCCTCTCTACACAAAGTCTCTACCGCCAGGTAATCGTAAATTTTAGCACGGACCCTCTAAAAGTCTGGATCACCGACTACTTCTCCAAAATCGCCTGCGGGGTCACAATCGGAATTTCTTGAAATGGGCTTAGTACAAGAAGATCAGAGTCGCCACTGATGATGCAGGTGGCTCGGCCGCTCACCGCAAGTTCCAGGAACTTGTCGTCCTTGGGATCACGGCAAGCTGTGATCCGCACATCGACATCGACCCACTCGGCTTCTCGCGTCAGCACGGCAATAAAAATACGGATGTCTTCTTCACTGATATATCGCCGAAACCGTTTTCGACTCAAAACCTCGCAGAGCTCGGCTAGTGCTGCAAGGGAGAGCAGGAGCTTCCCTTGGTTAAATGCGAGATCCAGAGCTTTGCGTGGTTTCGAGTTTGGCAGAAGCGAAGCGCTCACAAGGACGTTTGTATCGAACACAAATCGCAATTATGCGCCTTTTAACAAGGAATCCAGAATCTCTGGTGTGAGTCCGTTAGCCTCGGCTTTGCGCCCGATGTCGTCTAGCACTTGTTTCAGGGATGGATATTGACCTGCGGTAAGCGCCCTAAGCCAGACGCTCAGCAACGCCTCAATCTTCTTCTTCTCCTCGGGAGAGGCAGAACTATAGGCCCGCGCCGTCTGCGCGTCGAGAGGTATTGTAATCGTCTGGTCCGGCATGGTCACAGCCCCCTAGGATTCTACGATACAACGAGGCGTTTGGCCGTCGATATCCTCACCGCCCGGCCACCTCAGCGGTTTTCCGCGGATACTTCGTCGAGACGTAATCATCAAGCAGCTTTTTGAACGCCACCGCCAGCTCGTCATAGTTGCCTTCGAGCGTCATCGCTTTTTGCCCGTCAATGTAAACCGGGCAGCGCGGCGATTCACCCGTTCCCGGCAGGCTGATGCCGATGTTTGCGGCTTTCGATTCCCCCGGACCGTTGACGATGCAGCCCATCACCGCCAGCGTCATCGTCTCCACGCCGTCGAACTGCGTCTTCCACGTTGGCATCATCTCGCGGATGTAATCCTGCGTCCGCTCGGCCAATTCCTGAAACGTAGTGCTCGTCGTCCGCCCGCAACCCGGGCACGCTGTCACGCTTGGCGAAAACGACCGCAGCCCCAGCGCCTGCAGCAATTCGCAGCACGCATACACTTCCTCGCGCCGGTCGCCGCCCGGCTTCGGCGTCAATGAAATCCGGATCGTATCGCCTATCCCGTCCGCCAGCAGCACGCCCAGCGAAGCCGAAGACCACACCAGCCCCTTCATGCCCATTCCCGCTTCGGTCAATCCCAGGTGCAGAGGCTGCTGCGTCTTCCCCGACAAATCGCGATACACGGTAATCAAATCCCGCGGCCGCGAAGTTTTGCACGAAATAATAATCTGGTCGTTCCGCAGCCCGCTCTCCAGCGCCAACTCGGTGGACTGCAGCGCGGAAAGCACCATACAATCATTAATAATCTCTTCGCTTTCTTTCCCCAGGTTCTTGTCGGTGTTTTCCTGCATCTTGCGCATCACCAGTTCTTGATTCAGCGAGCCGCCATTCACCCCGATGCGCACCGGCTTGCCGTGGTCCACCGCCACTTTGCAAATCGTCGAAAACTGTTCGTCCCGCCGCTGGCCAGCCCCCACGTTGCCCGGATTGATGCGGTACTTGTCCAGAGCCGCCGCGCAATCCGGATACTTCGTCAGCAGCAC
>Ga0210406_10006560_pt1 | contig 12046 bp, 8 predicted proteins | sample IncBWC30MmetaG_FD_155454 | JGI IMG/M metagenome (GOLD analysis project Ga0210406, IMG submission 155454) | Forest soil microbial communities from Barre Woods Harvard Forest LTER site, Petersham, Massachusetts, United States - Inc-BW-C-30-M | ecosystem: Environmental > Terrestrial > Soil >...
CAAAAAGGAGAGTCCCAACGAGCACTTTTTCTCGCCGCATGGATGCCTCCCAGGCCAACCTCGTCCGAGGCCGCCTGCAAATGCAATTTGCGCAAATCCTAGCGCCGCCCGCCCCGCAGCGCAAACAAATTCGCGACTCCGATTGTCGCGCCCGCTCTCTTGTTCTCGGTGAACTCCATGCGCCGATCTCTGCGCCCTCTGTGTTAAATCCTTCTTTTCCTCGGCTTAGACTTAAGACTCGCTCTCGCCCGCTTCAAAATAAAAATGCCAATGCTTCCGGCAGCCAGGATTAAACCCCGCCCCGCAAGCCGGACACAGCGATTCGCAATCCAAGTATTCCCGAATCGTCAACTCCGCCCCGCAAGCGCCGCACAAAACCGCCCTTTCCTCCCATTCCCCATGCGGCCAAACTGCAATCGCGTGTCCCGCCAGCGCAACATGGCAATCCTTGCAGGCATAATAGACCCCGCAGCACCGCATCTTGATCGCTACAATATCCGCCGCCGACCGGTAGTGCACGCATCGCGTCTGCGCATCAACCTCCATCCCGCGAACCTCTGGACGTTGTTTAGTGGGAATGGCTGAACTCCGTTTTCCGAAGTACTTCCCAGGCTGAGGATTCCCTCGCCTCAGTGGGGCTGCGTTTCGATCCAGTTCTTGATATGTGGCTCGAGGAGGCTCAGGGGGACGGCGCCTTGTTCGAGGACGGCGTCGTGGAAGGCGCGGATGTTGAATTTGGCGCCGAGGCGGCGTTCGGCTTCGGCGCGCAGTTCGCGGATTTTGAGCTGACCGAGCTTGTAAGCCAGCGCCTGGCCGGGCCACACGATGTAGCGGTCGACTTCGACGGTGATGTCCTGATCGGTTTTGCCGGTGTTGTCCTTGAAAAATTGGATGGCTTGCTCGCGCGTCCAGCCCATCGAATGCATGCCGGTGTCGACCACGAGACGCACCGCGCGCCACATTTCGTAGCTGAGCTGGCCGAACTTGGAGTAGGGATCGGTGTACAGGCCGAGATCTTCACCGAGGCTCTCGCTGTAGAGTGCCCAGCCTTCCACGAAGGCGGAATAGCCGGAATGGCGGCGAAATTCCGGAGCGTTCTCGAGCTCCTGCGCCAACGAAATTTGCAAGTGATGGCCGGGCACAGCTTCATGCAACGAGAGCGCTTCCATTTCCCACTTGGGCCGCGCACGGAGATTGTAGGTGTTAACGAAATAGCAGCCGGGACGGCCAGCCTGTGGCGAGCCGGGCTGATAGTACGCCGTGGTCTGCGAAGGTGCCTTGAAATCGGGGATGGGGCAGACGCCATAAGGTAGACGTGGGAGTTTCCCAAAAAGATGTGCGAGCCCAGGATCGATGCGCTTGGCGATGATGCGGTAGCCGTTGACGAGATCCTCGGGCTTGCCGTAGTAAAAACGCGGATCGGTGCGAAGGAATTCGGTGAACTCGTGGAAGCTGCCTTGGAATTTGGTGGACGCGATGACCTTGTCCATTTCGGCGCGAATGCGTTTCACTTCCGTGAGGCCGATTTCGTGAATTTGCTGGGGCGTGAGATTCGTAGTGGTTTGCCAGCGGACCAGGAACGCGTAGGCTACGGGGCCGTTGGGCAATGCGGTGGCCGCGATGCCTTCGCGACATGCGGGAAGATATGTCGTGGCAACGTAGTCGTGGAGTTTGCGGAAGGCAGGAGCAAGCGATACCGCGTAAATGCTCTTGGCTTTTTCGGTGAGGCGCGCGCGCTCGGTTTCGGGAAAGTTGGGAGGAAATTCGGTGAACGGCTGCAGCAATGGGCTGGCGAGCGGATCGGCGGGCGTGAGATCGGCGATCTGCTTGGGCAGGTCCCGTAGCACGATTCTTGGCGGCGTGTAACCACGCTTCAGGCCGTCTTGCAGCAGCGCGAGTTGCTGGTCGACCGCGACGGGCAGCGCGACAAGGCGCTTGAGAATGGTTTCGTAGTCGGCGACGGTTTGGTGCGGCTGCATCGCTAGAGTGTCCGCCGCATCTTGCTGAATCCCACCCATCTGATTGAGCGGCATCCAGAGATTGAAAGGCGTCACGCCGCGGAACGGATAGGGTTCGTCGCCATACTGCAAGCCTTGGGTGGCGGTTTCGAGGAGTTCGAGGTAGAGATCGAAATTGAGTTGCTCGCTCGGAGGCAGATCGTTACGGGGAATGGCTCTCAGCGTGGCGAGGCTGTCGGCAAGATGTCTTTTGTGGCGCTCGATGCCGGCGGGCGAGTCGTCGGTCCAGCGATCGTCGAGGCCGGGATAGCCTACGTGCGTGGCGATCTCCGGGTACTCTTGCATCCAGCGCTGCCAATCGGCCTCTAGGAACGCGCGAAGTCTTTGCGCCGCGGCGGTTTGCGCGCCGGCGTCCGGCTCTTCCGAATTCTTTGCTGCGGCGTAGACCATGAGCGGAGCAGCAAGCGTCGCGCTGGCGATTGCGATGGTGAGTGTTGCGAGCAGACGAATCATCACGGCTTCCTCCCGGCGGCGGTGGCCAGTTCCCTTTCGCGTTCGCGCGCGAGCATCACAATAAGGCGCGCGGTCTCCGCAGCGTCCATGGCGGTGTTGTCGACCAGGACGGCATCGGCGGCGCGCACCAGCGGCGACACTTTGCGCTCGCGATCGCGCCTATCGCGCTCGCGCACTTCTTCGAGAACTTGCGCGAGCGTCATGAGCTCGCCTTTTTCCTGGTGCTCTTTCCAGCGGCGCTCGGCGCGCACTTCGGGCGAGGCCTCGAGAAAAATTTTCAGTTCGGCGCTGGGGAAAACGACGGTGCCGATGTCGCGGCCTTCCATTACCACGCCGCCGCCAGCGCCGGCGCGCTGCTGTTCGGCGACCAGGACGGCGCGCACTCGGGCGATTGTGGCCAGGCGCGAAGCGGCTTGCGCTACTGCGCCGGTGCGAATTTCTTGCGTGACTTCTTTGCCGTCGAGGAAGACGCGATTCTTTATGCCAGCCTTTTCCTGTTCGAGGGTTGGCGAGCGTAGTTCGATGTGCGTTTCGTTCGCGAGCTTTGCCAATTGCGCTTCGTCATCGAGCGGAACTTTGCGTTGCAACGCTTTCAGTGCGAGGGCGCGGTACATCGCGCCGCTGTCGAGGTAGAGATAACCGAGGATGCCGGCGACGAGTCGCGCGACGCTGCTTTTGCCGGAGCCTGCGGGGCCGTCGATGGCGATGGTGAGCTTGCGCATGTGGGCAACTAGAAGCCCATGATGTTGTAGCCGCAGTCGACGTACACGGTTTCGCCGGTGATGCCGGAGCCGGCGTCGGAGAGCAGGAAGGCGGCGGTGGCGCCCACTTCGGCGGCGTCGACGTTGCGTTTTAAGGGCGCGCGCTCGGCTTGGATTTTTAGCATGTCGCCGAAACCGGAAATGCCGCGAGACGCGAGCGTTTTGATGGGGCCGGCGGAAATGGCGTTGACGCGAATATTTTTGGGGCCGAGATCGTTGGCGAGATAGCGGACGGTGGCTTCGAGCGCGGCTTTGGCTACGCCCATGACGTTGTAGCGCGGGACAACTTTTTCGGCGCCGTAGTAGGTAAGCGTGACAATGCTGCCGCCGGAGGTCATGAGCGGGAGCGCGCCGCGGGAGACGGCGATGAGGGAATAGACGCTGATGTCGTGAGCGATGCGAAAGCCCTCGCGGGTGGTGTTGACGAAGTCGCCTTTGAGATCCGCTTCGGGGGCGAAGCCGATGCTGTGTACCAGGCCGTGCAGCGTGGCGTATTTTTCTTGCAAGTCGGCGAAGAGGCGGGCGAGCTGATCGTCTTGCGTGACGTCGCACATGAAGCCGTCGGCACCGGGGAGATCGGCGATTAAATCTTTGGCTTCGAGGGCCAGGCGTTCGTTTTGATAGGTGATGGCGAGACGCCAGCCGGCTTGCTGCAGTTTTTGTGCGATGGCCCAGGCGATGCTGCGTTTGTTGGCCAGGCCAAAGATTACTGCGGTTTTCTGCGGGTCGGTCACGTGTTCCTCTCGGGACGACAGCGTATTGTACGTGCAATTGCTTCTGATTTGGAGATGGCCCGAGAGGTTTTCAAATGCGGTGGAAAGCTTTCTCGATTTCTTTGATGGAATAGCGGAGGACTACCGGGCGGCCGTGGGGACAGCTCATGGGGCAATCGGTTTTGGCCAGGGCGGCGAGGAGCCATTCCATTTTTGTTTGATCGAGCGGCATGTTGACTTTGATGGCGGCGTGACAGGCGGTGGACGCGGCGATTTTGGCTTGCAGCGTTTCGATGGAGATGGCGGCGTTTTCTCGCTCGATGCCGTCGAGGATTTCGGTGAGAAGTTTTTCGGCGTCGCCGCCGGTGATGCCGGCGGGAGCGGCTTGGATGGCGACGCTGCGGGGGCCCATGGGCTCGACTTCGAAGCCATTGGCGCTTAATTCCTCGGCAATTTTTTCGTAGATGACGAGCTGGCGCGGGGAAAGCTCGAGGATCAGGGGCATAAGCATGCGCTGGCTTTCGACTTTGCCGGCGCGGCGGGCTTCCAGGTGCTGTTCGAAGAGCACGCGTTCGTGGGCGACGTGCTGGTCCACGAGCCACAGGCCCTCGCCGTTCACGGCGACAATGAAACTGGAGCTGACTTGGCCGAGAGGCTTTAGATCGGAGATTTGGTCGGGGTGCGGCAACGTCGCGGGGGCATCGCCGTTGGAGCCGGCGAAATTCGCCGCCCAGTTTGGCGCGGGACGTTCGTTGTCGAGGTTTGGCGCACCTGCCTGCGCTGGCAGGCCGAAAGCCGCGCCGGATTCGATCGAAGATTCCGGCCCTGCCGGAAATGCGAAGCGCTGCTCGATTGGCTGCAGCGGGGCTCCGGTTAGATCGAAGCCGCCGTCGGAGCCTACGCCGGAGCCGAGACCGATTTCTTCCATGGCGGGGATGATGGCGCGGGGGATGATAGAGGGAACTGCGGGATCGAGCGACGCAGCGGTGGACAACGGAGCGCCCGCGGCGCTTGCGTTTTGCGGCGCAGCGCCGGAAGCAGCCGCCGCAGCGGCAAAGCTGGCGATGGGGCGCGCGCTCATCAGCGCTTGACGAATGGCGTCGCGGGTGAAGTCGTGCACGAATTGCGAGCGGCGGAAGCGCACTTCGATTTTTGCGGGATGCACGTTGACGTCGACTTCGTCGTAGGGCATTTCGAGGAAGAGCAACGTGGCGGGGAAAACGCTACCGGGATGGATGTTACGATAGGCTTCGTTGATCGCGTGGAGAATCAAGCGGTCGCGCACGAGGCGGCGATTCACGAAGATGTAGATGCCGTTGCGATTGGGGCGCTGAATTTCGGGGCGCGAAGTAAAACCATAAACGGTGAGGCGCGCTTTTTCTTCGCTCTGTTCTAGCTCCGGCTCGGTGATGGCGGCGCGAAAGGCAGCGGAGACTACGGGGATTTCGATCAGCTCGTCGAAGGATTGTTTGCCGAAGAGTTGGTAGACGCGCTCGGCGAGGCGCTCGACGGGAGAGCAATCGACGATTTGCTGCGTGGGCGTAGTGAGAATGAACTGGCGGCCGGGATTGGCGAGCGCGTAGTGGGTAACAAGCGAGGCGATGTGGCCTAGCTCGGTAGTGTCGGATTTAAGGAATTTGCGGCGCGCGGGGACGCTGTAAAAAAGATCGGCGACGCTGACGGTCGTTCCAGTCGGTAGACCTGCGGACTTCACGTTGACGAGTTTGCCGCCGGCAAATTCGACGCGCGTGCCTTCGGCATCTTCTTCGGCGCGCGTTTCGAGGAGCAGGCGGGAAACTGCGGCGATGGTCGGGAGGGCTTCGCCGCGAAAGCCGAGCGTGGGGATGGAGAGGAGATCGTCGGCGGAGCGCAGTTTGCTGGTGGCGTGGCGCTCGAAGGCGAGGAGCGCGTCATCATGGGACATACCGTAGCCGTCGTCGATAACGCGAATCATGCGCTTGCCGCCGGCTTCGACTTCGACGCGTATCGTTTTCGCGCCGGCGTCGAGCGCGTTTTCGAGCAGCTCCTTGACGACGGAAGCGGGGCGCTCGACGACCTCGCCCGCCGCGATGCGGTTAGCGACGGCTTCGGGCAATATCCGAATGCGGCTCATGCAGCCTTTGTTTTCCCACGCAAACTGAAACGACGGACAGAACAGAAAACTTGATAACCCCTAAAGACGAACCACGCTATCAGCGGCGTCAGAAAGAAAGTCGCGACTAACGCCAGGACCGGGGTTGTACCAAGAGTCCGACCTATATAGGAGAACAGAACGCAGGCGACGAATGCAAATATCATCCAACCCCCCACGACCATTGGAAAGAGGAAAAGAACTCGATCGATAGGGGAAATCTCCGACCATTCCTTCGATCTATCCCGAAACGCTTGCTGGCATTTCGAGCAGGTTCTATGACCCTCCCCGAGAAAAACATCCCCGGGGCCGAGAACCACTTTGTATACCGACCGACAATTCGGACACCGATAAACCGTTGGGCACAGGATGCCGGCGAAGATCATTCCTGAGGCTACGAAACTAGGGGCTACAGATTCCTGTTCTTTGATGGCCAAGGGTCGGTCCACAAGCTCCCGCCTCCTAAAAAAACTATTGGAAGGATATCACTCAGCGGTTTCCTTGGCTGCGGGCTTGACGGAGACGCTTAGCTGGTCGGTGTCGACCGTGCTGGTGGATCCGGCTGGATTCGTATGCGCGACATATTTACCTTGATACTCTCCACGCCACCAACAACATGGTCGAGTAAATCACACTGAAGACTATCAGCACACTCAGCCAACCAAAAAACAAAAATTTATTGCTTCGATTTCGCCAGGCTACCGTCGCGAAGAACGCTAGAAAGATGGCTGAAACGAATACGTGCTGCGTGGAAACGACCCAACCTATCCAATCGTTCTTCATGTGCTCTGGATTATCACTCGGCGGCTTTCTTGGCTGTGGGCTTGATGGAGATGCCTAGCTGATCTAGTTGGTCGTTATCGACTTCGGAGGGGGATTCGGCCATTAGGTCTTGGGCGGCGGTGGTTTTGGGGAAGGCGATTACTTCGCGCAGGGATTTTTCGCCGGCTAACAGCATGGCTATGCGGTCAATGCCTAGGGCAATTCCACCGTGCGGGGGCGTGCCGTAGGTCAGGGCGTCGAGGAAGAAGCCAAAGCGGCGGCGGAGTTGCTCTTCGGTTAGGCCTAGGGCTTTGAAGAGGCGCTCCTGGATATCCTGGCGATGGATTCGGATGCTGCCGGAGCCTAGCTCGTTTCCGTTTAGGACCAGGTCGTAGCCTTTGGAGCGGACTTCCCACGGAGCGGATTCTAGTTTTTCCAGATCTTCGTCGACGATTCCGGTGAACGGGTGCTGGGCGCTAACCCATTGCTTGTCGGATTCGCTCCACTCGAATAGCGGGAAGCCGGTGACCCAGAGAAATTTCCATTGCGTTTTGCCAACCTGGTTGAGGGCTTCGCCGAGTTGCAGGCGGAGGTGGCCGGCGATTAGCGCGGCGGCTTCCGTGCCTTTGATTTGCTGCTTGGCGCTCACGGCGACTACGAGATCGCCGGGTTTTGCCGCTGCGGCTTCGGCCAGTTTCTTTACGTTTTCTGGGCCGATCAATTTTTCAACGGTTGAGGTCGTGCCTTCGGGCGCTACTTTGACGAAATACGCGCCGCGTGCGCCTAGGGATTTGGCTTTTTCAGTCAGTTCATCAAGTTGCTTGCGTGAATAATTTGCGCCTCCGGGCGCGGCGAAAGCGAAGACGTTGCCTTCGATTTGCAGCTTTTGTTTTGCCTCGTCGGGGAAGCAGTTTGTGACTTCGTGCAGCTCCATACCGAAGCGCAGGTCGGGCTTGTCGCTGCCGTATTTGCGAATCGCATCCTTGTAGAGCAGGTGCGGGAAAGGGCGCTCGGCTTTGACGCCGGCGACGGCGCAGGCGCGCACCATCACGTTTTCGATGACCTCGAAAATGTCTTGCTGGCGCGGGAATGACATTTCGAGGTCGAGCTGGGTGAATTCGGGCTGGCGGTCGGCGCGCAGATCTTCGTCGCGGAAGCATTTGACGATTTGGAAGTAGCGGTCGAGGCCGCCAATCATCAGGATTTGCTTGAAGATTTGCGGTGATTGCGGCAGCGCGTAGAACTGGCCGTGATGCACGCGGCTGGGAACGAGATAGTCGCGCGCGCCTTCGGGCGTGGAGCGGGTGAGCATGGGCGTTTCGACTTCGATGAAGCCCATTTCGTCCATGACCTTGCGGATTTCGAGGACGATTTTGTGGCGCAGGACGAAATTTTTGTTGGTGACGGGACGGCGCAGATCGAGATAGCGATAGCGCAGGCGGGTTTCTTCGGCGGCGTTGATTTCGTCTTCAATGGGGAACGGCGGGGTCTTGGCATTGTTGAGGATGTGCAGCTTGGTGGCGACTAGCTCGACTTCGCCGGTGGCTAGTTCGGGATTGGCTTTTTGGCGCTGGATTACGTTGCCTTCGACCGCGACCACGAATTCGCTGCGGGCTTGTTCGGCTTTGGCGTGGGCCGCGGGCTGCGTTTCCTTGTTGAAGACGACTTGCACGATGCCGGTGCGGTCGCGGATGTCGAGGAAGAGCAAGTTGCCGAGGTCGCGGCGGCGATGCACCCAGCCCATTACGATGGCGGGGTTGCCGGCGTCGGAGGCGCGTAGGGCGCCGCAGTAGTGGGTGCGTTTCAGGTTGCCTAGAAAATCTAGCACGTTGTTGGTTTCCTTTACCTTGCCCCCGCCTGACGGATCTGAAGATCCGCCACTACATTTCGATCACAATTCTTGCACAACGGAACGATTCGCGTCGTGCGCGGGAAAAGCCTCAGGTCCAAACACCGGACCTGAGCTTCAGGTTCCCGACTGATCGCCCGGGTAAATCAGGACGTTGAGGTCCTTCAGCTATCCTTATGACACATTTTTTTGCTTGCGCAAAAACTCCAGTAGATCGGGCTCGGGGAATTTTGCTTGTTCGCCGGTGGATAGAGTTTTCAGGGTCCAGACGGCCTCGCTCACTTCGTTGTCGCCTAGGATCAGGGCGTATTTTGCGCCTAGTTTGTCGGCTTGGCCTAGGGCTTTGCCGAATTTTTGCTCGACGGGTGGCAGCTCGACGCTGAAGCCGGCTTTGCGCAGATCCTTTGCGGCGCGGATGGCGGTGGCGTAGGCTTTCTCGCCCATCCAGGCGATGTAGATGTCGCGGCCTTGCTGCACTTGGCCTTTGCCGCTTTCTTGCAGGGAGAGGATTAGGCGGTCTTCGCCGATGGCGAAGCCTATGCCTTTGGTTGGCGGGCCGCCGAGGAGTTCGACCAAGCCGTCGTAGCGGCCGCCGCCGCAGACGGCGTTTTGCGAGCCGAGGCCGGGGGCGGTGATCTCGAAGGTGGTGCGCATGTAGTAGTCGAGGCCGCGGACCAGGCGCCAGTTTTCCTGGTACAGGATGCCGCGGACTTCGAGTTGGCGCTTTACCTCGGCGTAGTGCGTCTTGCACCCATCGCAGAGGTGGTCGGCGATATGCGGGAGCGTGGCGATGATGGCTTGCTCGCTTTCGAGCTTGGAGTCGAGCACGCGGAGCGGGTTGGTGTCGATGCGGCGCTGGGAATCGGGACCGAGCTGGTCCTTGTTTTTGAGGAGTGCGTTGTAGAGTGCCCCGATGTAGGCACGGCGGCAATCGGGCCCGTTATGGCCGATGGAGTTGATGTAGAGCGTTGCGCCTTGAAGGCCGACTTTGTCGAAGAAGGTCATCAGCATTTCGATGACTTCGGAGTCGATGCCGGGAGCGTCGGTCCCGCCGAGTATTTCCGCACCAATTTGGTAGAACTGCCGATAGCGCCCCTTCTGCGGCCGCTCGCGCCGGAACATCGGGCCCATGTAGTAGAGCTTCACGGGCTGCGGGAGCTGCTGCATGTTGTGTTCAATGTAGGCGCGGCAGACGGAGGCCGTAGCTTCCGGCCGCAGGCTGAGGAATTGTATTTTGTCTTCTGCCGACTGTTGAACTGCCTGCTCGAAGTGCTTCAGTTCGACGCCGAGGCCCAATTGAAGCGCTTGCTGCACCATAGTCTTGACCATATCGTCCGGATTAAATGGGTCCGCGAAAGAGAACATTTCCTTAGAAACTATGTCTGTGTCGCCGCCGACGGCGCGAGCAAACAGCTCCGTTTGCTCGAAAATCGGCAGGCGGATTTCACCGTAGCCGAAGGTGGCGAAGACTTCGTGCGCTGTTTGTTCGACGTGACTCCAGAGCGCTGTCTCGGGCGGCAAGAGATCTCGCGTACCGCGGATCGCCTGGAACTTGCGGCGCTCCTCTTTTTTTGCTGTGGCGTCGCTCACGAAAGGGGTTCCTCGCGGTAGATGTTTTTGTATTCGACGTAGCGCTGGGCGTAGGCGTCTATGGCGGACTGGTCGATGGCGGTCAGGGAGCGCTTTACCTTGCCGGGATGGCCCACTACGAGGCTGTTGGGGGGGATTTCGGTGCGCTCCAGGAGCAGGGTGCCGGCTGCTACGATGCTGCCGGCGCCGATTTTTACTCCGTTGAGGATTATGGCGCCCATGCCGACTAGGCAGCGAGACTCGATGGCGCAGCCGTGCAGGGTGACGCCGTGGCCGATGGTGACGTCGTCGCCAAGGAGCAGCGGATATTCGTCGCGCATGACGTGGAGGACGCAGCCGTCCTGGATATTGGTGCGGGCGCCGATGCGGATGTAATGCACGTCGCCGCGGACTACCGTGCAGGGCCAAACGCTGGAGTCGGGGCCGATGACGACGTCGCCGATGATGACAGCGGCGGGGTCAATGTAGGCGGAAGCCGCGATTTGCGGGCGCTTGCCGCGGTAGGGTCGGATGTCGGGTTGTCGAGTCAATGGCGCGCCGTTTGGGCGAGGATGGAAGAGCGAATTCTAGTTAACAGCACCCCTCCCCCCTCCCCCCTTTTTTCGTAAGTGTTGATTCTAAATGAGTTTAAGTTGTTTTAGAATCAACACTTATACAAGTGTTGATTCTAAAGGGCTTACGGCGATGCACTGTTTTGGTGCATTGGCCCTTCAATCGTCGGCGGAGCCCGCTTCAGAAAGCGGACGCTACAGACTCCCACAAAAAAGAAAATGCGGCAACTTGGTTGCCGCAGCAGAGACTTTACCTGGTTGTTTCCGAAGTGATTATAGCAAAATTTGGTTTGGGTTCAAGGGAAAAGTGAGAATGGGGAAAAGATAACGCAGAGACGCAGAGTGCGCTGAGGTTCGCAGAGATGAGCGGGTGGGAATCGGCGCTTATGCCTCAAAAGCGGCGGCAAGACCGCCGCACTCCATAAAAGGCGGCTGCGCCAGTGGTTAGTCGATTTGCACGGTGGGTCCGGAGGCTGTCGCGGAAACGGCGTCGAGGCGGGCGCTGACGGCGCGGGCTAGGTCGAACATGCTTTTTGCGCCGAGGGCGGTTTCGCCGAGTAGCGCTACGGGCTTGCCGGTGTCGCCGCCGATGCGGATGCGCGGATCGATTTCGATTTCGCCGAGGACCGGGACGCCGTAGGCTTGCGCGGTTTTTGCGCCTTCGCCGTGGCCGAAGATGTCGATGGGCTTGCCACAGTGGGGGCAGGAGAAGGTGCTCATGTTTTCGACTACGCCGAGGACTTCGACGTTGACCTGGCGAAACATTTCGATGGCTTTGCGGACGTCGGCGAGGGCGACGGTGGAGGGCGTGGTGACGACGACGGCGCCGGTGACGGCGACAGTTTGGATCAGCGTGAGCTGCACGTCGCCGGTGCCGGGCGGAAGATCGATGACGAGATGGTCGAGCTCGCCCCACTGGACGCTGCGCAGAAATTGCGTGATGACGCTGTGCAGCATGGGACCGCGCCAGATCATGGGCTTGTCGCCAGGATTGAGCAGGCCCATGGAGATCATTTTCAGGCCGGCGACTTCGACGGGAATGATGCGCTTGTCCATGGTGGCGAGCGGCTCTTGCGTGGTGCCGAGCATGATGGGAACGTTGGGGCCGTAGACGTCGGCGTCGAGGAGGCCGACTTTATGGCCGAGTTTCACGAGGGCGAGGGCGAGGTTGACCGCGACAGTGGTCTTGCCGACGCCGCCTTTGCCGCTGGCGATGGC
>Ga0210406_10006561_pt1 | contig 12045 bp, 9 predicted proteins | sample IncBWC30MmetaG_FD_155454 | JGI IMG/M metagenome (GOLD analysis project Ga0210406, IMG submission 155454) | Forest soil microbial communities from Barre Woods Harvard Forest LTER site, Petersham, Massachusetts, United States - Inc-BW-C-30-M | ecosystem: Environmental > Terrestrial > Soil >...
GAAAAATTCCCCTCCTGGACGAACTGCGTTGCCCGGTACAGCTCCGATATCGTCCGCGTGATCGCTCTAGCCAACACCACTCCGATGATTAACGCTGCCAGCTCAATCACCAGGAAAACCACCGCCAGCAGTTGAATCTGAAAAACGCGCGCCCCGCTGAATTCTCCGACCGAGCTAAAAATCCGGTGGTTCAATTGCGAGCGCCGCGCCTTGTAAAATGCAAACACCGGATGCGCGCGCTCTACTTTCCCCTCGGGCGAAATATACACCGCCTCCAGTTTGGAAAACCCCTCCACCACAGGGTCCAGCCACGACTCCGCGGGCAGCAACTCCCGCTTGGATGTCAAGATCTTGTCCAGCTTCCGATAATGCTTGGTTCCGATGAGCACCGAGTTCTTCCCGGCTTCATCCTCCACCGTTTGCGCCAGCGTAATCTCGATCGGTCCAAGGTCTGGCGCAACATTTTCGAGCAGTTCACTGTCGAACGGAGCACTCACTTCAACAATCCGCTTCCCCTGCGAATTCTCAAGCTCTCTCATTCCCACCAGCCGCAACTGGTTCCCGGTCTGAATCAGTCCCGAAAACGAATGTCCCGCCGGACCTGCCATGTCCGGGAAGAATTTCGGCTTTACCTCAAAGCTCACGCGGAGTTTCGGCACCTTCTGCCCCATACTCAACTCGGCCTGCTGTGTGAGAACCTTTTCCATGGCCTTCTCTTCCAGCGCCGCCGGAAGGGACGCCTGCGCCGCCAAGCTCGACATGATTGCGAGGCGGTCTTCGATGTCGTGATATAGCAAATACGCGCCAAGCTGCGAATACAGAATCTGGCCCAGCATGCTCGCCAGGATCAGCAGCAGCACAGTCGGAACGACTCCCAGAAACAGGTAGGCCAGGATCAGCCGGTTCCGCAGACTCCAAAGCAGTTCTTCGCGCCACCGGCTCCAGAACCGGTACAGCACATAGATTACCGCCAGCACGCCAAGCAACCGCAGCAACCCAATGCGGGGAAGGGTGCTGGCGGGGTTCAATGCAGCCACGAGGCCCGCGACGCACAACGCCACGGCAAGCCAGTCCAGTTTCGACAAGCTTCTCCAAAAAGGTATTTGCTGAGTTGGCTGTCCGCTCATGGCTGAAGAGTCAGAAGAGACACTTTACCCGATTCGGCGGGGAGGAACGAGCGCGACTTTGGGGCGCAGCCCGGACGCTAAAACCTCACAACGCGTGCCAGTCAGCAGCCGGCCTTACTGCCCGTTGGGATTCCGCACCTTGCTGTGTCTCACGCTGTAGGTGAAGTAGACGACCAGGCCTATTCCCAGCCAGACAAACAGCCGCACAATCGTCAGAGCGTTGAGGCTGGCGATCAACGCCAGCGATATCAGAATACCCATGATGGGAACGAAAGGAACCCATGGCGTCTTGAATGGCCGAACCAGTTCCGGCCGGCGCACTCGCAGAACCCATACGCCCGCGCACACGATCACGAAAGCAAACAACGTGCCGATGCTCACAAGCTGGCCCAGCGTGCCGATCGGTACCAGCGATCCGACAATCGCGACCAGCACGCCAACAATCGCGGTGGACTTCCAGGGCGTGCGGAATCGCGGATGGATATCACCCGCCCACTTCCACAAAAGCCCGTCGTGGGCCATCGAATAAAAAACCCGCGATTGACCCAGCAACATCACCAGCATCACCGTGCTTAACCCCGCCAGCGCACCGGCATTTATCACATAACTGCCCCATTTGACGCCAGTCTGGCGAATGGCCAACGAGACGGGCGCGCCAATGTTCAAGTGCGAATAATGCACCGTCGCGGTCAGCAATCCGGAGACGACGATGTAAAGAATCGTGCAAACGATCAGCGATCCCAGGAGGCCTATTGGCATGTCCTTCTGCGGATTTTTGGCCTCTTGCGCCGCCGTCGAAACAGCATCGAATCCAATGTAGGCGAAGAACACCACGCTCGCTCCACGCATCACTCCCGACCATCCGAACGAACCGAAGCTTCCGGTATTCGGAGGAAGGAAGACCTTCCAGTTCTCATGCGCGATCGCCGGATGCTTCAGAACAAACGGGAGGGCCACGGCGATGAACGTCAGGACCGCGGCAAGTTTCACAAATACCACAACGCTATTAAAGTTAGCCGATTCCTTGATGCCGACGATCAGGATCGTCGTCACCCCAAGAATGGCCAGAAAGGCGACCAGGTTGAAGACGCAGGTGGCGTGAGGCAGCCCGGCAAGTTGGTCCGCGCTGACGCTAACCGCACCTTCGGGTGACCATCGACCCTCATAGAGAACCCACTTCGCACCGGGAACGTCGCAGATTTGCGGCGGCAGGCTGATGCCGTAGTCCTGCAGGAACGCCACCAGCGTGCTGCTCCAACCGCTGGCGACGGTCGCCGCGCCAAACGCGTATTCCAGGATCAAGTCCCAGCCGATAATCCAGGCAACCAGTTCACCGAGAGTGGCATAGCCATACGTATACGCGGAGCCGGCAATCGGAATCATCGATGCGAATTCGGCGTAGCAAAGCCCGGCGAACACGCAACCTATCCCTGCCAGCACGTACGAAAGCATGATCGCCGGACCGGCATAAAGCGACGCCGCCGAGCCGGTGAGCACGAAAATGCCCGCGCCGATGATCGCCCCGATGCCCAGGGTCACCAGGTTCACCGGACCGAGCGCCCTCTTCAGGCTGTGCTCCCCAGTGTCCCCGGCCTCCTTCAACAGCGAATCAATCGACTTCGTTGCAAACAGGGGGTTGCCCATGCAACTCCTCCTTCTCTGGTTATTTCTTTGAAAATTCCCGGCTACTCCGCGCCATGTCTCGTGCGCTTCAGCCGCGCCCATAGCCAGTACACCGGCAAACCCAGCAGCACGATCACCATGCCCATGCCGGCCGTCTGCGTTTCGTACAGCAGCAGCACGCCCATGATTCCGCCCGCTGCCACTATATACAACACGGGTACGAACGGATACCCGAATGCCTTGTAAGGCCTCTCCGCATCTGGCCGCCGCACTCGCAACACAAAGATTCCCACAATCGTCAGCACGTAAAACAGCAGCGCAGCGAACACGACATAATCCAACAGATTGCTGTAGAGATTTCCATACGTTCCATCCGGCTTTCGCGTTCGCAGCAAGATCAGAACCACGATCCAGACGCCCTGATATACCAGCGCAACGCCCGGCACGCCGCGTTTATTCAACTTTCCCGTCGACCGGAAAAATAGCCCATCCTTCGCCATCGCGTACGCCACGCGCGACCCCGCAAGGATCAGCCCGTTGTTGCAGCCGAATGTGGAAATAATGATGGCAATCGCCATCATCCACGCACCCTTGGCTCCGAACACCGCGGAAAGCGCTGCCGTCGCCACGCGGTCATCCGGCGCACTTTGGATCTGCGCCAGCGGCAGCGCGCACAGGTAGGCCAAATTCGCCAGGCAGTACAACGTAATGACGATGACCGTTCCGAACGCCATCGAGAGCGCCACGTCGCGCTTGGGATTTTTCACTTCCGCCGCGGTGAATCCGATGTTGTTCCACGCGTCCGCCGAAAACAGCGAACCCACCTGTGCAACCGCCAGCGCAAGGAGCATTCCGTACCAGCCGCTTCCCGCAGTCACCGTCGGCAACAATCTCCTCAGAAATCCCACTCCCGGCTCGATCGTCTGCGCGCCGCGAATCGCCCACAGGTGCGTAAAATTATCCGCAATCGCCGAAGCGTTCCGGGCCAAAAATACGCAAATCAAAATCAATCCCAACAGCGAGAGCATTTTCGCCGAAGTAAAAATGTTTTGAATCCACTTCCCCAGCTTTACCCCGCGCGTGTTCAGGTACGTCAGGAAAATAATCATCAGCACGGCGACCAACTGCTGCACGGAAAGGCTGATCGCAAATTTCGAGGAGAAATTGATCGGGGGAATCACCCAGGTTTTCGGAGAAATGGAAGGAAACAGCACGCCCAGGTACCGCGCAAATCCAATCGCCACCGCCGCGATCGTTCCCGTCTGGATCACCAGGAACAGCGTCCAGCCGTATAAAAATCCCCAGAGCGGAGAGAACGCCTCCCGCAGGTACACATACTGCCCGCCCGCGTGCGGAAACATCGCCGCCAATTCGCCGTACGAGAGCGCCGCCGCGATGGTCAGGCAACCTGTCAAAATCCACGTCAGCAGCAGACCGCCCGCTGAACCAGTCTGCCGCGCGATGTCCGCGGCCACGATGAAAATTCCCGACCCGATCATCGAGCCGACGACAATCATCGTTGCATCGTAGAGTCCGATGGCCTTTACAAACTGGTGCTCGCCCTTGCCTGCGCCCGTGCCCGCTATTGTCGCGCTAGTCGCCTCGGCCATTCGTTCGGTTCCTCAGTGGGATGCCGCGGGCTTCGCGGAATCCAGTCGTCGGATAAATTCGCGGGCCATTGCGGCCGGGTCTTTTGACTTCAGGATGTCGCTGATTACCGCCACGGAATCCGCTCCCGCCTCCAGCACTTCGGCCGCGCGATCCAGCGTAATCCCGCCGATCGCCACGATTGGCTTCTCAGACAGCGCACGCACCCGACGCAGAAGATCCGTGCCTACCACGGGATCGGGATTCGCCTTGCTGCTGGTCTGGAAAACAGGTCCCACGGCAATATAATCCGCCGAACTGGCCGCAGCCTTCTCGAATTGTTCAAGGTTATGCGTCGAAACGCCAACCCAGCGGTCCGGCCCGATCACCTTGCGCGCCTGCTCCGCGTCCAGATCGTCCTGCCCGACGTGCACCCCGTCGGCGCCCGCGAGATACGCCACATCCGGACGGTCGTTCACGATAAACGTACAGTTCGCCAGCCGCGCCGCTTCCGCAATGGCGCACGATTCGGTCCAAAGCTCCCGCGCCCCCGCGTCTTTCGCGCGGTATTGCAGCAGCTTCACCCCTGCGTCCATCAATTTTTGGGCTGTTTCGCCGGCTGGTTCCGTCAACATTCCTGCGTCTAATATCACATACAGCCTGGGCAGGACAAGGCGCATGAAACGTTATTTTCCGTTGCCGTTCAGAAGTTTTTCGATGAAGTGCGTGTCGAACTTCCCGGCATCGAAATCCGGGTCGGCCATAATCCGCCGTTGCAGCGGTATCGAAGTCTTGATTCCCTCGATCACGAACATTTCGAGCGCCCGCTTCATTCTCCCGATCGCTTCGGTGCGGTCGCGCCCCTTCACAATCAGCTTGGCCACCAGCGAATCGTAGTACGGCGGAATCACGGCCCCCGAATACGCCGCCGAGTCCACGCGCACGCCGGTTCCTCCAGGCGCCTGGAACGTAGTAATCCGGCCCGCCGAGGGCACAAACGTCTCCGGATCTTCCGCATTGATCCGGCACTCGATCGAGTGCCCGGAAAAGTGCATCTCGCCAACCGCGTCTTCCAGTTTCTCTCCGGCCGCGATACGAATCTGCGACTTCACCAGGTCCACTCCGGTCACAAATTCCGTCACCGGATGTTCCACCTGGATGCGCGTGTTCATCTCGATAAAATAAAGCGAGCCGTCCGTATCCATCAGAAATTCCACCGTGCCCGCGTTCGTGTACTCGATCGCTTCCAGGGCCTTCACTACTTTCGTCCCCAGTTCTTTCCGGCGCTTCGCATCAATCGCCGGCGAAGGCGACTCTTCCACCAGCTTCTGGTGCCGCCGCTGGATGGTGCATTCCCGCTCGCCCAGGTGAATCACTTTCCCGTGCTGGTCTCCCAGGACCTGAATTTCGATGTGCCGGGGGTGCTCCAGAAACTTCTCCATGTACACGTCTGGCGTCCCAAAGGCTTGCTGCGCCTCGCTCCTCGCCGTCTGATAAGCGGCAAGCAACTCGTCCTTGCCGCGGACCACCCGCATGCCGCGTCCGCCGCCGCCCGCCGCCGCTTTCAAAATCAACGGAAATCCGACGCGCTCCGCCTCTTTCGACAGCTGTTCCTCGCCTTCCACCACGCCGTCGCTGCCCGGGATGGTCGGAAGCCCTCGGGACTTCATCTCCCGCCTCGCGCGATCTTTCTCGCCCATCATCTCGATCACTTCGGGCTTCGGGCCGATGAAGGTGATTTCCGACGCTTCGCAAACCTTCGCGAAATTGGCGTTCTCCGACAGAAAACCGTACCCCGGATGAATCGCATCCACGTTGGTAATTTCCGCCGCGCTGATCACTTGGGGAATATTCAGGTAGCTTTCGCTGCTTCTCGGCGGCCCGATGCACACAGCTTCGTCGGCAAATCGCACGTGCAGCGAGTTTCGGTCCGCCTCCGAATACACGGCCACTGTCGGAATTCCCAGCTCTTTACAGGCGCAAATGACTCGCAGGGCGATTTCCCCGCGATTGGCTACTAGAATTTTCTGGAACATAGTCTGGCAGGCCGCTTACCGCTTGCGGCTTGGGCGAATTCCGAACAAGGGCTGCCCATACTCCACAGGCTGCCCGTTCTCCGCGAATATCCGCAGCACTTCTCCGCTGATTTCGGATTCGATTTCGTTCATCAGTTTCATCGCTTCCACAATGCAAAGCGTCTGCCCCTTGTCCACATGCGATCCGACTTTCACAAACGCTTCGGCTCCCGGGCTGGGCGATCCATAAAACGTGCCTACAATCGGCGAATTGATCAGATGCAGGTCTTCTCCGCCGCGCACGTCCGTCGTGTGCACGGCTTCCGCGCTGCGGCTTTCGGTTTCCGGTGCGCTCACCGCCGATGGCACGATGATTTCGGCCGACGGACGGGGCGCCGCAACCACCACATGGGCGCTGGGTTTCCTCAGACGAATCCGCAGATCGCCCCTCGAATACTCAAATTCCTCAAGGTTGTGCTCGCTCATGAAGCGCAGCAACTGCTCGATCTGCCCGATCTCTGGGTTTGCAAACGACGGGCTTTCACTCGCTTTCGCGGTCTTTTTCCTTTTCATGCCTTTTCTTAAAGTTCGATAAGATCCCGCTTCACGCGGGTCAACACTTCGTTCCGACCTGCTTGCACCACCACGTCGTCTTCAATCCGGATTCCCCCGACGCCTTCCACATATACCCCTGGTTCTATGGTAATCACATTCCCCGCTTCCAGTCGAACTGCCTGCCCGCGGGCCACTCGTGGTTCTTCATGCACCTCCAGGCCTAAACCATGGCCCGTACTGTGCACGAAATACTGCTCCAATCCGTTTTTCTTAAGGACATCCCGCGCGGCGGCATCCACTTCCCCGCAAGTTACCCCTGCCTGAGCGGCAGCTACCGCGGCCTCTTGCGCTTCCTGAACCGATCGGTACCACATTCGCACGCGCTTGCTGGCACGCCCCACATGCACGGTGCGCGTCATGTCGCTGCAATAGTGGCCGAGTATAGCACCCAGGTCCAGCACCACCAACTCATTTTTCCTCAGCTTTTTAGCCGTCGGACGCGCATGCGGCAGCGCCCCGCGAGGTCCTGACGCCACAATCGTTTCAAAGGAAGCCCCGCTGGCACCGCGTCTCTTCATCTGATACTCGATCTCCACACCCAACTCGCTCTCACTCACTCCCGGCCGCACCAGTTTCAGCACGCCTTCCAGGACTTGCCCGGCCAGGATGGCCGCCTTTCGCATTACCGCCAGTTCCTGCGCGTCTTTTCGCCTCCGCAGGTGCGCAACCAGTCCCGTCGCTTCAATTCCCCGCGCTTTGCTTCCCAGTGCCTTTCTCAGGGCCTTCCACTGCGTGACCGTCAGTTGGTTTGCATCGTAGCCGACCCGACCGAAGCCATTCTTTCGAAGGAATGCTCCCACTGCCGGATACAATCCGCCCTGCTGAAGCTCAATTTTTACCCCGCCGGTTTCTTCCTTCGCTTGCACGGTGAATCGCCCGTCGGTCAGCAGCGTCGCGCCGTCTTGCGACACCACCAGCGCGCCCGATTCCCCGGTAAAACCCGTCAGGTAATACCAGTTCGCGGGATGTGTCACCAGCAGGCAGTCCAATTCCCTGCTGGTCACCTCCGCCAGAAGAGCTTTTCGTCGTTTGGTGTGTTCCGCGCCCATAAAAAAATCGAGGAGACTTGCGCCTCCTCGATTTCAGTTTACCCGATTTTTTCCGATGGCGCTTAAGCGCCAGGCTTACTCCATCATCCCGGCATAATGCGGGGAGTGATGAAGAACAGCAACTCCTGCGATGTCACCGAGACGTTGGTCCGTCGGAACAGATAACCGATAATCGGCAAGCTGCCCACAATCGGCACTTCCGTGATGTTCGTCTGCTGCTGCGTGACGATGATGCCGCCGATGACCACCGTGCCACCATCGGCAACCGTCACCTTGGTCTGAGCCGCTTGCGTGTCCAACGCAGGGATCCCCTGCACGCGGGGAATACCGTTGTCGATCTGCGTATTTTCCACCAGCACGTCCATGAACACCGTGCCTTCGGCGGTAATTTGCGGAGTCACTTCCAGTTGCAGCACGGCGTCAATGTACTGCACGGAAATCGTATTGTTGATCACCGTCTGAATCGGAATCTTCGTACCTTGCTTCACGATTGCTTTTTCGTTGTTCTGGGTGATCACTTTCGGCTTCGAGAGCAATTTGCCCACGCCCTTCGATTCAGCCGCCGTGATGAACAGGTCAACCGCGAAGTTGGGCGAACGGTGTCCAATATAGAAGCCGCTCGTCGGCACGCCCGCGCCCAGGTTCACGTTCAACGGCAATCCGGGAGTCGAACTTCCGCCGCCCGAAGGGGGTGTTCCGATAAGCGGCGGCTGCGGAATTCCGGCCCCTGTGGTCACCGGGCTCACACCGACGTTCGCAGGACCGCCAAAGATCGTTCGGCCACCCGTCGTGGTTCCGGCGAAACCCCACTGCACGCCGATATCCTGCGCAAACGACCTGGATGCGGAAACCACGCGTGCTTCAATTTCCACCTGTTGCGATTTCCGGTCCAGTTGCCGGATCAGGTTGTCGATTGTCGGAATCACCGAGGGGATGTCGCGGATGATCAACTGGTTAGAGCGGTCATCGGAGAGAATATCGCCTCGCGCCGACAGGAACTTTTTCAGCGTGTCCTTCATCGTCGTCGCTTTGGCGTAGCTGAGAACACGGGTAACGGTCACGGGCGCCACCGCTTCGGCTTGCGCCTTTTCCAGGTCGCGCTCCGACTCCGCTTCCCTCTTCAGGGTCTCGCGCGTCGCCACGCGAAGCACATTCCCGGTCAATTGCTTGTCCAGGCTGTTATTCTGCAGCACAATGTCCAGCGCCTGATCCCAAGGCACTTCATCCAGCACGATCGTCAATGTCCCCTTTACGTTGGGATCCAGCACCACGTTTAATCCGCTGATTTCGTGAATCAGTCGAAAGAAATCCTTCAGGTCAACGTCCTTCAGGTTCACCGAGATTGGCTCGCCCGTATAGTGCCCGGCCTGCGGGGCGTTCGATCCCTGCTGAGCCGCAACGGTTGTCGCCGCCGTCGTCGCCTGCTGTACCGCATTTTGCGACGCCCCATCGGGACGCGCCGGGGCGCTCTTCTCATGCAACGACGCCAGCACCACTGTTGGCTGCGTCAATTCGCTCGGCAAAGAAAACCGCGGTGCCGCGGCACTCGAAGCGTTCTTCCTGTGCGCATTTGACTTTGGCGCATTGGCCGCATAGTCCATCGGCTTCTTCGGCGAATCCAGGGAAGTCGACGTCACCGGCGCAACTACGCTGGCATTCGGCGTCGCCTGCATCTGGAAGTAAATCACCACCGCGTCGCCTTCATGCGTGATCTGGTAGGGAGTTTCTCCCGTCAGGTCCACCACCACCCGCGCAATGTCCGGACGGAACTGCCCGATCCGCACGCCACGCACCGGTGCGGACACGCCCGGAATCGCAGTCCGTTGCACTCCCAGCCGTGCCCCGCTGAAATCCAGCACAAGGCGCTCCGGGTTCTGCATACGGGAAGTGTGGACTTCGAGTCTGCCTGCTCCTTCGACTCGAATCGCCGCCCGCTGCGGCTCCTGCGTGATTGCCACGCTTGAAATCACCGCGGCGGTCGATGTCGCGCCAGCGGGCTCCTGACCCCGAACGGTGGCCGGGCCTCCGCCCAGCACCACGCTCGCTACTATCAGGCAGCCACACCGGAAGGCCGGCCAGTTCGTCTTCATTGCTGTTCTCCTGCACTGGAGTAAATTCTCTTGTTGACTTGACGTTCCACTGGTTTCCCGAACGCATCTTTCCCGATTTCGTGGAACGACACGCCGTCCATCGCAATCTTTTCCACACGTCCGTCGTACAACTGATCCCCTTCGCGCAGGAAATAGGTCCGCGCTTGCGGATTCGTAACCACTGCGATCATCCCGTTTGGCGCCCGCACAATTCCATCCAGCCGCAGTGTTCCCACTTGCAATCCCGCTTTGCCAGGAGGCAGATTCGCTCCGGCTCTTGCCGCGGCTTCCTGCCGGCTCGTCAGCGATTCAAAGGGGTCACGCCGTGAAACTTTTGCTTCCGGAGCTTCAGCCGTTCCCTCCGGAGTCGTGCGCGGCGCTTTCTTCACCTCGGCTTTTTTTGCGGGCTTCTCAACCGCCGCTTTGGGAGTCGCTGCAGCCTTCGCTGGCTGCTTTGGCGCAGGGGCTTGCGCCGCCGGTTTTGCCGCAGCCTTCGCAGGCGCGACGGCGGGTGTCGAGGGCTTCGCGGGCGGTGTTGCAGGCTTCGCGGCCGATTTTGCGGCCGGTGGCGCCACCTGTGTCGCCGGCTTTGCCGCTGTTTTCGGAGGTGCAGCGGGCGCCGTCTGAGCACGCAAGCTGCTCCCGGACGTCGCCAGCAGAATCCCCGTCATCACTGTTATGGCTAGACGCATGGCTCGCTCATCCCTGCTCACGGTTTTTTCACCGGCTGACTCGCACCCTTGGCCCCACCCGCTGGTGTTGAATCAGCTGGTTTCGTGAAGAATGTCGTGACTGTAAAAACTCCGCTTACCGTCGTTCCCGGCCGGATCGGATATTTCGTTCCCTTCACTCCGGTGCCGCCCGGATCGTCAAACTGTAGGTCTCCGACGTTGATAATTCGCGACAACCGGCTCAACCTCGAGAAAAAGTCCAGCATGTTGAAGTACGGCCCATCCGCCTGAACTTCAAACGGCATCTCGTAGTGATACTCTTTCGGCACGATGTTCTGCGACGTCAGCTTCCTCAACTGCACGTTCGACGAAGCCGCGGCTCCCTGCACCTGCCGGATAAACTCGTCCACTTCCTTCTCTTCCGGCACGATCGTTTTCAGCGTGTCCAGTTGCTTGTTCAGCGCGTCCATCTGCTGCTTCAGTTCGCCATAGCGCTGCTTGTAAACCTGCAATTGCGTCACTTCCTGATTTAATTTCGTTCGTTCCTGCACGGCGTTATCGTAGTCGGATCGCTCCTGCGCCACTGGCGAGCCCGGCACATACAGCCCCGCGAGCACCAGGATCACCGCAATCGCCAGCGCCACCAGCCCCTGCATGATTACCGACATATCTCGGAAAGGATTGGCCATGGTATTCCCCTATCCTTTCTTCGCCGGCGCGGTTGAAGTCGGCGATGTCCCGCTCGGCGCATTGGCTGGTTTTGCGGAGGGTGCCGCCGGTACGGGTCCGTTCGGCGCGATTTCCGCATTGATCGAAAACAGGAAGGTCTGCACGTTCTGGTTCCTGTCGTCCTGCTTTGCGTCTTTGATCTCCACCTTCTGGAAATATCCGGAACGCTTCAGGGCGGTAATAAAATTAGCCACCGAATTCAGCGACGCCGCCGCGCCATCCAGCGTCAAAGTCGTGCCCTTCTTCGACATCGACATCAGCCACAGGTTCTCTGCCCGTGAAACCGTATTCGCCACCTGGTCGAGAAGTTCCTGCGCCCCCGTGCGGTCCCGCTGCAGTTGTTCGATTGTGCCAACCCGCTGCTGCAATACCACTTTCTGTTTATCGAACGCTTCCACTTGCAGCTTGATCTGCTCCAAATCCGTCTTCTGTGCCTGCAATTGCTGGATGCGCTTGTTCTCGTCGTTCAACTGGGTCTTCCACGAATGGTAGAAGTAGAAAAGGAAGAGTCCGCCAAGCAGCACGCCCGCCCCGATGAA
>Ga0210406_10006562_pt1 | contig 12045 bp, 9 predicted proteins | sample IncBWC30MmetaG_FD_155454 | JGI IMG/M metagenome (GOLD analysis project Ga0210406, IMG submission 155454) | Forest soil microbial communities from Barre Woods Harvard Forest LTER site, Petersham, Massachusetts, United States - Inc-BW-C-30-M | ecosystem: Environmental > Terrestrial > Soil >...
TGTGCGGCTTTGAAGCTTACGCGCCCACCGACAACGTTTCAGAGCTGACAGCGCGCGCCAACGACGAAGGCTGGGAGACCTGCTTCTCAGCATGGCTTCAGGGATCGCGCATCAGCGCTCGCGACGCAGTGCTGGTCTTTTCGGTCGGAGGCGGTAATCGCGAAAAGAACGTCTCGGTGAACATTGTGCGGGCGCTTGAAACAGCGACAGCCGCGGGCGCTCACATCTTCGGCATCGTAGGCCGGGACGGCGGATTCACTCGCGTGGCCGCTGGATTCTGCATCCTGATTCCAGTCATCGCGGCGGATCGCATTACCCCGCACACGGAAGGTCTCTGCGCCGTCCTCTGGCATCTCTTGGTCAGCCACCCGCTTCTGCAGCGCACTGCCACTAAATGGGAGTCGGTAAAGTGACCGGCGCCAGGTTCTTCATCGCCGGCGGCGCAGGCTTCATCGGCAGCCATTTTACGGACCGGCTGCTGGCTGAAAAAAGCGTGGAAGCGGTGACGCTCTTCGACAATTTTTCCTCCGGCCGGCAATGGCATTACGCCCAGCACGAGCAGGACCGCCGGCTGCATGTGCTATGTGCTGACGTCAAGGATACGGCCGCGCTCGAACGCGCCATGGCCGGGCACGACGTCGTGATCCACCTGGCTTCCAATCCGGACATTGCGCGCGCTGCCGTCGAGCCCGACATCGACTTTCGTGAAGGCACGTACCTCACGCAACAGATCGTCGAGGCCATGCGCCGCACCCGCACGCCGAGGCTGCTGTACGCGTCCGGCAGCGGAGTTTATGGCGATCTGGGTGAGCGCGAGGCCCAGGAAGACTTCGGCCCGCTCGTTCCGGTTTCCACTTATGGAGCCAGCAAGCTGGCCGGTGAGGCGCTGATCGCGTCCTATTGCGCCATGTTCGGCATCACAGCCTGTGCCTTTCGATTCGGCAATGTCGTCGGCGCGCGCCAGACCCATGGAGTGGGCTTCGACTTCATCCGGCGCCTGCGCTCTCAGCCCGATCGGTTGTCTATACTTGGCGACGGCCAACAAAGCAAGTCTTACATCCATGTCGAAGACGTCATCGAGGCGGTCTTCGCGGCGCATCAGAAGACTGAAAAGAACTTCGACGTTTATAACGTCGCCACCGGCGACTACATCACCGTGACCGAGATCGCCCGCCTGGCCATGGAAGTGTCCGGACTATCAGAGGAAGACGTACGCCTCGAATACACGGGTGGTGACCGCGGCTGGAAAGGCGACGTGCCCATCGTGCGCTTGAACACCGAGCGCATCCGTAGCTTAAGCTGGACCTGCCGCCGAACTTCGCGCCAGGCTCTTTGCATCGCCATGCACGCCTTGCTCGAAGACGTGCGCATCGGCAGGCTCTAACCGCATGCGCCGCGCCGTGTTCCTGGATCGCGATGGAGTGGTGAACCGGGCCATTTTGCGCGAGGGAAAGCCCTATCCACCCGCGATGCTCTCTGAGTTCCGCCTGCTTCCTGGAGTGCGTGAAGCTTGCAGAAAGTTGCGCGAGGCGGGTTTTGCCCTGATCCTCATCACCAACCAGCCTGACATCGCGCGCGGGGTCACCACTGCGCAGCAAGTCGCCGACATCCACACCCGATTGAAGCGCTATCTCCAGTTGGACGACATTCAGGTATGCCCGCACGACGATTCAGCGCAGTGCGACTGCCGCAAGCCCAAGCCGGGGTTGCTGTTGGAAGCCGCGCAAAAGTTGAATATCGATCTCGCCGGAAGCTTCGTTGTAGGCGATAGATGGCGGGATGTGGAAGCGGGCCAGCGCGCCGGCTGCCGCCCCATCTTCGTCGACTACGGATATCACGAACAACGGCCCATCGGCCCCTATCTGAGGGTCCACTCGCTGCCGGAAGCCGCCGACTGGATCGTGCGGGTGGCTCAAATGGGGTTGCAATATGCCTGACCGGATCTCCAGCATGCAGGTCAAAATCTTCGCCGACGGCGCCGACCAGCAGTCCATTCTCGATCTGGCTCGCAATGGCTGGATCAGCGGCTTCACCACCAACCCCACCTTGATGCGCAAAGCCGGCATCATCGATTACGAGTCCTTCGGCCGCGATCTGACGCGCGCTATTCCTGATCGCCCGTTTTCGTTCGAGGTGCTCTCGGACGACTTCGACGAGATGGAGCAGCAAGCCCTGCGAATCGCCTCCTGGGGCGACAACGTTTATGTGAAAATCCCGATCACCAACACCCAGGGTGAAAGCGCGGCTCCGCTGGTTTATCGGCTGGCGCAGCGCGGAGTCAAGATCAATGTCACCGCGGTGATGACGCTCGATCAGGTGGAGGGTGTGCTAAAGAGCCTGAGGTATGGGCCTCCCAGTTACATCTCCATTTTCGCCGGCCGCATTGCGGACGCCGGATGCGATCCGCTGCCCATACTTTGCGGAGCGCTTGCCCGCATGCGCTTCTATCCCCAGATGGAGTTGATCTGGGCCAGCCCGCGCGAGTTGTTCAACATCGTCCAAGCGGATGCAATCGGCTGCCACATCATCACCGTGACGCACGATTTATTGAAGAAGCTGCCTGTTATTGGCCGCGATCTTACCGAATACTCGCTCGATACCGTGAAAATGTTCTTCGAAGACGCGCGGGCCGCCGGGTTCACGCTAGACACCCGAGTCCACGCTTAATCGCAGGTCTCCAATTCACTCCTGCCGTAGGGCCACCAGCGGATCCACTTTGATGGCTCTTAGGGCCGGAAGGTAGCTGGCCGCCAGCGCCACCACCAGAATCACACAAGACGTCGCCGCGAAAGTCAGCGGATCCGCTGCGTTCACACCGAACAATAGCCGCGCGATGATCCGCATCAGCGGGAATGCCAACACCAATCCTATGCCGATCCCGATAGCGGCCAGCTGAGTTCCCTCGCCCACCACCATCTTCAGCACATCGCTCTTTTGCGCGCCCAACGCCATGCGCACGCCCAGTTCGTTGGTTCGTTGAGTCACGGCATAGGCGATGACGCCATAGAGTCCAGTGGCCGCAAGAATCAAAGCCACGCTGGCGAAGACCCCCAGCAGCAGCGTCCGGAAGCGGGGCTGAGCCAGGGAGCCGCCCACCAAGTCCTGCATGGTCTTGACATTGAAAACGGCCAGGTCGGGATCCAGCTTCTGAACCTCGGCTCGCACCGCTGCGACCAGCGAATTGGGCTCGGCTCGTGTCCGCAGCACGATTGTCATGGTCCCTTCCACAAAACCCATCAGCTCAGGCGGAATTTGGAGATAGTGGTAATACATCTCGGCGTTCGTAGCCGAGTCCAGGCCGGTATGTTTCACATCGCCGGCGATTCCGGCGATGGTACACCACTGGCTGCCATCGAACCCGGCCTTCATTCGCTTTCCAATCGGATCCTGATCCGGCCAGAAGCGGCCGGCCATGGTGTTGTTTATGACCACTACGCAGGGCGTCTTTTCTCCGTCGGTTCGGTCGAAGTAGCGCCCGCGAACCAGCGGAATGCCCAGGGCCGCGAAATAATCCGCGCTGGCCGCGCGATATTTGGCCCGCGATTGCTCGGCGCTGGATTCCACCGGCCGGTTTTCAACCACGAAATTCAAGCTCGCATCCGCTCCGCTCAATGGAAGATTGCGCGCAATGCCGGCGTATTGCACGCCTGCCAGAGCGTGCAACCGGTCTACCAGTTGTTGGTAGAACAGCGCGACCTTCTGCCCCGGGTAGCGGGTCTCGGGCAGCGCGATCTGCATGGTCAGCACATGATCGGGACGGAAGCCGGGATTCACGTTCTCCAACCGCAGAAAGCTTCGAATCAACAACCCGGCGCCGGTTAACAGCACCACGCAGGAGGCGATCTCAGAGGCCACCAGCGCATTTCTCCAGCGCGCGCGGCTGCGGCTTGCGGTATTGCCACGACCGCTGGTTTTTAGAACGGAATTGAGGTCCGACCGTACGGTCAGGATCGCCGGCGCCAATCCGAAAATGATGCCGGTTGCCAGCGATACCGTCAGTGTGAAGGCCATCACCCGCCAGTCGATATTGATCTCCGCCAGACGCGGCAGATTCGCGGGTCCAAGCTGGGCCAGCATGGTAATGCCCCAGGCCGCCAGCGCCAATCCGAGCAGACCGCCCCCCAGCGCCAGAAGCACGCTCTCGGTAAGAAGTTGCCGCATCACGCGCCCCGGATTTGCTCCCAGGGCCATTCGCAGTACGATCTCTTTATCCCGGCTTCCCGCGCGCGCCAGCAACAAGCTTGCGACGTTGGCGCATGCAATCAAGAGCACGAATACTACCGCGCCCAGCAGCGTCCATAAAGTCGGGCCAATATCTCCCACCATTTGCTCGCGTAGCGGTACGATGTTCGTGCTCCAGCCTGCATTGGTATCGGGATACTGCTGCTCAATCCGGCTGGCAATCGAACGCATCTCGCTGGAGGCTAGCTCCAGGCTCACGCCGGGCTTGAGGTGTGCGATCACGCGCAACGTTTTGAATCCGCGCTGGCTGAGTTCCTTCGCGTCCAGGGTAAACGGCATCCACAGCTCAGAAGGCGTGTCCAGCAGCCGGAATTCACGCGGCATGACCCCTACGATCGTGAAACTGTTGCCGTCTACAACCATGCTCTTGCCCAAGATCGCAGGATCGCCTCCGAAGCGGCGTTGCCACAAGCCGTAACTCATCACCGCCACGCGATTCCGTCCGGCTTGGTCTTCCTCCGCGAAAAATGTCCGGCCTAGCGCAGCCTTCACGCCCAGCAGGTCGAACAGACGGGGGGAAATCAAGGCCGTCTCAACCCGCTCGGGTAGCGGGTTCCCTGCCAGGACGGAAGGTTGCTGGCGGAGCGCTGCGATCGCATCGAAGACGCGCTGCTGTTCAACCCAGTCTCGATAATCGGGCGGAGAAACCTGCTCCTGTCGAATGTTCTTGCTAAGCTTTGTCTCCCAAACCACCACCAGGCGGCCAGAGTCCTGGTAAGGAAGTGGGCGTAGCAGCACTGCATTGACCACGCTGAAAATTGCGCTGTTCGCGCCAATGCCTAAAGCCAGCGCGATCATCGCCACCACGGTCGCTCCCGGGCTCTTGGCGAGCATCCTGAGGCCGTATTTCAGATCTTTCGCAATTGTAGTCATTTCCAATTATCTAGCAGGCTTAAAAATACGAATCGGACCGCGGCAGTGAGGGACCGTCGCGGTCCAATTCACGACTTGGGTTGTTGGAAGGATAAATCGTTTGGGTTAGCCGCCCCAAACAGCGCCACCAGCTCGTACTCTGGTCTTAGTTGCCATTTTGTTCTCCTTGTTTAATTCCGAACTGTCTTAATGGCCGAGCTCAGCGCGATCAGTGGCGCTGGCGCAGCTCATGGCGCTAGGTGCCCCAAACTGCGGCGCCAGCCTTGATCTTCGTCTTGGTCCTCATTTGGCGATGTCTCCTTGGTTTATTTTGTTTTGATTGGCCTTGCGGTCGATGTGAGAAATGCAACTCAGATGCCACGGGTACCACAACTCGAAAGAGCGAAGTACTATGGAATATAAGTTACAGAAAACAAGGGGACTGTCGGTTGTATTTCGAATTTAGGCCCCGTGGCAGCGGACGACCTTTCCAGTGTTGGTCTATCTGATCAGATAGATACCCTATCCACTCAGATAGGGTGTTTACTTTAGCCCGAAGGTTTGTGGCAGAAGAGCGAAAAACCACGGTTTCGGCGAACGGTCGCCGGACCGTTCGCCGGCCGTGCAAACGGAAGCGCACTCCTCCGTACTGCTTCCGCAAGGCTGCCGAACTGGCTAACCATCGAGGACCCGCTGGTTGTCAGATCAGACTTCCAAAAAACTCCGATAATCCCCGCGCCGACCAAGTAGTAGTAGTGCGCTACCCCTCGGCATACCCCTAGGGTCATAGCAATTCCAGCACCATTGGGATTGAATGCCTGAAAACTCGGTTCATACCCTCACAAATCGTGCACAATCATGGCCTAATGCAGAGAAATTCGTATCGGCCGGATTCTTGATCGCCTCCGACCCTATCTTTTCGGATATTATGGGCTAACGCCTCAGATAGTGAGATAGTCGCTATGCCCCAGACTGTTGCCGAACTCGAGGCCCTGGCCGGGCCGTTAAAGGGAACCAGCATTCCTTTGTCGGGCGACCAAATCTCCATCGGACGCGAACCCACCAATGCAATCTCAGTCGTAGACGCGGGAGTCAGCCGAAAGCATTGCGTCATTTTGCAGGACGGTAGCGAGTTTAAGATCCAGGACTTGAACAGCCGCAACAGCACCTTCGTGAACGGAGTACCCGTCACGGAACGGGTTCTCACTTCCGGAGACGAGATCAAGATTGGAAACAGCCTTTTCCTGTTCGTAGTGCCATCGGAAGAGACCGGAGGGGCCCTCTCCAGCTCAGTCGAATTCGATAAGCACGACGCTAGCGGAGGATCCACCATCGTCCTTCGCAAACAGGACGCTCTCTACTTGCGAGATTTGGATCGCGTCACGCCTTCTGACCGCATGGTTCGCGATCTGAACGTGCTGGTTCGAGTCAGTAAAGCGGTCAATTCCGTACGGGGCCTGGAAGCGCTCGAAAAACAAGTGCTGGAATCAGTCCTGGAAATCGCACCCGCCGGCCGCGCGGCTATTCTTCTTTGTGATCGCGGCTTCGAGAGCTTGGACGAATGTACCGTGTTCGGTTGGGACCGCCGCACTGGAGCGAACCCCACGGTACAGGTGAGCCGCACCATCGTATCGCAGGTGCTCAAAGAGGGCGTCGCAATCTTATGCAACGATCTGCCGGCTACCCAGACGTTCGCTGAAACCGAGAGCGTAATGGCCCGCCATATCCGCAGCGTTCTGGCCGTGCCACTGGAAGTTTTCGATCGCATATTGGGAGTGATTTACCTGGACGCCAGCGATCCGGATGTGCGGTTTGACGAGGACCACCTGCAATTGTTGACCGCCATCGGTAGTATTGCAGCCTTCGCGCTCGATAATGCGCGCCGCATGGATTGGCTGGAGGAAGAAAATCGCCGCCTGCAGGCCGAGATGAACGTCGAGTACAACATGGTGGGCGAAAGCCAGCGCATGCGCGAGGTCTATCAATTCATCGGCCGTGTGGCCAAAATGGACTCGACGGTGCTTATCTCGGGTGAGAGCGGCACCGGCAAGGAACTGGTGGCCCGGGCCGTCCATCGCAATAGCAGCCGCGCCCACATGCCCTGTGTGGCCATCAACTGCGCCGCACTGGCCGAATCGCTGCTCGAAAGCGAGTTGTTCGGCCATGAAAAAGGCGCATTTACCGGCGCTATCGCCCAGAAAAGAGGAAAACTCGAGGTAGCCGAGGGGGGCACGGTCTTCCTGGATGAAATCGGAGAGCTCGCCCCGCTCATGCAGGCCAAGTTGCTGCGGGTTCTGCAAGAACGTGAGTTCGAACGCGTGGGAGGGACGCGCACCATCAAGCTGAATGTTCGGCTAATTACGGCCACCAATCGGGATCTGGAAACAGAGGTAAAAGCTGGAAGATTTCGCGAGGATCTCTACTATCGCTTGAATGTCGTTGCGCTGCGGATGCCTTCTCTGCGAGACCGCCGTTCCGACATCTCGCTGCTAGCGAGCTATTTCGCCGCGAAATCCGCCAAGCGGTCCAATCGCGCCGTTCTAGGAATTTCGCCCCAGGCCCGCGCGTGTTTGTTGAACTACGATTGGCCCGGCAACGTGCGCGAGCTCGAGAACGCCATCGAACGGGCGGTGGTGCTGGGGTCGAGCGAGTTAATTCTGCCCGAGGATCTTCCCGAATCGATCCTGGAAAAGGCCGAGCCGGTCAGTTCAGCGGTGAATGCTTTCCACGATGCCGTGCGCGAGGCGAAGAAGCAGCTCATCATCAATGCCCTCGAGCAGGCCCACGGCAATTACACGGACGCAGCGCGTCTGCTGGGTCTGCATCCCAATTACCTGCATAGGTTGGTCCGCAATCTCAGCTTGAGGCCAGCGCTGCAACGCCAGTCGGTTGGCAATTCCTGATCCTGAGCCGTTACTTGCTTTTCTGAGCCGTGACTGTAAGGAGCGGACTATTTTCCGAAGGTCCAATCCACTCCCAGGAGCGGCACGAAATCGTGCAACCATCCGTGAATTTTCGCGCCCGGGGCGGGCACAATCACGTTCTCGGGAAACGGCGTCGCGTAGTCCCTGAAATCCACCCGCACCACCCAGTGATCGCCGACCATCGCCTTCACGCCCCCACCAAAGCTGACCAGCGCCTTGGCCTCGTCGGCATGGGCCAGCAAGCCGAAATCGCTCAGTGGTTGATTAGGATCCACCCTGCCCGTCGCGGTATAGCGTTTTATGCCGGCGCCACCGGCCAGGAACGGCCGCAGCCGGGCATGCCGTTTGGTTGCGTAAGCTAAGAAGTCGAAATGTAACGCATGCGACGCCGCATCCAGATTCGCTTGCCGCCCATTGAACTTTAGCTCTGTATCGCCATCCTGGAAGGTATAGCGAAGTTCGCCTCCAAAATGGTCCGATACATCCTCACCCAGCACCCCGCCGACAGCAAAACGTGGACCGAATCCAGCAGTTGCCGACCCCACGGAGTTGTTAATCGTGGCGTCGTGGTAGAAACCAAATCCCCCCGCGGCGCCCACCGACCATGACTGCGCGAAACAACCCGAACCGCCCATCGCCAAGGTCACCAGCACAACGTATCCCCGCATCTTATAGCGCATTCTATTATTGATTCTATTCCTCACACATGCCACGGGTCCCTAGACCGGAGGCCTTAGGGGGCTAGAAAGGACGCCTTAGGATGCCGGCCGGTCCCTAGGGCAGCGCTTCCACGACCCGATCGATCTCCTCCGGGCTGATATAGAAATGCGGCGAGAATCGCACCCAACCCTGCCGCGGCGCCGCCATAATCCCTCGCTCTTTGAGGTCGCGAACCACTTTACGGCTATCCATGCCGGGCTTGTGGAGGGCGACGATTCCGGAGCCATTTTCAGGCGTACGATCACCCAAGATCTGGTAGCCCTTTTGCCGGGCGCCGTCGACCAGCCTGTCGGCCAAAGCCTGCACCACCGGCCCAATGCGCTCAATCCCCACCTCCAGCAGTAGTTCAATCGACGCCCGTAGACCATAACAGCCGATAGTGTTCAGAGTTCCGCATTCATAGCGGCCGGCGTCGGGCCGGAGGGTCATGTCGCGCGATGCGTAGTCGTTATAACCGGCCACATTCGTCCAGCCGAATTCTTCGGGAAAAATGGAGTCCTGACGCTCCTTGCGCACATACAGAATGCCGCAACCCTCTGGACCCAACAGCCATTTGTGCCCGTCAGCGGCCAGGGCATCGATATGCGCGGTTTGCACATTGATCGGAAAGGCTCCGAGGCCTTGGATTGCATCCACAAAGAAAAAACAACGGTTCCGGCGGCAGATTTCGCCGATCGCGTCGAGGTCCACACGCAGGCCGCCCAGGTATTGCACGAAACTGATAGCCAGCAGCTTAGCGCCATGGGTCGCGCGCTCGATGGCATGCAGGGGATCGTGGATCGACAGCCATTCGACGCTGCAGCGCTGCGCTTCTAGGCGAAGCCAGGGGAAATAGTTAGCCGGAAACTCCTCCTTGAAGGCGACAATGCGATCGGTGGGCCGCCAATCCAGACCCATGGCGATAGTCGCGATTCCCTCTGACGTATTCTTTACAATCGCGATCTCACCGCGGTCGGCGCCGATCAGACGCGCGGCTGCGATCCGAAGCGCCTCATAAGTATCCATCCATTGGTCGTAATGCAGCGACCCATACTCCAGTGCATCATTGGCGAAGTTTTTCATGGCCTCGGCCGAGCGCTTGGGCAATGGCGCGACAGCCGCGTGATTCAGATAGATCAATCGCTCAGTTACGGGAAATTGGTCCCGATACCGCTGCCACAGCGGCTTATCCAACGTTGCGGATTTATTATCAGCTTGTCCGAAACTCATGACCCTCCCGATGCGTTTAACAAATGAAGGATTATACTGTTTTGTAGGAGCCCCTGCATGAACCGCCTGCTATCCACCAGTGTTGTCCTCCTCGTGATTCTAGCTCTCGCCGCCCCCACCGCTCTCATGGCCACCGACCCTGAGAAGGATCCCGATCAGATCGGGAACCGGAACGTCAGCGGAAAGGTGAACTTCTATTCTCTTGAAAAAGAAATGGCGTTGGGTAAGGCGCTGGCTGCGGACGTCGAACGTCAGGCCAAGGTCATCAGCGATCCGGTGATCGCTGAATATGTTAACCGGATCGGCCAGAACCTGGTGCGAAACTCGGACGCCAAGGTTCCGTTCACCATCAAGGTGATCGACAGCGAAGATGTGAACGCGTTTGCCCTGCCGGGCGGGTACTTCTTTGTGAATTCCGGTCTGATCCTGAAAGCGGACAATGAGGCGGAGCTGGCCGGTGTAATGGCGCATGAAATCGCCCATGTGGCGGCGCGGCACGGTACCCGTCAAGCCACTCGCGGTGAGATCGCGCAACTGGCCACGATCCCGCTGATCTTCGCGGGCGGCGGCTTGGCCACCTATGGCATTTACCAGGCATCTAACATCCTGGTTCCCATCGGCTTCCTTAAGTTCTCGCGCGGCTTTGAATCGGAAGCCGACATGCTCGGCTTGGAATACATGTACAAGGCCGGTTACGATCCGACGGCCTTCGTGGATTTCTTCGAGAAGATCGAGACGCTGGAGAAGCGCAAGCCGGGAACCATGGCGAAGGTTTTTTCAACGCATCCAATGACGGACGATCGAATTCGCGCCGCTCAGAAAAATATCCAGAATTACCTGAAGGCCAAGCCCGAGTATGTGGTCACCACGTCTGAGTTTGGCGACGTGAAGAACCGCTTATCTGCGATGCACAACCGCCGCAAGCTCGACGACCGGGATGTAAATAAGCCCCAGCTTCGACGGACTCCCGGATCAGGCACCGGTCCAGTGGATGCGGATGCAAACGGCAAAACGCCGGCCAGCGACCAGGACGAGCGTCCCACGCTGAAGCGCAAGCCGGATTCTTCGAACTAGCCCTGCCCTACAATGGAGCATGGCTCCCGGCACTCGCCGAATTCTATTTCTAGCTGCGTTAGTTGTTGTTTATCTGGTTGGTTTTGTTCCCACCTGGCTGAAGCTGCGCGACCAGACTACCCAGCGTGAGAAAGCTGAACAAGCGCTGACGGTGACGCGCATCGTCAAAGACCTGGGATCGGCTGGCATCGATGCACGGCGCGCGGCATATGAGCCCGCGCGGTTGGAGGCGAGTGCGTTCTTTACCGAGGCGCGCTTACAGATCGACCAGGGCGATAAGTCCGCGCTGAGCCGTCAACAGCGCGACGCGCTCGGGCCGTTGCTGGCGCCGCGCGATGAATTGATTACGCTGCTGGCCCGCAGTGATCCAGCGTCGGCGGACCGATTGTCGAATCTATACGTTGCTGTTCGAAAAGTGCTCGGTATCTGACGTAGCGCACGCACTCCTGCGTGCCGTGTTGGCACTCTTGCCAACACCAGGAATTAGACCAGCACCGTGAACGCGGTCTCCGTCCGCGTCACCGGCCGATACAACGTATCGCGCTCCATCGGCTCGCGGCCGGCTTCGCGGATCAGCCGCAATAGTTCATTGCGCCGCAGCCCCTGGCTGGTAGTCGCGCCGGCATCGTGGTAGATCTTCTCTTCCACCACTGTCCCGTCCAGATCATCGGCTCCAAATCGCTGGGCGATCTGCGCGATCCTGGGCGTCATCATGATCCAGTAAGCCTTGATGTGATCGATGTTATCGAGCATCAAGCGCGACACCGCGATCATTTTCAAGTCCAGAAATCCGCTGGTGGTTTGGATGTGCTCGAGCGCGGTATTGGCTGGATGAAACGCCAGCGGGATGAAGGTCTGGAACCCGCTCGTGTCGTCTTGCAACTCACGTAGCTTGATGAGATGGTCGACGCGATCCTCCTCGGTCTCGATGTGGCCGTACAGCATGGTGCAGTTGGATTTCAACCCCAGCTTATGCGCGGCGCGCGCAACCTCGAGCCATTGCGAGCCGTCGATTTTGTGATCG
>Ga0210406_10006563_pt1 | contig 12044 bp, 8 predicted proteins | sample IncBWC30MmetaG_FD_155454 | JGI IMG/M metagenome (GOLD analysis project Ga0210406, IMG submission 155454) | Forest soil microbial communities from Barre Woods Harvard Forest LTER site, Petersham, Massachusetts, United States - Inc-BW-C-30-M | ecosystem: Environmental > Terrestrial > Soil >...
ACCGGCTGTCGGCGATCCCGTTCTTGCGCACGTAGTCGTGGATGGTCGGCTCGGCGTTCGATGCAGAGTTGAGATAGCCCGGCATGTAGTTGTAGAGCACCGCCATGTCGCACGCGCCCTGCACGTTCGGCTCGCCGCGCAGCGCGTTGACGCCGCCGCCCGGCTTGCCGATGTTGCCGAGCAAGAGTTGCAGGATCGTGAACGACCGGATCCCCTGCACGCCGGTCGTGTGCTGGGTCATCCCCAGCGCATAGAGGATGGTTCCCGGCCGGTTCCTCGCCATGGTCTCCGCAATCTGCTGGATCTGCTCGGCCGGAATGCCGGTGATCTGCTCGCCCATCTCCAGCGTGTAACGCGAGACGAAGGTCTTCAGTCGCGAGAAGACGCAGTGCGGGTCATCGAGGCTCTTGGCGACTCGGGGCTTTCCCTTGGCATCGAGCTGATATCCCCAAGTTTGGGTTTGGTACTTGTGGTTCTCCGCATCGAACCCGCTGAAAACGCCGTCCTTGAAGTCGAACGCCTCATCGCCCAAGAAAAGAGCGTTGGTGTGGGTCACGACATAGTTCTTGTCGTACAGCTTATTGACGAGGATGTGGTTGATCATCGCGTTCTGGAACGCCGCGTCGGTTCCGGGCCGGATGCGCGCGTACACGTCCGCTGCCGCGGAGGTCCGGGTGAATCGCGGATCGACGTGGATGATCTTCGCCCCGTTTTCCTGTGCCTTCCGAATCCACTTGAAGGCCATAGGATGGTTCTCGGCCACATTGCTGCCCTCCACCAGGATCGTCTTGCAGTTCTGGAGGTCGATCCAGTGGTTGGTCATTGCCCCCCGCCCGAACGATGCCCCCAGACCGGGGACCGTGGGGCTGTGTCAAAGTCGGGCCTGGTGCTCGACGTAAGCCAGGCCGAGCAGCCTAGCCGCCTTCTGGAAGAGGTAGCACTCCTCGTTCGTGTTCTGCGCGCCGCCCAAGAAGCCGATCGCATCCGTCCGATTAACCGGAACCTCCTTGTCGCCGACCTTCTCGGTGGCGATCCAAGTCGCATCGCGCGTCTTACGAATCTTCTGTGCGACCCGCGAGATCGCATCGTCCCAGGAAATGTCTTCCCAGTGGTCGCTCCCGGGCGCCCGATAACGCGGCGTTGTAAGCCGGTTCGGCGAAGTGTGGGTCGCGAACATGGATACGCCCTTCACGCACAGGGATCCGCGATTCACAATGTGGTCGTAGTCGCCTTCCATGGTAATCAACTTGCCTTCGCGTACCGTCGCGACCATGCCGCAGCCACACGAACAAAAGTTGCAGGAGGTAGTGAACTCGTTGATGTCGGAAAGCTTCAACTTCTGCGTGCTAGCTCGCACAGCCGCCACATCGATCAGGCCACCCAGCGCCAATCCGGCACAGCCTCCAGCCGCTGTCCTGAACCACTCTCTCCGAGTAACCCCTGTCAGGGTCTTTGATGGCTCGCCAGCCGGGTTTCCATTCTGCCCATTCATTCCACGTTCTTCATTCTTATCCGGATCCAAGGCTTGCTCCATGCTGCATGAATCAGAGTTGCATCCCAGTACTTAAATTCTTTCCTTCGCCGCCAAATGCTTCCGAAACAACCACCTTCTTCACAAGGGCAAGCGATACGCAATCGGTTGCTCATCCTGAAAGGTCCCTATGACGCAGCGTTAGCCTCCCCGGTGTGACCGATCATGGAGTGGAGGCTAGCGGTTGAACTCGTTTGGCCGCTACTAGGGAAATCCCTAGCTGACATTAGAAAACCTTCAAATTATCCTCGCTGCCGGGAAAGTCTTTTGAATAACTCGTTGTCCTCTTGAACTGCCGGCTTGACCAGTATGGGAAGCTAATTCCGGCAGTTTGCTTTGCGCCCAGCTTTCGAGGTTGTCGTGCCATTCGAGAGACAGCAGATGCAATCTGACTCGTGATGTCCGAGGAATCTGGCCACCAATAGCCGGAGGAGTTATATGAAGTATTGGCAGCGGCTCCCCATTTCTTATTTTCTGGCAGCGCTGATTCTAGCGTTGGCAGTTCCTTTTGCCCATTCTGGCGACAAAAAGAATGCCGCACCACAAAGCAAGTCTTCTAACCAGGCCAAAGCATATGCACGTCCAACAGATCCAGCGTTGTACGTGGGTGCGGACACCTGCAAGACGTGTCATGACGAGATTTCTGCAAACTTTGAAAAAACCCCTCATTTCGCAACCACCATGGAGGGAAAACTCGAAGCGCGAACTGGCCCGGAGTGGCACGGTTGCGAGGCGTGTCATGGCCCAGGCAAGGCGCATGTGGACGGTGGTGGGGATATTTCGAAAATCTTTACATTCAAGGATGCTTCGCCCGCGCAGACCAGCGCACGCTGCCTGGATTGCCATCAAAGCAGCCATGAGCAGAACAACTTTGGGCGATCCATGCATTTGCAGAGCGGCGTCTCGTGCATTGACTGCCACTCTCCGCACCATGCAAAAGAAAGCGAATTTTTGCTAAAGGAATCCTCGCCGAAGCTTTGCTATCGGTGCCATCTGGATGTGCGGGCGGAGTTCGCACGGCCATTCCATCACCGGGTCAACGAAGGGCTGCTGCAATGTGGCGACTGCCACAACCCCCATGGTGGTTTCCTGGCTCACCAACTCCGCCGGGCTGACGGCAATGACGAGGTTTGCTACAAGTGCCATGCCGACAAGCAGGGGCCCTTCGTCTACCAGCACGAAGCCAAGCTGGAGGGCTGCACCGCTTGCCATTCTCCACACGGCTCAACGAATCAGCGCATGCTCAAGCAAAACCAGGTCAATCTACTCTGCATCAGCTGCCACTCTCTGAATGCGAACGTTGGCCCTTCGGCCACCCCAAGCTTCCACAACCAATCTACAAAGTACCAGGCGTGCACGCTTTGCCACGTCGCGGTTCATGGCTCCAATACCAGCCCGGTATTTTTCACACCCTGAGGAAGGAGGAACACGATCATGCCGAACAAAAGAATGGAAGAAACTCCAATTATGAAGAACTTCACGCCCCCAGTGACGCGTTTTCTCCTGTCAGCCTTGATGCTCGCGGCTTTTTGCATCTCCGTGTCGTTTGCTCAGCAAGTGGACCAGCAAAAGGGGATTGACCAGGGCAACTACAACATCAAGCAATCTGTGGAATTCGGTTACCGCATCACGGATATAGTCGGCAATCAGCAGACGTACGACACCTTCGTCAATTTACAGCAGGGGCCGCGGTTGCTCGACTTCACCACCGATATGAACTCCCTGGACCACCACGGCACTTTGTTCGACCATTTCTTCTTCAGCAACTTCGGATATGGCGGCGATCCCAACAACGTTTCCCAACTGCGCATCAACAAGAATAAGTGGTACGCGTTCAACGGGTTGTTTCGCAAAGATCAGAATCGTTGGGACTATTCGTTGCTGGCGAATCCACTTAATGCGCCCACGCTGATGGCCAACGCGCCGGCCAATTTCAACCCGCTGGTCAACGCGCCACCGAACGTCGTCGGAACCGCCGTGATCGGCACGAGTCCCTCAGCCTTCTATACCAACAGGAATATGCAGGATTATGGCCTGACTTTTTTCCCTGATTCCAAGATCCGCTTCCGTTTTGGCTTCGACCAAAATACCATGTACGGCCCGGGTTTCAGCACCACGCACGAAGGTACCGACCAATATCTGACCCAGGACTATTCTATTCACAATCGCAACTACCGCCTCGGCGGGGATTTCCGTTTTCTCCCGCGCACCACGATCAGCTACGACCAGGTGTGGAGTTACTACAAGAACGATCTGGGCAGCACCGATACCAACCTGCAATTCTCCCCGGGAGCAGGCTTTCCGCCCGTGGACCTCGGTGTTCCCTGGAACACCAGCAGCCAGCCCTGCAGCAACACCTTTTCACCCGGGGGAATCGTCAATCCCGTTTGCAGCGCATTTTCAAGCTACCTGCTGCACTGGCGCACCCGGATGAACAGCCCGACCGAGAAAGTTACGGTCCAATCTAGCTACTTCAAGAACGTGGAATTTGCTGGAACCTTTAGTTACACGGGCGGAGACCTCTCCGTTCACGACTATCAGCAGAATTTCTCGGGTTTGACCCCCAAGGCGAACCTGTCCAACTTCGCGGAAACCGGACCGATCAGCGGGCGCCACGTGGCCGCGTTCGCCGATTTGGGTGTTACCTGGCACATCACGGAAGACGTCAGCCTGGTCGATTCGGTGCGCTTCAGCAATTGGAAAGAGCCGGCGCAGTTTGCAGCGACGGATTGCTCGTTCTTCAGCCCCAGCCTCATTGTGAATCCCAACGTCTTCTCGCCCACCGCGGCGCTTCCAGGCACGTGCGCTGCTCCGGCCAACGGCGTGCCCAACGCAATTCCCGCCCACACGACGAGCTCGGGCGGAGACATTGCTCTGAACCTGGATAGCAACTTCCTGAAGCAGCAGGATCTCTCCAACACGATCCAAATTCGCGTTCAGATTAATCCGAAAGGTGGGGCATATTTCGGCTACGAATATCGCGCTCGCGTGATTTCCGATAACTTCTTCAATAGCTTCGGCGGAATCTATTTCCCCGACAACGCGGCTCGTGGGAATTGCACCCTTGTGGATCCGGCACTTCCTCTCAGCCAGGGAAATCTCCCCGCGGGTTGCACCCTCAATGCCGATGGGTCCATCAACTATTCCTTCCCAGGCACGTTCGCGCCTCCCAGCGAAACGGATATCAACGAAAATCACGCCGTCTTTGGCCTGTGGGTTCGTCCTTCGCCGAAATTCCGCCTCAACGTAGACGGCGACATCATGAGCGCCAATGCTACCTTTACACGTCTCAGTCCCTTGACCTCACAAAAGCTGCGCTTTCAGGCCGATTACAAGCCTTCGGAAAAGCTGAACTTCAATGGAATTGCTAGCCTTTGGTATGGACAGAACAATGTTCCCGGTGTGAACAACTTGATGCACAACAATAGCTACGGGGTCTCCGCCGAATTTCTTCCCAACCAGAAAATCAGTGTGGACTTGGGATACACCTACAACGACATTTCCACGTCGCTCCTGGTCTGCTTCACGGCTTCCGGTTCGCTCCCCGGACTCCCGGCATGTCCGAACGTCTCCGGTCTGGTGCAAGAGAATTCTCCTTATTCCAGTAAGGTCAATACGGGATTCCTCGATTTTTCCTGGAATCCCATCAGCCGGTTGACCCTGCACGGGGGTGCGAGCATGACCGGGGTAAGCGGCTCACAGCTCAACCTTACTCCCGAAAACCCTATCCCGACGAACGTAGATGGCTCCCTAAACTCAACCTGGTACCAGCCTTACGCCGGATTTGACTACCACATTGCAAACCACTGGACGGGAAAGGCGTTTTGGAGCTATTACAGCTACCACGAGGACTCGACCGCGGCTTTCCAGGATGTTTTTGGGCCACGGAATTTCCACGGGAACCTCATCACACTTTCCGTCAGGTACGCGTTCTAGTACGACAACGGGGTGGCACTGTACGCCTCTTGCAAAGGAAAAAACAAAGGAGGAAGTAATGAAGGGAATTCTATCAGTTATCGCAGTCGCCGCATTGTTCTGCCTGACCGCCTTCGCTTCTCGCGCCCAAGACCCCGCGAAGGGCGAAAAAACCTTCAAGGCCAAGTGCGCTGGTTGCCATGGCGCGGATGCGGCTGGCAAACCGGCAATGAAGTCGCCCTCGATCAAGGGCAAGAGTGCCGACGAAATCACCAAAGCCTTTGCCACTTCGACGAAGCACGCTAGCGTAAAGAACCTGTCGCCGGCAATCGTGAACGACCTCGCTGCTTATCTGGCAACTCTAAAGTAGCTAAATACCCTTGCTCATGCGCTGGCTCTCCAGGCGCACGGCTGGTAATGCTGTAAGGGTCCCGACGGATTCTTAGCTGGGGCTTTCTCTTAGTGTGTGCGAGATAAAATTTGCACGCGAGAAAGAGGTATAGGGCGTATGAGTCCGCAAAACACTGTCAGAGATTGGGCCAGGCTGCTCTATTACCTCAGCCAGAACACGCTAAGCCTGATCGGCGTGGTGCTGACCACCAGCAGCGCCATCACCCTCATCGGTTTCTGGATGTACGACTTCATGCTGCCCGGCCCTCCCCACCCCTACGTCGGGATTCTGCTATTCCTCATCCTCCCCGGCCTCTTTGTCCTCGGCCTATTCTTGATTCCGATTGGAATCGGCCTGCGGCGACGGCAGTTGCAACAGATAGGCGAACTGCCCACCGTTTATCCGGCCATCGATTTGAAAACGCCGATGGTACGCAACAGTGTTCTCTTTTTCGGAATTGCAACCATCCTGAACGTCATGATTTTCGGGCTGGCATCCTACAAGGGTGTGTCGTACATGGACTCCAAAGAGTTCTGCGGCTTGTCGTGCCACACGGTGATGGCGCCCGAATACAACGCCTACGAAAATTCGCCGCATTCCCACGTCGAATGCGTGCAGTGCCATATTGGTCCCGGAGCCGGCTGGTTCGTACGCTCTAAGCTCTCCGGCCTGCGTCAGGTTCTTGCGGTGACCTTCCACACCTACTCCCGGCCTATTCCTTCGCCTGTGAAGTATCTGCGCCCGGCGCGAGACACCTGCGAGCAGTGCCATTGGCCTCAACGTTTTTCGGGCGACAAATTCATCCTTAAGACCAATTACAAAGACGATGAGAAAAATACCCCGATGACCACGGCAGTGGTGATGAAAATCGGCGGTCGGGCCCCGTCAGGTTCTGTGGGTATCCACGGGAGGCATTTGGACGATGGCTCCCGCATTCAATACATTTCAATCGACGAACGTCGCCAGGTGATTCCCGTGGTTTATTACACGAATGACAAAGGCAAAATCGTGGAATACGTTTCGACGGACATCAAGGCCAGCAAGCAGGAACTCGAAAAGGGCGAGAAGCGCGCCATGGACTGCATTGACTGCCATAACCGGCCCACCCACGCATTTGAGTTACCGGCAAATGCAGTTGACCTGCGGATGTCACGTGGCTCGATCAGCCCGGAGCTTCCGTATATCCACAAAAAAGCCGTGGAATTGCTGAAAGCCGATTATCCGGATCGCGATACCGCGCAGAAGCAGATCGTGGAAGGGATTGAGAACTTCTACCGCACGTCGTACCCCGACATTTATGCGACGAAGCGCGCATTGATCGAACAATCCGCCGAAAACGTCGCCAAGATTTACCTCCGCAACATTTTTCCGGACATGAAGATGAGCTGGGGGGTGCATCCGAACAATCTTGGTCACAATGACTTCCCGGGCTGCTTCCGCTGCCACGATGGGTCACACACCAGCGCAGACGGCCAAACGATTTCCAACGATTGCGGCACGTGCCACAACTTGCTGGCGGTGCAGGAGGAAAATCCAAAAATACTAACTGATCTCGGCTTTCAATGAATTCGGAGATCATGAGACGTCGGCTCAGCACCGAGGATTCATCGTTAACGCGTTGCCCTTATACAGGCGTTCATTGACGCGCTATGCTTCATTCGCTATGTAGACAAGAATAGAGTAAGCTCTACAAGAGCACGATCAGTTGTCTTGGTCTATTGTCGCGCTGGCTGTCCCCGCTGCCAGCGTGCTCCTTGTCAGCGTGTCGGGCGCGTTTATCCGGCGATTTGCTTCACGTCACCATTTGTGGCGAACACCCGGACTCCGAGCTTCTGCTGACAATCGTGTCGCTAGACTCCCACGCTGACCCGGAGCACAACGTTGACCCACGTTGAGAACTCTATCCCTTTTTTTGTGCTCGCACCTTGGTGGTTTCATCGACTGCTCCACAGCGGATCGACTCAAAGTGGCGAGGCATTCCATTCAGCATGAGCATAATACGTTCAGAATGTCTCGGCGGGCATCGCTATGGTCGTGTCTGCTTTCGAGAAGAACCAGACGAGGAGGAAGACGAAGAGGAAGACGAAGGCGACGGCAAAGAAGATGACCACAAAGATGACGGCTATCCATAAAGTCTGGCGCTCCGCCGCGCCGGGTTTGCTAGGCACCATTGGACTGACACTCGTGACCCTTATCTGCTTCCGTCTTCAGGCCGGCCTTGCTACGGCCGCTTTACTCTACCTGATGATCGTTGTGCTGATGTCCCTCAGGGGCAGGTTCATTTCATCGGTCGTGGTCTCCGTGCTCGCAGTTGGGTGCTTGGATTACTTCTTCACTACTCCACTTTTCGGCTTAGGGATGAACGATCTTCCAAGTTACGTGGCACTCGCCATTTTCTTGACAGTCTCTTTGATCATTACCCGCCTAGTGTCCAGAGTGCGCAAGCAGGCGGAAGAGGCGCTTTCAAGCGTGAGCCACAGGGTGATTGAAGCGGAGGAACAGGAGCGTCGCCGGATCGCAAGGGACCTTCACGAAGACATTGGTCAGCGCCTGACTTTGTTGTCGATTGGGATTGAACAACTTGGGGCCGATCCCCCCAATCCTGCTCTCGACGTGCAAAGTCGCTTGGACGCAGTACGAAAGGAAACCTTGGGGATATTGACCGATGTTAAAGCCTTGGCACACGAGTTGCACTCTCCAAGGCTGGAATATCTTGGAATCGCAGCGGTCATGAGCAGTTTCTGCAAAGAGTACGGCGAGCGGAAAGGGATAGAGATTGACTTCAGGAGCGACGGCTTACCTAGCACCGTACCACAGGACATTTCCCTTTGCCTCTTTCGCGTGCTACAGGAAACCCTGCACAATGCGGTGCAACATAGCGGCGTGCGGAAGTTCGATGTGCAATTGGAGAGAACGTCGGATGCGATTCATCTCACGGTGAGTGATTCCGGCGTGGGCTTTAACCTCGAAACTGCAAGGAAAGACGGAGGGCTTGGCCTCAACCGCATGCGGGAGCGGCTGAAGCTCGTTAAGGGCGGTCTTTTCGTCGACTCGCAACCCAAGCGAGGTACAACGATCCGCGCTCGCGTGCCTCTCCGTCCGGGAACAAGGAATCTCGAAGGAGCGCAGGTCGGGATTTAGCAACCTTTCGGTGAATTCCGGGTTGCGATCGAGAGGAGCCTAACTTGGCCACATCATCAGTCCGGGTTCTCGTAGTAGAGGATCACGAACCGTTTCGCCGATTTGTCTGCTCGACGCTGGAGAAGAGAACCGAATTGCAGGTCATCTGCGAAGCGTCTGACGGATTAGAAGCGGTTCGCAAAGCCGAAGAACTCCAACCGGACTTGATTGTGCTCGACCTCGGGCTTCCATTGCTGAATGGAATGGAAGCCGCTCGACGAATCCGCGAGCTCTCAACCGAACCCAAAATATTAATTGTAAGCCAGGAATCTTCTGCCGAGGTGGTGCGGGAAGCTTTTGCCGCGGGCGCACGCGGCTACGTCGTCAAGACTGATGTCAGACGCGAGTTACTGGAGGCTGTGGACGCAGTTCTCCGGGGCGGGCAGTATGTCGGTAAGAGGTTTTCTGGTCATGATTTTGTCGCAGCTTCGGACGCGAGAGCCTCGCGAGAGCTCCGAACCAATGGTACTTTTGCACCGCTTCAGCAAAATACAGAGATCGGCCACCGCCACGAGGTTCGGTTCTATTCTGATGATGAGTGTTTTGTCGATAGTTTTACTCAGTTCATCGGGGCTTCGCTCAATGCAGGGAAAGCGGTAATTGTCATCGCCACGCAGTCACACCAGGACAGCCTTCTTCTAAGGTTACAGGCACATGGCTTGGATATTGGTGCCGCTATCGAGCAGGGGAGATACCTCCCGTTAGATGCTGCCCAGACTGCCTCGACCTTCATGGTGAACGATCTTCCTGATCCCGGCAAATTTTGGGAAGTCACCGGCGATCTCATTGCGGAAGCAGCCAAGGCTGTTAAGGTCGACAATGCGGGCGTTGCGGCTTGCGGTGAATGTGCGCCCCTACTTTGGGCACAAGGTAAGGCAGAAGCAGCAATTCTCCTTGAACATCTGTGGAACGAGATAGCCAAATCACACGGTCTCGACGTTCTCTGCGCATATCCGCAGGGTAGCTTTCAGGGTAGAGTTGGCAGTGACATATTCAAAAAAATCTGTGCGGAGCATTCAGCCGTTTATTCCCGGTGAGGGTCCTTGGCGACCTCGCCGGACGACCCCACTATTCCTGTCCTGCCGCCAGTGCAGAATCTCTACTTGAAGTGAAAGGAACGCGAGCGTGGATGGTGGTGCCACATCGAGGCTGAGATTCGATTGAAAGCGCTCCGCCCACTAACCTCAGGCGCTCGTGCATGCTCGCGAGGCCAAGCCCATCGCTCTTCACCGCGACTTCACGGTCGAAGCCTGCGCCGGAATCCGCAACCGTGAGATGGATCTCATCCGACGTCCCCCAAAAGCGCACTTCGATGCGCCGGGCACCACTGTGTTTTGCAGCATTATGCGCGGCTTCTTGTAGAACTCGGAAGAAGCAAAGAGCAGTATCCGGCGACAAAGGGCTGGGTAAATCGCGGGTTTTGAAGTCAATCTCCACTTTCTGCTGCTTGCCGAATTCTCGGCAGAAGCCTCTCATGGCGGCGGCAATACCCAAGAATTGCAGTCTTGCCGAATGCAACTCGTGCGACAGGGATTGAATATCGGTGGCTATCTCCGAAGTCCGCTTCTGGAGTTTGCCCATCCGGTTGCGGACTTCGGGCAAGATGAGAGGATCTTCGTGGAGTTCTTGTAACTCGTTGGCCGCCATTGCGAGACGTTGGCCGATGTCGTCGTGAAGCTCTCGGCCAATCCGGGTGCGTTCCTGCTCTTGTGCCTCGATCAGCTTTCGGCTTATGCCTAAAAGCGTGTCTTCAGCATGCTTACGGTGGGTAATGTCCTCGGAAAAGATAAGAACCCCTCCGGGCAGCCCGTCGAGATTCAGCCAAGGGCGAATCTCCCATCGGGACCAAGTGGTGCCACCCTCACGATCCCAACGGTCTTCTTCGGCTCGCAACGTTTCTCCTTTAAGACCACGGCGATGAATTTCCTTCCACCGTTCGGGAAGATCGGGGAAGATTTCATAGTGCGAACGCCCCACTATCCGCGAACTGTCAAGTGAATAATCAGCGCACCAGCGGTCGCTTACTTGGAGATAGCGCATGTCACGGTCGAGCATCGCCACTGCGGCTGGCACGTTTTTGACGAATATTTTCAGCAGTTCCTCCTGTGATCGAAGCACCGCTGTCTGAGTTTCTAAAGCGCGATTCGTCTCGCATGATACTTGTTCCGCCCGTTTTCGCTCTGTGATGTCACGTGCGATCCCAGAAATGCCCACAGTTCTGCCAGTTGAATCCTTGATTGGCGAAATAGTTAGGGATACGTTAATCCTTCTCCCCGTTTTGGTAACGCGAACTGTTTCAAAATGCTCGATGCGATTCCCCGATTTCAAAGTTTCAAGAATCTTGTTCTCCTCATCCGGCAGCTCAGGCGGGACAAGCATGCTAATCGGCTTACCTACGGCTTCAGCCTCCGTGTATCCATAAATCTTCTGCGCACCTGTGTTCCAACTTACGATAATTCCGTCCAAAGTCCCCGAAGCAATCGCATCGTCAGACGATTCGATAACTGCGGAATGCCTGTACCGCGCTTCCTCTGCCTTCTTTTTGTCCGTGATGTCCTCCACCATCGCAAGTATGAGCGGAGATGGACTACTCTTCCATAAAGAGATGCATAAGCTCCCCCAGACCAAGGAACCGTCTCGCCGAAAATAGCGCTTTTCCAGTTGGTAATGATCTATTGAACCTGCCTTTAATTGTTGAAAAAGCGCCCAGTCCTTCTGGGCATCTTCGGGAGGAGAAAAATCGACACAGTGCTTGCAGCGGAGTTCCTCCTCGCTGAAACCTAGCATCGAGCAAAAGGCTGGATTGACGAAAAGAGGCTGCCCTTCGAAAGTTTCCACTGCGATGCCAATGGGACTGGCGTTGAAAACATCGCGGAAAAGCTCAATGCCGAGCGTCATAGTTCGTGCCACCTCTCCCATAGAACACTGTGTATCGGACTGTTGATTATCTTACGGAAACGGTATTGGGTGCAAAGGGCGAGGCTTTACAGAAGTTTACGGTCGGCTCGGAGATGAAGATTTCGCGGG
>Ga0210406_10006564_pt1 | contig 12043 bp, 16 predicted proteins | sample IncBWC30MmetaG_FD_155454 | JGI IMG/M metagenome (GOLD analysis project Ga0210406, IMG submission 155454) | Forest soil microbial communities from Barre Woods Harvard Forest LTER site, Petersham, Massachusetts, United States - Inc-BW-C-30-M | ecosystem: Environmental > Terrestrial > Soil >...
GGCGGCGTTCCGTTCCACACTGCGTCTGAAACGATCACGGGGCCGTCGAACATTTCGAGCGGTTTCACGGTCGGACCGATCACCCTGGCGGGCGCGGGCGTTGCCAAGATCAGCGCGAACGTAACCTAATTTTTGATTTGAACTGAAGTACAGGAAACAGCAAACATGACCCGCATTGCAATCGACCACGCCGACCTTGGCCGCCGTTATGGAATTCATTTCATGTCGGGGCTTATGCAGGAAGCGCGCGGCATGGAACTCATGAACCGCTCAATCGGGTTCGACGCACAGCCGACGCTTATCACTGCGGCGAATGCGGGCATCCCGTCGCTGTTCACGACCTACGTGGACCCGGCGATTATCGAAGTGCTCGTGAGCCCGACCAAGGCCGCCGAACTGTACGGCGAAACCAAAAAGGGTACTTGGGTCGACGATACCGCCATGTTCTTGATGGCCGAGCGTACCGGCGAAGTCGCCAGCTACGGCGATTTTTCGCAGGACGGAATGTCGAACAGCAATGAGAATTTCCCTCAGCGGCAGTCGTACCACTACCAAACGAACACTCGTTGGGGTGAGCGCGAACTCGCGCGGGCGGCAGCGGCCAAGATTGACAAGGCCAACCAAGTCAACATGGCGTCGGCCCTGGCACTGAAAAAATTCCAGAATTTGACGTACCTGTACGGTGTGGCCGGATTGCAGAACTACGGCGGAACGAACGACCCGTCGCTTCCGAACCCGATCGCCGTGACCGGGACATGGTTTGGCGCGGCCGGCGATTTCATCTACGCCGACGTGCTGCGCCTAGTCCAGCAAATCGTCGCGCAGGGCAACGGCTTGATTGATGCCGAAACCCCGTACACGCTCGGCATATCGCCCGGCAACGTGATGAATTTCAACAACACGAACCTGTACAACGTGAACGTGTACACGCTCATCAAGACGAATTTCCCCAACATCAAGATTGTGACTGTGCCTGAATTCGCCATCAACGGCGGCGGCGGCGCGGGCGGAACGGAGTTCGTACAGTTGATCGCGGACAACGTCGAGGGTCAGCGGACCGTCGAGGCCGGGTTTACTGAAAAGATGCGCGCCCACGCGATCGTGACCAAGACGAGCTCGTGGGAGCAGAAAAAGAGCCAAGGCTCATGGGGAACTATCGTCTATCGGCCCGTTTTTGTGAGTGCAATGGTGGGGGCGTAAGCCTACGGCATATCCGGCCACCGACGATTACCTTTGCGTAAATTGTCGGTGGCCGTTTCGATTTGAAGATTTCCCGCCCAGTGAAGTCCGCACACGAGCGGATTCTTAAGGGGCACAATGTGATCTACGTGAACGTCAAGGCCCTCACGGCGCAATTGCAACGCCTCCTCGTGTATCTTCAGGCAGTCTGCGTAAACGTACCATTTCGGCGTAGCTTTTCGCTCAATTGCGCGGCGGCGGGCATTGCACTCTCTGACGGCCGCCGGGTTGCGCCGCTGCCAATCTCGTACGGTTTGAATTTCTCGGGTCGGGTCGGCGGCATATCGTTTTCGTTTATTTTCACAGATACGTTCGCGCGCCGCGGCGTACCGTTCCGAGTGATAGCCCGGTCGGCTCTTGCGTGTCTTGCCGTCTACCGCGAGGCATACCGTACAGTTCGTAGTACTTACCAATCGCGGCGCTATATGTCCGTTTTTGCAAGGCCAACCGGTTTCATAGTGCCGGCGACCGGCGGCGCGCGCCGCCTCGCGCAACGGCCCCGCGTGTTGCTGACGTTTGGTGAGTGCCATGTCTAATTGTGGCATAAGCCGACCATTGCCGCAACTATTTGGCGCGTATGAAGGGGCGTTCGCATCCGCCCCCCTCCTACAGAATCTCGAACTGCGGGCGCCGTTCGCGTCGGTCACGGGCGGCCCGGGCGCCCCGCGGTCAAATACCCCCGGGACGATCCAAGGCCGTTTCGGTTGGCTGAACTCGGCCACGGGTCTCGTGAACAATACTCGCGTCGCGTCCGATGACGTGGCCGGCGTGGTCGTCCCGTTCCGCAACATGAATGCGGCCAATGGCGGCGTTGTGGGCGGCCCTCGGGGCCTCGCCGGGCCGCGCGCCTCGTGGTCGTGGCAGTTTCTTGACCCGACCGTCGCGCCGTGTGGCGGCCTCCGTGTGCGCCCGGGCCTCGTGGTCACGCTGCATGCCCGCGGTAATTTTTGGATGAGATTCGCGGCCGGCGCGTTGTACGGCGACCACGTGTACGCGTCACTCGTGGACGGGCAAGCCATATCGGGGCCGGCCGCGAATACCGAATTGACGCCGTTTCGGGTATGCTCAATTGCTGCGCCGGGCAACCTGGCGATTGTTTCGAGTAGTGCGATTTTTACACCCTAGATAGGAGTTTGGACCATGGCAGAAGCGAAACGAGAACCGGCGATAACGCCGACACAAATCGAGACGCCGAAACGCGTCACGGGCGAAACCGTGATTATTGGCTGCAAGCTACCGTCAGGCATTACGCTTGAGGTTGGCTTACAGACGCTCGAAAAAACCCCGGACGGGAAGTACTTCACCATGGTGAAGCGTCTCGACAATTACGAGCGGATCGTGCTTAAAGGCTGGCACCACCACAATACGACCGGATTGCAAATGCCCGCCGGCGTGAATTCCGATCGGCCGTTTCTCAACTACGGCGTGAGCAAAGCCGCATGGGATCAATGGAAGTCTGAGCACGCCAAGTCATGGCTACTCAAGAATGAAATTCTGTTCGAAGCGGCCAATGCGGCCGACGCGCAAGTTAAAGCCATGGATGCCGCGCAGGCGCCGGCCATTCTCGCGCCGATCAAGCTCGTCAAAAACAAGGACGGCGAAGAGCGGCCCGCGATTGACGGCAAGCCGATCAAGGACGTCGAAACGGCCGATTTCAAAAAGGAACGAGGCTAAGCCATGCCCGTGAATCCGTGTACGACTGTCCAACCCGTGTTCGGCGTCGTCAGCTATTCGGCGGCCGAATTCTTGGCGTCGTATCCGGAATTCACGGGCATCAATTTCGCGACGCCGCAGTCCATCGCAAATGATTTCGTGGGCGCGACGTTCCTATTAAACAATACGTGCTGTTCGCGCGTGCGCGACGCGAATCAACGCATGTTTTTGCTGTACCTACTGACGGCCCATATAGCGACGATTTTCCAGGGCGTCAATGACGGTGGCGTGGGATCGCCGGCATTCACAGGCGCGGGGTCGATTGCCGGGACGGTACTGACCGTCACGCAGGCGACGCAGGGTACGCTTGTCGTCGGCTCGGCGCTGTACGACGGTCCGGCGGGTACAATCGTGCCTGGCACGACCATTGCCAGCCTCGGTACAGGCACGGGCGGCATCGGGACGTACAACCTCAACGTATCGCAAACGGTCGCGTCTGAGCCGTTCATAGTGCCTGGCGTGCCGAATGTGTCGCCGCCCCTCGGCATCGTGGGCCGGATCAATCAGGCGGCCGAGGGCGATGTATCGGTATCCAGCGAATGGCAAGCCCCGCCAAACGCGAATCAGGCGTATTTCATCCAGACGAAATACGGCGCACAATACTATACTTTAACAGCGAAGTACCGTACTATGATCGCGATACCGGCACCGCCGGATGCGTACGGGGTTGGATATGGCGCGCCGTTTGGACCTTTCGGGCCGGGTTTTCGGTAAATGGACGGCGATAGAACGCAGCCCCGACTCAGGGTATTGGAAATGCCGATGCACTTGCGGCATAGAAAATTTTATTCCGGTGTCCAATTTGACGACGGGCAAAAGCACGGCATGCGTAAAGTGCGGCCATAAAGGCGACGGGAACGGAGCGCGACATGCGGCGTTACGTCGTAATGGCGAGCACGCCGAACGTAGCCGCACGAACGAATATTTACAGGCGGCAGCGTGCAAGAGTCGCGCAAAAATAGCCGGTCTAGCGTTTGGTTTTGCGTCAGTGTCTGAATGCGCGCAATGGATTCGGGCGAATACTCCGACAGTCTGTCCCGTACTAGGAATCCCGTTAATCAGGGGAATTGGCGCGCGGCATGGATTTCGCAATAACGCCCCCAGTGTAGATAGGGTAGACTCTAAAAATGGGTATGTTTCCGGGAACATGCAGGTAATTAGCTTTCGGGCCAACGCCATGAAAAACGACGCGACACAAGATGAGTTAGAACGATTCGCGCGGTGGGTTCTCCGTGGCTAGCCGCAATCACGTCGTGGGCGGCAAGAAACTTGCCCTCGCGCTGAAATCTATCGAGCACAAAATCACGAACGCGGGCGTATTGCGCATGGGGTTTTTAGAGGGCGCGAAGTACCCCGAGCGTACGAACGCCCGATTCCTAAAGGCCGTCGGCAGCAACGCGACGCCTACGGTTCAGCCCGCGCTGTCGATTGCGCAAGTCGCGTTTTGGAATGAGTACGGCACGACCCGCGCGCCCGCGCGCCCGGCGTTCCGGACGACGATTCAGAAGAATTCGAAAACGTGGGGCGACCGTCTCGGCAAGGCCGTAGTCGCCATGAATTATGACGGGCAAAAAGCGCTCGGCCTCCTCGGGCAATCCATGCGGGACGATCTTGAGAGTGAAATTGCGCAATGGACGAGCCCGGGTAATGCGGCCCTCACTATCAAAATCAAGGGTTTCGATAAGCCCCTCGTCGACTCGGGCGACATGCAGCGGGCCCCTGACTACGAGGTTAAGGCGAAATGAACCTGCACAGTATCGTCCGCGGCGCGATCAATTCGGTAAATGCCGACCGGCCCGCGTTGTTCCTGCGGAGTACGGGCAACACCGTCAACGCCGATTTCTCGCAGACGCCGAGCTATGCCGCGGGCGTGGCCGTGCGCATCCAGATACAGCCCCTCGGAAGAGAGGAGTTACGGCACGTCGAGAAATTGAATTTGCAAGGCACGTTCCGTACGATTTTCATGTACGGCGACACTCAGCAAATTGTGCGAGTCACGCAGCAAGGCGGCGACCTATTGCAGTTTGCCCCGTTCCAAGGGCAGGCCGTACAAAACTGGAAAGTTGTCGGCCCTGTCTCGGGCGCGTGGAACGTCGAGAATGGCGGCTGGACGAAACTTGTCGTCTGCCTCCAAACGGACACGCCATGACAGCCCCCGTCGCAACCGTTGAAAATACGCTGACCGATGTTTATACGGTGCTCGGTGCGTTCATAGTATCCATGCTCGGGCTGAACCCCGGGCAAGTCATCCAGGGCTACCCGAATCGTACGGCCATGCCCTTGGGTCCGTTCGTGGCTATGTCCGGCATGCTCAAGAAACGGCTACGGACCAACGTCGACAATTACCAGTCCACGACCGACCCGGCCCCCGCGCCCGGCCCCGTGACATCCGAGCAAGGGCAGCAAGTCACGATACAGCTTGACTGCTACGGGCCAGCATCCTCGGATTGGTCGGACATCCTGTCGACGTTGCTACGCGACAACGTGGGCTGTTTGGCCCTCGCGCCCAAGTGCCAGCCGCTATACGCTGACGATCCGGTGCGCGGGCCGCTGACGAATGCCGAACTCCAATATGAGGATCGCTGGATAATTCAATGCCAAATCCAGTACAATCCGATTACGACTACGGCCCAAGAGTACGCGACTGTGCTTGGCCCCGTGGGCATTACTGACGTTACGCCGGCGGGATTCGCTCCCGCGGCCCCATAGGTAGGACATAAACGACATGACAGCATCAATTCCGGCCGCCCGACTTGCCGACGTTATCCCTGGCGTATTAGGTGCCGGCGGCAACCCGCTGAGCTTGAACTCTGTCTATGTTACTTCCGACCCCTCGATACCGTACGGCACCGCGCAAGCGTTCGCGTCGGATGTCGACGTGTCGGATTGGTTCGGGCCGAACGCGCCGGAAACCGTTCTTGCCAACGTCTATTTTGCCGGGTACATCAATTGCACGGCGCTTCCGAGCACGCTGTATTTTGCACAGTTCAATACGGCCCCGATCGGCGCGTATCTGCGCGGCGGCAGTCTCGCCGCCCTGACACTCACGCAGTTGCAAGCACTCTCCGGAACTCTCGCGTTGACGGTCGACGGCGTGCTTGCCACGTCGGCAGCAATCAATCTGTCGGGCGCTACCAGTTTCACGAACGCCGCTACGTTGCTACAGGCCGGCCTACAGACGACCGGCAATGTATTTTCCGGCACGGCATCGCAGGCCGCGGGCGTGGTCACGATCGCGTCAACTGTTTCGGGATCGCTTGCCGTCGGCGACGTCTTGAACGGAACGGGCGTCGAACCGAACAGCAATATTCTGTCGTTCGGGACGTATACCGTGGTCGCTGGTACGGGCACCGTCAACGTCGGCACGTCAGGCACGGTAAGTTCAGGCACGGCAACTGTCACGGTACTCCCGACTGTTGCGTACGACGCGCTACGCGAGGCATTTGTGATTTCCTCAGCAACGACCGGCGTCGGCTCCTCGATTGGTTTCCCGGCCACTGGCGCGTTGTCTACGGGGCTGGATTTGACGGCCGCCGAGGGGGCCGTACTGTCGCAGGGCGCGGCAGCGAATACGCCGGCCGGCGTCATGAATCAGGTTGTTGCGGCGACGCAGAATTGGGCAACGTTTATGACCGTGACCGAGCAAACGTTGTCGGTTAAGGAAGCATTTGCCGCGTGGGTCCAGACGACCAATCAGCGGTATCTGTACGTGTGTCAGGATTCGGACGCGACGCCGACCACGAGCCCGAACGCCACGGGGTCGTTCGGCAACATCGTCAACGCCGCGAACGATACGGGCGTTATGCCTGTGTACGATATCAGCGGGTCCGGCGTGATCGCGGCATTCCAGACGGCGATCGCGGCATCGATTAATTTCAATCAACAGAATGGCCGCACTACGGCGGCGTTCCGCGGACAGGCCGGGCTTGTGGCTCAAGTCACGAACGAAACGGTTTTCAACAACCTGCTTGCCAACGGATACAACTGTTATGCGTCGTTCGCGACCGCAGATCAACAATTCACGCAGAATCAGCCCGGGCAGATTTCGGGCGCGTTCCGCTGGTTCGACACGTACATCAATCAGATTTTCTTGAACTCGCAGTTTCAGCTTGCGATCATGACATTGCTTGCATCCGTGCCGGCCGTGCCGTACGTGACCCGCGGGTACAACCTGATTCGCTCGGCACTCCTCGGGCCGATCAAGCAGGGGTTGAATTTCGGCAGCATCGTCGCGGGCGTGTCGCTGTCTGCGGCGCAGTCGGCGATATTGAACAACGCGACCGGCGACCCGAGCGCAACGGCCACGATTCAGAACACGGGGTGGTATCTGCAAATCCTCGATCCGGGCGCGATCGTGCGCGGCGGGCGCGGTTCGCCGACGATCAATTTCTATTACACCGACGGGGGCAGCGTTCAGCAGATATCGATGTCCTCGGTCGACGTTCTATAAGCGGAGCATTGACACATGGCACAGCGTTTCATCACGTCGGCGAATAGCGAATTTACCCTTACCATCCCGGGCGTATTTGACGCGCCGGTCATCATGCAGGGGTACGCTGTCGACGACGCATTCGGTACGGGCAACGTCAAGCCGGCCGAGGCTAAGCAGGGTGTCGACGGCCGCAAGTCATCCGGCCGCACACCGTACCTTGTGGTCATGAAAGTTCATTTGATGCCCGACAGCCCTGCGATTGATATTTTCGACCAGTGGAACGGCGCCATCGCGGCCGTCAACGACGACTTGCCGGCGTCCGAGGGTTCCATTTGGGCGCCCTCCCTTGGCAAAGCGTGGGCCATGTCGAATGGATCGCTGACCGAGTATTCTCCCATGCCGAACGCCAAGAAACTGTTCGAGGCGCAGGAATACGAAATTACGTGGGAGCTTGTACAGGTTTCCAATGTCTGAGAAAACCGGCCTATAACGGCCAACGGCGCCACCACGCCGAGGAGTTGACATGCGGCGCAGTGAAAAACTGACGATTCCGGGCGTGCGTTCCGATGCTCACGGGGAGCGGGACAACGGCAAAACTTTCGTCCTCACGGAAATGGACGCCTACACGGGGCAGGATTGGGCGCTACGGGCCCTCCTCGCGCTGGCGGCCTCGGGCGTTACGCTGCCGGATGGCGCCCTACAGACGGGATGGGCGGGACTGGCAGGGTTCGGCGTCACAGCCTTGCTGCAAGCCCCTCACGCGGCCCTAAAGCCGCTCCTCGACGAGATGCTTGCGCAGGCGGCATATCAACACGACCCGAAACATCCGCTACAGCCGATCCGGCCGGGCCCTAATTGCGTGGTCGAGGAAATCAAGACGTTCCTGACGCTGCAATTGGCCCTCGTGAAACTTCATACTGGTTTTACCGTGGCCGCCTAACGCCCGAGTACGGGCCGCTGCCGGCGGCGCGTAAGAGCGGCCTGATTGATTACGTGAATTTACCCCCGATGGTCGGCGTGGTAATATCTGCCGGTAAAGCCACGCTATATGAATTGCAGTCGGTATATGGCGTGCGCGACCTATTTAATTTGGCTGAGGTTATCAGCGTGGACGGATACAACCGACGCGTGTTAGCTCAGGCCGAATAAATGGCATCTACCGTAATTGACTCCCTTGTCGTTCTCCTCGGCCTCGATGCGTCCAATTTCAAAAAGGGCCGCGAGACTGCCGAAAAAGAGACGGGCGAAACTGCGCGCAAAGCGAAAGAATCGGCCGATGCAATCACGAAATCGCTTGCGGAAGTCGGCCGCACGATCGCGGGGTTATTCCTCGGTTTCGAGTCGGTGTCAGGGTTTACCAAGTTCCTCGGCAACCTGAACAGCGGCGAGGCTGCCCTCGGCCGCACGGCCGCCAATATCGGCATGGGCGCCCACGAGCTTAACAAATGGGGCAACGCGGCTAAGCTCGCCGGTAGCGACGCCAGCGACGTACAGGCTGCATTCACCGAACTGACCAATGACGCGCAAAAGTTTTTCGTCACGGGTGAACGCTCGCCGCTGATAAACACGCTCGTACAGTACGGCATCAATCTCAAGGATTCGAACGGGCAGCTACGAAATCAGGGCGAGATATTTGAGGAGCTTGCCGACAAAACGGCCGTCTATGGCCGGCAGTATCAGAACTTCGCGCTCAAGCAGGCGGGCATCACGCAGGGGGAAATAAACTACCTGACGCAATCCAAGGCGTTGCGCGACGATCAATTGCGGCTCGCTGAGCGCAACAACAACGTGACTGACGACAGCGCGGCCAAGGCGCAGGAGCTACAGGAATATTGGCGCAACGTCGGCACGCAGATTGAGGCCGCCGGCCAAAAAATTCTATCATCGGTCACGCCGGCGATTAAGGGCGCATTCGCCGCGGCGTCGGATTTGATGGATGAGTTCAAGCAGACGGGCGGCCTCGACACGATAGCCGAAACGATGCGTGTTATTGGCCGGATATTTGGTGCTCTCGGCGATAGCATCAACTACTGGGCTAAGGTCGTGAACGACTCAGCCCTCGGCAAGTATTTTAGTTTCATGTTCAAGCTATACGGCAAAGGGCTTGACCTACTCGACCCGGGCAAGAGCACCACGACAGCCGCAGCGGCCTCGGCCGCGCGTACCGGGGCGACGCCCGGCGTGGTCCCGTCCGCTGACACCACGGGGCGATACGTGCCCCCGCCGGGCAGCAAAGCGGCACGGTTCAACAACCCGGGAAACATCCTCGACAAAAACGGCAACGAACGCCGTTATGCCACGCCCGAGGAGGGCGCCGCAGCCCTTGAGAACGATCTACGCATCAAGATGCAGCGCGGCCTTAAAACGGTCGACGCCATCATAAACGCGTATGAGGGCGGCGACACCGTGCACAACGACATCCCGGCGTATATCGCCGATGTCCGCAAGCGGCTCGGCAAGAATGAATTGACCGAGGCCGATATCAAGCAATTGGCACGTGCGATATCTACGCACGAATCCGGGCCGGCGGCCAAGAATACCGCGACGCCCGCGGCCGGCGCCTCGACAACGGTATCAATTGGAACTATGAACGTTAGCTCACAAAACGCCGACGCGCGGGCCGTGGCCGATCAAGTGCCGGCAGCGATCCAACGTAAGTTCTCGGTCACGCAGGCCGATACGGGTCAATCATGAGTGTTGCACTGATTACGCAGGGATGGGGCGCCGGGCTTGGGATTCCGATTACCGTGGCCATACCGTTGTTCCCCAATGTGGCGTCGCTACCTGGCGTCCCGCAATTGGCCCGGTCGTTACTTATCGAGGCCGCTGCGCCGCCCGCCCTCGGGTTCGCGGCAAATCCTGACGTCCTATGGCACGCCACGCAGGCGGCGCCCGTATGGGGCGTATTCGACGATAACAACAACCTCGTGATAAACGCCGACAGTGTGCAGGGTTTCGACTGGCGCAAAGAAAATCGCGTTCCGAATTTCCCGATACAGCAAGGGCAGTTCAGCACGTACAATCGCGTCGGGCTACCCAATGAAACATCGGTTATTCTGAGCAAGGGCAGTGCGAACGGCGACGGGTTGGCCGAGCGCATAAAATTCTTGCAGCAAGTCGACGCCGTGATTGACCAAAAGAATATCAATCTGTACACGATCCGGACGCCCGAGAAATCCTACGTCAACGTCAGCGCGACCCGGGCCGAGCTCTCGCGCCGCGGCGTCGGTAGCGCAAACTATATCGACGTTGAATTATTTTTCACTGAGATTCCCTCGGGCGTGGCGCAATACAGCACTACGTCAGGAGCTACGCCCGCCGCGCGTGAGCCTAGCGCGTTGCCGGCCACGAATCAGGGTTTGAACAACCCGCAGACGCCGACGACGGCCGTACAGAAATCAGCGCTGGCGGCCATTACGCCGCCCGTGCCGACAGGTTAAGCCCCATGCTGCAAATACCCTTGAGTGCCGTAGCATCGCAAACTCTAAGCATCGTTCTCGACGGGCAGAGTTGCCAAATTGCCGTATACCAAAAGCAACCGATAGTCGATGAGTACGGGGTCGCAGCCGGGCTATTTTTTGATTTGATTGTGGGCGGCGTGCCGATTATCAACACGGCCCGTTGCCTCGACCGCACGCGGCTGCTACTCGATCGGCAGTACTTGGGCGTGGTCGGCGATTTTATGTTTTTGGACACAGCCGCGACGCAGGGCGGGCCGCCCACGTTCAACGGATCGCCGCCGTATTACACGGGCCTTGGCGCGCAATTCGTGTTGCTTTACCTTGAGGCGTCGGACCTTGCCAGCCTCTAAGAAAAAATGCACGAAATGCGGTGCAGCTAAATCGGTAGACGAATTCTATCGTAATAGCGGCCGTCGCTTTAAAGGCGCCTATCACGCGGGGCGGCACCACCATTGCAAAACATGCAGCAAAAAGCGCGTCGCTTTACTCAAGGCGCACAAAAAAGGGCTAGCACCGTCGCTTGTATGCGACTACGTGGCCGATGATTTAGCGCATGCCGGCGCGTGCCAATGCTGCGGGCTGCCTGAACCGATTAAGGGGCGTAGCCTAGCATGGGATCACGATAAGAAAACGGGCGCTATCCGCGGATGGCTTTGTTCGTTTTGTAATATGGGTATCGGGATGCTAGGGGACAATGCCGAGGGCGTCGCAAAGGCACTAGCGTATTTAAGCAAAGTTCCCGGGAACATCGCATGAATACGCTATATACGGTTAAGAATCTCAGAGTGACTTTTACCCTGTCCAATTCCAACGCGGTTTTTCCCGGTACTACCGCAAATCAGCTACAGGTGTCAGGACTGCGCATGTCCGCCGTGATTAAGGGCGCGGGCCTGCCGGCGTTCCCCGAGGCATCGCTTAGAATCTACGGCATGGCGCAGCAAGATATGAACGCATTGGCCGTAGTGCAAGTGCTCGTCGGTAAGCCGCAGTACACGCGGAACATCGTACAAATTGAGGCCGACAGTGGCAATGGGTTTTCGTTCGTGTTCTCGGGCCAAATCATTCAAGCCGGCCCCGACTACTCTAACGCCCCCGATGTGTGTCTATACGTGCAATCCGTGTCACTCGGCCTCGACCAATTGGCGCCCGCGAAACCGATTTCGTATCCTGGCGTGGCCAACGTGGCCGACATCATAGG
>Ga0210406_10006565_pt1 | contig 12042 bp, 11 predicted proteins | sample IncBWC30MmetaG_FD_155454 | JGI IMG/M metagenome (GOLD analysis project Ga0210406, IMG submission 155454) | Forest soil microbial communities from Barre Woods Harvard Forest LTER site, Petersham, Massachusetts, United States - Inc-BW-C-30-M | ecosystem: Environmental > Terrestrial > Soil >...
TCCGATCTAGATCGTAATCGTTCCAGGAATGGCGGCAGGTATGGAGATCAAAGCGGGAACAGCTCGCTCCGCCCCGGCAAATCTCCCGGAACATTTCGACTTCCCCCGACGTCATGTACTTCATGCCGGCCGGGTCGAGACCGGCGTGTACCCGGATCCTCGAAAGATGCTAACCGGAAGGCCCGCAGGCAGTCCAATCGAAGGGGGGACCATGGACCAACTGGGCATGGATATGCGCTTCGGGCTGCGAATGATCCGCAAAAGCCCCGGATTCGCGGCAGCGGCGATTTTGACCCTGGCGCTGGGCATCGGCGGCACCACGGCCATTTTCAGTTTTGTCGATGCCGTTCTCCTCAAGCCCCTGCCATTTCCCGGAGCGGACCAGATTCTCAATGTCTGGGAAAAGCCTCCCGGCGGCGAACGCAACGGCATCTCCACGCTCAATTTTCTCGATTGGAAGAATCAGAACACTGTCTTCACCTCCATGGCCGCTCAGTCCTGGGGCAGCGTTACGCTCACTGACGCCGATGTGCCCGTGGAACTCAGAAATGGCCGTGTCTCCGCACCCTACTTCGAAATTTTTGGCGTCAAGCCCATGCTTGGCCGAACATTCGCCGCAGATGAAGATCAGCTCGGAAAGAATCAAGTTGTGATTCTAAGCCACCGCGCCTGGCAGAACCGCTTTGGCGAAGATTCCAACATTGTTGGCCGCAGCATCCGCCTGAATGGTGAGCCCTATACGGTCATCGGAGTGATGCCTCCGGGAATGTACGATCGCGAGTGGCAAGATGTCTGGACGCCCCTCGCGTTCAAGCCCTCACAGATGACCCGCGACTATCATTGGATGATTTCCTGGGCCCGCCTGAAACCCGGTGTCACGTTGCAGCAAGCTCGCGAACAGATGAAAGGCATCGCGGCGCGGATTGAACAGGCCTATCCCAAATCCAACAAGGGATGGAGCGTGACGGTTGACCGCTACGAAGATCGCATGGTCGATAAAGATCTTCGCCAGTCTCTCCTCGTGCTTCTCGCCGCCGTTGGTGCTGTCCTCCTCATTGGTTGCGTTAATCTTGCCAATCTCCTCCTTGTGCGTGGCGCTGGCCGCGAGCGCGAAGTCGCCGTGCGCTCCGCGTTGGGCGCCGGGCGTGCGCGCCTTGTCAGGCAGTTCCTCACCGAGAGTGTCTTGCTCGCCGGAATCGGTGGTGCCGTAGGCGTAGCCCTCGGTTGGGCATTGATGCTCGGCCTGAAGGCGTGGATACCGCCGTTGCTTCTGCCTGCCGAAGCCGACGTCTCTCTGAACAGCCAGGTGCTGCTGTTCGCCGTCGCAATTGTTGTCGCAGCGGGAATTTTGTTCGGCATCGCTCCGGCACTGCAAAGCATGAAGGCCGATCTGGTTGGCTCACTCAAAGAAGGTGGAAGAGGCGGCACCACCGGCATCAACCGCACCTACGTCAGAAATGGCTTAGCCGTTGCGGAAATTGCACTGGCCTTTATTTTGTTGTCGGGCGCCGCGTTGCTCATCCGCAGCTTTTACCGATTGCAGCAGGTCGATCCCGGATTCGACGCCGCCGACGTCATCACCATGCAGTTTCCCATGACCTCGCAGCAGTATCCCGACGGCCGGCACATCATCAACTATTTGGCTCAAGTCCTCGAGAAACTGCAATCACTGCCCGGCGTGCGCCAAGCCGCCACCACCGGCGCGCTTCCCCTGCAAGGCTGGCCCGACGGTATGCCGTTTCTCATCGAGGGGCAACCCTTTGTCGAGGTTGCCAAACGTCCCGCCGCCGGTTTCAAGCCCGTCAGTCCGTCGTATCTTGCCGCTATCGGAATGCGCTTAAAGAAGGGACGCTGGCTGGCGGAAACCGATACCGCAGGAACGGCTCCCGTTACTGTCGTGAACGAGGCCATGGTCAAAAAATACTTTAACGGTGAAGAGTCCATCGGCAAACGCATCCGCATTGAGGAGATTGTTCCCGGCCAGCCAGCTCTGGGGCCAGAGATCGCATGGGAAGTTGTAGGAGTGGTTGAGGGCGAGCGTGCCTGCGGCCTCGGCGACACTTGCGCGGGGCTGTACGTCTCCTACAAACAAAGCCCCAGTCCGCAGCAAGCCTTGGTAGTCCGTGGCGCCATGGATCCTAACCACCTCATTAAATCAATCCAAGCCGCAATTTGGGATTTGAACAAATCGCAAGCCCTGCCCGAAATCAAGCCCCTCGAGCAAATCAAGTCGGAGTCCCTCGGCGAAAACCGTATGCGCACCGTTCTGTTAGGGACGTTTGCCGGTCTAGCTCTCCTGCTTTCCGCCATTGGCGTGTATGGCGTAATTTCCTATTCCGTCACCCATCGCACCCACGAGATCGGCATTCGTGCCGCCCTCGGCGCCAGCACCTGGGAGCAGTTGATGCTCGTGCTCAAGACCGGCATGGCGCTAACCGGAGCCGGCCTCGTAATCGGTGTTCTGGGCGCTCTCGCCCTCACGCGAGTCTTATCCAGCCTTTTGTTTGGCGTCAGCCCACGAGACCCTTGGACCCTTCTGTTCGTCAGTACCGTGTTGGCGGTAGTGGCTGTAGCGGCATGCTACATTCCTGCCCGCAGAGCGACGCAGGTGGATCCCTTGGTGGCGCTCCGGCATGAGTGAGCGGGAAGTGGTGACGCAATCGAATCTCTAAATTTCAAAACGTGAGAAGCAACCCGTCGCGAGATTAGGTCCCCCGAATCGAGCTGGCCGGGCAGCTCTGAACAAGAATGCATTCACCGTGATGCCCAAAAACCAAGTGGGTTTGGTACAACTCAGTGATTGCAGGCGACTTCCTGGTGCAAAATCTGGAGGCCGAATTCATATGTTTTTGGGCTGGTTGGGTCGAGGGCAAGCGGCATACTCCGTAGGTTCGTATCTGTTACTCCCGTTTCCTCTGGGAGTCCCTCACTCGCCGAACCGTAAGCCGGGTCCCAGCCCTCGCCACCTCAAACCCATCGTGCCGATTCCCAGCAATGGGCTTACCTGCTCGCTTCCTATCAAGGGTTATGTAGCTGACTCGGCTACCAGGCTTTTCGGCAGTGACCATGGCCAACGAAGCCGGTAATTTTATTGTAGAGTCCTAGCTTCCGATAGAGCCACTTCCTACTCCACCTTTTCCATCCGAGTCCTGCTCGCTCCCGGTCCCGCATCAGATAACCTTGCTCTCGCTAAGTTCGATTCTGTCCCTCGGCTTGTGAGAGACTAAGAAGCGAAGTCCTTATGAGAACCAATCGCGTTAAAGTGTTGTTTGTTTGCATCGGTAATTCTTGCCGGAGCCCTATGGCAGAAGCTATTGCATGGAGGGACGCCTCGGAGGAGATTGAGGCTTCGAGCGCGGGATTGGCCCCCCTAGGGTTTGTGGCTGAGATGACGACGCAAACGCTCTTGAGAAACGGCTATGCAGTCGACGGATTAACATCGAGGCCCATCTCTGTGGAGGCATGGGAATCTGCAGATGTTGTCATCAACATGAGCGGCAGAGCGCGAGAATTTGCATTTCGTAACTTCCGTGGACACACCAAGGTCGAGGACTGGGAGATCGAAGATCCCTACGGTGAGTCCGAGAAGTACCAAAGCACTTTTGAGACTGTTCATCGGCGCGTTTTGGAATTGGCACGACGTCTACGAAAAGACTTTGCGACAGCTGAGGAGGCCACAAACGATGTGCGCCACCGCGGCCGTTCGTAGCGAAAGCTGAGCAGGGAGAATATTTTGCGTCGCGACCAGACTAGCGTTTCCCAGGAAGCGCGATTTGCGACAATGAGCAGTGTGGTGCCCAATCGTCATAACCTGACCGTCCGCTTCCGAACTATTTCCGAGTCACTTATTTCCGGTCCTACAATACGTCTGGCGTAGTCCCTCCGCTTGAAGCGCGAACCGATTTCGGACAGTGCAAACGCTCAATGGGTCCAGGCTCGGAATGAGGCATACCTTGCGTCTGGGGTTCAGCGACTACTGTCGGAAACACCCCATGCAGAGTGCATAATCTCACCTTCTGCGGACACACTGAAACAGGCAAGTGGGACCTGGCTACGAATGTTGTTGCCAGGGCTCAATGCCTGGAATCTCACCTTCACGCTGTGAAGAGGATTCCGTCGGAGGGTCGCGGTAAGCCAGCTCAGTACAGCCCCGTTCGAGGAAACAGGCCACCATCTTTTTGCCCGCCCGAGCCACATCCCCGACCGCGGGCGCCGGCCAGCGCGCCATTGATTGTCGAGCATGGCAGTGCGGCGAATGTCAACCCCTGCGACGTGCATCGGTGGCAAGGTGTCAAGAAGGTAGTTTGGCGTACATCTTATAGGTATGGCGGAGAGGGTGGGATACTCACCCTAGCCTATTCGGCATCCTGTCATATTTTCAGCAACATGTATGACAACCGCATGAACATTGACGATTTCTACAGTCTCACATTCTGCAACTCTTTCAACTGTTCCGCATAAATAGCACCAATTTCGGGTCTAAACAGACGCCAAAGACACCAAACCAAAGGTAGGGAGCGGCGCCGACCACTGGGATCGTTCTCAGTTAGCAACGTTACGGCTAGTGAGGCCAATCGGACTTCCTGGCAGTTGCCCCCACCACAAAGGTCAGCCACAAAACACTGATACATAAGGTTGTCCAGAAACTAAGCAGGATCAGCAAGTTGGACGAGCGCTTGACACGATACTCGGAGTTAGATATATCGGAATACGACTATGGACGACACGGATCTCTTCTTGCCTTTGTCACCAGCGACGTTACATATCTTGCTGGCTCTAGCGGGAGGGGACCGGCATGGTTACGGAATCATGAAAGAAGTAGCGCGTCAGTCTGAAGGTCAGTACAAGCTTGGTCCGGGCACTCTATACGACAACTTGCAAAAACTCATGGATCGAGGTTTAGTGAAAGAAACCTCGGGGCGGTTCAAGAATGAGGACCCGCCCCGCCGTCACTACCAATTGACTTCATTCGGCCGCCGCGTTCTGTCCGCTGACGTTGCGCGGCTAAAAAACGTCCTTAGAGAGGCGAAGCTACACCTCCACGTGGCGGGTTCGGGCAAAACGTCATGAGGCGCGGGCTCTACCGGTGCTTAATCTGGCTGCACCCCGAAGTCTTCCGGCAGCGTTACTCGGAAGAGATGCTGTGGATTTTCGATGAAGCAATAGGACAGGGCCTGTTGCCACTTTTCGTTGACGGCGTTACATCATTGTTTCGGCAGTGGCTGCTGCGTTCGAATATCTGGAAGATGGCGGCTGGTACTGTTGTAAGCACTGTCTTGATATTTGGTTGGTGGCATTCTCAGGAATCCTCGCTAGCTGCGGCTCTCCATCGTGGAAATCCGGGAGCGACAGAGGAAGCCGGGCGCCGGTATTTGATCGAACATGGAAGGCCCTTCGATGGTGTGTTCGGAGGAGTAGTCCAGGCCGCAGGCACGCAAACGGTCGGGACCGCGCCGCAAGGTGGCGCGCGAATTCCTGATCCGGTCGACGCTATCGAAGGCATCGTTTCGGCGTTCAAAGAGCACCCAGTGGTGATGATTGGCGAAGGTCACTGGCTGCGTCAAGCCGGAGAGTTCTACACACGTCTGATCCGCGATCCGAAATTTCAAGAGACTGTTCAAGACATAGTCGTCGAATTTGCAAGCCGCAATTACCAACCCTTGCTAGACAGATACATTGCAGGGGAGGATATGCCTATTGAAGAGGTCCGGCGTATCTGGCGCGACACCACCAAAGTGGCTAGTTGGGAGTCGCCGGTCTACGCGCAATGGCTGGCAGCGATCCGTGAAGCCAACCGAGGACTCAAACCTTCTCGCCGTTTACGCGTACTCGCAGGAGATACACCTGTTGACTGGAGCCACATACATTCTCACTCGGACTGGTCAGCTCTCGGCGACAACAACATTTCCTTCGCAGAAGTTATCATTGAAGAGGTCCTCAAGAGGAAGCATCGCGCTTTGGTTGTCCTCGGAACCAACCACGTGTTTAAGTCAGGGGATCGAGACGCAGGCGATAACACGACGACGCGCGTGGAATCGCACTACCCTGGCTCCACTTACGTTGTGCTCTTGATCTGCGAAGGTGGCGTGGCGCGTGCTGCACAGGATCTGCTTCGGTTACCAAATCTAATCCCACCTGCGCTACTTGCATTGGCTGGAACCTCTTCGGGCAATCCGGCGGACCCTAGAGAGTTGCCTTTGATCAAGAATGCAGACGCGTTGCTGTACATCGGGCCACCCGCGTCTCTAAAATTGGCGCTCCCTCCGGTCGGTAGCCTAGAACCAGAATATCTAAAGGAAGTCGATCGGCGATCGATGATCGAATGGGGCGAATTGCGCGCTCGGAAGTTTCTTGGTGCCGCAGCCCAGTAATCATGCAACCGCAGCGGTTGTTTGGTCTCGATTGGAAGGTCCCGTGCTCGCGGCGAAAGGCCTCTGCAAATTCTACTTGGCTTGTGCGTTTACCGTGGTTGTGAATGCAGTGTTGGCTCGCAAGCCTCTTTTTCTCTCGTGCTCCGCTTCGCTGCCGGGCACGCCGCCGCTGTCGTCCTCGCAAGCGCCTTCAGGTTCTTTGCGGTTGTTGCGCTGGCTGGACTCCTGATTTGACCCTTCTTCCTTCCGTGGTTCAGCAAGGTATCCTCTTTGGTTCGCTTTGTCGTTGCCATCGGTCTTCTAGCGCTGCTCGCCAGTGTCTTACCGTAGCCTATTTGGCCTACCCGGCTCTCGATAGCAAATGCTCATCGCGTCCCAGTGTTGCCGCTTGTTTCGTTCTTGGGAATAGCGCGAACTGTTTGGAGCAGAGGAGGCGATTCCTTTAGTAGCACAGCATGACCAGGGCAGCCTTGACTACATTGGGACTCGCCGTCCTCACTGTTGTCATCGCGTACGCTCTCGGCTTTCGCAGATCGTTCATTCAAATTCATGAAATTGGTGACTTCGGTCCAATGCCACGAATGTCGCATTTCCTTTCCTCATTGCCTCTGCTACACGTATTCCTGAAAGCGTGCGGCCGACTAAGCACTGGCGTTTATCAGGGAGCGCCTTCGTCTACCGGCGACTCGCCTCGGTTGAATCGTATTGTGGCATTCTGACTACGATTTCGTAGACTCTCGCATAGTTGCAATTTACTCAACAAAATCACAGGAAGGATTTTTCCGTGACTAAAATGGAGACCAGGCTGGCCGATTATCAACAATTCTGCGCTCTCGCACAATCAGCGGGTTCCGGCGATTGCGGGTGGTCTTGCAGACACTCAAGTGTGGTTGGTTGGCGCATTCTGGGCGACATCGACTTCATCGACCAGGGTATGCACTGGCCACGTTTAGCTCGATCACATAGAGGATCTGCTCGGCAGTAAGAACGAGCAGTCGACTCCCGGCTGCGGAAAAGCGCGTGTACCTTGGCGCACTAGGAAAGAGATACTCGTCGACTTTGTTGCCGTTCCTCAAGCTATACAACCTCAGATGATTTCCATCCGCAGCTGCGAGAAGGCCTGAGGCCGCGGATGCCGAGACATAACGGCCAAATACGCGTGCCTGGATTTCGCCAGTAGGAAGTGAATATACCGTCACACGGGTCTCGTCTCTCACGCAGATTAGGAAATCACCGACCGAGAACACGGAATCGAAGCTCGCCGCTCCACCCACGCGCACCAGAGCAGTGCCAACACTTTTGCCCGAAGCGGCCTCGAGCACCTCGAAAACGGCGGCGGCGTCATTTATGGCGAGCTTCGCGGCATCCATCTGCCTCTTCAAAGCTGGATAGCGTTTTGCTAGGGCTTGGCCACCGCTCTGCATCGCCGTCCATCCGATCGCCACACGCTCCCCCTGAGGGTCAGGATACGGGATGGGCGGATCGTACCAAGTCGCCACGGGGAACTGCCCAACCCCTGTGGGCGTGGCCGGGTGATGCACCCATTTTCTAACCCACAACTCTCGCCCGGTCTTCAGATCGAGGGCGCCCAATTTGTCTCTTGCCGGGTGGCTGGAGGTTTGTTCTAGCGCGAAAAGCGCCGGACCAGCTAGGCGCGTGTCCGATACTGTGAGTCGTGGGTCGGACTTGAATATTGGAGACCAAATGTCTGTGGCGGTTTCACCTTTTGGATTCACCTTCTTTATCGCCGTTGTCGAACCACCTTCGCTGGACTCTGCGATGTACAGTTCGTCATCTCCTGCAAACCAAACACCGGTTAGTTGGTTGAAGGGTGCAAGTTGATTTCCCGTGGCAGTGAGAAAAAGGCCAGCATCACTTCGGGTACCGACAACAATATCTTCGAGGTTCGGTGAGGCATTGGCAACACGAAGGGTGGGAAGCCAAGGCGGGGGAAGAATGGTTCTGGCCTCAAGCTTATCATCCGTAACGTTCGCCAGCGTGACCTCACCCTGCCGGGAATAGACCGCGAGCGTTCCTCCCGCGATGTCCATCAATGCGTCTTCCTGCGCCTTCAGAGCCCTGCCCGAATCCACGTCGAACACGCGGACTTCGTCCGGCTTATCGTTTCCCCGAGCGATTAGGTATCTCGACTGCGTCGTGGCTGTAGCAGCGCGGGCCGCGAGGGGAAGTTTGGTTAAGAGCCGGCCTTCTGGAAACTCCGCAATTTGCGACTTCTCGGGATCGTCCGGGTCGAGAACAGCAATCTGATCCGGTGCCACAAAACAGATCGTCGCGTTCCAACGATTCTTGATTACTCCTGGGCAGCTGATTTTTCGCTTGGCGTTGACATCCACGCAGACCGTGCTTCTGTGGAGACGATTGAGCACAAGAAAGCGCGTGTCGGGTGAGAACAGGAAGCGAACGCCAAATAATTCCCGATCTGCCAGATCCTTGAGTGTGTTAACCCGGCGGTATCCCAAGGGCTCAGCGTAAGCGGTGCCTTCGTTTCTCGGAACGAATTCAGTGGATGGTATTCCGGCAGCCATCTCTTCCTGGTCGCTAAATGCTGGCTCGGCAAACACCCGCTCGCCCGTGTCTGTTCTGTACAGTTCCAGAGCAAGTGAGGGATCAAGACACGCAGCGAGCTCACCGTGGATCGATAGCTCGGAGCCGAGGCATCCATCCCGCGTCTTCAGAATTCGCTCGTCCAATTTCCGGTTATCTGCTAAGTTCCACCGCGTAATCACGAGACTTCGCGTTGCCAAGACTAGTGTTTTTGAATCCGCAGAAAATCTGGCTGGAAGAATGTCTGGCGCATAGATCCACGTTCTTATCTCTAGGGGATGTCGGTTGAGGATGTAAATTCCGGATTCCAGCTGAATGAAGAGATATTCTCCATCAGGGCTAAACCGAACTCGGCGCGGCATACCACGCAGCGGTGGCGCGAGGCGAGCGGAGCTGAGAACTCCATGAAGTTGCTCCTTGTCTTGTCCTTGCCGGGATTCGGGGGAATGCCAGGGTGCCGGTCCGGCTGCAAGCACAACACCTAACAGCGCCAGCTTGCTCAGCAACGCAATGCGTATCAAAATCGCTTTACTGAGATGCATCGTTGCTATGAAAAGAGGCAGATCCGCATCGCGGTCGCAGGTCATTTTTCTACCCTTTTCGGGTAGAAGGAGACGCGGTTTCAGAGTAGCACAAGCCAAAACATGATGGGTACTAAGCACGTCGGAATAGAGAGCGCCGTTTTCGTAAATCGTAGAAGCCGCACAAGCGGCGCGTGTCAACGACTTTGAGACAGGTGTTCGCGAAATTCAGTGAGTTTTCATGTGTTGGGGTTTTCCACGAAAAAATTTCGCGCCAGGATCGCCTGGGAACGGCGATCTCCAACTCGGTCGACCCACAGTATCCTCGCCTTTGTCCCTCTTCAAACGCATTTCGAATTTTCAGAGTCGCTCGCCGCGGTCAGCGGTCCTGGCCCGGATTACGCCGGAAGGACTGAAGATGCTGGACCGCCTTGACGGGCCGACGCAAGAAGGGCACCGGAAGCAACTGGGTCACCTGGGGCGTGAGCGGCTCAAGGCTCTTTGCGAATTGCTCCGCCGCCCGCTGCGAGCCTTAGATTTTTTTCTCCTACAGTATTCGTTGTAACGAATATCGTGGAAACGCATCTAATCGGAACGCGGCGACGCGGATTGAAACCATCAAGCGGAGACTAAACAAGCGATTGTGGCAGCCGAAGTTCACTGCACCGCCACAGGGGCGAGTTGTGTGCATAACTTAGGTGTGACAACGTTACATCGCGTGAAACGTGCCACCCCATACCAATTCGCCAGGGACAGGCCCGTTTTTGTTTGTCGTCACGAGTCTCGACGAATAGGCTGGTGTAGCCTGCGGAGAAAGGAGCTTTTCACCTTCGGCAACGCCATAGCGTCGATCATGGCACTCCAATCGCGTTTGAAATCAAACCAGCAACGCCGCAGCAATAGCAGGGTCGGAAAGGCCGATTGGCCAATTTTTCGACGAACTGCAAAGGCGCCGCGCCGCCATTTTGCCAAAGAAATCGAGAGCAAGACTTCTTCCGCTGCGAACGGGCGCGCGGAGCTACTTACAATAATTGATCGCGTGGAGTCCGCCGTGTCAGAGGCAAAGACCGGGTCCGCCTTGGCGCTGTCGGCGGCCTGGCGTTGTGCGACGTACACCTCGTTCCTTCCAAGTTCGGAAGCCGCTTCTTCGACGATCAGGCGCGGAACACCTTCGCCTCTTGCAGTGAGACCGCGGAGAGGCGAAAAGAATCCCTCAAGTCTCCGACGAACTCCTGCCAGTGCTTCCGCGTCATGGACGCCCCAGAAATCTATTAAGTCGCCGGTCCTGTGGTTGTAAGCGAATTTTTGACCGCAATCCAAACAAGTGATGTAGCTTCCTCGCCCACGGACAGGTCGGCATCCGGAAAGGTTGGACGGGATTGCCTCGCGCAGCGTTACCGGAGGACCTTTATGCCGATGAGGACAGACAAAAACGAGACGAAGCAACGTCCGTAGAAAGAGCGGGACCCCGAAGACCATATTCCACCACGGCTCGCCATGGCTGAGCGGCCTTTGTGCTTTGAACTGACTTCTCGCTGCCGAGCGACATAGAACGATAGACCCCTCGATTCTGTCTGCTCGGGCCACCTTTTTCTGCGTTTGAGGTTGCATGTGAGCACCTCAGCAGGATGCTAGACGCGGCGAAGATTCGTGTCTGTTCCGTTGTGGACACTCCTGTACCAATTGGTCCGCTCGTCACGATACCGCCTTGGCGCTCAGGCTGGCTCCGGAAGAAAAGCTATTAGCATGTAAACACAGCTTTTCGTATACCTCTCAGAAGTGGAAGCTAGCCGCCACCACCAATGCGCCTGCCATTGGGCCTAGAGTGCAGCGCATTCCATCCTGGCCAGGAGTGATTCACTCCAACAAAGGCCGCATACATTTGCGCAGACCAACCTGTGACACTCTCACTTTTCGCTTGCGGCGAGCGCGGACCATACATTCGCGTTAGCCTACGAACCGGGAGGCCAGGAATATGAAGATCGTTTTCATGTGCCTAAGCGGAATGAGAAAATCATTCCGCCCGTAGCGCTCGAATGGGATCGGTTCGCGTTGCGCGCCAAGCGGGCAAGAAACATGCAGCAGTCGACGCAAGGGTCATCACCGCAAATGCTGCGGCGAAAGCCAGTGGGTCTCGCGGGCTTACCTGATACAGGAGGTTGCCGAGCAGACGCGTTAGAAGGAGTGCTAGGGCGATCCCGATAATTATGCCAGTCGTTGTCAGCAGCAAACCGCGTGACAGCACGAGACGCAGCACGTTCGATGTGTCGGCGCCAAGAGCCATACGCAGCCCCAACTCTCGGGTGCTCTGCGAGACAGTGTACGACATCACACCATAAAGGCCGATGCTGGCAAGCAGCAGCGCCAAGCCTCCGAACAGGGCGACCAAAGCTACGGCCACGAGTTCATGGGACGTAGAACGATTCACTTGTTCTTGCAGCGTGATCATTTCGTATAGCGCGAGGTTGGGATCGAGGGCGCGCACTTCGCGAGTCAAAGCGGTTTGGATGGTTTGCAGAGGTTGCGTGGTGCGGATGTGGATGTCAGGTTCTATCGTGAAATACTGGCGGAGCGGAACATAGAAA
>Ga0210406_10006566_pt1 | contig 12042 bp, 8 predicted proteins | sample IncBWC30MmetaG_FD_155454 | JGI IMG/M metagenome (GOLD analysis project Ga0210406, IMG submission 155454) | Forest soil microbial communities from Barre Woods Harvard Forest LTER site, Petersham, Massachusetts, United States - Inc-BW-C-30-M | ecosystem: Environmental > Terrestrial > Soil >...
AAACTATTGCGCAAGTACTCGTATGCCGATCCGTGAAACTCATTGGTGCCGCCCTTGGAAACCATGCTGATCTGTCCGCCGGCCATGCCTCCAACGTCCGCACTGTAGACCGCGCTGCTGGCCTTGAACTCCGCAATCGACTCGAGCGGAAACTGCAGGCGTGCCGGCTCTTTCACGAACTGATGATTCAAGCCCGTAGCATCCACGCCATCGAAGCGGAAATTGTTGTCCTCTTGCGAGAGGCCCGCGAACCGGATGGCGTCCTGCGTACCGGTCCCCGAACTGACCGCCCCGGGGATCAGCGCCATCAGGCTCGCCCAGTATCTGCCGTTCACCGGAAGAGCGTTGGTCTGGCTACCGTGAATGACGCCGCCGACCTCCGACGTGGTTAATTCGAGATCGGGTGCCGCTTCCATCACCGTCACGTTGGAACTCACGGAGCCGACACGCAGCGTGGCGTTGACTGTGCGCGTCTCACCCACTTCCAGGGCGAAGGTCTGAATTTGAAGTGACTCGAATCCCGGCGCGACGATCGTGGCCGAGTATTGCCCAACCGGCAGGCCGCTGAACGTATACGCGCCTGCCGTATTGGTCAATCCGGTATAGGTCAGTCCGGTGGCAACCGCCTGCAGTGTGACCTTAGCCGCCGGGACAACACTCCGGCTCGGATCCATGATGACGCCGGTGAGTGTAGCCCGGTCGGTTTGGGCGGGGAGCAAAGACACGAATAGCGATATGAGTAAAGTGAGACGCATTGATCCTCCGGTGGTGCCTTTCGGCATAGGACAGGCCGGAGGCCTATCCTACAGAGACTTCCGTTTCTTTGGAAACGGTCTGGGTCGGTTTGGATTTGGCAGGCCGCCACCAGGCGATCAGGCCGGTAATGAAGAGCAGCATTGGCGTGAGCCCCAGCAGCGCCCAGGCGATCTTGATGGTCAGCCCGCCGAACTGGGCATAGTGAATCGGCGACATGGCCGCAAGGAAGCGCGCTCCGATCGGGCGGTCCACTACACGGTCGATCATCAATACCGCGCCGGAGGCCGGATCGAGATACGCGTGATTCCCGCTGGGCGACAGATCCCCCGCGCGATAGAGCCGCAGGTCTACTGGTCCCTTGCCGCGTTCCGGAAGGCGCAACTCTACAGGCACGCCGTCCGGCATCGCGACGCGGCCGAGACGTACATACTCATCCAAAGAAAGCGACGCAACCGCGTGTACGTCCTTCGGACTCCGAACTGTGGCCGGCTTACCGGTCACCAACTGCACGGCGTCCCGAAACGAGTTGGGGTACGCCAGTTCGATCCCCGTAAAAGATATCAGGGCCAGGAAGACGTAGGCCCACAGGCCGGATGCGCGATGCAACTCATAATTGAAGCGCGTCGCGGATCCCCTGCGAACAGAGATCCACGCGCGCCAGTTCCGCGGACCGGTCAGCCACATCAGAATTCCCGTGGCGCTCAAGACAAACAGTACGATTCCGAAAGCGCCAACGGTGCTGCGGCCCATAGGTCCGGCGAGTAGATTGCGATGCAGGTCCACCATCCAATCCACCCAGCTGGATTGCACGGAGCCCAATACCGCGCCGGACGATGCGTCGGCGACGATCCGCTCCGTGCGCTTTCCGCTCGACTGGACCTGGACGATGTACGGGTCTCCGGGTCCCGCGGAAATGTGCACGCGGCGAATGTGCGACTCCGGCCGCAGTATCGCCACAGCACGCGCGGCGTCATCCAGGCTTGCGCGGCGCGAGTTGTCGCCGGCGGCGGCGCTTCTGGGGAGCGCCGCCCGCTCGAACTCCGCGCGAAACAAAATTACGCTGCCGGTAAGGGCAATTACCGAGAGAAACAGGCCGGCAATGATGCCGATCCATGTGTGGATCGTCTTCAACAACGGTTTTTTCGAGCGGACGAGTTTGTTTGCCATAACGGTTTAGTGGGCGCCCTTGATCACCTTGGCCACGTCTTCCACCTGGTCGGTGGAGATGAAATCGGCGTGCGCGCGGACGGCGGCCTGCCAGCGCGTCGCCACTTTCTCCTTGGAGCCGAAGTTGTAGTCCTTGTCCCATCCCTGATTTTCGGCCTCCGCGTATCCATCCAGGCAGTAGACCGCCACAAAGTAGCCGAGCCGGTGGCCGTAGTCGACGAACTTCTTGAGGCGCGCTTCCGATGCCTTGGTCCATTCGCCGGCCTTGGTCTCGCCGCCCTTTTCCACGAAGCCCCAGTTAGTCCCAAACCAGCGCCGATAGTTATCGGCCTTCTTGCTGACCAGTTGTTCGGGATCGCGGGTGACCATCATTGCGATCGCCTCGTCCTTCTTCTCGCGCGGCAGCTTCTGCGGATTCTCGTCGAACTTCTCCGCCGATCCAAACACGCGGATCTTGCCGCCAACCGCCACGTCGTCGTAAAACACCTTCTGCTTGATGTCGCCCTGCTTGTCTTCTACGATCACCATCATCGGCTTCAATTCCAGCGGCGACTGCTTCGCGATGTCGGCCGTCTTTTCCGCCTTGGTAAGCCAGGTATCGTACTTATCCAGCATCTTGTTGATCACCGCGAGATGCTCCGGCGGATCGTTCTTGATATCCAGGTAAAGAGTGATCAGCGGCCAGTTGGCTTTGTTGCCGTCCTTCAGCGCCTTTTCGATGATCGGTTTCACTTTGGGAAAGAAGTAATTCTCCAACGTGGGATCGTCCGGCGTGGCATTCTTCGCTCCGTGAATCAGCAGCGACTTGCCATCGATCCAGGCGAGGTCTTCCTCGATGGTCACGGGCAGCCCCGCCGCGAGGGTACGGTCCAGCCGGTCGGCGTACTTACCGTGATCCGGGTAGGCGTTGTGCGATAGGATCTGTGTGCGCGATCCAGGCGCGTAGGTGTTGGTCGGGCCGGCGGCCACCACGATTATTACGGCAGCGCCGCATGCGACGATGAGTCTTCTTTTCATTACGGTCCTCCCTTGGACGGCTGTCGCGGGCTATTTGCCCAAAGACAGAATTTGCGTTCGTTGATTCGTCAGAACAACAGCTTGAGCGCGAACTGAACCTGCCGCGCGGGAAACGCACTGCTGATTACGCCAAACGATGAGCTCGCTGCATCTCCCGTAGCGGGCTGGAAGTTCGTCTTGTTCAGTGCATTGAAAACCTCGGTGCGAAATTCGAGCTTGCGGCTCTCCCCTAGGGGGAATTGCTTGTGGATGCCGAGGTCGAGGTTATAAAACGGCGTACTGGTCGCGGTATTCCGGCCGGCGTTACCGAACGGATGCGACACGTCCGTCGGTACGTGGACGTTGTTGGTGTTGAAGTAGTGGCCGATCGTCCACTGCCCGGAGGGCAGCATCGGATCGCCGGTGACATCGGCCTGATAGATGGCGGAGTTCTTGCTACCATCGGTGGCGACAAACGTCGCGCCTGGTGTGTAGGTCAGATTGATCGGCTGCCCGCTGGTCATCGTGTTGATGCCGGAGAACGCCCATCCGCCCGCCACCGCGTCCAGCACCGCGGGCATCGATGACCCGAACTTGCGGCCGTGCCCGAAGGGCAGGTTCCAGAGGACTGTAGTGGTGTTATTGAACCTCTGGTCGTATCCTGAAAGCCCCTTCGACGCGCCGAAGTTGAGCATATTGACCGACTGGCGATCTCCATTGCCCATCTCCAGCGCGCCCGATGCGTTGTCGATTGCCTTCGACCAGGTAAACGAATTCAGCAGATAGAGCCCCGCGCCGTAGCGCTTCTCCAACTTTGCTTGCAGCCCGTTATACGTGGAGAAGCCGGCGCTAAAGTTCGAGTCGATATAGTCGAACAGCGCGTCGGGACGCCGTGTCTTCACCGGCAGCGCTTGTCCCACCAGGTTCGGGCGTGCCTGATTCAGATCGGCCGTCACCCACAGGCCCACGCTGTGATTGCCCGAGTATCCAACGTCCAGCACCAGGTCCTTCGCCAGCTCCCGCTGAATCGTGAAGTGCCAGGTCTGCACGTAAGGTGTGCGAATGTCCCGCTGGATATACACGGTCTTCGTGGTCACCGTGCTGAAGTTCGCCGGTGAAGCGAAGCCCGCCGGGTATCCCTGCTCGGTGGGACGGAAGCACGTCAGCGAGGTCGAGTTGGGCGCGCACAAGCCCTGCGACGGCGACTGCGTCACTTGCGCGTTGACGATAGACGGCCCGTTGTAGGAGAGACAGCTATCGCCGCCCTGCCGCTCAAAGAGAACGTAGCTGATGCCGTAGCCGCTGCGGATCACCGTCTTTGGCGTAATACTGTACGCCAGGCCCAGGCGCGGCGCGAAGTTCTTGTTGGAGGGATCCACCAGCGCGCGATTAGCTATCGAACCGTCTTTGGCATAGACCAGCGAATTCGTTGCCGGGTCGTAGTTCGCCATGTGATTGTCGCGATCGTACTGCGGCGTGGCGAATTCGTAGCGCACGCCGAGATTCAGAGTCAGTTTGGGCGTGACTTTGAAATCGTCCTGCACGTAGCCGAAGTGCATGCGCTGGCGAAGGTGCGCCACGGAGTAGTTCGTCAACTGATAGGTGGATCTGGCGCCCAGCAGGAAATCGGCGAGATTATAGAAGTTGTTGCTCTTGGTGGGGGTCGGATTACTGTATTGACCAGCATAATAATCCTGGCCGTAGACGGGGTTGAAATCGTTGAGCAGGGTATCGATCGCCTGATATTCGTAGCCGAGCTTGACGGTGTGGCGGCCCCAGATCTTCGAGTAGTTCACCTTCGGATTGATCACCAGCGGGTTCTGCCACTGCGGGCTGCTCCAGTCGCGGCCGAAGGATTGGTAACCGGAAATATTCTGCGTGTTCAGGCCGCCGGTCAGCTCCTTGGTCGTGGGCAGGCCTGGAATGCCGTAGAGGTCGAACATGCTGGGTCCGCCGTCGAGCGTCGCCGGAGTCTTCATTCCCTCGGATTTCGAGCCGCCTACGCGAAAGTCCAGCAGCGAGGTCGGCGTGACGGTCCATGTGATGCCACTCGCCGTCTGCCAGTTCATGACCCGGCTCACGATGCCCGCTCCCTGACCCGATGGTCCGGGCGTCCCGTTGTTCGGCGGCGCGAGCTGGTAGTAGAGCCGTGCGCTGAAACGCGTGAACGCCGTGACCTTGCTGCTGATGTAATAGTCCGCTCGGATGTCGCCTTTGTTGTCCGTGTCTGTGGCAGGAAGCAGTGCGGAGAAGTTTTTGGTATTGCCAGGCAGGTTCGGCGCCGGCAGCGCGTTGAACACTGTCGCGCCGAATTTCGTGATCAGCGATGTCGGAATGGTGTTATTCGGGAACATCGACCCGTCATAAGGATTCATCACAGGCACCGTAAACACGCCTCGGCGCTGATCGAGCGTCGGAAGACTGGCGGTAGAGAGCGATTTCTGCAGCCGGCGCAGCCCCTCGTAGTCGCCAAACAGGAAGACCTTGTCCTTCTTGATGGGACCACCCACCGCCCCTCCGAATTGATTCTGGATGTAGACCGGCTTGGCGCCGCCGGTGGGTTTGAAGAATCCCACCGCGTTGAGATCGGTGTTGCGCAGAAACTCCCACGCGGCGCCATGAAGCTGGTTGCTGCCGCTGCGAATGGATGCGTTCACCACCGCACCGCCCACGCGGCCGTACTCCGCGCTGTAAGTGTTCGTGATCACCTTGAATTCCTGCACCGCGTCCGGGGCGACTTGCACCACCTGGTTGGACAGGCCCTGGTTCGAAGTGCCGTAGGCGTTGTTATCCACGCCGTCCAGGATGAAGTTGTTGAACTGGCTGCGGAGCCCGCTCACATTGAACGACGATTCCCGCTTGGCGAGCCCGTAGGCCAGCCGCACTCCCGGCGCCAGCAGCGCCAGCGAAGCGTTGGAGCGGCCATTCAACGGCAGATCGACCACGGCCTCGCGATTGACCACCTGGCCGCGATCGCTCGAATCCCGTTCCACCGCGACCGCCGCTTCCTTCACCTGCACCGTCTCGGCGACGTCGCCCACCTGCAGCTTCACGTCCACCCGTTGGCGCGCGCCCACGTCGACCCGGAATTCGGCCGTCGCGAGTTTCTTGAAGCCAGGAGCCTCGGCGGTAACCAGATACCGGCCGACCCGCACTTCCAGAAACTGGTAATTGCCGGAAGCATCCGTGAGCGTGCTTTGCATCGTGCCTGTGTCGAGATTGGCCAGCGATACGCGCGCATTGGGGATGATGCCCGCCCGCGGATCGGTCGCCGTGCCGAGCACGGTAGCGGTTTCGAATTGGCCAAAGGATACGGTGGCGGCAGCCAGGCCCACCAGCACCGCGCAAAACGTAATGATCGCCTTGCGGAGCGGCTTTGGATTTTTCATATACCCGGCATTAGAGCATCCGAGTCTAAAGGCAACCTTAAGAAATCACCCTGTCACAATAAATTCATCGGCAGCGCCTAGAATCTTCATATGCGAGTCCTGGTAGCAGAGGACAAACCGCGGATGGCGCGCTTCCTCCAAGGTGCGCTTCAAAGCGAAGGGTACGCGGTGGAGTTGGCCTTCGATGGCGAACAGGCCCTGTGCATGGGACTGTCCGGCGGAATGGACCTCATGGTGCTGGACGTGATGCTCCCCCGACGCGACGGATACGACGTGATCCGCAATCTACGCGCAGCCAAACAGATGCTTCCCACGATCATGGTGAGCGCGCGGGACGCGATGTCCGATATCGTACGCGGCCTCGACTTGGGCGCGGACGATTATCTCACCAAGCCGTTCGCTCTGGATGTACTGCTAGCGCGAGTCCGCGCGCTCACACGACGGGGTCCCGCGGCCTATCCCTTGGATCTGCAGTTTGCGGACCTCTCGCTTAACAGCCGTACGCACGAGTTGCGGCGCGGCCACCGGTCGGCGCCGCTGACACGCACCGAATATGCACTGTTGGAGACCCTGATGCGACGCTCCGGGTGCATCGTTCCCCGCGACGCGCTCGTAGAGGCGGGCTGGGGCGGCGGCGCTGAGGTCAGCGATGGGACGCTGTATGTTTTCATCCGCGGACTGCGTGCCAAGATCGCGTCCGCCGGCGAATGTCAGCTTCTTCACACCGCGCGAGGCGTCGGCTATACCCTACGCGCTGACGTTCCTTGAAGAGCACCTCCTTGTCCCTACGGTTGACCCTGTGGTTCTCGGCGATCTTTCTTGGCGGATTCGTGCTGTTCGGCTTCTTCATGTGGGTTGACCTGGCATATTCCCTGAGCCAGGGCCGGGATCGCACCCTCACTCGCCGGGCCGCGCGCATCGCGGAAATGCTGGATGCCACCAACACCATTTCACCGGCAAGCCGCGAGGCCCGGTTCGAACAATTGACGGATGTCATTCCCGAAGGCAGCCTCATCCAGGTATTCGATATTGCCGGTGCACGTGTCCTGCCTAGAAACTCTTCGGCGCCGGATTTTCCCTGGCCCGCGCGCATCGCCGTGGGGGCAGGCGATGAATTCAGCAGCCTCGAATATGGTGGCCGCATGTTCCGGCTTCTGCAGCGGCGGTTGGCCTCGAACCCACCCCTGGTCATCCTGGTTGCCGGCCAGTTGGAAGACAACCGCAACATGATGGCGCGTTTCACCACGGGGCTGGCCTGGGCGAGCCCCGCGATGTTGGCCTTGTGCGCGCTGGGCGGATATTTTCTCAACCGGCGCGCTCTGCAGCCCATCGATCAGATGGCAGCTACACTCCGCTCCATCAGCATCGGAAACCTCTCGCAACGGCTCCCGATTGCGAACGCGAAGGATGAACTGCAGCGTCTGGGCGAAACCTGCAATGATATGCTGGCGCGCCTGGAAGATGCCGTCAACAGCATCAACCGTTTCACCGCGGATGCATCGCACGAACTTCGCAGCCCGGTCGCGCTGATCCGCACTGTCGCCGAGTATGCGCTGCGCAACCCTCACATCGACCGCGACAGCAGAGAAGCCTTCGAAGAGATTCTGGCGGAAACGGTGGAGACCGGCCAGCTCCTGGAGGACATGCTGACGCTCGCGCGCGCCGACGCCGGGTACGGCACCATAGCGTTCGAGGCTGTGGAGTTGGCCGAACTCGTCGACGACGCGGTTGCACGGCTGCGGCCCCTCGCCGAGGCCAAACATCAGACTGTCGACGTACACACCAGCGGCACGGCATGGGTGAACGGAGATCGTTCCAGCCTTCGCCGGCTGGTCTCGATTCTGCTCGACAATGCGGTCAAATATACGCCCACCGGCGGCCACATCGGCGTGAATCTAGCCGCATCCAACTCAGAGGTGTTGCTCACGGTCTGTGACAGCGGCATCGGAATTCCCGAAGTCCTGCTGCCCCGGATCTTCGACCGCTTTGTCCGCGCCGATCCATCCCGCGGCGAAGTGAACGGCACCGGACTGGGTCTGGCAATCGCCAAATGGATCGCGGGCGCGCATTCGGCGAACCTCACGGTGCAAAGCAAGGAGCAGGCGGGCAGTGTGTTCGTGGTGGAGTTCCGGCCGGACGAGAGCCAACCCGCCGGCTGAGCGCTACTTCGCGATGCGGAATGAATCGACCACTCCGCCAGTCTCCGACACCTGCTTCAACCGCAAGGTCTGGCCATCGATATCCACCACGCTGAACGAGTGCACCTGCGAAATGAACTTGTCGGTGAACGCCTGCCAGCTTGCCGGATCGCTCTGCTGCTCGGGGTTGTAGAGACTGGCTCCGCCGGCCCCGCTGACGATGTAGATCACGCCGTGGGGCTTCGCGCCTGCGCCATCGCCGAACGCCTTATCGAGCTTCCATTGGCCCGCGACCTCACCCCGCGGACCGGACGCTGCGCCATCAGGCTGCGGCTGCGGAGAGAAGGCGAGCGGAAAACTGCGCTGGTAATTGTGTACATGGCCGGAGAATACGATGTCCACGTGACCAGCCTCGAATATTGACGAGAGCGGGCGCATCTGCTGCTCGCTGAAGTGTTCCTTGGACGAGTTGAAGCCGGGCTGGTGGAACGCCACGATGCGCCATGTCGCCGATTGCGCCGCCGCCAAGTCTTTGGTCAGCCAATCGCGAAGCGAAGGATTGCTCCAATCCATGTACGTGTTGGCGTCAAGCACCGTCCAATGGCTGTTGCCATAGTCGAAGGAGAAGTTGGCCATGCGCGGATATCGCGGTTTCGCCGCATCCAGAAACATCGATCGCCCGATCGTGCCCGTCAACGTGTGCGAAGCCTTGACCGCACCGGGTGGAGCAACCGGGCCGTTGAGTGGTTGGTCCCAATACAGGAAGTATGCGAGGGCGTCCGGAAACCGCTGGTAGTTCATCAGGGCAGTATCGTGATTACCAGGCGCCGCAATGAATGGGACCGATCGAAGAAGCGGTGCGCCGTTGGTGGGTGAGGGCTCTTCGGCGCTGTAGTTCGGAAAGAACTTGGCGCGATATTCGCTGATGCGGCCCGACCCGTAGACAATATCTCCCGGTATAAAAACGAAATCGGGTTTGGCGAGGTATGTCTGGTACGCGATGGCGTTCTCGGCCGGAGTTCCCTGCCCGCAATCGCCAAAGAGCGCGAATCGGAATGGTTGGCGCGCCGATTTTCGCGCACGCCCCGTGGCGTCGAAAACCGGCTTACCGCCTTTCAGCAGGCGATAGTCAAATTCCTCGCCGGGAACCAGATTAGTCAGTCGGGCGCGATACACCAGGTGCGGTTCGATGGCGGCCGGCGCCGGCGTCTCCTTCTTCACACCGTCCTTTACCGTGACCGCGGGCACGCCTTCCGGCGCCGAGACCATCTGTGACCACGGCGCACCGGCGGCACGCCACGTGTGCCCCTTGGAGGTGCGCACTTCCACCTTCCAGTCTCCGGCAGCAATGCCGGTGTGCCAGAGCACGATCAGGCTTTCAGGTGATGATCGCTTCGGGGAATCGCCGAGCTGCAGATATGGCTTCTCTAGAAAGGGCTCCGCTTCCGGAGGTGCATAGCTGAGGAGTAAAGTGGCAGCCACCAACGACCCGGCCGCCAGGATAAATTTGGCCATGCCGCATTGTCGCGAAGCGGAATTTCAGTTTCATGACAGAGGCGCAATCGCAGGCAGCCTGCGCGCATCTGCGACACTTATCCACCGGCTTCTTAAGGTTGTTTTAAGACTCGCGCGCGCGGCGTTGCAGCTTGAGATCATCGCCCTCCGCCACCAACTTGGCATGCTGCAACGCTCGGTGAAGCGACCGAAGCTCAATCGGTTCGACCGGTGCCTGTGGGCTTGTTTTTGTGGAGTCTGGGCTGAATGGCGGGATGGTATCTTCGGAGCCGACTTCACCAAGGAGGACGGACATATGGGCATCGAAGAAGTGCTCTCGGCGCCGCGGTCCCCCTGGCAACGGGCCTACATCGAGCGGGTAGTTGGGTCGATTCGGCGCGAGTGCATCGACCACGTGATCATCTTCAACGAGGAGTCGTTGCGCAGACACATGAAGTCGTACGTGCAGTATTACCACGATACGAGGACGCACCTGTCGCTGGAAAAGGACACGCCAGCGAGTCGGTCGGTGCAACCGCCGGACTTTGGGCAGGTGGTCGCACTGCCGCAAGTTGGCGGTCTTCGTCATCGGTACGAACGTCGGGCAGCGTAATACTCCACCGAATATCCGAGAACGACAGTGGGGGTGTAATGGGATTTGCAATAGGGTGCAAACAACTGAGGAGAGCTAGGGAATATCGCTCCGGGCGCACCGAAAACCGTACCCGACGCTCCGGTTGCTGGGTAAACTAAAATCCCGGCTCGACGCGCGGACATCTCCCGGACGGTCATCCCAGTACCCGCCCCGCAATACACGATGAATTCCCGTTGGTGGGCCTTTCGGGTCGGTCGCCAACGAGGTTAGAGTCTGATAATAGTTCTCTTCATACCAATCTGCTACCCACTCCTTCACATTGCCAAGCATGTCATACAGACCCCAAGAGTTCGGCTGCTTTTGTCGCGCGGGGTGGGGCTGGTTACCACTGTTGCCAGAATACCAAGCAATCGCGTCCAGTTGGCCGTAACGTGCCTCGGGGCTGCAGGCCCGTGCCGCATATTCCCACTCAGCCTCTGTAGGCAGCCGTCCCCCAGTCGCCTCGCAATACTCCCGCGCTTCGTACCAGTTGACGCCTTCGACGGGGTACTTCGGTCCTTTGAAAGGAAAGGGCTTGTGGCCCACCGTCTTTTCATAGAGAGCCTGGGTGACCTCGGTCTGCCCCAGCCAGAATCCATGGGTAATCCTGACCGTGACCGAGTGGTAACCCTTCTCACGGCCGTTGCATTCGTCTTTTCCGATCGAGCAGCCAATTTCAAACTCCCCCGGCGGAATCCAGACGTAGTCCTGGCCGTCATTCGGGTTCGTCCTTACGGTTCCGGCCCGCCAACGTACGGCCTCTGCCTCCGTTACCAGCAAAACGAGTTGATTGGACATCGCACGTGGCAGCGGCCGCGCTGCCAGCACACCATGCTCAATGATCTTCGCCACTAAGGCGCTAATACATAGGCCGCATACTAGAACCGTTGTGCGAACCAAAGCGCTAAATACACGTGCATGTGCCAGCACACGAAACTCCCTCATTTTGCTCATGCGCCCCGCAAGGTCCCCTCTTTGGGCGCGGAGAAATCTCATTCTAGAAGATGCGCGTGCGCTACTGTGCGTCTTAAATCGGGGTGTTACGCGGCCCTTCGTTCGGGTTTTCATGTTGTTTCAGGGGATGATTTTCAAGCCATTAGTTAGCTCGCGTGAACCGGTGGTTGGGAATGGATCAGTGCGACGAGATTCTGACTCATTGTTGACAAGGGCACGGATTCCGACCTGAAAACCGTATCGTGGACGAAAAGCCAGTTAGGCAGCCAACTGGGAAGAACGGAGATTCTCCCGCGATTTCCCGGCGCGCGCCTGTCCGCCGTGTGGTTCCTCTACAGGAAGGTCTTCAAACGGCGGGATAGTGTGTAGCCTCCGGTCCGCATCGGAAAACTCATCGGCGTTCGACCCTACTTCGATGCCGTCGATGTAGATCGTAGCGCCACAGGGCTTGGAAGTGACGGCGACACGCCGCATGCACTGCGATTGCTGATCAGTCGCGTGGCCGCCTGGGGCG
>Ga0210406_10006567_pt1 | contig 12042 bp, 9 predicted proteins | sample IncBWC30MmetaG_FD_155454 | JGI IMG/M metagenome (GOLD analysis project Ga0210406, IMG submission 155454) | Forest soil microbial communities from Barre Woods Harvard Forest LTER site, Petersham, Massachusetts, United States - Inc-BW-C-30-M | ecosystem: Environmental > Terrestrial > Soil >...
CTTTGAGGGTCATAACTAGTGTTTGGAGTTCACAGATGCAAATCATTCCCGCCGTCCCTAGGGGATGGCTGAAAGTCCCTCTGGCAGCAAGACTCGCAAGTACCCCTATGTCCCGAGCCAAGGCCCTGATCGTGTCGGGAGCGGTTCCCGTTGCTATCGACCCAGCCGGGTATATGTGGGTTTCAACTGACTCGCTACGGAACGGATCAACCAATGTCGAACACTCAATACAAAACCACTGAACTTGAACTAGCCAGCTTTTTGAAGGCTCGGGGGCAGCGACTGCTGCGGACACAACTCAAAGGCAGGCTGGTGGAGTTCTACTTCCCTGCCTCGGCCGAAAGTGCCATCGAGGATTACTTCGCTGGGGCGCAACTGTCTGCGAGGGAGCTATTCGAGGCCCATCGCAGCCTTAGAGCACTCATACAACAGGTGCGAGAGCACCAATCTCAAATCGGAACGGAGAAACATGGAACAAATAGCGGAACAGACAACAACTGAACGGAGTTTTGACTTCAACTATCAGGAGCTAATGGAACTGGACATTCAACGGCCTAGCGCGATTATCGAGGGCCTGATCTGTGAGCGGCAGAATGTATTGCTTATGGGCCGATTTGGCGTAGGCAAGACAATGCTGGGCTTGCAGATGAGTCTCTCGCTAGCGACTGGGCGCGACTTCGTGGGGCGTAAGGTCCCGAAGGCGTATCGGACGGCCATCATCGACTGCGAGAATGATTTGGGCGACGTGAGAGACAGGATCATAAAGCAGCGTGATGCCCTCGGTCTGACGGCTGCGGACCAAGTCTCGCTGAAGACAAACTGGCGGTATGCCGATGCCGGGAATCCCGAAAGCACGCTGTATGGTATGAATCTGGATAGAGCCAACCCAACGGGTCTGACCAATTTTGTCAAAGAACATGGGATCGAAATCCTGATCCTCGACAACCTCGGACTCATGGTCTCAAAGGGTGACTTAGAGAAGCCGGATGAAGCAAAAGCTTTCTACGGCAGCCTCGCCAAGCTGCGGGAGGACAATGAGTCGCTGCAAAACGGTGCCATCGTCGTCATGCATCATTTGACGAAACCGGGCGAGAGCCTTCCCTCCGAAAAGGGGTGCAGCTTGCTCACCGCTCCAAGCGTGTTCTTGTCACGGGCGCGAGGATCAGGCAGAGTCCTAGACTTCGCCCAGGGGCGATTTGCCATTTCGGAAGAGCGGTCTGGCAATGAGGTATACCATGTCGTCCACGGAATCAATCGGAGCGCGGCGCCCGTTCCACTGATCTTGCAATTCAATTCTGAGACCCTGTGCTTTGAAAAACACGAAAATCAGAATTTGCGATTTGCCCAAGTCTTCTCAACGCGACCGAAAGGGCGAGAGATTTATCAGGCGTGGCCGGACGAGTTTACTTGGACCGAGGCAGAAAAGCTGATTGACCGCAAAACTGGCAAGCCGTTCATCAAGGACACAATCAACAACACCCGGCAGACATGCGTGAGTGAGGGTTTCATCATTCAAATCCCGGACACGAAGCAATATCGTAAGGTTCTGCGCCTAGAGCAACAGACCTAGCAGACTGCCCGCAATTCTAGTGGGTTTCCTGTCGGACTCGCTGATCGTACTCCGGGCGTACCTCAGAGGTCCGGTCGGGGTCCGATGGGAGGTCTGGTCGTAAGTGATTGATAATATTGAGTAGTACGATGAGTCTGGTGATATGGGGGCGATTCCAGGCCCATGAGTCCCTTCGCCCACCCGCGAAATCGCCAGAGTTCTTTTGTTATCTATAACTTGTAGGATCTCAACCGGAGATTCAGGCCTTGGACCTCAATGCGTTCCGGGGGATTTTAACAATGCAATACAAAGCACACATAATTGCAATCATTTCAGCAAGTTGCGGGGATTCTTGGGCACAGTCGCAGCGGGCCTTTTAGAATCTGTAACCTCAACAAAACAAATGACATCCCGGTGTGGTCGCCGGACGTTTCAGGTCGCCGGGGGGGATTTGGAGGGCTTAAAGCCCTCCCGCCGCCGACGATGATCCTCTGAGACCCGTTGGCCCCAATCCCTGAAAAGACTATCCTTCAGTGGTCCAAGAATAGCTCTTGGCTCTGTGGAGATGCGCGCTATGGCTGACCGGATACCGCCGTGGGGGCGGGCTAATCGCCGTATCGAAAGAGAGGCGGCACGGCAGTTGGCGAAATCGCTTGTTCGCGAACGAAGTAAGCCGCAGACATTCAGATGGGATATCACCCTTGCCTGTTTGGTGGGAGCGATGGCAGTGATTATCGCCATAGTCCCCCCTCAATCTAGGATAACGATGAGCGTGTGGCTTGTAGTAATGACATTTTTGGGTATATATCCAGCACTTCACTTCACGGAGTGGATACCGCTTCCAAAATGGATTGCACGAACTGTTGGTGTGCTGGCGCTCGTAGGCCTCATAAGCGGATTCGGATACATAGAGTGGCCGCCGATTCGACGCCACACCCTGTCAGCCAAAGAGCGTGTTGAATTTGAGAATGCTTTACGTCCGCAAAAGGGTTCAGACCTCCAAGTGCAGATCGGTTGTCCTACAGGCGATGAGAAGGCTTGCGTGTATGCCGAACAGTTCGTTGCCCTTTTCGGGGAATCCGAGTGGAACATTCAACCGTATGTTTCACGTTTAACGCTTAGCAAGGCGCAAGAAGGAGTATTCGTTTACAGGCGAGGGGGCAATAAGCAAGACATGATGACGAGATGGAATTCTGGTGGTTGGTTCAACATTAACGAGCCGCATCTCATGGCCATACAAAATGCTTTCCGAACCCTCCACACAGAGATCGACGGCGGGGCGAACCCTGACTTAGGCGAGAACATACTTATGCTGTACATCGGACCAGAAAGGGAAAACGAAGCAGAACCAACGAGATTGACGCGAGAAACCGATTGGGCTACTGGAAGAGTCAAGGGCCCGATGCCTACGCAATAGACTTCGGCCAGAACACCGGGTCAATGCTGAGTTCGGACACTTTCGTGAATGAGCACGCAAGGTCATAACAGAGAATTTTGGAGAGCGTTTCGTTGGACATAAACAGCGTGATAGTGCCGCTCTGCTCCAACTTACTTTTCCTTCCTCGCCAGAAGAACGGGGTTCGACTCCAGCACCCGTCGCGAAAAAAGCATCGTTCCGCCGAGTTGTTATTTCTTTCCGTCCCGTTCCGTTTCTAGCCTCTTCTTCAAGTCTGGACAGACATCAAGCAGTGCATTGAATGAGTGTACGGCGAGAGTTTCGTGCCAGCCTTCAGGGTGATCCTTAATGTGCTTGTCGATAATCGCAGCGATTTGTCTTCCCTGCATCTCCTTCGTGCAACCGTTCATCATTTCCACCTCCTGAACGTCGGCCCCGACTATGCCAGCACTCATCAATCCGTTGACAAAACCCTCCGCGTAACCCGCCTGTTCTGCCTGAGACAGATTACCGAACTGCCCGGCAGTGTAAAAACCGCCCGGAATCAGCCTTATGAACGGTGTTGAGGATTGTTGCGCGGGTGACGTGACTATCAATAGGAGCAGTACACTAGCTCGCTTTAGCATCGGGATCATTTTCCTCGGCAGTAGTGGATCGTGTAAGCGATTGTCGTAGCAAGAAGGGAAAGGCTCATCAAACCCGAGATAAACAGTCCGAACCAGCCCAGCTTACACAGACCATAGTGCTCCGCCGTTCCCAAGGCTCCGAGTCCTACGATCAGCCCCCACAGGTTTTGATTCAGATTGATCTTGAAGCGGTCGCTGGGATCAGGCATCGCTGCTCCTCCCACCGCTGAATTCTAATACCCGCGGTAGTGTTGCGTAAATCAGATTTGTCGTTAATCTCCGACAAGCCATGATTGGCCTTCATGGCTGAAGACCTGCTTGTTCGCCTAGGAGACCGAATCAGGAAGTTGCGGAAGAAACGCGGGTGGACTCAGGTCGTGATGGCTGAAAAAGTGGGGATCGACAGGAGTTTTCTAGCGGATGTGGAGCGGGGGAAGAGGAACGTCTCAATTCTCAACGTGGAGCTAATGGCGAAAGGACTGAAAGTTTCCCTCTCTCAATTGTTCTCGCGGCTGTGAATGTTGCGAAACGTTGGTAAGCATTGACCACGTTGGTTTTCATTGCGGAAATCAATTCAGTTCACTTCTTCTTGGGGGAACGCCGTTGGCGCGCCTCCAACCTTGTCCCTGCCATCTTCTGCTTGATCAGTCGGGTGCCTGGAAGAGTTCTATTGAGCAGGTGATTGGCATATGCTTCTGTCATACCAAACTGTTCCGCCTGTCCTTGAACCAGCCGTCTTGGTACACTGCTAGATTCCGGAGGTGTTAGGCCACTTTCGAGGCCTCCGCCCGGTTTCAATTGGTTAGCGAATCGAGACTCAAGCCACAGCTTCGCTCGTTGCAGCTCTAAGTCTCTAATCTGTATTTCCAACTCCGCGAGTCGACGCTCTGCTTCCGTTTTAAGGGTTTCGGCATAAGCCTTCTTCTCCTCGGCGACTGACTTGCGCCAACCAATCACCAGGTCAATGACGCCAGCGGAAGCCAGTACGAACCCGGCGGGGACGGACACTAAGGGAGCACCCACGAGTCCGGTGGCGCATGCAACAATCAGTCCCACTCCCGAGGCAAAAAGCCCGCTACCAAAGCTAAGTTCCATCGAGCCGCGCCTCACCTTTACGTTGGGAGGCGAAATCTGCAGCCCGCAAGCCTGATTTGCTGCCGAGATGTCTACAAACAATTGAAAAAGAGTGATCGAGGACGCCGTCAACTGAGTTAGGGCAAACCCCTTGAACATGGAGGCTCGCTCTATGTCCTCCTCTGGAAAACCTGACAGGACGATCGACTGCGACTGCTGATCATTCCGTTGCTCGGAAGGAACTTTAATGTCGCCATCCTCTACGAGCCGAGCAATAAGGTTGTCAGGAGGATCAAAATGTCGGAGAACCAACGGCGCAAGAGCAAAACGATGCTGCGTCACCCAATTCTCGCGCTCAGCTACCAGAGCAGGAGCGCGTCGGAGGCTAAATGGACGATCATCTGAGAGGCCGGCTTCTCGAAGGAGACCCAATCGGGTACTTTCGGGCAGCCAATAGTCAATTATCTCGAAGAGGGCGCTCGCGTCAGGCATTTTGATGATGCCTCCGTTTTAACAACCGATGGGATATCGGACCAAGATGGTATCTGGCATTACGTCGTCGGGTCAATTGAACGTTGAAAAGATTTCCAAGGGCCGACGGATTCCCCTTACGCAACTGTTCTCGCGGCTTTAGCGAAACGCCGATCTTGCTCACTACTCAGCAGTAGCTTCAGTGTGGTAGGTCCGAACCGCCGTGCAGAATCTAATGCCCAGGTCAGTCAGTCTCGCATTTGGCTGGAGGACTTATTGGCGTTCTAGTCAACTCTCAGGCGAAACGTGAGTGCCGGTAGATGGTGTCTCTCCGAGCGATTCGAGTAGACACAAAAAGACGCTCCTCGGCACACGCGCCAGTACGTCATAACCGATCTCGGGATTGCGGAGTGACCGTTGGCGCAGGAGTTCTTCCCGGCACCAATCCGCCGTTTGCAGCGTCATTTCGGCTGTCAGCGCCAGCAGTTTCGGGAAGGATGCCTTCACGTTGGGATTAGTGGATGTCCTTAGGTGTGCAAAGATAGGCGCAGCAACTTCAGGGTCAAACCGCAATCGCGCAAAAAGCGGCTTCGTCATCATCGTCACTTGGTACTTGTGGTATCGAGTCCAAACAAGATCGGCTTCAATAATTGACGGTATCTCCGCCGCCGACGCAACGGCATACTTTGTGTAGAGTTCACTTGCTCTCACGTCCCAGGGGTTGTGATCGAATTCGAGATGCTTGAGGAGTTCGTTCTTACGCCATCCCAAGGACAACGCCATGATCACGCTCGTCGGGACTCTATTCTCAGAAGCGAGAGCAACAATGCGCTTCTCGATCTCTGGGTCCCCGAGGAACTGATCGGCAAGAATATCCGATGCTGCTTCCACAGAGTCGTACCAGCCATACCAGTTGTCACGGGCGCCTAGGACACTTATGCAAGTGTTAACGAGTCTTTCAGACTTGGGATCGGTGCGAGAGAGCAACGTCAGGACATCAGCGGATCGCCTTAGCGTCCAATCGGAATCCGCCTTTTCAAGAATGTCCTTGGCCAGCTCTGGATATTCGGCGGCCACAAATGCCAACGGCTCCCAGGGGTTGGGCGGGCCAAGCCTGTCCGTCAGAATGTCCCACCGTTCTCCGATAGCGCTTTTTACATAACGCCAATTCTTCCCGAGAAGATCAAGAAATACTCGATTCTGACGGAAGCCGTGAGCCATTGCAATGTTAATTTGCTCGCCCTCTTTTCCGATCGTTTCAAGCTTCCCTATGATGACGGTCAATCGCTGTAAGACGATTAGTCCTGCTCCTGCAGCCTGTCGTCTCGCTTCATGATCTGGGCCGTAGCATGGCAGCATGCATTGGAGGGCGTTAGTTGCCTCAGCAATGCCGCGGCCCGACTGCTCGATAAGCGAGTGGTACTGAATTGAGGCTTGTGTCTTCACCTCGACATTGCTCTCTGCGTCCCAATCCCGCAACAGTTCTAAAGCAAATTCCTGATCTGCGAATACCGGAACATCTAACACAATCTGGTAACGCAGGTCAGCTGGCAAAGGCATTATGAGTTCAGCAACTTCGCCACGAAGTTGCTCGTCGGATGCGGCTGCCCCGACGATGGCACCGAGAAACGGCGACTGAGAGTGCAAGTTTTCCCTGGCCAGCGCTTTCACTTCTGGATTATTCGGGAACGCAAGTATCAACGAACCCGCGTAATTGATCTTCACTCTTGGGTCCGTGAAGCGGTCGAGCGTCGCTTGCACAATCTCATCAACATTACCTTGATCTGTCAGCTTGGAAAAGCCCTGCATCAAGAAGTCGATTCGATGGGATGTCGGATCGCGCAACAGCGCAAGCAGTCTCTCTCTTGCTTCCTTCGGGTCCCTAAGGATCGCTGGCAGGTGCTGAGCAAACTCGGCTGCATCCGCTTGTGTTGCTCTCCCTTTCAACTTCTCTGCGACCTCAACGTCTGCCATACCCCAACCATTCAGGAGTGAATCTACTGCCCAAAACGGATTCCATTCTTCAATGGCTTGAAAGAGTCGCCTCTTCATTGTCGGCGTCCTGCCAACCAAAGAACCAAAGTGCAGAGCTATCACATCGCGATATTTCTCTGCGAACGCCCATTGATCCAGAGCTGCAACCACCGTCGGGTGATCTCGGAAAGATAGAGGTAGCAGGGACCACACTTCGTGCCGTCCGGCGCTGAAGGCGTGCGGACCCTTGAGTTCATTGACGATTACATCCGCAACATCGTCGTCTTGTGGGAATGCTTTTATCAACACGAATTGCGCGATATCATGGTCCATCGACTCGGGGTGATTGGAGTAATGATGAATGTACTTAAGACATTCCCTCTTTAGCCGCAAGTCTCCTCCCCAGCCGAAGGCAAGGGTATTTGCAATCTCGCCGTGCCACGCATATTGCAGCAAGGTGTTGAAGCGGTTTCGCGCCAGGCGGAGCAGTTGGTTGAAGTCTTCGTCGTCTTGTTTGCCTAGATGCACCTTGCTAAGGAGGGCTGCGATCTGAACCTCTTCAGAGTTGCACTTGCTCCCGCCTTCGAGAGCGGCATTCAATAACTCGTGTTCTGGCCACCCTCTGGCTAGAGCTTCTACGGTTGCTGCGCGTTGATATGGGTTTTCGGACCCCAGAGCCAAGGTCGCTATAACCTCGCCGCGTTCTCTATCGAAACCGAATAGCCTAACGATGACTGCCGCCGCTTGGCGTATGACAGCGGCGTCCTCATCATGTAGTTCGCGGAAGAGTGTGTCCCACGTGTGATCTGTCGCAGGCCATAATCCGAGACCATCAATACGCCCCGGTCCCCACAACCCTCTTGAAAAAACCCACTGTCGAAGGCGGCGTTGGATAAAGCTTCTGTTCTTTCGTAAATGCAAACCGGATATCGCATGCGCCAGTATGCGGCTTTTCTGCGACGCAATAAAAGAAGTTTCTATGATTGCAAAGGCCCGTGAAACAAGTGTTTTTACGCGAGTCTGAGGCAGATTGCTACTTTTGAATGCGACCTCCGCCAGAATGTCCTCTTTCGACAGCGACCCAACAGCGTCCGTTGCCGAGAGGTCGATGCCGTCTACCAGAACAGAAGCGTCTTCGCCGCGTTGGCAGAGAAAGACCAAACCAACGATCACTTCTCTCCACCGGGCATCTGCGAGGTTTGCCTGAATGGTTGTGGTCTGATTTGAGCGAGGTGTGCGAGCGAGATGCACAGCGGCCAAATATTCCTGCAGTGAGCGGTGGAAGAAGCTGATTTGCGACTGCCCTTGGCTCACCAAAAGGCCGAGACTTCCTTCTTCTATGTTGGTGAAGGACCGTAGCACCTCCATAGACTCTTGACGATTGAGGCCCAGCCCGTATTCGACATCTTCCCGAAGAAAACTATCAAGGCTATCTCTTATGTCGTCTGCAGTCAGCCCGCCCGCAGGAAACTTCTTTTGAACGACATAGGCAATGTATGCCAGAGCATGGCGGATCTCATCATGAGTGAGCGCGCTATCATCCCTCGTCGATGCGGCGGCGGTCTTCCTTGCGAGTGGGTGTTCTTGAATGAAGTGTTTAACCACGTGCTCGTATGCGTCAAATCTGTTCGTAGGTAAGGGCGTGTTCTGGAGGTGAAGATAAAGAAGGAGCAGCAGCGTAAGCGGTACCTCCGCAAGCTGAACTAGGTCGCTCGATCTCTCTAGCTTTCGGATGAACTCTTCCGTCTCCTTTCCGTGACCATCGTTTTCTGGCGTTAGAGCGTCTGCCTTTTGCGACGATTTTTCCGCGGCTCGGGTTCGATGTATCGTCAGCCATTTCGATACAAGTTCTTGTTGCTGACTGCCGGAAAGCGGGGAAAGGTGACCTACCTGCCAGTCTGCACCCTGTACTGAAACCCGTTCAAACCCATGCGGCCTACTGACGAGTACAGCGGGAAGATTGCGAAGCTGGATGAAGGTTTGCAGGAGTGTGCTCGTGGTGCGAGCCGCAGTCTCGTCTGTCCACTCATCGAGGCCGTCAACGAGTAAAAGCAACCGTTCATCTTCGATGGCAGCCTGGACGAGCGGCCAGACCTCGCCTTGATCGAACTGCTTGAACCAAAGGGAAAGGCATTCGGGCAAGGACATCGGCGAGCCACGCTTGGCGTTGAGACTCGTCCAAAAGGAAAACGGAATCCATACGGGAAGCATCGTCCCCCATCGCAGAGCTGCCTGATGAAAGACTGGTTCTTCCGAAAGTAGTTCAACTGCCAACGTTCGCAGCAGCGCGCTCTTTCCGCTTCCTGGACCTCCGAGTATGACAGAACGCTGCGATTGACCTATCCACCTATCCGCTTCGAGGCGAGTCCTCAATCCTGAGATGGCAACAGATGGTGAGACCTTTTGCCCTTTTCCTTCCACGTCCGGCGAAGGGGTCGTTACGGCTTCTGCCTTTTGCTCGCGCTTATCGCTTGTCAAGCTCCCGAAGATTTCAGGAAGGACAAACCGTTCCTTCAATGGAAGTTCTTTATCGCCGATAACTGCCCTGATGGGAATCCCTGGGTCGTACCGATTGAAGAGAACCTCGTAGAACCGTTTCAGCCGGATACGGTAAAGAGCCACCGCTTCGGCATTGAGCCGCCTTTCGAGTGCCGGAAGGACGCTTGGACCGCAGAACGCCTCCACCCAGCCACGGCTGAAGAAGTCGTCCACTATACGTGCTTGGTCTTTGAGCCAAGTGGAAATCTGCTCCTTCCCTAAAACCTCAAACTCGATGTCATACCTGCTCAACTGGGTTGTAGCGGCTACAATCGCATCAGCAATCTCGGTATCTTCAATAGGGTGCGACATCATGATTCTGAATGCCTTAGCTCTGTCCCGCCATTTTCCCTCCAGGAACTTGCCGACGGCTTTTTCGATGTCGCTCGCTTCAAGCGTCTTCAGGCGCTTGCATTGATAGACCTCGTAGCGAGCGGGTTCGGTGAGCCTCACGTAGAGATCGATACCGTGCTGCTTCTGGCCACGAACGCCATATAGTTGCGTCATAACAACGGAAGCTCGGCTGCGCACGTACCGCAGACAGAGTCGTTCAAAATGCTCCCACGAGAGCTCATCTAGCGGGAGGACCTGTGGTCGTGATTGGACAGGCGGAGAGGTAGAAGGAACTTCTGTAACCGGCATTTCTAGCCAAATAGGTACACCGTCGACTTCGAGCGGAAGCTCGTCAACCATCGAAAATGCGCTCCAAGTTTTCTTTACTTGTCACCCCATCATAATGCCGTTTTGAGCGATTCTTCGCATCGAGTTTAGCCGCGATTTTGCCACCTCCCAGTCCTCTTGGGCAAAGCTAAAGTCAACTGTTGTCAACAGGCGTGGCTGTTAAAAAACAATTGTTTTTCCGAATTTCTGAAATTTCGTCCGCGCGGGTCCCATGGTTAATCGTCGCCAGGGTCGATGATGATAGCTTAAACCTAGCCGGAAGAATTCTGTCCGAGCAACCACCTGCCGCTTATTCCAGCCTGTTGGCCACTTCCCGCTTTGGTCCTCGCATTGCATTCCATATCCGCTGCGCCTCGGGAAACCCAGTATTCATGCACCTTCCCGAGTGTTCTATGACCGAACTATGACCGAAAAGAGAGGAGAATTCATGCCACGACCGAGAGGCACAGGCAGCATTTACCTGCAAAAAGGCAGTTCCATTTGGTGGGTGAAATACTATCGCAACGGCAAGCCCTACAGGGAGAGCACCCACACTCAAGATCAGGGAAAGGCGAAGGACTTCCTGAAGCAAAGACTCGCGGAGATCACAACAGGTAACTTCGTTGGACCTCGTACAGAGCGGATTCGAGTCGATGAACTAGCGGAGGATTTCCTGCGGGATTACCGAATCAATGGGCGTAAGTCTTTGTCCGATGCTGAGACCAGATGGCGACTCCACCTCCAGCCGTTCTTTGGCAATCTTCGGGCCGTGGAGGTATCAAGTGACTTGGTTGCACGGTATGTGGACTCCAGGCAACAAGCGGGTGCTGAGAATGCCACGATCAACCGTGAATTAGCGTGTTTGAAACGTATGTATCATCTGGCGCAGAGAACGACGCCACCCAAAGTTCAGCGGGCAGCGATTTTCCCGAAATTAAAGGAAGACAATATCCGAAAGGGATTCCTTGAGGACGCGGCGTCTTCCCGATTGCTCAATGCTTGCGGGGAGCTTTGGTTTCGCGTGTTGCTGGAGGTTGGGCGAACCTATGGATGGCGAAAAGGGGAACTGCTTCGGATGCGTGCCAGAGAGGTTGACCTCCTTGCTAGAACCATGCGGTTGGAACCCGGAACCACCAAGAACCGGGATGGACGAGAGGTCACAATGACCGAGACGATCTACCGTCTAATGTGCGTGCTGCTTACGGGGAAAAATCCAGACGATTTCGTCTTCACTCGTAAAGACGGGACGCCTGTAAGGGACTTTCGGAAGACGTGGTGGGCTGCTTGCATTCGAGCAGGAGTCGGGAAGATGATTTGCTGCGATTGTTCGCGTCCGGTGAGCGGCAAGAAATGTGATGTCTGCAATTCAGACAATATCAAGTATAAGGGGCTGATCTTCCATGATCTGAGACGCACAGCAGCGCGCAATCTGCGGCGAGCAGGAGTTGCCGAAGGCGTCATTCAAAAGATTGGAGGATGGCGAACGAGAAGCGTATTTGAGCGTTACGCAATCGTTTCTCAAGCGGACATCGTGGACGCCATGAAGATGCTGCAATCACATCAGGACGGGCATAGTCTCGGGCATAGTGAACCTGAAACGGCGAGCAGTGGCGAATCCCAATCAGCGAATTAGCTAATAGGGTCAGTGAGATAGCTGGTAGGCGCGGCAGGAATCGAACCTGCAACCACCGGATTAGAAATCCGGTGCTCTATCCATTTGAGCTACGCGCCCACAGTGAATAGACCTCATCCAA
>Ga0210406_10006568_pt1 | contig 12041 bp, 9 predicted proteins | sample IncBWC30MmetaG_FD_155454 | JGI IMG/M metagenome (GOLD analysis project Ga0210406, IMG submission 155454) | Forest soil microbial communities from Barre Woods Harvard Forest LTER site, Petersham, Massachusetts, United States - Inc-BW-C-30-M | ecosystem: Environmental > Terrestrial > Soil >...
CAAAGGGCTTGAGCACGGTTTCCGCGAGGTTCTTCGCAGCAAGACGCTCCTTCACCACTTTGTCGCGATACTCCTTCATGTATGATTCGATCTTGTCGGTTGCAAATTCAGATTTCATTTCTCCTTGATAGTCGAAAATTTTGACGGTGTCTGATTTCTGCTGAGCCACGTCGGCTTGAAAACCAGCGGGAATCTCAACGGCGGCGCGGATTTCCTTGTTGATGATCTGGTCTTTCCAGCCAGGTGTCTCCGGGACAATTTCGATTTTGTCGAGCTTCTTCAGTCCTTCGACAACGGCAGGAGAATCTTCGCCACCCCGAAGCATTACTTTGGGGACTTCTTCCTTGGCCTTGCCGACGAGGGCGACAGCGAGGGAGCCAAAGCCCACGCTGAGAACGGGGAAGAGCAAGAGAGGCACGAGTATCGTAGAGATAACCGTGCGGCGGTCGCGGACAGCTTCGGTGAGTTCCTTGCGATAGACAATGCCGACGTTGCGCAGGGACATGTCAGTTGGCCTCCTCAGGGGCGAAGTGGGGCGTGACGACTTTGACGAAGACTTCCTCGAGGTCGTGTTCAGCGTACTTATCACGGAGTTGCGCGAGGGTGCCTTCGACGAGCAGCTTGCCGGATTGGATGATACCGATGGTGTCGCAGAGCTTTTCGACTTCGGACATGATGTGGGTGGAGAAGATGACGGTCTTGCCGTTATTGCGACATTCGCGGATGAAAGAGGTGATGGTGCGGGCGGTCATGATATCGAGGCCGTTGGTAGGCTCGTCGAAGATCATCACCGACGGGTCGTGAACAAGTGTGCGGGCGATGGAGGTTTTCTGCATCATGCCGGTGGAGAGCTTGTCGCAGCGGCGGTCGCGGAAGCCGTTCATGTCCAGACGGCTGAATATGGCATCAACGCGCTTTTTGAGGGTGGCTTCGTCTAAGCCATTGAGGCGGCCAAAGTATTCGACAAATTCCTGGGCGGTGAGCCTGCGATAGAGAGCGGTGGCGGTGGAAAGGAAGCCCACGTTGGCGCGCACTTTTTCCGGTTGCTCGACGATGTCGTGGCCGCAAACGGTGGCGGTGCCGTCGGTGGGCTCGAGGATGGTAGCCAGCATGCGGAGAGTGGTCGTTTTGCCGGCGCCGTTGGCGCCGAGGAGGCCGTAGATCTTGCCCGGCTGGCAGGTGAAGCTGACGTTATCGACGGCCCGGATTTCACCGCGCTTCTTGTCAAGGAAGCGCTTGGACAGGCCATGAGCTTCGATCATCGAGGGACCCCTAGCTGGGAGTTCGGTAGACAGGGCAAAGAGCGTTCACAGTGTACTACGCGGGGGACGGGGAAATATTACGGCTCGGAGGAGGCGGACAGGGGGATGGGCAATAGGGAATAAGGGAAAGAACAAAAGCAAGGATCTCCCGGGCCGTGGCTTCGAAACGCATAAATTGGGTATGGGAGTTCAGCCCTTGTGACAGTTGGGGCACTGCTTGGCATCAAATCGATCGGGAGAGACGCGGAACATATTGTTGCACTGGATGCAGACGCGGTGGATGACAGGACTGATGACGGCGCCGGGCTGGATTGGTTTGGCCAAGCCACCCGAAGGAGGAGCGACGGTTTTCTCAGGGATGCTCTCAGCAGACATGAACGGATTCTAACACGCCGAGGTCTGGCGGCCCTAGGGAGCTGACGGCATCCCGGGGATGCAGCAGCGCATCTCTTGATGCGGGAGATGCTCGATTGGGAAAATCGGCCAAGCATGAACGGAATGAGCAACGAATATGGAGAAAGCCGCGCTGCTCTTGCTAGAATGAAGTACCTTGGCGCCTTCCTGACTAGGGTCAAGCAAGCCACGGACAAGTAAGAGAAACGCTGCGCCGGAGGGATGCGTCCTTGCGCCTTGCGGAGTGCGAAGTGCAGGACCGCGCAGAATAGGAAAATATGGATCGCAGGCTGCGAAACCGAATCTTGCTCTACCTGCTGCTGGCGGGAGCGCTGGCATACGTCCTGGTGGGGTTAAGCGGGCGAAAGCCGGTGCCGAGGATATCGGCGGTGACGCCGATGCGGGAAAACCTGGTGTCGTCCATCAGCAGCAATGGAAAGGTAGAGCCTATTTCGCCGTACGTGATGCGAGCGCAACTGGATACGTTTGTGGAAAAGGTGCGCGCGACGGAGGGACAGACGGTTAAGAGAGGGCGACTGATTCTGGAATTGGACGTAAAGGACGTGGCAGCGAAGCTCTCCGAGGCGAAAGGCAAGCTCCTGCGAGCGCAGGAGGATCTGCGCGCAGCTAGGGCAGGGGGGAGAACAGACGATGCGGCGAGGGTGGCGGGCGACTTGGCAAAAGCACAAGCGGAGCGCGAGCGGTTGCAGAAGAATCATGAAGGGCTGCAGCGGCTGATCAAACAGCAAGCCGCGACGCAGGACGAGGTTGCTGCGAACGATCTGGCTTTGACGAAAGCGCAAGCGGAAGTGACACGGCTAGCGGCGGCGAAACAAGAGTTTGACCGGAGCGTGAAGCTGGACACGGACCAGGCCGGGCTGCACGTGCAACAGATCGAGAATGAAGTAGCAGCGCTTGATGAAAAGGTGCGGCAAGGGAGAATCACCGCGCCAGCGGATGGAACGCTGTACTCGTTGCCGGTGAAGGCGGGGGATTACGTGAAGCTGGGGGATCTGCTGGCGGAAATGGCGGACCTGCACAAGGTTCGCGTGCGGGCGTTTATTGACGAGCCGGAGCTCGGCGCCCTGGAAGAGAATGAGCCGGTGAAGATCACCTGGGACGCGTTGCCGAGCAAGACGTGGGTGGGGAAAACGGAGATCATCCCGAAGCAGGTGGTGCCGCACCAGAACCGCAGCGTAGGCGAGTTACTCTGCGCGGTGAACAACGACAAGCTGGAACTGCTGCCGAATATCAACGTGAACGTGCGCATCAATTCGCGGGAGCGGATCGGCGTGTTGTCGGTGCCGCGGGGCGCGGTGGCCGCGGAGGGCGGAAAGCGGTATGTGTTTGTGGTGAAAAGGAACCAACTCAGCGTGAATAAGTCGATACTGGAGAAACGCGAGATTCACGTGGGCATAGCGGACGCCACCAACTACGAAGTCGTTAGCGGCCTGCAAGAGGGGGAGCTGGTGGCCTTGCCTGGGGACGTCGATCTACGCGATGGGATGACCGTGACCGTTATTACCACTGAAGTTTTCCATTTCCAGGAACGATGGAATGGTTAGACGGATGAAGCGGGTGGTCGCAGCACTTTGTATCGCGAGCACAGTGATGGCGGCGGCAAATGCGAAGCAGGAAGCGGGTCTCGAAGCGGGACGGCGTGCGTATGAGGCCAGCGATTATGCGAAGGCCATCCAGGCGTTGCAGGTGGCTGCGGCCAATGATCCGCAAAATGGCGAAGTGCAATTGCTGCTGACGAAAAGTTATCTCGAACTGCTGGAGTACGACCCGGCGATCAAGAGCGCGGAGAAGGCGGTGGCCATCGACGCGGAGAATTCGGTCTACCACGAATGGCTGGGGAGGGCGTACGGAGAAAAGGCCGATCATGCAAGCTTGTTTTCGGCGATATCACTGGCGAAGAAGACGCGCAAGGAATTCGATACGGCGATACAGCTGGACGGAAAGAATTTTTCGGCGCGGCAGGCGCTGATTGAATTCGATTGCAGCGCTCCGGGCATCGTGGGAGGCGGCGAAGAGAAAGCGTTGCCGCAGATCAAGCTACTGGCGGAGATGGACGCCGCCGAAGGGCATTACGCGGCTGGGAATTGCCGGCGGCAGAAAAAAGACTTCGCCGTGGCGGACGAGGAATTTGCGAAAGCGCTGGAGAGCAATCCAAAATCGGCGGTGTTGATCTACGACATCGGGGATTACGCCGTGAAGCGCGGCCAGCCGGAGCGGCTGCTGGCGGTCGCGGAGATGGGAGAGCGCGTGGCGCCCGGCGACCCGCGGGGAAAGTTCTACCGGGGCGTTGCGCTGGTCTTGAAGAAGGAAAACCCAGAGGAAGCCGAACGATTGCTGACGGAATACGCAATAAAAGCGCCGATGCGATCGGGATATCCTCGGCCCGCTGCTGCACACGCGTGGCTAGGACGCCTCTTCGAGGACCAGAACAAGATGCAAGAAGCAGTGAAGGAATTTGAGAGCGCGCTGAAATTAGATCCCAAAAACAAAATGGCGCACGAGGCGTTGAAGCGGCTGAAGAAGAGTTAAGAGCTTCAGCAGCGGCTGCCGCCTGGAAGAGCTGGCGAAGAATTCCGGTCGAAGGACGATCATGGATATCCGAGAAACGGTGTCGGTGGCGATCGACGCGCTGCGGGCGAATAAACTGCGCGCGATCCTGACGTCGCTGGGCGTGATCATCGGAAGCGCATCCATCGTTCTGGTGGTCACCGTGGCCCTGACCAGCAAGCAATTCGTGCTTTCACAGATCGAGAGCATCGGCTCCAACCTGATCCAAGTGGAGCTGGTCACCAGGCCGGATACTCCGCAGCCACTCAGCTATGAAATGACGCTGGAGGATATGGAGGCGGCCAAGTCCATTCCCCATGTGATCGAAGTGGCGGGAACGCGCGAGCTGCCCATGAACGTGGTTGTGAACGGGGTGGAGCGCCCCGTGAACTTGGTTGGAGTGACGGAGGGCTACCAGGCGATTCGGCGGCTGCTCGTTTTGCGCGGGCGCTATCTCGATGCCGCGGATATGGAGATGCGCAGCAAAGTCTGCTTGATCACCACGCAACTCGCGGACCGGATTTTTGGGCAAGAGAATCCGATCGGAAGATCGATGCGCATGGGAGAGCTGACGTTTACGGTGATCGGGGTGTTCCGCGAACGCGTCGAAACCTTCGGCCTTTCGGATATTCAGGAAAACACGGTCATCCTCCCCTTCACGCTGATGAAATATTACACCGGCATGGAAGTGGTGCGCCTGTTGGACGTACAAGCGGCGCGGGCGGAAGACGTTCCATCCGTCGAGCGGCAAGTGGGCCAATTGCTGAGGAGCAGGCATCCGGCGGAAGCGGAATACAAGGTGCTAACGCTGACGGCGATCCTGAACGCGGCAAAGAATATCTCGCTGGCGTTGACGATCGTGCTGATCATCATTGCGTTCATCGCACTGGTGATCAGCGGAATCGGGATCATGAACATCATGCTGGTGACGGTGACGGAACGGACGAGGGAGATCGGTATCCGCAAGGCGATTGGGGCGGCGCGGCGGGAGATCATGTATCAGTTCTTGATCGAAGCGTTCGTGATCAGCGGAGGAGGGGCGGTCCTCGGGATTTTGATCGGGATCGCCATACCGGTGGGCGCGCAATTGTTTTTGCCGGGAAATCTGCGGGTTCCGGTTTCGAGTCTCAGCGTGGTGATCGCGTTCGTGGTGTCGTGCTCCACGGGACTTTTCTTCGGGTACTTACCGGCGAAGCAGGCGGCGAGCCTGCAACCTGTCGAGTCGTTGAGATATGAATGAGGCGGAGATGGGATAGGGGTCAGGGAACAGGCATGAAAAGTGAACTGGGGGGGGCGGCGATTGGCGGCCCTTTTTACTTTTCGGGAGAATGAGTTTCAGCGGAGAGTCGGGAAATGCGGTGACCGAAACTGTGTAAGTTTTTGTTGAAGCCGGCTGGTGGAAATTGAGCCGCAACGAAGGAGCATGAAAATGCAATCACTGGGAGGTGTTGCGGGGCTGACTGCGCTTTTGGTGTTGTGCGGCGCTGCCGCGGGAGCGCAAGAGACTTCTGCCCCGAAAGCGAGTCAGACTGCGGCACAGGAAGCGCCGAAGGATGGAGCGCCGGTGGCGCTGACCTTAAAACACGCGATTGAGCTGGCGCTGCAGAACAGCAAAGAGATTCAAGTAGCGAAGATTCAAGCGAGCGTAGCGGATCGCGCCGCGCAGATTACGAAGGCACAGTTCATGCCGAATCTCTATGCGGGCTCCGGGGCGGGGTACACGTACGGCATACCGGAAACGCCGGGCGGGCGCGCACCATCGATCTTTAACGTGTCGTACACGGAACAGATTTTCAACGAACCGCTACGAGGCCAGGCGAAAGAGACGCAGGAGCAGTCCAAGGCGCAGAAGATTGCTCTTGAAGATACAAAGAACAGCGTCATCACGCGAACGGCGATGGCCTATCTGGAATTGGGGAAGGTGCGGCACTCCCTCGAGCTATTGCGCAAGGAGCAGGAGAGCGCGGAGAAGATTCTGCAAGTGACGCAGGATCGTCAGGGGGAAGGATACGAACTGCCTGTGGAAGTGACGAAAGCCCAGCTCACGAAGGCGCAGGTGATCCAGCGAATATTGCAACTCGAAGGCCGTGAGGATGAGCTGGAAGTTTTTCTGAGGTACCAGCTCGGATTTTCGGAGGCGCAGGCCATCGAGGTCACGCCCGAGGAACTGCCGGGGGAAGCCGAGCAGGCGGGAGACAACCTCGTGGCGATGGCGATGACGCACAACGGCGGCTTGCAACTCGCGGCGTCCGACGTCCGCGCGAAAGAGTTTCGATTGAAGGGGGAAAGACGAGGGTACTTCCCGACGGTGGAACTTGTCGGCATTTATAGCGTGCTGGCGAAGTTCAACAACTATTCGCAATTCTTCAATGCGTTTCAGCGAAACAATTTCAACGCGGGAATCGACGTCCACGTCCCGATTTTCAGCGCACCGACAAAAGCAGCGATCGGGATGGCGCGGATAAACTTGGAGGCGGCCCAGGTCAACCTGATAAACAAGAAAACCGAATTGACCGCGGACGTCCGGCAGAAGACGCGGCGGGTGCGCGAGAGGGATGCGGCAAAAGAAGTGGCGCGGCTGGAATTGCAGCTCGCGCAGCAAAATGTGGCGGTGTTTCAATCGCAGTTTGCCGAGGGGAAGTTGAATTTGCGCGAAGTCGAAAAGGCCAGGCTGGAAGAGAACGAAAAGTGGATGGCGTATCTGGATGCAAATTTTCAGAAGCAGCAGGCCCAGCTGGAATTGCTGAAGACGGCGGGGCAATTGGATAAGGTGTGGCAGTGAAGAAGTGACTGGTGATTTGTGACTGGTGACTGGTGATATTGGAACAGGGGAGTTTGCGCGCGCTAATCGAGGCGGCGAAGAAGCTTGACGGCGGGTTCAGCAGGCTTCCTCTTGTGAATGGCGACGCGGCCGGAATGGAGCGGCTCGCGGAAGTTTTGAATGCGACGGCCGAACGACTGCAAGATAACTACCCGTATTTTCATCCGCTGTACGCGGGACAAATGCTGAAGCCACCGCACCCGGCGGCCCGGCTGGCGTATGCGCTGGCCATGTGGATCAATCCGAACAATCACGCGCTAGATGGCGGGCGGGCCACCTCGGCGATGGAAAAAGAAGCAGTCGCAGAGATCGCCGGCATGTTCGGATGGAAAAACTTTCTGGGCCACCTGTGCGGCGGCGGAACGATGGCGAATCTCGAGGCCTTGTGGGTGGCGGGCCAATTGCAACCGGGAAGGAAAATACTCGCCAGCGAACAAGCTCACTATACGCACGGGCGGATCAGCGGTGTTCTGCAATTGCCATTCGAAAGCGTGCCGTGCGATGCGCGTGGCCGGATGGACGTGAATGCGCTGGCGAAGCGCGTGGGGCGCGGCGAGGTTGGGACTGTTGTCGCGACAATGGGCACAACGGCAACAGGTTCGGTGGATCCGCTGCCGGAGATTCTCGCTTTGCGCGCAAAGCATGGATTCAGGATTCACGCCGATGCGGCGTACGGCGGCTATTTCGTGCTTACGGAAAATCTTGGAGAAGATGCGGAGCGGGCCGTTGCACGGATTGGAGAAGCGGACTCGATTGTCATCGATCCGCACAAGCACGGATTGCAGCCCTACGGATGCGGCTGCGTGCTCTTTCGCGATCCCGGAGTGGGCCGAATGTACAAGCATGATTCTCCATACACTTATTTCAGCTCCGCCGAACTGCACCTGGGCGAGATAAGCCTGGAGTGCTCCCGTCCGGGGGCGGCTGCGGCGGCCTTGTGGGCGACGCAGAGATTGCTGCCGCTGAAAAAGGGCGGCGAATTCGCACGCGGGTTGGAGCGCGGAAGAAAGGCAGCGCTGGCACTTTTCGGAAAGCTGTGCGCGGATGCGCGGTTTATAACCGCCTTCGCTCCTGAATTCGACATCGTCGTATTTGCGCCCAAAGCCACGAGCGTCAGCGAGGCTTCTGTTTTGAGCCGCAAGATATTCGAAGCCGCGGCCAGGCGCGATCTGCATCTGGCGGTAGCGGAATTGCCGATTGGTTTTTGGGAGCAGAACCTGGGAGCGACCAAGCGAGATCTCGAAACGATTACTTGCCTGCGATCGGTGCTGATGAAACCGGAGCATTTCGACTGGGTAGACCGCATTTGGGACTTGCTCTCCTCATCTGCCGACGAGGTCCTTGCCGCTCGAAACTGATACCCCAAGCCTGCGCCTGTAAACCCCATTCAATGTGGTATTTAGCGTTTCGACGCACAATAGCACTCACCGATGGAAAGGTTTGAGGGGATACAACGAAATCGGGTAAACTAGTGTCTACTGATTGGGGGGCCGAGCCACGCGTGTATGCGTGGGCCTTCCATTCCATAGCTAGACGTAGAAGCCAGTAATTTGACACGGCCAAGTTGGCAACGTGAACGCTGAGGGTGAAGAATGCCTGATGTAATGAAGACATTGCTGTTGAATCCGCCGAGTTTTGAAAACTTCGACGGCGGTGCGAGTTCGCGTTGGCCTGCAACGCGCGAGATTGAATCTTATTGGTACCCGGTTTGGCTGACGTATCCCGCGGGGTTAATCCCCGGCAGCAGGCTGCTGGACGCTTCTCCTCACAAAGTCAATTGGCGACAGACGATCCAGATCTGCAAGGACTACGAATTTCTGATCCTTTTCACGTCCACGGTTGGTTTTGAGAGCGACGTCAAGCTCATCCGCAAAATCAAAGAAGCCAACCCGGGCATGAAGATTGCTTTCGTCGGCCCGCACGGGCACATCAAGCCCGATGAGACGCTGAATGCCAGCGCGGACATCGATTTTGTGACGCGCGGAGAGTTCGATCACTCCGTGGTGGAATACGCGCACGGCAAGCCGCTGAACGAGATTCTGGGTGTCAGCTACCGCAAAGACGGAAAGATCGTGCACAACGCCGAACGTCCGCAGTTGCACACGGAAGAGCTGGACGCCCTGCCCTTCGCCACGGACATTTACAAGCGCGACCTGGAAATCGAACGTTACAACGTGCCTTTCCTGTTGCACCCCTATGTGTCGTTTTACACCACGCGTGGATGCCCGGCGCTTTGTACCTTCTGCATGTGGCCGCAAACGATATCGGGACATGCCTGGCGAACGCGCTCGACGGAAAACGTGGCGCGGGAAGTGAAGCAGACGCTCGAACACTTCCCACAAATGAAGGAGATTTTCTTCGACGACGACACCTTCAACATCCGCAAGGACCGCGTGCTGGATCTTTGCACCAAGTTCAAACCCCTGAAGTTTCAGTGGTCTTCGACGGCGCGCGTGCATAGCGACTACGAAACGGTGAAAGCGATGGCGGACGGCGGAGCGCGGCTCTTTATCGTGGGCTTCGAATCCGGCGACCCGCAAATCCTCAAGAACATCAAGAAGGGCGCGACGGTCGAGATGGGCCGCGCCTTCATGAAGAACTGCCGCAAAGTCGGAATCAAGGTACACGGCGACTTCATCATCGGCCTGCCCGGCGAGACCAAGGAGACGATTCAAAAAACCATCGAGTACGCGAAGGAATTGGATTGTGAGACGATCCAGGTTTCGCTGGCGCATGCCATGCCGGGAACGGAATTGCACGACACCATGGCGGCGCAAGGCTTCCTGAAGATCGAAGCCCTGGCGGATTCCGGGGGGCATCAATTGCCGCACATCGAATACCCGCACCTGTCGAAGATGGAAATGATGGGGGGCGTGAACCGCTTCTATGATGAGTATTACTTCCGGCCCAGGGTTGCGTGGCGCATCGTGAAGGAAGCGCTCTGGGACAGCCACGAACGGAAGCGCCTATACCACGAAGCAAGGGAGTTCCTGACGCTGCGCGCGGAGCGCTTGAAGTGGGCACGCAAGGGCGGCGATTACGACAAGCCCATGGTTTCCGTTCCCGGGACGTCTTCGGCTTCCGGAAACGACTAGACCCCTCCAAATGGCAAGCGAGAGAAGACTGCGAATCAAGACGCTGGTCATGGTCTTGGCAATGGTGGTGTGCGCCAATGCCGGGGACCTGATGCTGAAGCGTGGAATGTCACAGATCGGCGCGGTCCAATTGACGGCTTCAGGACTCGCGCAAGCCTTCCGGCTGACGGTGACGAACGGGACGATTTGGGTGGGGATATTCTTTCTGACCGGCTTCATGCTGAGTTACATGACGGTCCTGAGCTGGGCGGACTACAGTTACGTCATGCCCGCTGGGGCATTTGGATATGCCTTACTCACGTTGCTGGCAGTTGTTTTTTTGCACGAGTCGGTGTCCCCGCGGCGCTGGGTTGGCGTTGTCTTGATCTGCGTGGGTGTGCTGCTGGTGGGGCAAACGAAACCACGGACAACCGCAGTGGCTAGTGAGTCAGTGGCTTGATGCGCGTCATTCTCGCACTTGCCGTCCTGATTCTTGGCAGCACGGGAGGCGAGATCGCCGTCACCCACGGCATGAAGGCGACCGGTGAGCCGGCGCGGTTGAGGCCCCGGGCGTTGCTTCAATTCCTGGGGCGGGCGGTACGCAACGGGTGGTTCTGGGCGGGCGTGCCACTGATGGCGCTATCCTTTTATGCGCTGCTGATATTACTTTCCTGGGAGCCGATCAGCCTCGTGATTCCCGCATCCGCGCTCAGCTACGTAGTCGGCACACTGGGCGCCAAGTACATCCTGGGCGAGCAGGTGAGCCCCGCGCGTTGGGCGGGAGTCGTGCTGGTTTGCGCGGGGGTTGCCCTGGTTGCGGCGGGTTAAGGACCTATGGCACGCGAACTAAATATTCATCAAGAAATCAGAATGTAGTGATAGGGTCTAGGTAACGGGTTGGTGCCGGCACGGAACTCCAGGTCTGGCCTGCGGCAACCAATCAAACCAGGGTAACATCTGAGTCCAAAAGGCAGTCTGCAAGTCAGAATTCTTACTTGACGTGAGGGATCCCATTGCATCGGTTTTCGCCTGCAATGGCGACCCAGGGCGGCTGGAATGCTGTTACATACCTTCTATTGGATCGCGCTTGTCCTCGCGGCCGCGCCGCTGGCTTATTACCTTTTGTCGTTGCACTGCGTTATTAGCTATTTCCGCGAGATACGGAAATCGCCTCCCTTGAAATCTTCCTATTCGCCGCCCGTGAGTATTCTCAAGCCTGTCCGTGGCGTGGACCGCGAAGCTTACGAAAATTTTGCCAGTTATTGCCGGCTGGACTACCCGGAATACGAAATCATTTTTGCTGTGGCCGAGCCGGATGATCCTGCGGTGCCCGTGATCGAGAGATTGCAGGCTGATTTTCCGCGATGCTCTATCCGGCTGATTAAGGGTACGGAGAGAATTGGAACGAACCGCAAAGTGAACAGCCTCTACCGGCTGGTGCAGGAGGCGAAATACGATCTAGTGGTGATGAGCGACAGCGATGTGCGCGTCGATCCCGATTATCTAGGGGTAGTTGTCCCGCCATTTGCCGATCCCCAAGTTGGCGCGGTCACCGCTTTTTACCGGTGCATTACAACAGGCGGCGTGGCGGCAGATTTGGAGGCGCTGGGAATGTATTTGGACTCCGCCCCGGGCGCGCTGGTAGCGCGTAGGCTCGAGGGCAAGATGCAGTTCGCTTTCGGCTGGACGATGGCTACAACCAAGCGACACCTGTCGGAGATTGGCGGCTGGGAAGCTATGGCGAATTATCACTCTGACGACTTTGAGCTGGGCAACCGAATCGCTCGCCGTAACTATCGCGTGGAATTGATGTGCAAGCCGGTGTGGATGGTGTTTCCTCAAGAGACGATCGGGCAGTATTTCCGGCACGAGCTGCGCTGGTCGATCGGATTGAAGAATGTGCGCCCCACTGCGTACCGGTGG
>Ga0210406_10006570_pt1 | contig 12039 bp, 27 predicted proteins | sample IncBWC30MmetaG_FD_155454 | JGI IMG/M metagenome (GOLD analysis project Ga0210406, IMG submission 155454) | Forest soil microbial communities from Barre Woods Harvard Forest LTER site, Petersham, Massachusetts, United States - Inc-BW-C-30-M | ecosystem: Environmental > Terrestrial > Soil >...
GATAGGCTCAGCGCGGAACTGTTCGCCGCAGCCGGGACAGTAATAGTCTTTGCCGCCCTCGTGCAGTGGACCTGTGAGCAATTGTAGATTGACGTGGTTGCACTGGTTGTCTGTCATGGATGCTCCTGTGAATTTGCAATTTCTAGCAGCACATCTGCGTGACACGGCTGGCCTTCGGCGCACCAGCAGGCCAGGTCTTTGCCGCGAAGCTCTGGTAGGTGCGAAAACACTGCCAGTCTGCGAAGCCCTCCGCCTCCAGTTGCTTTATGTCCGCCGAGCCAGCGACGATACTGCGTCAAGGCCCACATCGGCGTTGACCATGAATCCACTTTGAACGGATTGCCGAAGATACTCGGCCTGCCTACGTAGACCGTGTTAGCTGGCATCTTCCAGCCCTTGGTGCGCTTACGTTGAATCCGCTTTGGCATCGATCTTTCCTTTTCCCGGCTCACTCGCTGGGCGCAGGCGCACATTACTCAGATTGTTGGCCTGATTCGAGCACTGATTCCTTCTGTACTGTTCGCGTTTCACTTCCGGCCATATCTTGAAGCGGAATATTATTCCCATCAGCGCAGCAGAAAGCGCCCCATAGATAAGTAGAACGATTAAAAGTTGCTTCATGGCCTTCTCTCACTCGCCCCCGGTTCGCGGGACAGGACGCTCTGCAATACCTGGGTAATCCACTTCTCGCGATTGAAGTCTTTTGCCGGACACTCGCAGCTTTCGTCCCACATAATTGTGATTTGCTTTGCGGCTTCGGTAAGTTTTTCCTGGGGAGTATCTATGGCTGCTTGAGCTTGCGCCACGTTCCAAGCTATTCCACACAGACGCTCTACCTCTGCGTCTTTCGTGGTATCCCACAGCTTAAACCACTCCTCAAATGTCAACGTGAAGTCACGGCGAAAGCGCACCTGGAGCTTGTCCTGCTGCGGTTCCCCGCCTCCCAGCGCATCCAGTAACATCTGTCCGGTAACTTGGTACTGGCTGGCGTCTATGAACTTTGCTGCTGCTGCGAGGGTGCGTTGGTAGACGGTCTGGTAAGGCTCGGCAGCGCACGAATGGCCACAGTGACAGCAAACCTGATGCACGAACGGGTCGAACTTGTTCTTCGGCTCGGCTCCTGCGAGGGAGCGAGCTATATCCTGTAAATCTACCAGCGTGACGCACGCCTCGGACTCATCATGTGGAGTCGCAGGAAACGCTTTCAACGCAACTTGACTACACAATTCTTGGATAGTTGAGCGCACCTGCTGCGCTGCCTTCTCAGCCATTGCCTGCTGGCCGCGCTGGAACTGCTTAGTCAGTTCGCAGAGCACGCAAATCCAAGTTTGCGGTAGCTTGATACCACTTTCTGAGACGCTCTCGCCAACGTCGAACCAGAATCGCTTAGCGTGACCGCATGGAAGCGGCTCTCCGCTGGCGTGGCTGGGCTGGGTCGCCCGCTGAATCTCTCCCGGCGTCACTTCCGTCGCGATGTAATAGTTGATCGCGCTAGCAAGTTGAGCGTCGTCGTCGCTGTGGTAGGCTCGCCATTCAGCGATTACTGTGGCTATGGTGCGGATACGTGGCTGGCTCGCTTGGCGGGCGGCAAGCACTTCCAATGCCCCCTTTACCATCGGGCAATTGCTGAATTTCTCGAAAGTGTACTCGCACGCATAGCCGAACTCGGTGTTCGGGATGTCGTGGGCTTCAAAGTGGTATGGGTCGCGTTCTTTCAAAAATTCATACCACTCGCGCACAAAGCGTGCCTCCTGCTGCTTCCCGTCGCCGGCAACGTAATTCTTGCAAGTCGGTTCGTGCTCACCGAAGTCTGCTTTACAGCACCAATATTCTCCACTGGGTTTATCGCTCACGTCTTTCCTCCGACCACCTTTTTTCAGCAGCCTCTTTCAGCAACTTTTCCACTTCGCTCAGGGCAATCAACTTGTTCCCTTTTCCGGTCACAAGGCCATAGCTAGGCAGCGATTGAAGCTGTGACCAGAATTTATAATCGCGTTCATCCCAACCGTTCGTCATGTCCCGCGTTCTCCTTTGCCTTGGCGCTCGGCTTCCAGCTGGAGAGGGAAATGCGTCTCTATAGAGTATTTCTTGAAGAGAGTTGCAATCGGCGCATCGCACGCATCGCAGCAAATATCGAGACAATTCTCACTATTTTCCCTAGCGCTTATCTGCTGAATGCGCTTGCAACCCTTACAGTACCCATGCGTAAAAATCGCGTCCGCCAGACCTTTGAAACATTCTTCTTGAAATTCCCTGATAGCAATGCTCATCTTCATTCTCCTTTTCTAATTGAAACTTTCCTATCCCGGCGCAGGGTAGCGGTCATGGGTGCCAATCTTCTCCACAAATTGCTCGCATGACTTCCGTGTGCTCCTGCTGATGCTCTGCTTGATACGGCTCCAAAAACGTGATTTGCTTTCGCTCTCGCATCGCGTGGCGGATTTCGTTTCGCGTGCTTTCGCCAATGTAGCCGCCGACGTTGATGATATGAACGCGCTCGGCCAGTTCTATTTTCTTGAAGTGCAGCGCGTCGAGCTTAACCTTTTGCTCGTCGGTAATCTGCATCTTGTCCCAAGTTCCGTCAGGCTTGCGCGGAAAGCACCCGACTGAGAGCACAATCCAGCCTTCAACGGTGAGCCGGAACTGTTCGGCCATGAACTCATTTGCAAACCGCGTCGAACCACAGAGACATACAATCGGTGGCGTATTCATTTATCGCTTCCTCCCTCGCGCTGGGCCAGCCCGGTTTTCTTGCTTTTCGTACATGCTATCGACAATGTGCTCAATCTGTTTTTGCGTCGGTGGAATTGCAAACTTTCTAGCGTGTTCGCAGAAAAGCCTCTCAAATTCCGCCTTGGTGTAAATGCCCTTATGAAGCAAAAGCGTGTTCATCGCATAAACTGTGGCGCGAAATCGCTCGGCTTTGTTCATCTGTTTCACAGCGTTTTCAAATTTCATTGTTCCCTCTCCAGTGCCGCCAGCGCGGCGGCGGGAAACATCTTTCCAAGAGCCTGTTTAGCCGAACGCTTTTCAAGGCGGCGCTGGTCTTTTTCTAAATGACGCAAGGCCCTTTTAAGGAATAGCCGCAATTCCGCGCTGTTCTCGAAAGTGCCGAACATGCAGTTATGCGCGAGGCTCCACGACAGATAAATTCCGTAGTCTTTGTTCGACTCGCGGCAAAGGTCAATCGTTGAACCGTTGCTGCACCTAAGCGTGATTATTTCTTCGGCCATTTTTGAATCCCCTTTCGCTTCGACCTATCACGCGGACAACCAGACGCATGTTCGTATTCGTTGGGCTTATGGCGTCCTGGCTTAATCGGCTGGTCGCAATCAGGACACTTTCGCGCCTGCCGCTCCCCGCTCACGAGGCTCGCTCCCCGCGCACGCGCTCGTCAATCTTGATTCGGTTGCGTAGTGCCAGCGTTAGGGCCTCGGCCAACTCTTTGTCACGCGAGCAATCAGCTTTCTCTCCGTAGACCTGAATAAGAACGCCGCGAACGTCCGAGGGAAGCAAGCGCATTGTCAGGCGTAACTTAGACAGCCTAAATCCCAATTGCTGCGCAACCTCTCGCCACCACTCAGCACTATCAGGTGCCAGATTTTCTGGCTTAATTGCGTCTACCGCGCCCATCGCTCCTCCTTTTGTGTAGCCCAGCCCCACGGCCTACTGCATCCACGCCATGCAGCCTTTCGTTTCGCACTGGCCCCACAGATGGCCGTTGTAGCTCGCCACTGAGTAGTGCAGCGTCCCTGTTTTGCAGACTGGACAAGGAAGCGAATCCTTTCCGCCGTGACCCTTTTTGTAGCCTTTCTTTTTCGCGTCGTCGTGAGCCGCTCCCAGCGCAAGCATGAATTTCTTCGTGTGCTCCGCTCGCTCTTTGTCAATCTCGATTGCTTCTTCGCGTGTAGGGCAGGACTTTTTCTCGCAAGTCGCCTGCTTGACTGCTGTGTTGTCCAAGCCGATACATGGAATCGGAACAACGTCGTCGTAATTCACACCAGCCTCGCAGGTCTTGTTCTGAACGCCCGTGAAGTGGCGACATCTCCGCATGATTACTTGCAAATTATGTTCAGTGCCACGCTCGCCCATCCCTCGTCTCCTTTGTGCTGCGCCCCGCGCTCAGCGATACTTGCTAATCAGATCAAACAGCTCTTGGAATGATGGATTGGCCTCCAGCGCCGCGAGAACCTTCTCCACTTGCGCCAGCCGATCAGTCAGCGTGCGCTTTTCCGCCTGCAACTGCTCTGTTAGCGTCCAGCGTGTTGGTTGCCCCGGTGCTAGTTGGTTGTAAGCCGCCTGCTCTGTTGCCTTCATCATTTCGTTGTACATTCGTTCCTCCATCGCTCACCTTTGGCAAGCGAAACTCGTGCGCTCCCCCACCAAGCCTGAGAATCAGGTGCCCGACGATTCATTCAGCAGCCGGCGAATCTCAGCTTCCGAAATGTTCGGTTCGGGGCAAATCTTCCGCGTAAACTTGACGAACTTCTCCCAGTCCGCTTCCGCTGCTTCGTGCGGGTACGCTTGAGCGAACATTTCAAAGGCTGCTTCCTCCATTGCTGCGTTGCTCATGTTCCATCCCTCCCTCACCTCACCCCCCCCGTCTAGGGGAAGGCGCACAACTAGAAATCGCTTCCGCCTGATGATCCGCTGTCTGATGAACTACTGCTGTCCGAGCATGATGAGCCTGAGTCGGATGAGCTTGATGAGTCGTAGCTCGAACTTGTATCGCATGATGGCGTCGGGTCGCTGCTCTGCGTGTCCCAACTTCCGCTCGCGCCCGCTCCACCTGATTCGCCGCCGTGAAATCCCTCGAATTGAGTTGCCGCTGGCTCCGCGGGCTGGCTGTCACTGCCGCTCAATGCTTCACCGATAATAATTCCTGTTAGCAAGTCATTGCCGCTGTACGTAGGCATTGATTCTTCGTCTTCATAGCGTCGCCTGCGACTCAGCGGGCCAAGCGGAACACCGTTCATACCTGAAACCATCTGCGCGGTCGCGTAGCCTCTCACTGCGCGAGGCGTCGGCTCAGTTTCAATGCCTCGCTTCGCATAAACATCCTCAACCGTTTCGTGCCCGAACAAACTGCGTAACCATCTCCACATATTTCCTCCTTGAACTAACTGCGAAACCCTTTTGCGCTCCTTCAGCTAACCCGCTATGTCCTACAACTGTCTTACAGGAACTCCTAATAATTCATCCCAACGATCTAGGTAAAAGTGATAGTGCTTCAGAACTAGTTCTAACTCTTCCATATTCCAGCCCCACTTTTTCAGGTCTGTCAGAAATCCGAGTACGTCTCCATTGAACAGTTTTATTTCTGCCGCTGTTTTCTTTCCGCAACATGCGCTACACGTCAGGACGATATTAATATCTAACTGCGGGTCTCCGAGTCCGCGATTAATAATGAATCTCGCCGGCAATAGATGGTCTCGCGTCAGTCCGCATCCAAACTGTGTTTTACACTCGCTCTCTTTCATTTCACAGATGGCGCAAGTATTTTCGATTCCTTCGGTGCGCTGTTTCTTCTGTTCATTCCACCATTTCACTTCTGGCTGTGGATACTCACCTTCCCGTTTGCGCCTGTCAATGCGTTTCTCTTGACGTTCTTTCTTTCTTTCCATCTTGCAACCAGGACAGAAACGGCTGCGCATCCCGTACTGGCGAAACTTCAATCGACATTTTTTACAGATACTTACCAAATCCTGATTCATCGGTGACACCTGCGCCAACACTCTTGAGCGAATTCACGAAATTGATACCGAAAGCCATCCATTCCCAAGATTCCCGCGTCCATCAAATAAATCATGTGATAGTGATTACTGAACCAGTCCTTTGGTAGCGGCATCGTCTTTCGCAGTTCTGGCGAGACAGAATTGATATTCATCATCAATTGCTCGGTGGTCATACTCTCCGCGCTTTCCTGTTAGGGTCAAGTTCTCCAGCTAGATTTTTAATCTGATCGTCATTCAGTCCGACAAAAACACTGTGAAGAAATTCCACTAGGTCTTCACTCGTTCTCAGGTCTGCCACTCTCGCTAAACGGCCCACCAGTTCTTCCCATGCTTCGCCTAGAGACTTTGGAACTCTGTACCTAATGATTGTGTCGCACTCTAACTTTTGTTTCTTCTTAGCCAGCGCCAATGCGGAAAGAGTCGGACCTTGACCGGCTCTAACTATTGCTTCTTCGCTTAGTCCACGCTCCCTCATCTCGTGGATGGCTTGAAACTTTCTCCGCACCGTGGCTCGCGTTGTCGCGGTCGCTTCGGCCAGTAATTCTATTTCTCGTTCCGCATGATCCGGCCCTATGTGATAGGCAATCGCTACCAATGTTTTCCATAGTCCGCCGTGTGATTCTACGTAGGCTTGCATCTCGCGAGTCATTTTTGAAATAGACTCCCAGCCTCGCGCGTCCGTTGTTGGATGATCGGAGTCTTTCCGTCCTCATGGTCGAACTCTTTTGCCCCGATGCGACGGAGCCCTACGATGTTTGTAAAGATCGCGTTGCCGTCCTTCGATGCGTTTCGTTTCACCATCAATTCGCATTGCTGGCCCTTCCCAGCAATCAGAAAAGGAAAGTGGGCAGTATCCCATGCCGTCATCGCAACGGCGGTCTTAGAAGTCTCCATACGCAGGAGTACGTACAATCGTGGCGACTTCCCGGCCTGCGGAGTCGCTTGCTCAATAATTCCTGCGACAAGTTGCGGCTCGTTGCTGGGTGATACAGCAGGAGCCGCACTCGTCTTATTTTCCGCTGGCGTCCTTACAGCAGAGGTTCTAGGTGGGGCAGAATTGGTTTGTGCCGGTCCCGCAGGCTTACCAGCCTTGCCGCTTACTGCCCCCTTTTCGCCCCGTTCGTCCTCGGAGGAAGTTCTGGGCGAAACTTTCTTCGGCATGATTTCTTTCAGCCGAAAACTCAACTGTTCACACATGGCGCGGATGGTTTCTGCATCTTTCGGTAAGCAGTGCCACCAATCGCCTTTCCAAGTCATCGTGCAATGTTTCTGCAGGAGTTCTAGGAGGTTGCCGATGTCCCCGCGAATGACCGGGCTGGCTTCTTCTGTCCAGTCCAGTTCAACGTTCCCCTGATATTCTTTTGGCTTCTCGTCCACTATTTCAGCCTCCAACGGTTTTCTTTCCTGATTCGCTTCGGCAATCTTGCGTGCTGCTACGGCTTGCGCTGCTTCGTGGCTTCCACCTGTAGGAGCTCCTGAAACGATTTGCCGACCGGATGGAGTGTGTTGGTCTGCCATGCGGTCCATTTCTTCGGGAATGTAGAGCCCTCCCAAGTCGGGATAGGCTGTGCGCAAGGCACGCGCTTTCGCGCACTTCTCGATCTGAGCTCGCGGCATCCTCGCCCAAAATAGACGAGCATTGTCCCAAGCAGACGGACAGAATTCCTCAAAGTAAATAGTCGCGACAGTTGGCTCCGCGATGCCCTTCTTGAACGCTTTTACGCGGCACCATTCAGGAGCCTTGAACTTGTGGCCCTCCACATCGTGCATGAACATTGGGCCAAACTCCGCTTCAGACATGGAGCCGAAGTCTGGATAGTCTCTGCCGGCGATGTGGAGCAGTCCATAGATGCCGGTTTGTGGCGTGTATACGTAAGCTCCCTTTGCGCCACTCACAGAAGATGCGTTCCTATCCCAGCGTTTGATAAACCAAATCTGTCCCTGTTTGAACGGGTCAAGCCGATACCGCCGCGCTACCTCAAGGCACGCTTTGACTTCTGTTTCGCTGGCGTCCGCTATCTTGAGATAGTTTTTGAGCAACACCACTTGCTCGTTGTTCAATTCCCACGGTCGCTCAGGAGGTGCGACAGCCGGAACGATAGCCGTAGAACTAGAACGGGATACTTTCGTCGTCGGTCGCCGTCTGGAATGGCTTCGGCTTATCGGCTTTCTTTTCGCTTTCGGCATCTGGTTTCTCCTCTACTCGCGTGCAGGGATGGTTCGGTTTGATCTGTTTCAGGAAATGTTTTCCAAGTGACGGTGCGTTCTTGAATTGCTGAAAGGTTTCCGGCGATACGTCGGCATAGCGATATACTTTCCCAGCCTCGCCTTCCTTTTTTGGTTTGAACTCGATCATTAGCGTCTTGCTGGCCGCGTCGTAGCCGATTGCTGAAAGCAGACTGCTCTGTACGTCGATTCGTTGCATTAGACTTTCCCTCCAAAGGCTTCTCGTTTCTCGCACTTCACTCCAGGGCAATCCTTGGCGAACTGCTCAGGGTCTTTCAGGTCTTTGGCGTGGGCCGCGAGTGCGCTCTCGTCCAGTTTGATGAACTGTGCGAGGAACTGAAACCGCTCCGTGTTGGTAGCTTTATACGCTTTCAGGCAAGCCTTAATGAGTGCTTTTGAATCTTCGATGGTGATCGGATAGTTGACTGTATTCCGCACGCCTACCACTTTAGGAATGTTGGGCTGTACGGTAACAGGTTCTTCGCCGCGCCGCTCCAGTTTCTTGTTGAGTTCCTTTTGCTCTTTCTCTGCGGCCTCGCGCTCCTTGCGGGAATAGTCGGCCATCTTCGCCGTTAGGTGCGCGTGAATCTCTTGCGCTCGGTTCTTGTTGCGCATAAAGCGTTGCTGTATCCAATCCTTGACTTGGTTCACTTTGTTTTTGAACGGCTGCATCGTGGTCTCGGAATCATTCTGCACGTTCTTCAAGAGACGGATGATTTCGCCTGCCTCAGCAAAACTCTGCGCGTCGGTGACCGCTATAACTTTCGCGCGTTCAGCCAATGGAGCCAGCGAACTTTCTAGCGTGTCCATTGTGCTCAGTGCGGTCTCAAACCCTGGTAACGGCAAAGGATTCGCTGGAATAATTTCTGTCGGTAGATTCATAGTATTTCCTCTCTTAATGTCCAAACTTTTCTCGCTCCGCGAGGCCCGCGCTTTGCCCAACCGTGCAACCTAACGACTCCCCCTGCATCCTTCCAAATCTGAAACTCTGGTATCGCGAGGATCTTAATCTTGTGCTTCGAAAAACTGGTATGGTCTGTCGTCTGCACCAAAGCAATCTCTTTTGTTTCCGGCTTGCACGCCAACAAATCCCCGAACCCGAAAGCATCAATGCGAATCCCGAACTTCATCGTGCCACGCGCAGGGAGCCACTTCTCAACCACGCAGACCGAATATCCAGCCTCGCGCAACGCTTTAAGGCTTCGCTGAGTAGGTTTCGACGCCATTATTCCTCGGTAACCGTTCTTCCCATGTCTGCAAGAAAGCCCAAACAATCAACGCAATGACAGCCGACTTCCAGAGCACGCTGAAAATTGCTTTCAGCAATTTAATATTCGCTTCGCGGTCCTGCCTACGCTCGCGGGCATAGAACGCGTGCATCTTTGTGCGTTCTGGTTCGTCTATCTCTAGAACGTCGGCGGCGCGATCTACTTCTTGTTGGCTGAGACTACGTTGATACATTTCTCTCTCTCCTCTCAGTGAAAAGTGTTTTACTTCCTGCGAGTAAACGCAAGCCGCAAGCCAACAAGCGCAAGCGGTAACAACATCCAAAGTGTGGAAGGCTCAGGCGTGGAGATTGGTGTGTTGCCAAAGTTGATCGACGTAGGCGTCAGAGAAACCGATGCGCCGGTATCAATCGCCATGTTCGACTGTGCCCAAACAATCGGCTCGGCCTGCGCGTCAGTAATTAGCGTCGGTCCACCAAGCCAGTCATAAATCGAAATGGCTTTCAGTACCGCATCAATTGAGAGTTGTAAAGATGTAGGCTCGTTCGCCGTGTAACTGATATTCACGATCTGCGCGTTCATCAAATTCAATGCCAACTCATCTCCGACGCCAACGGCCAGCGGAATAACTCCCTGCTCCAACTGGCCAGCAATCTGTGATTCAGTCAACGAATCAGCCCAAGCGCCAGAAACCAAAAACATCAAAATAACCAGTGTTACGGCTCCCTTTTGCATCGCGTCCCAAGTGCGTTGCAAGATACGTTGTAAAGGGTCGGTCTCTTCTAATCCGCACAAGCGGGCCATTTGTTCATTTGCGGATTGGTTCATCGCAATAATAGTTTCCGCGTCCTCTTCCACTTCGTCCTCATCTTCCTCTTCTTCGTCGGGTTCGTCGTCCTCTTCCACTTCTTCTTCGTCTGTTTCTGGTTCGTCTGACAGATACCGCATACATCCGAAATATTCTTCCCGCGCCATTTTATTTTCCTCCTTCAAACTAAATACCAGGAATCCCAACTTCGTACTTATCTGGCATGACGATGTGGAACGTCTTGCCGTTGAAAACTACGGTACAGCGAATGTCAAAACACAATTCTCTGATGGCCAACTTAACACGCTCTAATTTTCTTTCCTCGGCAAAGGTACGATCTTCTTTCGCGCTTAGCCGATGGAAAGTACCGGAATACCGCATCAAGCGTGAAGCGTACAAAGCATCAGACGCGGGAGCATGACGGATTAAATCCGCTACGAATCGCTCCCGCTCCGAGTGTGTGGCGGTCTGTTTCACAGGTGAGCCTTTCCATTGAGCAATTCGCGTTCTACGGCATCTTGGAGCATATTATCCAAATCGTCGGCGCAGCTTCCCAATAGGCTCCCGACTATCCCACCATTCGGCAAAGTCAATTCCAGCGCATCGGCTTTCTTGGCCAGTTTATTCAACTGTTTAGCAATGCTCTTAATCTTGCGGAATCTTTCGGGCGTCATGGCTGCACCTTCGGAGTATGGCGAGGGCAGTACCGCCCGTTCGGATAGCTGTACGTTTGTGTGGCGTGATCGAGTTTAGCCATACGCCAGAGGCAACGCGGTGCAGGACAGAACCGCTCCGGATGTTTCTGTTTGTCGAGGGCTACTTTGGCTTGGATGTTCATGACGCAAAACTCACGTTGATCTCGCCATCGTATTCTCCGTGGCGTCCGGTAACTTCCTGCGCTGTGCGAACTGCTTTACGGTCTAGGTTGCGAATCGCCTCAGAAAATTGGCGGCAACCTGAACAATCGGAATGGTCATAACTCCGATAGGTTCCGTGTTCCTCGCATCCAAACTCAAGCGGGCGGGCCAGTGTGATATGTAGCCAACCCCAAGCTGTGCCGCGTCCGTGGCCGATCTTCACCGCATCCAAGCCAGCAGACTCTAAAGCCTGTTTAACCGCTTGCGTTTCCTCTTTATGCGTTTCGTGTTTTCTCCAACTCATGGACGCACTGCATTTCTCCATGCGATGAATACACGCACAGTCACGCAGATTAAGCCCACTACCACTAGGCCAACCCCGATATTCTTTAACATTTCAGTGAGAGTGTTTTGCATTTGCTGGCTCCGTGTTTAGAGTCCTGACCGGACTTGCTGCAATTGATGTACGCAGATTAGCGAACAAAGCATAACCTTGTCAAGAGAAATCGTAAGGAATCGCAAAGTATTTTCAAAATAATTCGCAATTCAGCGACGAGTGGGCTATAGTACCCGACATGACCGACCAACAGATTAAGAACGCATTAACCCGCTTCATTAAAGCGCATGAAGGCCACAAACAAGCCTCTGCGGTCCTCGGTATCTCACAGGGATACCTCTCAGACATCCTCTCCGGTCGCAGGGCAGTACCAGACTCCATACTGGCCCATCTCAATTTGGAACGCATCGTTACTTACAAGCGCATCAAATCCGCTAATTCGCGGTAGAATCGCCCATCATGGCCAGCAAGTCCCTGCACAAAGCTCGCACTCGTTTGGAGACCTTCGCGCGTCAGTATGTAATCCTAAACTGTAATGGGACTCAGGCTGCAATCGCTGCCGGCTTCTCGAAGAAAACAGCAGATAGACAGGCTTCGCGCATGTTGAGAAATGTGAAGGTAAAAGGTTTAATAGCGTCGCTTTTGGCCGCGCAGCAAAAAAAACAGGATATTTCTGTTGAAAGAGTGCTCCAGCAAATTGCCCTACATGCGTTCTTTGACCCGCGCACACTTACGAATCCTGACGGCTCGTATAAGAAGCTGCATGAGATGGACGCAGGTACAGCGGCCTGCATCGCTGGATTGGAAGTGGACGGAACGACGATTAAGAAAGTTCGATTCTCCGATGGGA
>Ga0210406_10006571_pt1 | contig 12037 bp, 10 predicted proteins | sample IncBWC30MmetaG_FD_155454 | JGI IMG/M metagenome (GOLD analysis project Ga0210406, IMG submission 155454) | Forest soil microbial communities from Barre Woods Harvard Forest LTER site, Petersham, Massachusetts, United States - Inc-BW-C-30-M | ecosystem: Environmental > Terrestrial > Soil >...
AAACTTTTTGCAGGGCATTGCAACCGAGGTTCTCAATCCAAAAACAGCGCTCTTCTTTCTATCGTTTATTCCGCAGTTCGTTTCACCTGCCAAGGGGCACTTGATTTTACAATTTCTGATTCTTGGCACAATTTCAGTCGTCCTGAATACGACCGTGGATCTTGTCGTGGTCGGATTGGCTGGTTTAATCGCACAAAGACTTGCCCGGAATCCCAAACTCATCGAGAGACAACGCACCGGGTCGGGAGTTGGAATGATCGGGCTCGGTGTCTACGTCGCGGTCTCGAAATGAGTATTCGCCCATGAAAAGGCAGAATTGAATGTCGGATGAAGTGGAACTCTTAAAACGAGTGTATGACCTCTTTAATAGCCGCGAGATCGAGAGCGTCCTCGCGGCCATGCATCCCGACGTCATTTGGGCAAATGGCATGGAGGTGGCCACGTCCACGGACGCGACGAGGTGCGCAGCTATTGGAAACGTCAATGGGCGATCCTCAATCCGCATGTCGAGCCCGTCGAGATCTCGTCCAATGGCGAGGGGGAAGTCGTTGTCAAAGTTCATCAGGTGGTGCGTGACCCAAAGGGCAATCTCCTGGCCGACAGAAAGGTGATCCACGTCTTCCAGATACAAAACGGGCTCATCCAGCGTTTCGATATCCGCGATGTATAGTCGGCTGCCAGAACTGTGTCATGCGGCCTTGCTGGTATGTTCGATCGGGTTGTCGGCAACCCGGAAGTGATCCAGAAATGGGCTTCGGGGAAGTTGGCACGGCACCACTTCCGCCAGGTTTGAGAAATTCGCGAACCGGAATGCTTCGCAGTCTCAGTTAGGGGATAACCTCGAAGAATACTCCCGAACCGTCGCGACCTCCGGACAAAGTGGAGCCGTAGAAGCCGCCCTTGTTGTTGTAGGTCAATCGGGCTACGGGATAGGTGCCGTCGGTGCCGGTGAAGGCATGGAGTATGGTTTCCGCCCAAATGCCACCCTGCAGAGTCAATTCAAAAATCTCTCCGTTGAAGTTGTATTGGCCCTCGGTTGTGCCGTAGAGCTTGCCGGCGTGATACATCACATTGACGGGGACGGCGTCACTGCCGCCGCCGATGAAGGTGTAGATGGTGGTCTGGGTCCAACTGCCCCCGGGAACAGTTGGTGGCGTCATTTGGTAGACCATACCGTACCCAAATCCGTTGAAGCCACTGAACTGAGCGGCGACACCGTAAAGACTGCCGTTCGGACCGAGGGCGAGATTGCCCATCGGAATCGAGCCGTCGCTGCCGTCCGTAAAGTTGTAGAGGACTTCCGCACGCCAGTTCTTTTGTCCTGTGAGCGGAGGCGCCAGCTTGAACACGACGCCCCAAGAGCCTGACCCGCCGGTGATAGCCGTACCGAACAAGGCCCCCTGCGGATTCAACAGGAGGCCTCCGTTGGGATGGGCCCCGACGGGGTTTGAACCCAGAGGTCCGGGAAAGGTGTGGATAATAGTCTCAGTCCAAGAGCCGCCCTGCACGACTGGTGGCGAGAGTTCAAAAACCATACCATTGTTTCCCACCGCGCCATAGTAGGTGGTGCCGTAGAGGTTGCCCTTGCTGTCGAGGATGACGCCGGAAACGGGAACCTCGCCGTCGGTGCCACCCAAGAAATGGTAGAGCGTGGTTTCCGTCCAGGCCCCTCCGGCGATGGCGGGCGGCGACAGTTCGAAAACGCTGCCGTTTCCCGTTTTGCCGCCATAAGCCGTGGTTCCGTAAAGGTTACCTGCTGCGTCGAAAATGAGGCCGCCCATGGGGGACTCGCCGTCGCTGCCGTTTTGAAAACTGTAGAGGACGGTTTCCGTCCAAGGGGCTCCAGGGGCGCTGGGAGGGGTTAGCTCAAAGACCACGCCGTCACCCTTCTGGCCGCCTTGCGTGGCGGTGCCATACAGATTCCCCGATTGGTCGGCAATGAGGCCGTCCATTTCAAAAGGCCCTCCGCCGTTGCTTTGGCCCAAGAAGGTGTACAAGGTACGTTCCTGCGGACCGCTGGCCATCGCGTGGTTCGCGACCAGAAGAACGGAAACAAGCATTGCCGGCAACAACATCAGGTTGAGCGAAGACTTTTTCGCGCGCATGGACATCGACTCCTTGGGGCGACGGTAGTTTAGGAGAACGGTGACGGAACCGAAGGGGGAGAAACGCGGCAATTCTACATCGTGGGGTTGCTTTCGTCCATCCCAATCTCGATATTTTCGTGGTCTGGCGATGCGCGACGCTGGGCCTCATTTTGGGGTGAACTGGGAGAGGTCGTAGATGCCGAGCTTTTTCTCCAGCTCGGCAACCTGGTCGACGACTTTGAAGAAGCCTTCGTCGCCGAAGAGTTCACCTTCTTTCTTTTCGAAGTCGTCACCGAGGGCGTCGTATTCGTGCGGGGAGACGAGGGAGCGGAAGGCGGGAAACAGAACCGTATCTTCGCGGGCCTCGTGAGGGCGGTACATGCGAAGGAAGGAGCGAAGAGCGTCCGTCAGTTTGTCGGCGTCGGAGACATATTTGAGAGTGGGAAGGGCTGCGAGCTCGCGAATCTGCGCGGTCAGGACGCGGCCGGCTTTGTGCTGCGCGAGAAGAGTGTCGACCAGGTTGACCAGCTTGCCGGCTTTGCGAAAAAGCGGGAACAGGAAATCCTCTTCGAGCTTCTCGTGGTAGTCCTCGACGAAATGGCGGATGACGTCGGCCGCGCCGACCAGCACGGAGCCGTCGAAAGTCTGCCTGGCGGCCAGCATGCGGAGATGATGGTCGTAGATGAGCAAGACGCGGTTGAGGACTCCGTGTTCGCGCATGAGGTCTTCGGCGGGGGAGATGTCTTCGGCGTCCTTCTTCTTATCTTCAGATGGGGGCTTCTGCGAATTGGCGAAGGCGAGTGCGGGGGCGAGCAATCCAGCGGTGGCGATGGACGTGTGCTGGAGGAAATGGCGGCGGTTGGAAAGTGAGTCTGGCATCTGTTCTCCTGTACATGACACGTCGAGCGATTTGACGCGCTCGGCTTATGCTGCCCGGTAGATCCCCAGGACCTTGACGAATTCTGCTACTTCCCCTAGATGACGCAACGCGTTTCTTGCGGGTTCGTCGTCGCCGCGGAGGAAATCTACGTAGAAGACGTATTCCCAGGGGCGTCCGCGCATGGGGCGGGACTCGATCTTGCTCAGGCTGATGTCGCGCAGGGCGAAGACGCTGAGCGATTTGAACAACGCTCCGGGCAGGTTCTTGACCTTGAAGGCGATGGAAGTCTTGTTGGCGCCGCGCGGAATAAGGCGCTGGTAGCCGGGGGCGGAGTCAGCACTTCCCTTTCGCTGGGGGGCGGCTGGGCCTGCTATCCCCGTCGACTTGCGAATCAGGAAGAAGCGGGTGAAATTGCATTTGTCGTCCTCGATGCTGGCCTGGAGAATTTTGCCGGAGTACTCGCGAGCGGCGTGGCGTCCGGCGATTCCAGCGGCGTCGGGAAGGCGATGGGCGACGACGTGCTTCACGCTGCCAGCGGTGTCGTAGAACGGGACGGGCTCGATGTGGGGGTGATGGCGGAAGAAGTCGCGGCATTGGTCGAGCGCCACGGGATGTGAGAGCGCCTTGCGCAACGCGCTGAGCTTCACGCCAGGGGCGGCGATTACGTTGTGCACGATGTGCAGCAGGAATTCGGCTTGAATGAAGACTTCATGCGTGACCAGAAGATCAGCGTGTTCGGCGACAGTTCCGGCCAGCGAGTTCTCGATAGGGATGACCGCGGCGGCAACTGACCCGCGCCGTACGCGGTCGAATACTTCGGCGGAGCGGGCGCAGGGGACGACCGAGCAGCGCGGCAGCATGCGTTCCGCGGCTTCGTGGCTGAAGGAACCCAGTTCACCCTGAATCGCGACTTTCATCACAAGGCAAGGTAGCTGGAGAGTGCGGGAGAACGCAAGTCAGTGGCACTGCGCAGCCCGAGCAGTGCCCAGGATGAGTGTCTCCGTAGGGAAACAGCAGGTCCCTCCACTCCACTTCCCCTTCCTTAGCGGAAGGGGAAGTTCCGCTCGGGATGACGAGGGTTTTCGCGGCCCTGACTCAGGACACTACTTCTGAACGAGATCTTTTTGGAGCACCAGTGCGTCCACGCCGTTCGAGTAGTACCGCGGGAAGGTTTTGATCACGCTGTAGCCGTGGCGTTTGTAGAACTGCAATGCGGAAAGGTTGTCTACTGCGGTTTCCAGCTCAACCGAGCGGCATCGGGCGGAGCGCAGGCGATCTTCGGCGGCGCGCAGGAGCAGCGATCCCGCACCGAAGCGGCGGGCGGCAGCGAGCACGTCGATGGTGATGACGTGACCGGCGCCGCTGCTGCCCGCTTCGGCGACGATAAAACCAGCGATGGAGCCAGCGGGTGGGGCGACCGGAGGAGAATATTTTCCGGCGGTTCCCAAATTGGAATCGGCCATCTCGCCGGCAGTGCTGGCGGCCACCAGCGTGAACGATCCACGGTGGCGGATGTAGAGCTTGAGTTCAGTCCGCGAATAGGAAATACCGGGAGGAAAACACTCCTGGTCGATGCGCCAGAGCGTGTCGAAATCGGCGGGCTGGAAGTCCCGAATGGCGAAGTGCACGGGGCCATTGTAGCGGGGAGTGGGCGGGGGCGGGGATGGGAACGAGGGCCCTCTGGCAGACCGGCTCAAATGGTCAAGGTGGCGAGAGAAGACCGGTTTTCCACAGTTAGTACGGCCGGACCACCCTGAAAGATGAATTGGAGACCATTGCCCCCTTGCTTCGCCGCAACCGCGGACGTACCATGAACATCAAAGGAAGCGTTGTGGGACGCCTTCTGCTGATTGACGTGGCCAGTTCGGTTTCGGTGCTGGGACTGTGGTACCTGGTGTTTTCCACCTACAATCGAAAAAAAGGAGCGGCGGCGTTGCGCTGGGTGCAGACGGCGTGCGCCGGCTCGGGACGCATCCTGGAGTCGCACTGGGTGGGGAGTTCCCGGTTGCAGGCGCGGCTGCACTTCCCTTCCCGCTGGTTTGAAAACGCGCGCGTAACCGTGAAGTTCCGGCCCCGAGCACTTCCGGTGCACTGGCTGCTGAGCCTTTGGAATCGCCAGAAAGAAACACTGACCTTCGAAGCCGATCTGGGTGGGTCTCCGACAATCCATCTCGAAGTGGTGCGGCATCGCTGGAGCGCCCACAACCGGGGGACTACATCCCGCAAGCACGACGAGCGGGAATGGGATCTCTATCAGCCCGGCCCGATCATTCTGACCACGCGGAAGCACTGGAAGCAGGATCCCAGCGTGGAACTGAACGCGCTGATGTCGGCGCGGCGCCAGGACATATTGCAAGTGTGCTTCCATCCGGAGTCGCCACAGTTTTCGGCTACGGTACACCTGGAAGCGCTGGCCGACCCGGAGGCCGCCGCGCGATTTGTCAGCGCCTTGCGGGAGATCGCCGCGGGAGCTTCGGCGCACCGGCAGTAGCGGCCGTGCATTTGGCTTCTCCACCACATGGCGGCGCTAATGAATCCCCAGTGTCAATTCCTTCTTCCTTGGCGTGAGACGCCGTGCTATTGTCCGGACCATGAGTAGCGGAGCATGAGTAGCGGAGCATGAGTGACAGTTTCAACAATCCCGCGCCGCAGTTCGGCACGGCCGAGTACGCGGGCAAGGTGGAAAGCAATCGCTGCCGACTCTGCCAGCAACCAATGGGCGGGACTTACTATCGGGTGCGCACGGCGATGGTGTGTCCGAGCTGCGCGGACAAGATGCGCAGCCAATTACCCACGGACAAGCACGCGGCATACGTGCGCGCTCTTGTGTACGGCACCGGGGCCGCGGCGGTGGGGCTGACCGGGTACGCATTGATCGCCATCCTGCTGCAGGGGTGGGTGATCAGCTATATGTCGATCGGGGTGGGGTGGATCGTGGGGACAGCCATGATGAAGGGATCCAATGGAGTGGGCGGCAGACGCTACCAGATTGCCGCGGCTTTGCTGACCTATGCGGCGGTCTCGATGGCGGAGATTCCCATCTGGATTCATTTTGCTCCCGAACGACACCAGCAAAAGCAGACTCAGGACCAGAAGTTTGAGGAGGAGGAGCGCAAGTTTGGGAACGAAGCTGGACAGCAACAACCGGAGGCGCAACCGGCGTCGGGGGCCGAGAAACCTCAAATTAGCTTTGGGACCTGGCTGGGACGGGTGGCGCTCATCGGGCTGGCGTCTCCGTTCATTCAGCTTTCGGGCAACCCTTTGTGGGGAGCAATCGGCCTGTTGATCCTCTTCTGGGGGATCAGGATCGCATGGAAGACAACCGCGGGCCGGGAGTTTGAAATCGACGGACCATTTGTAGATTCTGCCCCGGCTTCTCTTTAGAAAACTATGAATTGATGCAGAGGCGTTCTCCCATCCGTGCCGGCAACCAATCCAGAACTGATTCGCAATTGCAAGCGCTGCTCGGGCGAACTCGCGCCCGGCGCGCTGGTATGCGACCAATGCCACGCGCTCGTGCACTCAGAAGATCTGGAGCGGTTGGCGGCGGAGGCCAAGGCGCTGGAGGCCTATGGAGACTTGCGGCAGGCGCGAGAGAAATGGCTTACCGGGCTCCCGTTACTGCCGCCAACGTCGACGCAAGCTGACTGGATTAAACACCACGCGCAGGAACTCGGAGTCGCGGCCAACCTGGGACCCTCGTCTGAGCAAGGCGACAACCAATGGGCTCAGTCGATTGCGCGCGCCGGTCCCATCACTGTGCCGGCCGCCGAAAGCAGAGGCCAAAGGACGGGGTGGTTCCGGTGGACTTCGATCCTGAGCTTTGCAGTTTTCGTCGTGATTTATTGGGCCGCGTCTGGAGTGAAGTTCGGGATCGGATTCGCGGTGCTGATTCTGATTCACGAGATGGGGCACTTCATCGACATCAAGCGCCGGGGACTACCGGCGGATATGCCGGTGTTTCTGCCGGGGCTGGGAGCCTATGTGCGCTGGCAGGCGATGGGCGTGTCACTCGAGACGCGGGCGGCGATCAGCCTTGCGGGGCCGCTAGCCGGATTTGTTGCAGCGCTGGTGTGTGCCGTGCTGTGGTGGCAGACGGGCAATCCGCTCTGGGCTGCGCTGGCGCGTGTGGGTGCGATTCTGAATCTGCTGAATCTGATTCCTCTCTGGGTGCTGGATGGGGGACAGGCCGCGCTGGCGTTGAGCAAGACGGAACGCATCGTGGTGCTCACCGCGTGTGTCGGTCTGGGGCTGGTGCTCAGGCAAAACATGTTTTTCCTGGTAGCGCTGGGGGCAGGATATCGGGCGTTCTTTGCCGGGGATCTGCCGGCGCGTCCAAGCCGTGCCACGACCATTTACTTTGTCACGGTCTTGACGGCGCTGGGTGTGATCATCCGGCTGATGCCGGGGCAGGGTCTGGGTATGAACTGACCTGAATCCCCGGGGGTGTAGGATAACTCGCAACGGAACGGGGAGTCGCCCGATGAGTATTCACTTTGGATGGCTTCGTTCGGCCCTCTTACACCTGATTGCCGTCTCGCTGGTTATCACTCTCTGCGGCCCACCGACGGTGTTCGCGGGGGAAGGTGGCGCTGAACTATCGGGAAACCTCTGAGGGACAATAGGATCATCTGGATTCTATGGCGCAACGCAAGTTCATACTCGCGGCTCGAATCATCGCTATTTTTCTTGTGCTTCTTGCCTTGGCGGCGGGCCAGGACTCCTGGAAGACGACCGAAGAGGCGGCCGCACGCGCAGGAAAGAAGGCGCATTTCGACGAGGCTGAAAAACTGCTCTCTTCGAATCTCAAATCCGCCGAGACCTTCCCGTCCAAGGATCCACGGCGGCCGCGGACCCTGCTTGATCTGGCGGAGGTCTATCGGGCGGAAGGAAAGTATTCCGAAGCCTTGCCGCTGTACGAACGCACGCTCCGACTCTACGCCGGAATCTACGGGCTCGAAGCTACGGAGATTGCCGACACACTCGATGGAGAAGCCGAGCTCTACAAAAGCTTGAACGACTTCGCACACGCCGAACCACTGCTGCTTCACGCTTTGAAGATTCGACAAAAGCTTCTGCACTCCGGCGACCCTGATATTGCGCAAGCCCAGAATGATCTGGGCGAGATCTACACCGCGACGGGAGCATTCGATAAGGCCGAGCCTTTACTTGCGGAGTCGCTGGCCAGCCGGAAGAGAAATCCGGGGCCGGAGAGTGCAGAAGTCGCTCAAAGTCTTGAAGCGCTTGGAACCCTGTATTCAAAGAGTGGCAGAGCGCAGCAGGCCGAGGAGTCGTTCCGACAGGCCGTAAGCATCTTCGGCAAGACGGTAGGGGGCAATCATCCTGACTATGCCAACGCCCTGGAGAACCTTGCGTTGTGCTATGGGGCGCGCCGGGATTTTTCGGATGCGGAGTCTCTGTTGCAACGCGTGCTGGAAATTCGCCAGACGGTCTTTGGACCGGAGCACCGGGATGTGGCCGCGAGCCTGGAAAATCTGGCGGCTCTGAAGAAGTCCGAGCGCAAACCTGAAGAAGCGGCCGCTCTTTACGAGCGAGCAATTTCGATCTGGGAGAAGGTGCTGGGACCGGATAGTCCAGACCTGGCGGCAGACTTGAACAATTTGGGCGCGATCTATGAATTCAGCAAGGAAATGCAGCGGGCGGAGCCCTTGTTTCTCCGGGCTGCCGCCTTGGACGAGAAGGCGTTGGGCCCGGGGAGCCCTGAGCTGGGAACTGACTTGAACAATCTGGGCTTGCTTTATTTCTTCATGAAGAGATACGACGAGTCGCAGAAGGTTTACCAGCGGGCTTTGGGGATCAGGATGAAGGCCTTGGGTGACCACGACCCGGCTGTCGCCGAAACCATGAACAGTTACGCGAATGTTCTCGCGGCCCTCCATCGCGATGCCGAAGCGCGACAGATGGAGAGTCAGGCCCAAGCTATCCTGGGCGGGCAAAAGGCGAAATGAGACCGACACCCCAGTCCTCGATAACCACGCCGCACTGGCCTTAAGTTAAGATGAAACGCATCGTCCATAGGAAGGAGCCCTCATGCCTTCACTGGCAAAGCGTATGTGTCTGACGGTTTTCGTGCTGATGGTTTGCGGCGCGCTGAGCGCAGCGCAGACTGTTTCCACGGTGGAGGGCCGGCGCAAAGCGCTCAACGATCTTCTGGCGGAGCAGTGGGAATATCAGCTGCGTACGAGCCCAATCCATGCTTCCTTCCTGGGAGACAAGCGCTGGAACGACAAACTCGACGATCTCTCCCAAGAGGCCGTCGACAAGGATCTTCAGGAAGCTCAGAAATTCCTCGCTCGTTTCGAAGCCATCGAAACTTCCGGTTTTCCCGAACAGGAAGCCCTCAACAAAACTCTGATGGTTCGTGACCTCAAGCTGCAATTGGAGAGTGCTCGCTTCAAACTCTGGGAAATGCCTGTGGATCAACAGAACGGTGTCCAGATCTGGCTACCCGATCTCGTTGGTGTGCTCTCATTCCAATCGGTCAAAGACTATGAGGACTATATTTCCCGCCTCCGCCAAGTACCTCGTGTGCTGGATCAAACCACCGTCCAGATGCGCAAAGGCATGGCCGACAAACTGATGCCGCCGCGTTTCCTGCTGGAGAAGGTCGTGGATCAGTGCAAGAGTATCGCGTCCCAGGCGCCGGAACAATCTCCCTTCGCCCAGCCCTTTTCTAATTTTCCCAGGGACATCTCCTCCTTCGATCAGAAGCGCCTCCGCGAAGCCGGGCTTGCCGCAGTGAAGGAATCTGTATTACCCGCCTATCTTCGATTCGTTGTCTTCGTCCGTGATGAATATGTTCCGCAGGGCCGCGTCGAACCCGGCATATGGTCTCTTCCTGACGGAGCAGAGCGCTATCGCCTCGAAATCCGCCGCATGACCACCACCAACACGACACCGGATGAGATTCACGCCCTCGGCCTCAAACAGGTGGATGAGATCGAAGCAGAAATGCTTACCCTCGCGCACAAACTTGGTTTCAAAGACCTCGCCGGCCTCAACGACCACATCAAGAATGAGCATCGTTTCTATGCCACCTCGGGCCAGCAATTGCTCGATCTGTACACGAATTACGTTCACGAAATGGAGCCCGAACTTCCCAAACTCTTTGGCCGCCTTCCCAAGAACAAGCTCACTGTCATTCCTATGGAAGGTTCTCGGTCAAAGGACGCTGTCCCGGCAGACTATACCGACGGCACGGCAGACGGTTCGCGACCGGGACATATCAACGTAAATGAATGGGATCCAGCGCACCGCCTGTTGCTGAATGTCGAGGCGATCGCCTACCACGAGGGAATCCCCGGTCACCATCTCCAGCTTGCTCTGGCGATGGAGTTGCCGGATCTGCCTCAATTCCGGAAGTATGAAGACTACACAGCCTTCGTCGAGGGGTGGGCTCTGTACGCAGAGCGCCTGGGCAAAGAGGTGGGCCGCTATCAGGACGCTTACAGCGACTATGGGCGGCTGGAAAACGAGATGTGGCGTGCCATCCGGCTGGTCGTCGATACCGGCGTACACGAAAAGCATTGGTCGCGCGATCAGATGGTGGCTTACTTTCATCGTTACACGGCGATGGATGAACCCAATGTTCAGACCGAGGTCGACCGCTACATCGCCTGGCCCGCGCAGGCTCTCGCATACAAACTTGGGCAGCTCGAAATTCTCAAACTTCGCCAATACGCCAAGGAGCGGCTCGGGACGAGGTTCGACATTCGTGCCTTCCACGATGAAGTCCTCGGCGGCGGCACACTTCCACTGGATGTCCTCGATCAGCGGATCCGCAAATGGATTGACGACAAGCAAGCGTCAACCTCCGCCGTTTCTCCGAACAGTCACGGCTCCGCCCAGGCAACCCGCTCAGTGGAATCCCGCTAAGCTCTGGGGCCTGTGGAGTGGCGCACGCCAAATAAATCTCTTTTATGCCTCGGATAAGCTTTTTCGATTGTCGAGGACCTTGCACTCGCGTTATTCTTCTTGGTTGAAAACCCAGCCATTTCAACTGTCTGTATCCGTGTTGCGCCCGAATACATCCTGCTGACAAGGAACTAGGAGACTGAAGGACATCCATGCCCAACGAACTGCGTAATTTCCTGGCACTCACCTACGACGAACTGGAAGACCTGAATCTGGAGGCGAAGGAGCAGCGCAGGAACCGAGTGCCAATCGGCAAGATCCAGGAGAAGCGACTGAAGTATCTGACCGACGAAAAGCGGATCAAGGCTGTAACTGTGCTCTTCAGCGATCTGGAAGGCCGGCTGCATATGCTGGACTACGACAAGAAATTCCTGATCAAGAGCTGGGACAACCTCACGTTCGACGGCTCTTCGATTCGCGGGTTCACGGCACAGCGGGAGAGCGATCTGCGGCTGGGCATTGACTGGGCGGCGTTCTACTGGGCTCCGGCGGATGTGTTCGGTTCCGGCAAGGTGCTGGTGTTCGGCGAGGTCATCGACAAGGGCGGTACATCTTATTCGGCCGATATTCGCGGCGTGCTGAAGGGCTATGCCGACGAATTACACGCGAAAAAAGGATACACACTGAACGCGGCCAACGAGATTGAAGGGTTCCTGTTCAAGGGCTCCGACGCAGAGCGCCGCTACCACGAAACCGGCAAGTTCGAGTACGTCAACACAGGCGGGTACTATCACTCGCTTCCGGGCGACCCGCTGCGGACATTCATCGACACCACCGCCGAGGTGCAGCGCGCGATGGGCTTCCAGAATGAGAAGGACCATCCCGAAGTTGCGCCTTCGCAGTTTGAAATCAACTATGGCTACGGCGAAGTGGTGGCGGCCGCCGACCAGATTCAGCTGTACAAGCTGATCTGCCGACAGGTGGCGACCAACATGGGACTGTCGGCGTCGTTTCTGCCCAAGCCGGTGGTGGGCGTCAATGGCAGCGGCATGCATACGAACGTTTCCATCAGCGAGAACGGCAAGAATCTGTTCTGGGATGCGAAGGGCGAGGAGAAGCTCAGCAAGATGGGCTGGGCGTTTCTGGATCGCATTCTGACCCATGGCAACGACATTGGTCTCCTGCTGAACGCGAG
>Ga0210406_10006572_pt1 | contig 12034 bp, 8 predicted proteins | sample IncBWC30MmetaG_FD_155454 | JGI IMG/M metagenome (GOLD analysis project Ga0210406, IMG submission 155454) | Forest soil microbial communities from Barre Woods Harvard Forest LTER site, Petersham, Massachusetts, United States - Inc-BW-C-30-M | ecosystem: Environmental > Terrestrial > Soil >...
TTGCTGGTTAGTGCGGACGGCAAGCGCGCAGTTACAGGCGACATCCTGCCCTTCGGGGCAAAGCCATTTGACGATGCCCGCGCCAAGCTGGAAATAGGCGTGAACGGCCCCGCGAAGGGCCCGGCGAAGGCCCCTGTGACTATTGTCGAGTTCAGCGATATGCAGTGCCCGCATTGTCAGAAGGCCGCTCCCGTGATTGAGCAGCTACTTTCGCAGGAGCCCGGGGCCCACTTTGTTTTTCAGAATTTTCCGCTGCCTTCGCATAACTGGGCGGAGAAAGCGGCCGGCTACATCGATTGCTTGGGGCGCGCTTCGGCAAGGGCAGCTTCGAATGACGCAGTCTGGAAATTTATCCAGAAGACCTTTGACGAGCAGGCCAACATCACTGAGGCCAATGCCGATGAAAAGTTGAAAGCCATCGCGACCGCAGCGGGCGCGAATGGTGACGAGATCGCCCCCTGTGCGGTCAAACCGGATACGAAAGCCAGAATCGAGGCCTCCCTTGCGCTCGGGAAATCGGTTGGCGTGAATGGCACGCCGTCTCTGTTCATCAATGGACGAAACGTACCCGGCGGGGCGCCCGTCGAGCTGATGAAAAAGATTGTGGACTTCCAGGCAAGCCAGAAGTAGATCGGGTCATCGGGCGATCGGGCCATCGAAAACCTGAAACCAAGACTTCCTGACTCTCGATCACCCGATGGCCCGATGACCCGATCACCCGATTTACTTCATCCAGATTTCTGGCGCCTCCGTGCGCTCCGGCCCGCGGACGACATATGGCGTAATTAGAATCAGTAATTCGTCGTCCTGTTCTTGTTTGGACTGCTGAGATGTGAGGACGCCGAGGCCCGGGATTTTGGATATTGCAGGCAAACCACTCAGGCTCCTCTGATCGGACTCGGTAACCATTCCCGCTACAACTGCCGGTTCACCTTCCTTGAGCAGGATTCCACCCTTGTACTCTCGATTGGAGATTACCGGAATGCCATTTGTGCTTACGGTTCCCAAAGTGCGGAATTGGACCTCCAGCTCAAGGGCCACATCTGAATTGTTGTGAACCAGGGGTTTCGCCTTGAGCGTAAGTCCGATGTCCTCATAATTGACGGAAGGAAAGGCTGAAGTGAAGGACTGATTCCCGATCGCCTGCGAGATGGCCGGATTATTAAAAACCGGCGCGAAGCTGGCGTTCAGAATGGGATAGCGCGATCCCAATTTAAAAGTTGCTTCCTTCTCCTGGGAAGCGCGCAGGTGGACGTGATCGAGTGACCGGACGGAACTCTCATTCATCGCAAGCGCGGCGGACAACTGATCGAGGCTAAGTCCCATCAAAGTGAGCCCGCCGCCGAAGGTTGCGAGCGGTTGGCTAAAGATCGAATTCTGTTGGCCCTGCAATTGTGCGAGAAGGGCGGCGATGGTCTGATTACCGGCTTGGTTGATGCCGCCAGAGGCTATGAGTTGGTTGATGATGTCCTGTATGTTTTGCCCGCCTAGAGCCGCAAGTGCGGACGCCGGAATGTTAAAAAGTTTGAATTGGCTGGGGACGTGGATCCCGATATTCCGCATGTAGGTGTGGCTCACCTGGAAGACTTTCAGATCGAGCATCACTTCCGGCCGGGGACTATTCAGTTGTCCGAGAAACTGGGTTGCGGCTTCCAGCGCCGCCTGCGGTCCGCGCAGCGTAATCGTGCTCGATGCCGCATTGAGGCTCGCGAACTTGAACTCAAACAGCGTCCGCAGCGAGTTCATCAGTTCGTTCAACTCCTGGGCGGGACTGCCCCCAGGGATATAAAACGAGCGCATACCCATGCGGTCGTAGAGGCGGTGATTGTCAGGCGTCTCAGCGCAAGCAAAAAGTACTTTGTCGTCCACTGCCACGCTGAAGCTCTTCGTGACAGTCGAGGCCGCCTGCATGGCGGTCGCGAAATCGGCATTCTCGATGTCGAATCGCACGCGGCGACTGGGGAAGTTGTCGTCGAAGACCACTGTCAGCCCGTAACTGGTGGCGACTGCCGTGAGGAGACCGCGCGAATCTCCGCGGTAATGGATATCATGACGCCCGTCGATCGGCTTGGCGGTGATTCCTTCGGCGCTGGCGACTACTTGCGGCGGGCCTGCGGTGTCCGCTGGCACGGGTCCCAGGGCGTCGAGTATGCGCTGCTGCGCGAATTCATTCTGCGGATCGAGGTTCAGCGCTGATCGGAACTCCGCCAGCGCCTCCACTTGCCGGCCATCGAGGAGATCGCCATTTCCGCGCTCCAGATGCATCCCGGCCAGATGTTGTCGCGTCATCTCCCGGGCGGTTAAGTACTCCACGTTTTGCGGGACCAGTCGAGACGCTTCCTCAAATTCGTAAAAAGCCTGGGCAAGATTCTGAAGTTTGTCGTTCTGCGATTTCTCCAGTTTGAGGCCGCGCGCGAAAGCTTGGCGGGCGGTTTTCAAATCTTTGGCGGGGCCATGGCAGGCGGGCGCGCCGGCGGAATTGGAACAGAGCGATGGCGCGACGGCTGGGGGAGTGTCTGCGGCGAAACACACTCCGGCAAGCAACAACGGAATTCCTGCTGGCAGCCATCGCATATTAGCTACTATAGAATGCCCTGCCGCTGGTGTCTTGCAATAGAAATACTCGGAAGGGAACTACGGTCGTAACGGGAGGGTCATAGTGGAAGTGCGCATCTAGACGACGGTAATGCGAGAACGACCGCCTCCGTCACCCCGATCGCGACGGAGGCAGCCCGATCTCACCAGCCTTGGACTTGAACGCTTACGTTGTAAGTAAAATGGTCGGGACTGGAATATGGGATGGTGAGCGTGAGATGGGTATTGGCCTTCACGCGCACCGGGAAGGTCGCTACGTATGGTCCCACGGCGGGCTGGTCGGAGTGTTGTACCATTTTTAGGATTTTCGGTTGGCTAGGGCTATGGGCGTTTTGGGGGCCGGGAGCCATAGAGTGGCCATTGCCCAACTGTTCGGCTCCCAAGTCGTCCGTCCAGCTGATATACGGGCCCACCTCGTCCAGATTTGGGCTAACCCAGTCCCCGGTCATGTCCTCATAGATAGTGACCAAATAACTCTCGTCGACAAGCGGCGGAGTCACCAGGTCGATGGTGTCGAGAGCGCTGCTTTGTGAGTAGGTTTCGTTGAAAACCTGGTGAATGGTTCCGGCGTGAAGCGGTAGCGATATCAAACCGAGCAGAAGTGAGAGACAGGTTTTTCGCATTATGTCGATCCATCCTTTGGGATCACCGCCACAATATGCGTTGCTCGCCGTTGGCCACAAGTTCCCGATAGGACGCGTTCATTTGGCGCGCGCGGCTCACCGCAACACCAGGCGTTCCATCCGTGTCGCGCGGCCGGTCTGGTCGTCGCACTCGACCAGAACCGCACACAGGCGGACGTCGCCATTGGCCGCTTCGAAGCGCGCCGGCATCCCGCTGAGAAACTTCTCGATCACTAATTCTTTCTTCACCCCAATGACGCTGTCGTACGGTCCGGTCATGCCGACGTCTGTGATATAAGCTGTGCCCTTCGGCAGGACGGTCTCATCCGCGGTGGGAATATGCGTGTGCGTGCCTACGACGGCGGTGGCGCGCCCATCGAGGTACCATCCGAAAGCAACTTTCTCGGAGCTGGCTTCGGCATGGAAATCCACAAAGACGATCTTTGACTTGGAGTTGGACTTGATCTGGTCGAGAAGCCGATCAGCGTAGCGAAAGGGATCGTCGGACGAGCCCATGAACACGCGTCCCTGAAGATTCACGACGGCATAGCCGACGCCATTTTTCTGGCCTTCGTACACGCCCCAACCGGGTAAGCCTTGCGAAAAATTTGCCGGCCGCAACAACCGGCGCGCCGGACTGTGCGGATTACCGTCCGCCATCTGAAAGTATTCGATGATCTCGCGTTTGTCCCAGATGTGATTTCCAGTGGTCATCACGTCGATACCCAGATCGAAAAGCTCTTCCGCCAGCGGAGGCGTGATTCCGAATCCGGCGGCAGCATTTTCGCAGTTGGCAATGACCAGACCCGGGGCGTACTGCTTGCGCAGTTCGGGCAGGCGATCTTTTACAATCGCCCGCCCCGGACGCCCAAAAATGTCACCGATAAAAAGAATCTTCAAGAATCAGGTCTCAGGTTTTAGGTGTCAGTCTCAGAAACAACATTGCTCGTGCTCGAGCACGCGCGGTCAAAGTTCGATGTTAACACGCTGAAAACTGGCTACTGGGTTCTGATTTCAGCCGTCTTCAGAAAGTCGCAATTCCCCGACGGATTCAGCGTGATGTTCCGTACTCGCTTCGTGTGCACGACCACGTTGTCGAGAAACCAGAGGTTGATGTAAGGAAGATCGGTGGCGACGATCGTTTGGATTTCGGCATACACCGCCTTGCGCCGACTGGGGTCGGTTTCCGTGCGACCCTCTTTGATAAGCGCGTCGATCCGCGGATTCACATAGAAGCTGCGGTTGGCTCCATGGGGCGGAAATTTGTCGGAGTGGAATACATACTCGAAGATGTCAGGGTCTTCATTGCCGCCGATCCAACGCAGCGAATACATCTGGTATGCGCCACTGACGACGTCTGCCATAAACGTCGCAGGCTCAAACACGCGGATGTCGAGCACGATCCCCACGCCTCGCAATTGCTGCTGGAGCACGGCCACCATCAGTCGCGTCGTCTCCTCCGTCGACGTTTTCATTACGAGATGAAAGCGCACGCCGTTTTTGGGAGGGTATCCAGCGGCATCGAGTATTTGCCGCGCTCGTTCCGGGTCGAACTCATATTTCGGGACCTCGCCGTCATACGCCCAACTCTGTGGCGGCAGGATGCTGTCGGCCGGCCGCGCGAACCCCCGCCACAGATACTGGATCATAGGTCGGCGATCAATGGCGTAGGCGAGCGCTTGCCGGACGCGCACGTCACGCAAGATCGGATCTCGCAGGTTAAATGCCAGGTAGCTGAACACCGTTCCCGGCGCCCGCTCCACTTGAAGGTTCGGTTCCTTTTCGAGCGTGAGCACCATGTCGGAAGTCAGCGCATTGCTGGCGATGTCGGCGCTGCCTTTGCGAAGTTCAAGAGCGCGCGTGGTGGTATCGGGCACGACCACGAAGCGTACGCGGGGCACATGCGGCTTATCGCCCCAGTAATCCTCGTTACGTTCGACGATCACTTCCTTGTCCTGCTCAGCGCTGACGAAGCGAAACGGGCCGGAGCCGACAGGGTGGGTCGTCATTTCGGTCAGCGTGCCGTAGGGAACAATGCCCATCGCGCCATCGGATAGGTTCCACAGTAGGGTCGAGAACGGCTCCTTCATGCGAAATACGATCGTGTAGTCGTCGGGAGCTTCGACGCGATCGACGTAACGGTAGGCGGCGGCCCGGGTGGTACGGATCTTGCCCTGAAGCATGGAGTCGAACGTCCACTTCACGTCGCGAGATGTGAGTGCGCGGCCATCGTGAAACTTCACGCCATGCCGGATGTGGAATATGTAGGCCAGGGGATCGGGAACCTCCCAGCGCTCCGCCAGCGCGGGCGTCACATTCAGATGCTCATCGCGATCGAGGAGATCATCGAACATCAGCGCGTCGATGCGCTCGGACCACGCATCGATCCCAACTCGCGGATCGAGATTGGTAGGGCTGCTCTCAATGATCATGACCAGCGTGTTGGGGTCGGGAGCTTGTGAGCAGGAGAGAAGGGGCAGCACGCATAGGCTGAGGAGTAACAGAAGAATTGTCATCCTGAGCGGAGCGAAGGACCTGCTTCCTGCGTGCGCCCGTCCTGCTGCCTTATGCATACGAAATCTTCCCCAGGATCGCCGCCCGCTTCGCTCCCGTAGCCGACGGCACATTGCTGGGCCGCCGATGCCAGGTCTCGTGCGCGAGCAGCGCAAAAGCCACGGCCTCCTTCGCTTCCGCCGGAAGGCCGAACTCATCGGAGAAATGCAGTTTGATTCCCAACGGCGTGACGGCGTCGCGCAGCATGGCTATCAGTGTCGGGTTCTTCGCGCCTCCGCCCGACACAATTATTTGATGACCGGCCCGCTTTCGGTTTGCGGCTCGTGGCACAACGAATCGCGGCAACACGAATCGTCGAACCGCGTCCGCAATCGATCGCGCCGTCAAAGCCGTCGCCGTCGCCACCACGTCGGGCTTTCTGGCCCCGCGGCAGAGCTGAAGAAATCGGCCAACGTATTCGCGGCCAAATTCTTCGCGGCCCGCCGCTCGCGGAGGCTTCTGCCGGAAGAAGGGGGCGCGCACCAGCTTTGCAGCTACGCCATCCAATACGCGTCCTGAGGCCGCCACTTTGCCGTCGCGGTCGTAGCGTTTGCCAAAGAACTCTTCCATGATCGCATCGATCACCATGTTGCCGGGACCGGTGTCAAAAGCAAGCACCTGCCGCAGCGACGCGCCCGCGGGAATCGCCGTCAGATTCGCGATTCCGCCGACGTTCTGCGCGATGCGTGCTACATGCTGGTCGCGATATAGAAAATAATCCAGAAAGGGAACCAGCGGAGCGCCCTTGCCTCCCGATGCCATATCTGCCGGACGAAAATCAGAGACCACCGGCACACCCAGCCGCGCCGCGATGACCGCGCCTTCGCCGGTTTGCCAGGTTACCGCCAATTGCCTCCCGAGGAATCGTTGCGCCACTCCCTGGTGATAGAGCGTCTGTCCGTGACAACCCACCAGGTCAAGTTTCACGCGATGCTTGCGCGCTGTCTTGGCGATCGCCTCAGCATACAGTTCGCCGAGAAGAAAGTTGAGCCGCGCCAGATCTGCTACGCGGGCCAACTCCGCGTTCATCATCTCGAGAATTGCGCGTCGAACCGGGGGAGGGAACGGGTACTCCGCGTGGGCAAGAAGTGTGTAGCGCGGCCGCCCCGGCCCGCGTGTCGGCAGCCGCACCAATGCCACATTGATCCCGTCCGCCGAGGTGCCGCTCATCACGCCGGCAACAATCATGCTCATGCGCGCTCCTCGCGAGCAAAGGTGGCCAGCCGGACCTCTTCGCCGAATTCCCAGAGCTGCCTTGTCAGCTTCTCCACTCGTGCAGAAGTGGGAGCGAGAGTACGGCGCCCTGCCGTTGACTTCTTATCAAACACTTTCTTCTTAAACGCCAGCACGCGTCGAGCCGATTCCCCGACCCGGCGGGCAAATCTGTCGTCGCGCTCCGCCTCGCGGACCAAGGCTTCGTGCGCGCGAAGAATGAAATCTTCCCGATGGCAGATCAGGCCAAGATCGCCCCCGGCGCGGATGTGCTCGATCAACACTTGTTCGATCGCCTGTTCGATCGGCGCGGCCGCCAGTACGCCACCCATCTCCAGATCGTCGGAGCAGATCAGGCCCCTGTAGCCAATCTTCTTGCGCAGAATATCGGTGATCCACTTCTTCGAGAGCGAGGCGGGCGTGCACTGTTTTGTCACCGCCGGAAATGCGGCGTGCGAGACCATGACGAACGGCAATTCGCGCCGCAGGGATAACGAGCGGTAGGGAACCAGATCCTCGCCCCACAATTTGCGCAGCGGCTTATCCACGCTGGGAAGTTCATGATGCGTATCTAGCGTGGCCTCGCCGAGGCCGGGAAAGTGTTTGCCGCAGCCGAGCACGCCGGCATCGCCGAGTCCGCGCAGAAACTCGCGCGCGTAAGCAACCACCTGCTTCGGATCGTCCGAAACCGCCCGCGAACTCATCACCGACCGCGAGGCCTCGTAGGCCAAGTCGAGCACGGGGGCGAAATCCACGTTGAAGCCAAGAGCGCGGCAGTTCTCGCCGATCACGCGCCCATGCTTGCGAAAGAGCGCTCGACTGCCTGTAGCAAAAACCTCTGCCGGAGAAGGCGTCGAACCAAGCAGGTTGCGGAAACGGTCCACTGTGCCGCCTTCGAGGTCTACACAGGTGAAGAGCGGTATGGCCACACACTTCTGGCATTCGCGGAGAAGCGTATGCGTCTGCTCAGCCCGGGTGATATTGCGGGCAAATAGAATCACGCCGGCTGGCTGAATCTTCGTGAGCAGGGAAGCGAGGCGTGGGGACATCTCGCTGCCGTCGAAGCCGATGACGAGGAGTTGGCCGATATTCGGTTTTGAATTACGCATCCAGGGCTTTCTCGGCGTACTCCGCGTCTCGGCGGTTAGATCTCCTTCTTCAACTCCGAGAGCAAGTTTAGCGCTTCCAGCGGCGTCAGCCGATCCAAATCCACTTCCCGAAGCTTCTCAAGCACTGGCTGCGACAGTGGCGTGAAGATCGTCAACTGCGTCGGACGTTCCGGCTCTGTGGACGAGCCCGGAGTCAGATGGCCTGACAGCCGGTGCTCAGCTGATTCATGCTCCGCCAGCACTTCGCGGGCACGCACCACCACTTCGTTCGGCAATCCCGCCAGCTTTGCGACTTCGATTCCGTAGCTGCGGTCGGCCGCGCCCGGTTCGACCCGCCGCAGGAAAACAACGCTTCCACCGGTCTCTTTGACCGACACATGATAGTTTTTCACTCCACTCAATTGCTCCGCCAACTCGGTCAGTTCGAAATAGTGCGTCGCAAACAACGTTTTCGCGTGCACACGAGCGTGCAGATACTCGATGGCGGCCCATGCGATCGCGAGGCCGTCATAGGTGGAAGTGCCGCGCCCGACTTCGTCGAGCAAGATCAACGACCGAGCCGTCGCCGTATGCAGAATCGCCGCCGTCTCCGTCATCTCGACCATAAACGTCGATCGCCCGCGAGCCAGGTTGTCGCTCGCGCCGATGCGTGTGAACACGCGGTCGACAATGCCCATCCGCACGGCGCGCGCGGGGACAAACGATCCCATCTGCGCCATGATCACGATCAGCGCCGCCTGCCGCAGATACGTGCTCTTGCCACCCATGTTCGGACCGGTCAGCACCACGATGTTGTGGGTTGAGGAATCCAGAAACAGCTCGTTCGGAACGAAGCGCTCGCTTCCTGCGGCCAGTTCCTGCAGCTCGATTACTGGATGGCGGCCCTCGACAATTTCCAGATCGCCGACGTCCTCGGCCTTTTCAGCTTCATCGAAGTGCGGCCGACAGTAATTTCGCAGCGCCGCAATGTGTGCCAGGCATCCGAGTACGTCCACCTCAGCCAGTGCCAGCGCGGTTTGCCGGATGCGCTTGGCCTCGCCAGCAATAGCAGAACGCAACTCGGCGAAAAGACGCCGTTCGATTTCGACAATCTTCTCCTCGGCATCGAGAATCTTGGACTCATATTCCTTCAGCTCCGGAGTCGTGAAACGCTCGGCATTCACCAGCGTCTGCTTGCGTTCGTAGTCGGCGGGCGAGAGGTGAAGGTTCGCCTTCGAAATCTCGATGTAGTAGCCAAAAATGGAATTGAACTTTACCTTGAGCGATCCAATCCCCGTCCGCTCCCGTTCGCGCGTCTCTACTTGTGCCAGGTACTGTTTCGAATTGCGGCTCAGGTCGCGGAGTTCGTCGAGATCTTTGTCGACGCCCGCCGCGATCACCCCGCCATCGCTCAGCGTGAGTGGAGGCTCCGGAACCAGCGTGCCATCGATCTTCTCCCGTAGGTCTCCCAGGTCGTCAATCGCTATATGCAGCGTAGACAACCGCGTAGCAGAAAGTCCGGCCAACACAGTTCGCACCTTAGGAATTCGTGCGAGTGACGCCGCCAGGGCCAGTACGTCCCGCGGATTCGCCGTCTCCAGCGTGACCCGGCTCAGCAGACGTTCCAGATCCAGAATTCCATCGAGCGCCCGGCGCAATTCTTCACGGCGCACCGTGTCTTTGACCTGCACCTCAACCGAATCCAGCCGGCCGTTGATCTCGGACGGATCCAGAGACGGGCGCAGCATCCATGTTCGCAGCAGCCGCTTGCCCATCGGCGTCACCGTTGCATCCATACAACGGAACAGAGTTACGCCCGCATCCGTTCCCGCGAATAGCGGCTCGATCAACTCCAGGTTTCGCACCGTCACCGCGTCGAGCACCAGACAATTCTGCCGCTCGTAGAAGCCGATGCGATCCACATGATCGAGCGTGCCGCGCTGCGTCGACCGGATGTAATACAGGATTGCCCCGGCCGCCGAAGCCGCCGCCGGTTTGCCGGCCAAGCCGAAGCCCTCGAGCGAAAGTACGCCGAAGTGATTCTCCAGGAGCGGAATGGCATGGTCGGGAGCGAAGATCCAGTCGTCGAGGGGAGTCTCGGCCCAGCCAGAGCCGGAAACCCGAGCGACAGGCGCTGTGGCTGTGTCCGTGTGGGGGCGGGCGACTCGCCCGTCCAGGGTAGCGAAGCTACCCACCGGGCCGCCCTCGAAACGCTCCAGCAACGGAGCGGAAGACCCATACAGCATTTCTTTTGGCCGCAATTGTTCAAGTTCTTCTTGAATACGACGTCCGGCCGATTCGCCCCCGAACTCCGTCGCTCGAAACTCGCCGGTCGAAAGGTCGAGCGCCGCAAAACCCACGCGATCTCCGACCGTCGCCACTGCCGCCAGAAAATTATTCTCCTCCGCGTTCAGCGACGAATCCGCCGCGGTGCCCGGCGTGACCACACGCGTCACCTCGCGCCGCACCAGCTTCGTCGCCAGACGCGCGTCCTCTACCTGCTCGCAGACCGCGACCTTGAATCCACGCCGGATCAGCTTGGAGATGTAGCTCTCGGCGGCGTGGTAAGGCACGCCACACATCGGGATGGCGACGCCCTTTTCTTTATTGCGCGAGGTCAACGTGATCTGTAACTCGCGCGCCGCCAGTACCGCGTCATCGAAGAAAAGCTCGTAGAAATCTCCCAGCCGGAAAAACAGCAGAGCGTTGGGATGCTCCTTCTTGATCGCAGAGTATTGCCGCATCAGCGGCGTCGAGGGTTCAGACATAGGGCGATTTGGTAATTTTGTAATCTCTAATTTTGTAATTTGCAATCTTTCCGTCCTCCTACTCTAGCGTGCCGGGAGGTTTTCAGATTACAAAATTACAGAATTGCCAAATTACAGATTTCTCCATTTGACTCCCTCCCTTCATTTTGTTCTTCTTACTGCCATGGAATTGCGCAAAGATCCCATCACCCGTTCCTGGGTGATCACTGGCGACGATGTCGGCGAGCCCACGCCACGCCCCCAAGCCTGCCGTTTTTGTGGCTCTTCCGCCGACCTGACCAATGTCATCTCCACCCTGCCCGGCGTGGATGGCAGCGCGTGGTCGGCGCGCTCGGTTGTCCATCCGCAGGCCCTGTACCATATCGAAGGCGAGGCGGCCCGCCGCGGCGACGGACTCTACGACCGCATGGGATCGGTGGGCGCTCACGAAGTTCTGCTGGAGAATCCCCGCCACGATGGCCATATCTGGAATGCCAGTGACATCGAGGTGGAACAGTTCCTGCGTCTGGCCGCTTTGCGGATTCAGGATTTGAAGCGCGATAGCCGATTCAAGTACGTCAGCATTTTCAAGAATCACGGCGAAGCCGCGGGACAGGAATTCGACCACCCAACTTCCCAGCTGACGGCAACCATTTTCGTGCCTCGCCGTGTGCTCTACGAACTCCGCGCCGGACGCGAATACTTCGAGAGCAAGGAGCGCTGCGTCTTCTGCGACATTCTGGCCCAAGAGGAGCGTCAGAACCTGCGCATCGTCGAAACTCGAGGAGACTACGTGGCCTTCTGCCCTTATGCTCCGCGCGTCCCGTACGAAACCTGGATCATGCCCCGCAGCCATGAAGCTTCCTTTGAGCGCACCGGTTCATCGCGGGTGGGCACCCTGACCGATCTCGCCGCGCTCCTGCGGCGCACACTGCAACGTATCCGCACCGTCACGGAAGCGTTCCACTTGGTGCTCCACACTTCGCCCAACAGCCAACATCCTTCGGCCACTCTCGGATATTGGAAGACGCTCGATGATGATTACCACTGGCACATCGAGATTCTCCCCATTCTTGAGGCCAAGGCAAAGTCGTACACTTTCAAAGAGATTTATTATTCTCCCGTGACATCCGAGACCGCAGTCAAACGTCTGCGAGACGCAAAGATCTAGTCCATGTCAAGAACAACGATGCCGCAAAAAAGAATTGCCGCCCTG
>Ga0210406_10006573_pt1 | contig 12033 bp, 11 predicted proteins | sample IncBWC30MmetaG_FD_155454 | JGI IMG/M metagenome (GOLD analysis project Ga0210406, IMG submission 155454) | Forest soil microbial communities from Barre Woods Harvard Forest LTER site, Petersham, Massachusetts, United States - Inc-BW-C-30-M | ecosystem: Environmental > Terrestrial > Soil >...
CTTGTCTCATAAAAAAGACAAAAGTGTGTCCCCCAGGGCATGTCACCCACGACGTCGACTCCGGTCTTCCGCATCTCGGTGGCCATCGCGGTTACCTCCCAAAGTTCGTCCTGGCAAAACGGGTTCCGCAACCGGCTTTCCGAACGGAAACATCATACCGCAGAAGCCTTAACCCGCCGAGGGTCGAGAGTGTTGGCTGGGCGCTGCGTACGCTATCGGCCGCCCCACACCACCTCGTTACTCCTGCTTGATAGTGTCTAGCAAACTGGTCAATTTCCCGGATCGTCAACACGGAAGTAACGGCCGCAGAAAGTGCCCCAAGTCATCATCGGCTACTTCCATGGGGCTGCGGTCACGCACTTCGAGCCGCGCTGACCGAGCGCATTTGCCACAGCCATCCGGCGCTCACCGTCGGAGCACTCTCCCCGGGAATCCCGGTACTAAGTGGCGACCGACCGCAAACAAGTTTCCAATACTGTGATCTAGAAAGCATCGGACTGCTGCTGAAACCAACCTTCTGTCCCACTATTCCTCCCTTGCGGTTTGATTTAGGGTTGACAGGCGCCACTCTTCCCTGCTGTTATCGTTGGAGAATCGTGGCACGCACAATCGTTGTCTTTCTGATGACCCGGGCGTTCGTAACGGAGGGCTCGTGAAGCTGAAATTGCTCCTGTGTTCGTCTTGTGCCCTACTTTTCTTCTCCATGTCGTCAAACGCGCAGCAGGAGCGGGACGCGCGGCTGTGGCTGACCACGCCCGACCGGACTGCGCTGGTAGCGCTGCAGCCCGGCGCGCTGCACTTTTCGTCGGAAGCGGGCCCGTCGCCGGTTCTCACAGTCGATGATGCGCAACACTTCCAGTCAATCGATGGCTTTGGCTTTGCGCTGACCGGAGGAAGTGCGCAGCTACTGATGCGCATGGGCGCTGCACAACGGACTGCCCTGCTGAAGGATTTGTTTACAACCGGTGGCACCGGGATCGGAGTGAGCTATCTGCGCGTGAGCATCGGCTCTTCCGACATGAATGAGCGCGTGTATTCCTACGATGACTTGCCGCCGGAGGAGACCGATGTAGACATGGCGAAATTCGACCTGGGACCTGACCGCGCGGATGTCATTCCGGCGCTGAAGGAGATTTTGGCAATTGAGCCGGGGATCAAGATTCTGGGATCACCGTGGTCCGCTCCGGCATGGATGAAGACGAATGATGACGTGAAGGGCGGCGAGCTCAGGTCGGAATATTACGGCGCGTTCGCCAAGTATTTTGTGAAGTACATCAAGGCGATGCGCGCTGAGGGCATCACGATTGACGCGATCACGGTGGAGAACGAGCCGCTGAATCCAAAGAACACGCCGAGCATGGTGGTGTTCGCCAAGGAAGAAGATACGATCATTGCACGAGATCTGGGTCCTGCATTTCAAAAGGCGGGAATCCGGACGAAGATTCTACTCTATGACCATAACCCGGATGTTCTGTCCTATCCCCTCTCGATTCTCGGGGATCCTGGCGCAAGCAAGTATGTGGACGGAACGGCATTTCACCTTTACGGCGGCGACGCAAGTTTGCTGACAGAGGTGCATGATGCGTATCCGAACAAGAACCTCTATCTAACCGAGCAATCGGTGACCGAGCGGCGCTCCGGAGCGCCTCTTGGAATTGCTGAACCGGTGCGCCGCGTGATGATTGGCGCGACGCGGAATTGGTGCCGCAATGTGGTGCTGTGGAATTTGGCTGCCGATCCGCAGAATGGTCCGCATACCAACAATGGCGGATGCACCGGATGCTCGGGGGCTATTACTCTGAACGGCGATTCTGTGACTAAGAATGTTGCTTATTACGTGCTCGAGCATTTCTCGCAGTTTGTACCTCCGGGATCAGTGCGAGTGGCGTCGAGTGTGATGGAGCAGTTGGCCAGCGTCGCCTTTTTTACTCCTCAGCACAAGATGGTGCTCGTGGTTTCGAACACGGGGAATTTCGCGAAGTCCTTCGCGGTGAAGTACCAAGATAAATTCTTCCAGACCACGTTACCGCCTGAGTCCGTAGGAACTTATGTCTGGTAGGCGCGGACTCCGTCTTGTTAGGCATTTCGCGTTGGATTGGACATCCTGGTTTTGTCGTCGGCCACCAGCAGGCAAACGAGACTCCACCGATTACTAAAGGGAAAGTCAGCTCGTGGGGCAGTTGTTGCTGTGTTAACGGGCTTACCCGGAATGGAGGCATGAGATCTCCTCTGGTAAACCGCGCGGAGATTGGGAGCCAACCTGGGGCCAAAACTAGGGTCTTTTAGGCCCCAATCTGGGGTACTCGGGAGGCAAAGGCCACAGACTCAACAGGACTCTTGGGTAGGGGCGGTGGGGATCGAACTCAACACTCAGAAAACCACACGCTGCAACGTAGTAATAGATTGCCCACAAACCGCCCGGCGGTCAGGTAAATGGCCGAGGATGAAGCACTTCTCCGACAGCGGATTTGGTGCCCACAAACTAGATGAGGTTTCAGCGGTGCGAGTGACGACCGGATTCGTCCGATCAGGGATTCAGCAATCATTTCCTAAAATGCCCGTACACATCGAGCCAGATGTCCGGATGCGGCATTGTGCGTCCAAGTGGACTGCCATCTAGCGTAATCCTCAAAAACGGGTTACTTGCTCTTGGCCACTTTCGCGGCATCCGCTGCCATGAACCGGAGCATCTGCTCCTTCAATTGCGCATCCACCTCATCCGCGATGGTCACAACGTCGGGAAGCAACTTTCTGAATTCCAAATTGTTCGTGTTTTTGTGTAGCGTGGCAAAAATGGTGACCTGTAGCAGACGAGACTCCTGCACCGCCATCGCTACCGTGTAGCCCTGTTTACGCCGCAAATCCCCGTGTTCGGCCGCAGACTTCGAAATCGGAGCCTTCGTCCCTGCATCCAGACGCAACCGGGCAATTACGTCATGCAGAAGTTGCGGAAGATGGCCCGTGCGATCTTCAAAGCTCAGCGGAATAGACTTCAGGTCTGGCTCCTCCTCGACTCGAGCGAGCCAATCCACAATCACATTTTGGTGTTCACGTTCGATAATGTCCGCCACACTCTCAATAGTGGTAGCACCGCCAGTCGCCTTGGCTGCCCCATTGGACCCTATAGATTTGGTCACTGCACCCTCCGTCATTTCGCTAACAGCACGACCAGACAAGCTTTTGTACCGAGTCGCTAGTCATTTACCAGCCTCTCAGAAAAATGATCTACAAGCTGTCCTATAAGAGGCACCCATCATCTATTGGAGCTTTCTGCAAAGAATAATTATCCTAGGTCGCCAAGCAAGTCGGAGTGCGTCTGTGGGGTTCCCAGCAGACAGGCGAATCGTACCTGGCGTTAGCTACAAGGGCGCGCCGAGAAGATTCCGGAGACAAGAACCACGTGCAAGGAGTCTTTCGCAGAGTTCTTATGGAGTGCAGTCCAATTCAGCACGGAAACACCGGATGACCCACAAAATGAAATAGAATCAAAGCCACCCAGTGAAGTGACAAAAACGTATGGGGGGACTAGGATAGCCCGTTAATGAAGCGGCCCAAGCCTTCTACATCCTGCACGAAATGCGGAGCGCCCGGCTATAACATAGCCTTGGCCAACAGGGAGTGCGGACGCATGGTAGACGGGAAAAGATGCAGAGGGACGAACCGAAGCGCCATCGGTGGCAAGGATTGGGTCAAGTGTCCATCTTGTGGTGCTTTGGGATATACGGGTACGCCGCAGTGCAGCCAGTGCGGCGGTCCCGGCTGGTTGTTCGTCCGGGCCAGCAGACTATGAATCGTCGGCGAGCGAAGAGAGACTGCACTAACTCCTGATTGTCGCGAAACCGCACATGTGTCAATTCAGCTTTCGTGGCGGATTCCGCGCTTTGGCAGTTGCAGGCTAAACGCAGGAACCGTAAGAGCGGCCGGCCTACCAGGTTCAGCAGTTCCCGCTAAAAAGCTCATTCCATTGAGAATAGACAATTGAATCGCGAAAACTGCCTGGTCGACAGCCGCGTGAACCATTCGCTTGACTCCTGAGCCGCGCCGTCGTTCAATATGTTGTGATGCCATATATGGACAAGACAAACTCAAAAGTGGAATGGAAAAAGGGCAGCGCCGAATTGCTCATTCTTTCGCTCGTCGAAGTCCGTCCGCGCCACGGTTACGAAATCAGCAAACTTATCGAGCAACGCTCTGGCGGCACCGTTCGTTTTCACGTCGCCTCGCTCTACCCACTGCTCTACCGTCTTGAACGCCGCGGCTGGCTGTGTGGACGCTGGGTCGAAAAAAGCGGACAGCGCCGGCGCCGTTACTATCGTCTGACGCGCCAGGGCCGCTCGGTGCTCGCTTCGCAGCTGCGCGGCTGGCACGAATTTGTAGTCGGTATTAATCGCATCACCGAGGCAGAGAATGCCTGAATGGAAGCCGGAAATTCTCCGCTGTCTTGCTCAGCTCAAACTCTCCCCAGAGCGCGAAGGGGAAATTGCCGAAGAGATCGCACAGCACCTTGAGGATCGCTACCACGAACTCCTCGTGACTGGCGAGTCCGAAGACGCAGCTTTCCGCACCGCCATCGACGAGCTAAGGGGCGAAGACCTGCTCGCGCGCAGCCTCCGAGCAGTGGAAAGCGATTTGTATCGCGAGCCCGTAGCGTTGGGAAAGGGCAGCATCAATTTGTCCGCTGGCATTCTTCAAGACATTCACTATGCCTTCCGTATGATGCGCAAATCTCCCGGCTTCACCGCCGTCGCTGTGCTGACTCTAGCCCTCGGCATCGGCGCCAACACGGCGATTTTCAGTTTTGTGGATGCCGTCTTGCTCAAGCCTCTCCCCTATCCGCATCCCGAGCGAATCGTCAGCATGTGGGAAAAGGCACCAGAATTTGATTACAACCCTATTTCTACCCTGAACTTCCTCGATTGGATGCGGCAGAATCGCTGTTTTCAATTTCTGTCTGTCATCGCGAATGACACGATGACCTTAACCAGCTCGGACAGACCCCAGCAGCTTAATGTTTCGAGAGTCTCGGCGTCGTATTTCAGGGTGTTTGGTGTGGGCGCGGCGCTGGGACGCACGTTTGCCCCAAGCGAAGATGAGGTTGGCAAAGACCAGGAAGTAGTGCTCTCCAACCGCATTTGGCAGAGCCAGTTTGGCGGCGACCCCAAAGTTATAGGCCGCACGATCACATTGGATGCAAAAAGTTACACGATCATCGGCGTCCTTCCGGCGAACAGTACCTTTGACCGAACCTGGGCCGTGATGTGGCTGCCGATCGCTTTCAGACCCGCGAACATGACACGCAATTATCACTGGCTCTTTGCCATCGCTCGCCTTAAGCCCGACGTCACTTTGAAGCAGGCCCGCGCCCAAATGGACGCAATTGGAGCGGGCATTGCTGTCTTGTACCCGGAATCGAATAAGGGTTGGGGCGTAACGGTCGATCCTTATATCGATCAGGTGGTCGACCCGCAGCTCCGCCGCTCGCTTTGGGTGCTGCTCGCAGCGGTGGGCGCCGTGCTGCTGATCGGATGCGCCAACCTCGCCAATCTGACGCTCGCCCGCAGTACGGACCGCGAACACGAGATCGCTATTCGTTCGGCCTTGGGCGCAGGCCGTCTCCGGCTGATCCAGCAGTTGCTTACGGAAAACATGTTTCTCGGAATCCTCGGTGGCGTGGCGGGCCTTGCACTCGGCGATGCATTGATGCACGGAATCAAACTGTTGTTCCCGCCTGACATGTTGCCGGCCGAAGCAAACGTCCGCATGGACTACGGCGTATTGCTTTTCACGATGGTAATCGGAATCCTCACGGGAATCCTTTTCGGCCTGGCGCCAGCGCACAGCGGCACGCGGCCCGATCTTGGCGGATCGCTGAAGGAAGGTGGACGAACGACTGCCGGGCTCACACGGCATCGGATGAGGACAGCCCTGGTGGTTGCCGAAGTGGCGCTGTCATTTGTATTGCTCGCGGGCGCCAGCCTGCTGATCCGAAGTTTCAACAGGCTTGCAAGCCTCAACCCAGGTGTGGATACAACCAATGTTCTTGCGATGGATCTCCCAATGCCGCTGACAGAATTCACGAACAGCACGACACTGACGAACTATCTTAGGGAAGTGATCCAGAAGGTCAGAAACGTGCCCGGAGTGCGGGACGTCGCCATTACTGACAAACCGCCGATGGAAGGTTTTGCGAACGGCGCGCCCTTCCTGATCGAGGGGCGGGAGTATGTTCCCTCCTCCCAGCGCCCTGTCTGTGGGTTCAAGGTGGTAGGGCCGTCGTATTTTGATACGGTTGGCATGAGACTGTTGAAGGGGCGCAGCCTTGACGAGGGCGATGTTGCCGACACCATGCCTGTTACCGTGATCAATGAAACCATGGCGAGGACTTACTTCAAAGGCGAAGATTCCATCGGTAAGCGCATCTTGATTGGGCAGCTCGTGTTCGGGAAGTCTGCTCGCGGCCCGGAAATCCCTTGGCAGGTCGTGGGAGTGGTAAAGGACGAGAGAGTCGGCGGGAAAGTCTTTAGCCTCGGCGAGGACATTCCGGTCGTCTACGTCACGTTCTATCAAAGTCCCGGCACTCGCAATAGCCTGGTGGTTCGTGCCGCCATGAATCCGTTGCTTTTAAGCGGATCGATCGAACAAGCAATCTGGGAAGTGAACAATAACCAGGCGGTGGCGAACGTTGAGACCTTGGAAGAAATCAAGACACAATCGGTAGCGCCAGCCCGGCTTCGCACTGTGCTGTTGGCCATCTTCGCTGGCATCGCGGTTTTGCTGGCTGCCGTCGGGATCTACGGCGTTGTCTTCTATTCCGTGGCGCAAAGAGTGCATGAGATGGCTATTCGCCTGGCCCTTGGCGCATCGCCGGGCGGTCTCCTGAAGCTTGTGATCGGAGAGGCGATGCTCATGGTCCTGCTTGGACTCGGTCTTGGAGTGGGCGCGGCACTCGCGCTCACGCGCGTACTGGCGAGCTTGCTCTACGATACAAGCCCGACGGATCCGATGACGTGGGTCGCTGCCGGTGCGTTGCTCGCAGCGGTGGCGCTCTTGGCCAGCTTCATCCCCGCCCGCCGAGCCATGCGCGTCGATCCCATGGTCGCTTTGAGATACGAATAGTCTTTCACGCAAGTCACCGCAACGCCCTCGTATGACAACCTTATAGGCATGCGGCACTTATCGACATTTGTTTCGAACCTTCAACGGTGCGGGTATACGGGGCAGACGCGTTTTGTCTTGTGTTGCAGCAAAAGCTCGGTTTAGCGCTAGGTTCTCCATGCGACGAACTGCTATTGCAGGTGCCCGCTAAATTTCTCAATCGTCACGTCACCTGCCACATGCTGGCCAAGTTTTGTCAGGCGGCCTTCAGTAGAATTTCGACTTCGTGACGCTTTAACACCCCTAACATCCTCCTCCCTCGGCCCTGCCGGTTCACCGACCGAGGGCACAGAGAGAGTTTTGGCCCTTCCGGCTGTTGCCGATGGCTCAGAATGTCCGGATTGAAAAGGGTCAGAATTTTCGGAACCGACACCCGCTCCATAAACTCAACGATGATTCTATTGTCCTCACACCGCTAAACCCAGTGATTTCGGCCATAAAACCCGGGGTTTTGTCCCAGACGGCCCCAACGAAATAAATCGGTCTCAACGTCTCAGCTCGAAGTTGGACGCAGATCGACACTGGCTACATCGGATCGCCTCCGAGAAATCTTGGCCTAGAACGCCTAGGCAGCGTGCAATTCTGCGTCCACCTTCGGGCTGGGCACATTGGGACCCACAACCACCAATTTCACTCTAGATAGAGGCTGTAGTCTTCAACATCTCCCGACTTCAAATCTAGACCCACTCTTAGATACCGGCCGTTCGACCTCGTCAGCGGTTCGACTGTGTACTGTCCTGGTGGCAAGCCAACGAAATCGTAAATCCCCTGTGCGTCCGTCACGGAAACGACGCTTCCGGCCGGTCCCGTGGCCAGAACGATGACTCCAGGAACGGCGTTACGCGGTGCTGAATGTATACTTGCATACACGCGTCCAATTAAGCGTCCTCCGGAAGAAGGGAGCCCGTCGCGGAGCACACGTAGGGCAACAGCAGCGTCATCCAGACGTGCCGTACGCCCACAATCGATTGGTTCGAAAACGGGAAGAAAGCGAGTGAACACTCCTCTGCTGTGAGCCCCTTCGACAAAGTACCGTTCCGATTTGTCCTTTGCATGGAAAAACCCTCGCAGGATAATCAGATTGGCCGGCCCCGATGTCAGGTCTGCAAATCGGTGTTCGACGCGAGCGATTGACCAGAGAGACCACCCGTTAAGACTCCCCAGCCCGACAAACACGATTCTTGCAGTGAAATCTATATTGCGGGGAGCTCCTTGCTCCGTGAGCAGTGGTCGTCCACCACAATCGTCAGTCGGCAACCACCAAGGCAAGAGCAAAGATGATAGAACCGCAATGACGACGAGCACACAAAACATTTCAAGCGCAAGAATAGTGCCGAGGTGCGGCTTGCCCGGAAACATTGGAGACCGAAGGGGAAGGGGCCAGTTGCGTCGCGACGTTACGAGCCAGAACAAGCCGGGGATCACCAGAGCCCCCGCGAAAACTAGAACTGCTGCGTGGAAACCCCAGGGGAATCGGAAGATGAGCAGTGGCGCAATTGGGGCTACCCACAGAGCGATGTGTGCAGCCTTTCTCGGATTGCGAGTCGCAACAAAAGACGAGAGGATGGGGGCAATACCCACAGCAACAGTCACGAAAGTGAGCAGGAACACTGGACCACCCTCCCAAGTGCTCCCAATCACCCCAATGGCAAGCATTCCCAGCAGAGCCGCCTGGACAATTATGAGCCAACCGGCCACTGTGCGCAGAACGACGCCGAACGACGTTCCCATGCCCACATTAGACACCACGGATAGAGGGCTCACTCCACAAATCCAGGTAATGTTCCTTAGCGGGTCAGGCAGTTTTTCACCGCTCAATTGTCTATTTTCAATAGCATGGGCTTATTGGCATGGTCTCCTGGATACGGGAGGCCGAGCGCCCTTACAATTAGCCTGCGACTGCCGAGGGGTTATCGCAGCTGCGCAGCATGCCGCTCTCGCTTTGCATTCTCACTGCCCGCCAGGCCTGCGATAGCTTATCCTTCTGATATGACGCAGGCACCGGAGGCTGAGCAACGATCTCAAAGCGGAAGCCCCCGCACCAATTGGAATCCTGCTTCCGCGTTTTTCCGCCTCAAGCTAACCTGATGCCGTCTTTATAGACTCCAGACTTCAAGCCTCCTCGTCATGACTTTGTTACAGAACGCGCGCAAGTTGAGCTACCACCAGGTCGCCGTAGTCGGAATCTTTGATGGAAAACTGACCTTTCCTGGTGACGGGATTGAGATTCAGAAACACCTCTGCTTCCTGCTCGCCGTCGAGGATAAAGATTTTCATCGGTGTCCAATGGCCGGCCGGGTTTGCATTGAAACCTCCGCCAGAAGCTTGTGACTGATTTTTCCCAAAACTCACGAAAGTAAACGGTAGCGTGGAAACTCTTTGAACGTGTGTCGGTGTGTTCTTGGCTTCCAGTGCTTTCTTTAATGCGGACAGTAGGACGCTCGCGTCGGACCCGGGTTCCGCAATGAATCTGCCTTCTCCGCTCTGCATATCAAATTTTTTCGAATCTTCGTCGCTCATGGGTTTGACCGAGCTAAGCTCAATTCTGAATTTTGCGGTCTTGCCCTGCGATGTGAATGTGGCGAGCCATAGTTCAGAAGAGCCGGCTCCTTGGAGCGGTTCCATGTCAAATCCTACAGAATTTGCATCGGGAACGTAGGGCTCTGCAATTCGCCCCGACGTTTCAGCTGAAGGGCGGTTGCACGCGGCGGAGACCATGAGACTGACCGCGAGGCAGCGAATCCACGAACGGCGGCACATGGGGACTATCTTATCTCAGTCTTTGACGCATTCTTTAAGAGCTAGTTGGAACTGGCTGATGGCGAACGTCGGGCGATGAACGGGTGGGGCCGGGGGCGACCACCGGGAGTGGGGCGGACCAAAAAAGTCTGAATCGCTGGACCGCACCATGAGCTTCGTGCACTTGCGTTCAGGAGTCGTGACTATGGCTTTCTGAATCCTATTGCGGTGCCGGCTCTCACCGCATCCTTGAAGATCCTGCAGGAGTCGAAGTACGGCTCGGTGAAACTGCGATAGCCGACGCCGGCCCCAGTCAATCGGTTGAGAAGAGTGAGAGTTTCGAGGACGCCTTCGCGGGTGAAGCGGTCGAGAGACCAAATCAAGAGCAGGTCAAAACGGCGATGGGCGGCATCTCGGAACATTTCCTGGAACTCAATACGGTCACGGTTAGCACCAGACTCGCGGTCGGCGTATTCGCACGAGATCGTCCAACCCTGCTTTGCGCCGAACTCGCGAAGTTGCGCGAGTTGGTTTTCGACTTCCTGGCCTTTGTCTCGGGTGCTAACACGTCCATAGATCGCGACTCGCGTTTCAGGCTTCAGTTCAGCCATCGCATCGGGACCAGTGGAGCCGAGCGCAGGCGAAGTAAGAAGCGATGCCGCCGAACACCGGTCCGTCTGCTCGAAGTGCTCCGCGCGGCTTCGTATGCAAAGCAGAATGAAGGTGCGAGGAAGGTGGTGCACTTCAGGAAGCGAATTCAGAACTTCTCTCGGAAATTCTGTGCCGCGTTTCCGGGCGGTTGAAGCGCTGGTTGGATTGAGGCTGCAGCGTGGTGCGGCCCACGAGGAAGCGCGGTTCGCCCTATTTGCATTGCGTTCAGCGGCCGCTTGGAATTCGCTTTAGTTGTTGTCGTCCTCGTCGCCTCTGCCGATCGGCCTCGTCTTTTTCGATTGAGCCGCCGCCGTTGTGGCAGCGGTGCCAATCGGTTGTGAGGGGTGCGCAGTGTGGAAGCGCTCGATACCCAGGGCAAGTTGCAGGGAATAGCCAAGCGACCGCTGGCCAAGGTCAAAGGCCGCGGTCGTTTTGATGTTGCGGAACCAGCGCATGGTATCGGTCGCATCCGGTAAGTTGTTCGAAAGAGATTGCCACTCTGCCGTGGAATGACAGGATAGGCAGGAGGACTTCGGATTGTCCACGGGACCGTCTAATCGTCCGGCGCGGCCAAGATGCTGGCGAGGACCGACTGCCGGGTTGATGAACGATTGTATGAGGTGTGTGGTGTCTAACTTCGTGGCTTCGGTCACGGTGGGGTCGTTTCCCCACATGAGACCGACGGGCGTCAGACGATCCCACGGAGTAGCCCCGATGGCGTTGCCGTCATAGACGAACGTGCCGAACACCCAGCCCGTTGTTGTACTTGCGCGGGAATCGCGCACGGCCACGTCGACTTGCAGGAGCAGCACGGTTTGGATGGACCGCGGACCGCCGCTGGTGGTCGAGGCGTTGGCTTGCCATGCGAAGGAGTTTTGCAGGTACGGAACTTCAGCGACCGTCGCTGTGGTAAAGAGCAGCTTGCAGGCCACTGTGCCATCAGGAAAAACGGCCGCGGCAGGGTTCGGTGAATTGGGGTTTTTCCAGACTTGTCCGATCACATAGCCCCCGGGCGCGTTGTAAAATCCCACGGCCCAGTTAGCAAAAGAGCCGGTCTGCGTTGGGGCCAGCTCGTGCGGTCGGGAGGATCTTTCTCCCGTCAGCCCGTGAACGAATTCACGGCCGTTCGGAGTGGTGTGGAGCCAGGGTGCGTGATACCAATTGCGAACCTTGTTCTTTTCCAGTTGCCAATCCACGTCTACGTTCCCTTCCTCGCAATAAGACAGAACACTCTTTAGATACGGAATGGGTTGAGTTTTGAAACTGAAGATCTTCCAAGGTTTCGGGCCGACCGCCGGCTGGGTGGTGGGATAGTCCTGCCGTAGTTTGAAAACCGGGCCCGTCCAGCCGTTCGGGATTGGATCGTTTGAAGAAGGAAAAGTCTGGCTCCGCGCGATAGGGAGCTTCACCGAGAGAAACAGGGCTACAAGTGCGAGGAAAAGCAGCCGAAGGGACGCGTTTCGAACGAACATAAGGACCTCCGTAGAG
>Ga0210406_10006578_pt1 | contig 12026 bp, 5 predicted proteins | sample IncBWC30MmetaG_FD_155454 | JGI IMG/M metagenome (GOLD analysis project Ga0210406, IMG submission 155454) | Forest soil microbial communities from Barre Woods Harvard Forest LTER site, Petersham, Massachusetts, United States - Inc-BW-C-30-M | ecosystem: Environmental > Terrestrial > Soil >...
GACTCGCGAGAAGATCAGAAATGCTCTAAGGAAGGAGGGCACTGATTGTCAGGACCAAGGACAAAAGCCGATTAGTGGACCCGCGACTCCGGTCATCACCAGTGTTCATTGTTGATAGCCGAAGCAAACACAGCTAATCGTCTTCAGCTGCCCAGATTAATCGGCGGCGGGTTGCCATGGTTCGTCCGGTTCTCTGTTCTCGTCCGCGCCGGCGACCTCCAGTTGCCGTACTCGTCGCGAGATCCCCAGCTTCTTCATTTTGGAAATTAAGGTGGTCCGCTTTAGTCTTAGCCGAACGGCTGCACCTCGGGGTCCTCCTACGATCCAACCTGACGCGTGCAAGGCTCGCAGGATCAAGGCGCGCTGGGAATCCTCAAAAGTGACCTCCGGTCCGACGAGGTTCACCTGGATCGGGTTCGCTCCTACCACATTCGGGTCGGGTGAAAGCAAAGGATTCGCGAGCACTCCGTTATCCGAGCGGATTACGGCTCTTTCGATCAGGTTCTGAAGTTCTCGAACGTTCCCGGGCCACGAGTACGAGGTGAACGCATCAAGCGTTTCCTTTGGAATGCCACTGATCTGTTTACCCATGCGCCGCGAAAAGAGTTCCACGAAATGCGAAACCAGGAGCGCTATGTCCTCACGGCGCGCCCGTAATGGTGGCAACGCGATAGGAAAAACATTGAGGCGATAGTAGAGGTCGCTACGAAATTCGTTTTGCTTCACCATTTGCTCGAGATTTCTATGTGTCGCAGCAACCAGCCGGACATCTACACGATGTGTCAGGCCACTACCTAGACGTTCAAACTCCTGTTCTTGCAGAACCCGCAGTAGCTTGGGCTGTAATGCGAGCGGGATATCGCCAACCTCGTCCAAGAAGAGTGTTCCCTTATCGGCGAGTTCGAAGCGTCCGACTTTCTGTGCGATAGCTCCCGTAAACGCACCTCGCTCATGACCAAATAGTTCACTCTCCAGCAAATCGAAAGGAATGGCAGCACAATTTAGCTTTACGTACGGGCGCCCGTATCGCTGGCTGACGTTGTGAATCGCCTGCGCGATCAATTCTTTGCCTGTACCGGTTTCGCCTTGAATCAATACGGTGGAATCGGTCGGTGCGACCCTTTCAACCTGTTCAAGCACAGTCTCGAGTGCAGGACTGTTACCAACGATTCGCTCGAACTCGAGATTTCTCTCGTCCTGTTCGCCAGACCGAAGTGTTTCGACGCCCCCCACAACTACCTCCGGATCACCCTCGCTACACAACAATCGCTTTCATCAGTTAGCGTTTCAAGGCTGTTCGAACGCTCTCTAGCAGAATTGCATCATCAAAAGGCTTTGCGAGGAACTTCACTGCCCCGCCCCTCATCGCCTGGAGCCGCATTTTCTCGTCGCCATGTCCACTGATGAAAATAGTTGGAATTGGGAAATGATCAGCGCTCAACTTAGCCTGTAGGTCTAGCCCTGACATTCCGGGCATACTGATGTCCGCGATAAGACACCCAGTCTCATGTTGCTTGCCAGATTTCAGAAAATCCTCTGCGGACGCGAACGATCGCACAGGAAAACCCGCCGACTTCAGCAAACGTTGCAACGCGCCCCGGAATGACTCATCGTCGTCGACCACTGCAACCATTTTTGGATTTCTCCTCCTAGCCATTTAGCTACAAGGCTAATCCGATCTCCGCCCAATGCAATTATGGCTTCCGATAAGGTCACCGATATGTTTGTATAAGGGACTGTTCAATAGAGGTAGCGGGTCGAGGACGCCTCAGGGATCAGGGGCTAGTTGGTTGCCGGAAGTTTGAGTTTTTCCGCCATTCTGCCCAGTTCAGCGGGGGAGTTGGCGTGCATTTTTCGCATCACTTGGCCGCGATGGACCTGCGCGGTGATTTCGCTGGTTCCGAGTCTCGATGCGATCTGCTTCGTGAGCATGCCCGAAACCAGCAGTCCCATCACCTCGCGCTCCCGCGCTGTCAATGTCTGATAACGTTCCTGCAATTCCTGAATCTCATGCCGCTGCTGCCGTATTTCGTTCTCGCTCTGCAGCGCCTGCTGAATTGCGTCCAACAAATCCTGATCACGAAACGGCTTCGTCAGAAATTCCACTGCCCCAGACTTCATCGCTTTCACTGTCATGGGAATATCGCCGTGGCCGGTGATGAAAATGACCGGAATCTGGACCCCCGCCTCACTCAATTTACGTTGCACATCGAGTCCGCTTATCCCTGGAAGTCTTACATCTAATATCAGGCAACTTGGGCCATCTGGGAGTTTGCGTCGCAGAAACTCCTGCGGGCTGGCAAACGCCTCCGCGCGCAGACCTACCGACTTCAACAGACGCTGCATCGCAGCCCGCATCCGACCGTCATCATCAATGACGAAGACCGTAGCATCATCGGCGGAACTCATGCGTGCGCCGCCATCCTTGCCGGCAGCGTAAACTGAAACGTTGCGCCTCTTGGAGTGTTCCCGATCGCCCACACGCGGCCACCATGCGACTCCACAATCGAACGCGTGATCGCTAAACCCAGGCCCGTGCCTTGCGATTTCGTCGTAAAGAACGCATTGAAAATCTCAGTCCCGCTTCCGGTGGGTAGACCTACGCCCATATCGCTTACCGAGATCATCAGTTGACCGTCTTCAGCCAACTGCGACTTGATGCTAAGTTCGCCGGTCGTATCCCGCATCGCCTCAATGCCGTTGAGCATAATATTCATGAGTACTTGCTGCAATTGCACACGATCTGCCACAACCTGAGGAACGGTTTCGTCCAGCTCAGTACGGATCGTAACGGAATAGCGATTTGCCTCATTGCGTAGCATTACTACCATCTCTCGAATAACTTCGTTTACGTCTACCATCTCCAGTTTTGAGGAACCCTTTCGGTACAGTGAGCGGACACGGTCGATGATGTCGGCTGCACGCGTGGCATCTCGCACCATTTCCAAGGCAGCCTCGCGCGCCTCCGGCACATCGGGCTCACCACGATTGAGGAATCGCAAGCACGCCTGAGCATTTGTCACCGCCGCCCCCATCGGCTGGTTGATTTCGTGGGTCAAGGAAGCCGTCAGCTCCCCCATCGTGCTGACTCGGTTCAGATGTACGAGATGGCCCAGTTGTTGCCGCAATCTCTCGCGTTCTGCTTCCGTTTGCTTTTGTTCGCTCAAATCAAGCGCGAACGCAACACCCTGCTGCCCAGCTTCCTCGAAGCTAGCCACACCGATGAGGACGGGTACCCTGCTGCCATCTTTCCGGAAGTACTCCTTCTCGAACGGTGGCAAGCTCCCGCTCATCTTGAGCTCTGGCATCCAGTGGCGTTCGTCGCGGTCAAGCCATTCCGGCGGCGTCAGATCCGTCCAACGCAAGCGGCCCGACACGAGATCCTCCCGGTCGTATCCCACCATACGAAGAAATGCGTCATTTGCCTCAACAATCTGCCCTTCGAGATTCCAGATAAAAATCCCGACGATATTGGCGTCCACCAACCGCCGGATCTTCCCTTCACGGTTTTCGAGATCGCGGTACAGGCGCGTATTCTCGAGGGAGATAGCTGCTTGCGACGCAAGCACCTTCAGAACCCTGATCCGATCGGACGTGAAAACGTGGGCGGTCAGGTTGTTTTCGAGGTAAAGGACTCCGTTGAGTCTGGCCTGATTAACCAACCGCAAGCAGACAATGGAGCGCGCGCTATTCTGAACAATATAGGTATCGGCTGAAAACGGGTTCGCTGCCGTGGCATCGTCGAGAATAACGTCCTCGCCCGTGCGCACCACGTACCGAACGACGGACTCTGGCAACACGGCTGCGGTGACGGTCGCATTTCGCGTGTGCACCCTGACGTCATTTCCGCTGGTTGTGGCCTCTGCCTCTATTCGCAGCTCATCACCTTGCGGAAGGATCAGGAGACCCCGTTCAGCGCCCGCGTGCTCGATGGCCGCGCGCATGATCCTGTCGATCAGTTTTTCCAAAACCATCTCGCCCGAGACTGCCTGTGAGACCTTGATTACGGTCGCTAGATCCAGGAGTTCGGCCGGCGCCACGATCGTGCTCGTCGTGCCGCGATCTGGCTCTTGCTTCCTGAGGTGGGGATAGAGCTGGTCGAGTTGCCTTACCTTGCCGTCAGCCCCCCAACGGAGATAGCAATACCGAGCCTCCCGCAAATAGGTATCCGCGATCGTGTCGAGGTCTCGCGCCGCGTAGAAGCGCGCGGCAACCTCGTAGGCAACCGCCTCATTGTGGATGAATCCGTTGGCGTGCGCCGAGCGGATGGCCTTTTCATAAAGGCCTTCGGCGTGGACCACGCGGCCTTCTATTCGTGCGATTTCGGCAGCCGTCAGTGCAACACGGTTTTCAAAATTCTCCGGGCAATGCTCCGCCCATGTTTCGAGCTGTTTGTGGTGAGCCGTTAAAGCCTCGAGATGCTCCTGCCTCTCACGGGGAGCTGCGGAATCCCATGCTGCCGCGTGCGAAAGCGCACTATAGAATCGGAACGCTGCCGGTTCAAGCAGTGATGGTGCTGACCAAAGCAGTTGTTGCGCCTTCAGGGAGGCATCGACGGCGGAAGCATAGTCACCTGCAAAGAACCGTGCTTCCGTCTTAAGAGTCCAGTATCCAAATCCAGGATCCGCTAATGCGGGATTACTTGCCAGATAGTGCTCAAACCCAGCTTCATCGAACTCCTTGTCGTTGAACGAACCAAATTTGTTCGTCAATCCCCGCAGGGTCCGGATTAGCTGGAGGTCCGATCTGACGATATCCACAACGAGTCCGACGCGCGCTCTCTTAGCAAAATCGACTCCTTTCTCCGCTTCCGCCTGCGCCTCTGCAAGGGGGTCTCCCACAACCAGAAAATTCGTGATCAACTGTGTGAAGCTATACGCCGCGTATGTAAAGTCACCCATCCGGTAAGCCACATCGAAGGCATGACGCACCAGGTCGCGGCCGTGCCGTGCATGTTTCATCCACGGGACAACGACGCTTCCGAAACACATACAAGTGCGAGCCTCATAACGCTTCAAGCCACGCTTTTCCAACAAGTCGTAGCCGAGTTGGCCAAATTTGAATGCACCTTCGTAGTTACCGAAACGCGGTCCGGCTATAATCCCAAACCACACATACGCAAAGCATGACGCGTCACTATTGCCGTGCTCAAGGCTAAGATTCATCATGCGGCAAATTACGAGTGCGCACAGGTCTTGGTCGAAGAATACTGCAGGCGTGACAATTTCCGCCAGAACATCTAGAACGTCCAGAATATCGGGATCGGCGAGCAAGGGCTCGATAAGGAGGTCCTCTATCTGCCGGTGCCCGAGCAGTGACCAAATCCGATCATATTCGCGCCGCATGTCGTCGCTGGTCGGATGAGCCGACCAGTCGGTCCCCCCACGCCGGAGATACTCAAGGCATATCTCTACGCCACGGTCGAGCCGATTCAACGCCGTATATAGCGTGAGCTGCAATCGTGTGACAACTGCCAAATCATGGGCGCAGTTGGCACGCGCGGCGAGCATCGAAAGCCGCTTTTCCGCGGGCTCCATACTGGCGGTCAGCAGTTCACACTCAGCTGTCAAGTATTCGAGCGAAAAGATAAGCTCGTAATCTGTGTCCCAACTCTCTTCTGTCAGTATCAGTCGACCCGTCGCAAGGTACGAAAGAGCTGAGGCATAAGCGATCGATAGCTTCGCGCGCCTGGCCGCGATCAAGTTGAATTCTCCGACGCGCTTCCGCTCGTCATTCGAGGTAACGAGGTGAGTGGCGCGATTGAGCTGGTTCACGATCTCGAAGATCCTCTCTTCGCGCTCGTGTGAAGGAGTTCTCTCTGCCAGCAGCCTTCCGATTCGGAGATGCGTCTCGGCACGCAACTGCTTCGGGATCAAAGAATAGGCGGCCTCCTGCACACGGTCGTGGAGAAAACGATAGGAATCTTCGGAGCGGTAGACAAGACCTGCCAGAACAGCTTCCCAGAGTTGACGGTCTATTTCCTCATTCGAGTCCTCATAAATCATGTGAAGAATGGTGAAGTCCGCGCTGTTACCCAGGCAGGCGAGTTGCTTTAATGCGTTTTGGGTGCCGGCGGACATGCGGTTCAACTTGCCGACCAGCAGGTCCACCACGTTATCCGTGTAGTCCTTCGCGCGAATTCGGCTCAAATCCCAGGTCCACCGTCCTTCGCCGCGATCGAACGTGAGCAATCCTTCATCGGCAAGCTCGGAAATGAACTGGATTGCGAAGAATGGATTCCCGTTCGTCTTCTCATGGACCAATTCCGCGAGGGCGCAGGCTTCGTCCGGATCACAATGAAGGGAATGCGCAACAAGTTGCTCCAGGTGTTCGCGAGTTAGAGGTGCAAGCACGATCTCCTGCAGCCTGACTCCTGCCCGACGCATCGCTTCGAGCTTGCTCGTTAGAGGATGAGCGAAGCCAATTTCATTGTCGCGGTACGCGCCGATCAACAGTAAGTGCTTCACGTCGGGCTGCGTCAGCAGATCCTCCATTAAATCCAACGTCGCCGCATCCAGCCATTGCAAATCATCGAGGAACAAGGCAAGAGGATGTTCCGGCCGCGCGAATACACCGATGAATTGGCGAAATACCCGGTGGAACCGGTTTTGCGCGTCGAGTGCGGGAAGTTCGGGAACAGCCGCCTGCTCTCCGATGATGAGTTTCAATTCCGGGACTAACTCCACGACCAACTGTCCGTTTGGGTCTAACGCCTCATGGAGGGCACCGCGCCACTCGCTCAACTCTTCTTCGCTCTTACTCAGTAGCGGGCGGATCAGGCTCTGAAACGCTTTTGCCAGAGTTCCGTAAGGAATGTCGCGCTTGTATTGATCGAACTTGCCTGATGCGAACAGGCCACGCGGCGGCACCAGCGGTTTATGGAGTTCATTGATGACGGACGACTTGCCAATACCCGAATACCCAGAAACGAGCACCAATTCAGGGAGTCCGCCAACGACGATACGATCGAAGGCGGCGAGGAGGGTCTCAATTTCGGATGCTCGCCCGTACAATTTTTCGGGAATCAGAAGCCGGTCTGGTATGTCGCGCCTGCCAAGACAGAATTCGGCGATGCGCCCGTGCGCTTCCCATTCACCGAGACAGCGGCGAAGATCACTCTCCACGCCGGACGCTGTCTGGTAGCGTTCCTCGGGAGTTTTGGCGACCAGTTTCATCACGATCGCGGAAAGACAACTCGGCAGGTTCTTCATTCGCTCGTGGGGTGCCACTGGATGGCGCGCGATGTGACAATGTACCCATTCCATCGGTTCCGAAGCCGTAAAGGGCAGGCTGCCGGTCAGCATCTCGTAAAGTGTCATCCCGAACGCATAAAGATCACTGCGAGAATCAATGGAACGGTTCATTCGGCCGGTCTGTTCGGGTGCCATGTAGGCGAGTGTTCCTGCGATGAACTCGGGAGGCCCGGCCGATTGATGTTCTCGCGGAAGACGCGAGGTGATGCCAAAACCCGTAAGCCAGACCTGACCAGTGACGGAGTCAACCAGGACATTCGAGGGCTTCACGTCCTTGTGGATTAACTTTCGCTTGTGCAATTGGCTGAGCGCACCTGCAAGACCGATGGCAATGCGCAAGAAGCGACCAGTCTCGATTGGCCCTTGAATGAGACGATGGAGAGGCTCGCCACCCGGGTCCTCGAGCACAAGTGCCTTGTGCCCGTTGTACTGAGAAAGAGCAAGTGGTCGAACGGCCCATGTTGCGTCCAGATCGTCGCGGAATGAATATTCGTGCTCTATCTTCTTGAGGCTCTCCACCGCTGGGTGTGCTGAAGCAGGGATCAGCAGCAGAGCCGAAGGCAATTCTGCTCCGCTCGCGCGTGCTCGGTACAGGATGAACTCGTCATCCTCACGGAGCGATTTACGCGTATAGGCTGAAATCTCCATGATGTCTGGCCTCTGCTCCACCACCCCGGCGAGAGCAGCAACTATGTTCACATCCTTTTCGCCGCTAGAAAGAGATCCGAACGCCCAGCTGAATCTGACGGGCACTATCGACCGTCGAGAATATTCTCCCCACGCCATTGGCGAAATGGCCTGCCACATCTCGAAAGACGGCGTCTCCGTTCCCTCCCAGAGCAATGGGATTTTGAGTGTTGCTGGGGACGGCAAAATTCGGATGATTCAGCACATTGAACGCTTCGGAGCGTAGCATAATTTTCATGCCCTCCCTCACCTGGAAACTCTTCTGCACCGCCAGATCGAATTGTGCAAAGCCCGGACCGCGCAGTATATCGCGTCCCGCAGTGCCAAACTGACCGGGAGGCGGTAACGCAAATGCACTCGGGTTAAACCAACATGCCGGCGTGCCCACTCTGGTCCCGTTTGGACAAACGCCCGAGTAAGGATTACCGATGAGGTTTGGTCTTTCGGCGGTTACCACAGACTGCAAATCCGCATTGTCGAACGAAAGTACTGGGGTAAAAGGCACGTTGCTGTGAACGCTGGCAATGCCAGAGAGCTGCCAGCCGCCGAACCAACTTCTCCGGCCAAACGGCAGTTCATACACAACGTTTCCGACGAAATTGTGCCGAATGTCGAATCCCGAACGGCCTCGGCTTCCCTTGCGATTGAAAATGTCCTGAGACTCTGGTTCATTAACAGCGTCGATAAGAAAAGTATTCGAAGCATCGTCTATAGAATGAGATAACGTGTAAAAGACTTGCCAGGACAAATTATCAGTGTGCTGAGAGACGGACAGTTGGAAGGAGTTATAGAAAGATTGAGCATCGGTTAGCACCATCTGCAGAGGGGAAGACAAATTGGGATTGAAGCGATGTCCCAACGCTGGTTCGAAGGGATTCTGCTCTCCCGCGCGCGCGAGGTGATTGCCGCGCGCACCAAAGTATCCTGCGCTGAGAATCGTACCTCGCGTGATTTCCCGTTCCAAGTTGAGGTTATATTGCAGCGCGTACGGGAACTTCGGATGGTAAGTAGTCTGGATGAGGAACAGCGGCTGCGTGAGCACCGCATTTTGGGGGCTGGGAAAACTGGGGAAAATCAGCGTATTTATCCCGAAAAAAGGAGGTAGAAACCGATCGATACCAAACAGAATTACGGGGAACTGATCGCGAAAGATACCGCTCCCACCGCGCAGTACGGTCTTGCCGTCACCGAAAATGTTCCATGCGAAACCGGCCTGGGGTGACAGCAGATCCGCAGGTGTCCCGGCAAATACTTTTCCGACGGTTGGTCCAGAGTCCGTTACCGGGTTCCGAATCACTGAGAGACGGCCGTGCACCTCGCTTGGATTGGAATAGAAGTCATACCGCAATCCCCCACTTAAAGTCAGACGGCTCGTGACTCGCACATAATCCTGTGCGAACCCTGAAGTTACGCTCTGGCGGTAGTCGCGGTGAGAATCGGACATGGAAGGAGCAGAACCAAGGTATGACAAAGGCAGAGCTTGAAGGAAGAATTCCAGAGCTGGATTGTCGCTGTGTGCTGGAAAACCGAAGGGACTCAGATCCGTAAACGAGTACAGTCCATTCACCGCAGCATCCAGGGGGCCGTTGGACTGAATCCTTCGAAACTCACCTCCGAATCTCAAGGTCTGATGACCAGTTGTGCGCGAAACCTGTTCCTGAATTTGATATACGGTCGAAAAATCACCCAGGGGAACCTCTATGTTGTAGCCAATGAAGCTCATACCCGCAACGTCGAGCATCCCGAAGGGCCGACCGGGCACCCGGGAAATGGAGAGACCAGGGTGTGTGTCGACAATCGAGGTTGACGCGGTGGTGCGGTTAATGCCGAATCGCAGTTCATTGAATAGTTGGTGTCCGAGATCTCTGCGGTCCTGAACACTGAAGTACTGATTGCGCGCGTCATGACCGACCGGAAACCCCGGGACATAAGTTCCGGGAGGCGTTCCGAAATAAGGCACCAAGGAAGTGCTGTCGTCCACAATGTAACGCGCGAACAGCGAATGCGTGCTGGAGAAATTGTGGTCCACGCGAACCATGCCGTGATGCTCGTACGTGGCACCCTTGTCGGCTGTAATCAGGTCTCCAGTTCCGTCGCCATTGTCAGCGCCATTCGAGGGAGGAAGTAGAGCAAGGAACGGTTGTATGCGCGGATCAATCGCAACCGAGACGCAACCACTGGGTGAGGGACTTGTGCAGGCGCTCGGATCATTGGCAGCAGGCAGCAATCCCTGGTGCGCCAGCGCGTCCGGGACGGTCGCAATCGCCGTGGATGCCTGCACTTCGCGGAAGCCCTCGTAACTGACAAAAAAGAAGGTGCGATCACGCGCCACAGGCCCACCTATACTGGCTCCGAATTGGTTGCGCACGAATGGCGGGATTGGACGGCTACTTAGATCGAAATAGTTCCTAGCGTCCAGTGCGGCATCTCGATGCAATTCAAACAACGATCCATGGAAATGATTGCTACCTGATTTGGTGATTGCCTCGATGACGCCCCCACCATTTGTACCGTACTCGCTGCCGAACGTCTGGGTTAAGATCCGTACCTCCACGAAATCTTCTAGCCCCAGAAAAAGCCCAGAAGCGCCGGCAGGCGAATAGCCAAACACGGGATCATTGGCATCCATGCCGTCGATGAGAACATTCGTCCAACTCGGACGCATACCGTTAATGGATACTTGTCCGGCCTTACCATTTGACAACAACGAAGGAGCACCGCTAGGTGTTGGTGCAACTCCAGGTTGCAGGATTGCGACCTTGAACAGGTCGCGACCGTCCAGAGGAAGCGCGGTCAAGCTTCGTTCCGCAATCATTCCTCCTATAGCGGTGGTGCTGGTGTCAAGGCGTGACACACTCGCCTCGACCGTCACGTGCACAGAAACCTTGCCCAAAACCAGTGACAGATTGATTCCGATTACGGCACCCGGGCTCAGGGCAATTCCTTCGCGAACCTCGGTCTGGAATCCTTCTTTCTGTACGCGAAGCGTATACCTTCCTGTCGGCAAACCCACAAGCTGATATTCGCCCGTTTTGTCGGTGCGCCCGTCCCGTTTCAATCCTGTGCTTACGTTCTCGACCGAAACCTCGGCTCCCGGAACAACAGCCCCACTGGTATCTGTGACGGTACCGAACAGCGTCCCAAGTTGCGTTTGCGCCAACGCCGGCGCTGCAATCAGTGCTGCTAACAAAAAGAGGAAAAGCGCGCTCTTACTTTCCGAGAGGGAATACGTCGAAGTAACAATCGAGGCGATCAACATTCACCCCCACCATTTGTTTCTGTGCTCAGGGTTGAGAGTTCGTGGTCAGCGCTCGACCTCAATCAGCGGCGGGTTGCCAGGGCCTGTCCGGCTCGAGGTTCTGGGTCAGCCCAGCCACCTCCATTTGCCGCACTGGTCGCGAGATCCCATGCTTCTTCATTTTGGAAATTAAGGTGGTCCGCTTCAGGCCGAGGCGAGCGGCGGCACCTTGTAGTCCTCCGACAATCCAACCTGACGCATCTAATGCTCGCAGGATCACTGCTCGCTGCGAATCCCAGAACGTGCTCTCCTGTGCGGAGCGCAGTACGACGAAGTTCGGGTTGGTCGGGCTCTCTTCTAGCAGGTCCGCGTCCAACGTCGAGAATGGATTCGCAAGCACTCCTTTGTCCGAGAGGATTACGGCCCTTTCGATGAGGTTCTGAAGTTCGCGCACGTTCCCGGGCCACGAGTACGAGGTGAACGCATCCAAGGTTTCGGTTGGAATGCCGCTGATCCATTTACCCATGCGCCGAGAAAAGACTTCCACGAAGTGCGAAACCAGGAGCGGTATATCCTCCCGGCGGTCGCGCAGCGGCGGAAGCACAATCGGAAATACGTTTAGACGATAGTAGAGGTCGCTGCGAAACTGTTTCCGTGCGACCATTTCCTCCAGATTGCGATGGGTCGCGACCACCAGACGCACATCGATGTGATGGGTCTTTCCGCTTCCCAGCCGCTCGAACTCTTTTTCCTGCAGCACGCGCAGCAGCTTGGGCTGCAAGGCCAGCGGAATATCCCCTATTTCATCCAGAAAGAGAGTGCCACTGTCGGCCATTTCGAAGCGGCCA
>Ga0210406_10006580_pt1 | contig 12025 bp, 6 predicted proteins | sample IncBWC30MmetaG_FD_155454 | JGI IMG/M metagenome (GOLD analysis project Ga0210406, IMG submission 155454) | Forest soil microbial communities from Barre Woods Harvard Forest LTER site, Petersham, Massachusetts, United States - Inc-BW-C-30-M | ecosystem: Environmental > Terrestrial > Soil >...
CCACAAGAGCCGGTCGCAGCGGTGGAGGCGCAAGCGACGCGGCCCGTTCTTTTGGAAAACTGCAAGTTGGTGGCGAAGCGCGAGGATCTCCGCCTGTAGGGCCGCACGGGTTCGAAAAGTGGAGGCTGTCAAAGCGAAAAAGGCGACAAAAAGAGAGCTCATCGTGGTAGCCACTATGATCTCACGAATGGCCGGAACCCCTGTGTTTTCAGATCGGACGGAGTTTTCGGTATTCACAGGCACAAGCCATTGCTGGAAGAGTAGAGGTTACGGTCACCGGTGTAGAGTGGGCCAGACTTGTCGCCGCGCGGCAAGTCTCGCCGGAGGTTTACGAGAGCTATCTCAAGGGGCAGAACACCGGAATCTACAGCCGAGCGGCAGTGGAAAAAAGTATTACTTACTTTGAAGAGGCAATCAAGAAGGATTCGGCATTTGCACCGGCTTACGTTGGCCTGGCAAGTGCGTACGACGCACTCGGCACAAGTGGCATCGGCGGGGCTCCTCCGAGTGACGTGCAGCCAAAAGTGATCAGCGCGGTCCGTAAGGCGCTGGAACTCGATCCAGCGCTTCCTGGAGCACATGCGCTGATGGGGAGTTTGTATCAGATGCAATGGCAGTGGGACGACGCCGGGCGCGAATACAAGCTCGCCCTCGAGTTGGATCCGAACGACGCCGGCGCGCACCTCGGATTTGCGGCTTGGCTGCTGTGTCAGGGGCGCACGGAGGAGGCGCTGGCATGGTCCCGGCGCGCTCGCGAACTCGACCCTCTTGGTGTTAGCGGCGATAGCATTGGTTGGACCTTATTCCAGTCGCGCCACTACGATGAAGCCATTCGCGAACTGCGAAGCGCTCTGGCAGTGCACCAGCAGGATGGCTCGATTTACTGGTTCCTGGGATTCGCGCTGATCGCCAACCGTCAAGCGGACGAAGCGATTCCGGTGCTGGAAAAGGCAGTCGCTCTCAGTGGGCGTAGTCCGGCTGTGATCGGCGTGCTCATCAGGTGTCCCTGGCGAATTGATATTGTGGCAAGTTTTGAGCGCGATGAAAGGCGCGGGCAAGCGCCGCTCGAGGCGCACGCCCGCCGTGGCTCAAAACCGTGCTCGTTCAAGCCGCGTAGGTGGCTGCCCGGACCAAGAACAGGTATCTCCGCGCGCAATTCCTCCGCCTGAAGAGTCGACGGGCCCCGAGAAAGCCATCCTAGCGGTCGCCGCCTGCATGCTCATCGCCGCGTACCACATTCTGAAAGACGATGCCACCTATGCTGAGCTCGCTCGACTACTTCGAACGTCGGAGCAAGACGCAAACAGCGCGACGTTTCGTCAAGCTTCGCAAATCCCTGGTCTGATCGTTGGAGTCAGGCCCGCGGCGTGAGCGCTTCTTTCTAGGCTAATGAACCGGCCGCAGGTAGTGGTTAAAGGCAACTTCGCCCACCTTGCTCCCCAGTTTAATCCCCTCTGTGACTGCGTGCCGGAAGTGAAACCCGATGTAGACGCGCGAGTTGCCGTTTTCTTCCGCCGCTTGGGAGAAGCTCGTGAATGAGCGCGTAACTCCCGGCTGCGTCGTGCTGCTGGTACTGAAGCTGACCTTGTCGGTGCCGAAGAACCGCGTGAGCACCTCTGACATGGCTCCTCCCTCGACGCTGTGTCCTGAGCTGTAATCTGGAGCGGGTGGAGTCCCCCGCAATGAGTCCCACGTCGGATCAGCGACAGTATCCGGGTTGCCGTCGGTATCGGCAGCACGGATCGCGGTGATCGGTCGCCAGAACTTGTAGAAGTACTTAGTCTCAAAATCCGCGATGTAGCCGTCCGCCGAAGCGAAGTTGAGCAGGCCAAACAGGCGTGCATTCTGCCACAGGTCAAGGCCATGCTGGACCGAGACAATTCTCGCGATCCTATTCCACCCTTGGGGAGCGCCTTCTACCCAGAACAGGGCGATCTCGGTTTGTTCGGCAGTGCGGGTGGTACTGTCCACGGCGCCCAAACTTTTCACCTCGTCGAAATCCGCCGCGTATTTCTTGCTGCTCAAGGCGTACGGCGCCTTCGGCCGGTGTTGCGAGCTGGAGGTGAGCACGAAGGGCGTGACCTTTCCCCAACCAGGCCCAGCGGCGAATGGGAGCCCGGGGATAAACTGGAAGTCTCCCGGATTGGGCCCTGGGACGTAGGCTGAATCAAGGAAGAGGGCGTTCGACCCATCCGCGTCTCTCAGGACGAGGATGGCTGCGGCTGCAGCTTGGCCGACCAGGATACCTTGGGCCTTGGCCGGGGTATCTGGGATCGCAGCGAGCGCCGCGACGTAGTCCCTTTCGACAAGGTCGGTGGCTGCGGCTAGGGTCAAGCCAAGCTCACTAGGGAGCTGAGGGAAGACCGCGACGAGCACATCGTGTGCAGCCGCGGCCACTGCAGCGTCTGGGGAAGACCCTGCTGGCGCCTGGGCGTCTAGGGCGTAAGGCTGGGACCGCCGCTCGATCGCATTCAGTGCATCATAGATTGCTGCGTGCATCATGGCAAAGATCCGCGATTCATGGAGCGGATCTACACATCCATCCGAATTGTCCAGGCCAGCGGCGAAGGCAGCGCTGGCGGCGGTCTTGTTCCAATCAATGACTGCATCAGCCCTGGCAAGTCCTGGCCAACTCAAGACGAGAAGTAGAACTAGTAGTTTTTTCATAAGAGCCTCCTTTTTGTTGTGTTTCATTAGTTGGTCTGTCGATCGGAGGGGTGACCCCTTGGATTCCTGCGTGGAGTCGAACGAGGGAGTGCCTCACCTCTCCTTTGAGGCGCTCGGAGACGCAAGGGACTTACCCCTTGCGAGCTGCCCGTGCAGGACCACTTCATGAACCCCCTCTTGAAGGCACTGTGGCTGCCGTTCGTAAGGCGCGCAATGCACCAGCGGTTGTCTCCCGGTTAATTTGGGGGTTAATTTGCGAGTTGACAGTTAAGGTGTTGAGGCTGAACCTATACTGTTAACCTTGGCGTGGATGGAAACTTGGTAGAATTAGCCCACTGCCGCGACGGACCAGTCAACGGATACCGTTTCGATCGCTTCGAAGTTGACGTGTGCACCGGGGAGCTGCGCCGAGACGGTACTCGCCTGCAACTCCAGGACAAGCCCTTTCAACTCCTGATCGCACTCCTCGAGCGTCCGGGCCAACTGCTGACGCATGAAGAACTCCAGCGGCGGCTCTGGCCCGGGGACACCTTCGTAGACTTCGCCCTGGGGCTGAAGGTCGCCGTCAAGAAGCTGCGGAATGCGCTGGGGGACCATGCCGGTGCCCCCCGGTACGTGGAGAACCTACCGCGGCGGGGGTACCGGTTCATTATGGCGGTGGACCAAATTAACCACACGGTAATTCGCCTTACGTCAGGAGGAAACGACGCTCAGGCGCAGGAACTGGCACAGCCAACAGCCAGCAACTCTGAGCGCAACGCCGGAGTAGGCGAAGCGCAAGGCCACTCAACTGCCACGCCCGCACGGTCCCGGCAGTGGAGAGTGATTGCCGTTGCTGCCGCTGTGGTCCTTATCGCAGCAATCACGACACTGGTGGTAGAACGCCTTCGCCCGACCAAGCCGGCTGCGGCGCAGCCAGTCAGTCTCGCGGTCCTGCCGTTTACGGTAATCGACAACGATGGGCAAAGCGAATACCTCGGCCTTGGAATGGCTGACGCACTCATCGTCCGACTTGGACGGTTGAAACGGTTTGCCGTTCGGCCAACCAGCGCGGTCCGTGGATTCAGCGCATCCAAGCCGGACGCCGTGGCTGCCGGCCGCCGGCTCGGCGTCGAGAACATTCTGGACGGCCATATCCAGCGTTTCGCTGACCGGGTTCGCGTTACTGTGCAGTTGGTCCGTGTCGCCGACGGCTTCGCTCTTTGGACCGAGCAGTTCGACGAGAAATTTACGGATATTTTTGGTTTCCAGGACTCCATCGCGGGCCGCGTCGCCAGCGCGCTTAGCCAGCCCCTTTCTGAAGATCAGATCCACAGCACGTCGCGAAGATCGACTGTCAATGCTGACGCCTACGAGGCATTTCTGAAAGGACGTTTTTTCTGGAACAAACGCACCGAGGACGGCTACACCCGCGCGATCGAGCACTTCCAACGTGCTATCCAGTTGGAGCCGAACTTCGCGCCCGCCTACGCAGGCTTGGCCGACGCCTACGCGCTGCTTGGTTCCATGGCTAACAAAACCATTCCGCGCAGCCAGGCAATGCCGGCAGCGCGCGAAGCCGCCACTCGGGCTCTGCAACTGGACGACAGCTTGGCGGAAGCGCACACCTCACTCGCGTTCGTGCACATGCACTACGAATGGAATTGGCACGCGGCGGAACGCGAATATCGCCGCGCGCTCGAACTTAACCCGTCCTATGCCACGGCCCACCAGTGGTACGGGTTCTACCTGGTAGCCCAGGGCCGCACAGAAGATGCGATTGTGTCCATCGAGCGTGCCCACGCCCTCGACCCGCTTTCGCTGATCATCAGCACCGATTTAGCTGAGGTGCTGGTTTTCAACGGTGAGTATGAACGCGCTGTACGGCAGTGCCGCAAGACGTTGGAGATGGACCCGAACTTTGGCCTCGCGTATCGCATCCTCGGGCACGCCTATTCCAGACTGGGCAGGCACCACGAGGCGATCAAAGAGATGGAGCGTGCCCGGGGGTTCGCAGGTTCGACCATGTGGGCCTTGCCGGATTTGGCTTACATCTATGCTGTTGCCGGAAAGCAATCAAAGAGCCGCGCTTTGTTGGAAGAGGCGCTTAAGCTCTCCGACGAGCGTCAAAACACCAATTGGAACCTTGCCGCTATCTACGCATCGATCGGTGACGCCGATCGAACGTTCCAGTGGCTGGAGAAAGCGCTTGCGGCCAGAGACGGTTCACTGATCGTCATGAAGGTCGAGCCCTACTTCCAGCCATTTGCATCCGATCCGCGATACCAGAAGATCGCCGCCACGGTCGGTCTGCCACAGTAACAATTCGCAGCCCGTCTTGGTTCTGCGCCCGTACTTCCCGACGTCGTCGCCGACCGTGACGCTCACGTGCGATGCCGCAGGGTGTGGTGGAGCACTTGCGCGGTCGCGTCGATCCGATGAGCGGCAGACTCCGCAAATCCTCACCATCGAACCACAGCAGATGGAAAGCATAGAAGACGGGCTTGCTGGTAGGGTCGAGGAATGGCGCCATACCCGTAGGTCCGGTCTATCCGTTGCTCCCCGTTTCCTCTGGGAGTGCCTCACGAACCGAACCGTAGCTGGTTTCCATCCCCCGCCACGTCGAACGGAGCGTGCAGATTTCCCGCACTAAATGTGTTCGGGCACATTTGAAGATTTATGGGACGTAGCCAATTGGTGGTACTTTCAATGCTTATTTCTCACCAGCATCTACTCCACACCCGCCAACCACTTCCGTCTTCCTCTTCCTGTATATCCTCCGGCTCAGGTCTTGCAGATTGCCGAGCGTTTTTATCAGACGCCCCTGCCTCGTAGACCGACGCGCCCCAACTCCAGGATGGTCGGCAAGCCGAAGAAATCGTGCGGTCGGGTTTACTAGGGTACCTTCCGCATACCCTGTCACTCGGGAGCAATTAGATTGATCGTGTCCGCTCCTCTTTCCGGACTCACGGATGCGGGATGGCCGTTTTCAGCGCTTAAACCACGTGACATTCGGCCCCGCCTGTCGTCTGATACACCCAGGGGGATGCTATGACCTCGTTCTGGCGCGACCTTCGCCATGCTTTCCGGTTTCTTCGTCTCAGTCCCGGTTTCACCTTCGTCGCCATCCTCACCCTCGCTCTTGGTATCGGTGCCAATACCGCCATCTTTCAGCTCATCGACTCCATCCGCTTGCGCACTATTCCGGTCAAGAACCCCCAGGAGTTGGGAACCATCCGGATTGCAGACCGCCATTGGAGTTCCGGCCAGTTTTCCAGCCAGTACTCCCAGCTCACGTTTGCCATGTGGGAGCAGATCCGTAAGCGCCAGGAAGGCTTCGCCGAAATCGCTGTCTGGTCCGACCAGCGGTTCAATCTGGCCACCGGCGGCGAGGTCCGCAAGGCAAAGGGCATTCGCGTCAGCGGCGATTTCTTTCACGTGTTAGGGGTCGAGCCGATTCTGGGGAGACTGCTCGGTCCGGAGGATGACCAGCCCGGTTGCAGTCTGTCTGGAGCAATCATCAGTTACGCCTTCTGGCAGCGAGACTTCGCCGGCGATCCTTCGGTAATTGGAAAACGGCTCACCCTGGATGGCAATTCCTTCCAAGTGATCGGCGTCACGCCGCCTGGTTTCAATGGCATTTCCATAGGCGACACCTTTGACGTCGCTGTTCCGATCTGCGTCGAGCCCATACTTAGCCCGCGCAACAACCGCCTAGCGCGCCGCCATGCCTGGTGGCTCGCCACCATCGGTCGCTTGAAACCCGGATGGACTATCGCGCGTGCCAACGCCCAAATCCTTGCAGTCACGCCCGCCATTTTGCAGGAAACGATTCCGCCCGTTTATGACGCCGAAGGCACGAAGAAGTATCTCGAATACAAACTCGGTGCGTTTTCCGCGAGCACGGGATTTTCGGAATTGCGCTCGGATTCCGAGACGTCCCTGTGGTTGCTCCTGGGAATCTCCGGCTTGGTCTTGCTCATCGCTTGCGCCAATCTCGCGAACTTGATGCTCGCACGCGCTAGCGCTCGTGAACGGCAAATCACCATCCGGCGGGCGCTCGGCGCGACGCGTTGGCGCATGGTTCGCGAACTGCTTTCGGAAAGCTTGTTGCTCGCGGCAGCCGGGTCTATTTGCGGATTGTTTTTGGCGTTCGCAATTAGCCGGATGCTTGTGGCTTTCATCAGCACACAGCAGAATCCGGTTTTTCTGGATCTCGCAATGGATTGGCGCGTCTTGGCATTTACGACGGGACTCGCGGCCCTGACAACGATCAACTTCGGATTGGTGCCTGCCCTCCGTGCCACGCGCGCGGAGCCTGCCACTCTACTTCAGTCCGGAAGCCGGGGTGCGACAGGAGGTAAGGAGCGCTTTAGTCTTCGGCGCATTCTCATCGTCTCACAAGTGGGCCTCTCCGTCGTCCTCCTGATGGGTGCCCTGCTTTTTGTCCGGAGTTTGCGTAACTTGACGACCCTGAATGTTGGCTTCCGGCAAATCGGAATCTTGGTCACCAGCGTCGATTTCACGCATCTACAAGTTCCCGAGGAGCGCTATACGCAATACAAAGAGGATCTCGTCAGGCGTGTGCAGGCCATCCCGGGTGTCGAATTTGCCGCTCACGCCATGCTTGTCCCCTTTGGTGGAAGCACCTGGAACGACAACGTCATCAATGAAGGTTCCGACCAGGACGCAGGTGTCGTGTGGGAAAATTTTCTCGGCCCGGGGTATTTTCAGACCATCGGCACGCCGCGCCTTGCCGGTCGCGACTTCGATGACCGCGACACTGCCACTTCGGTCAAGGTCGCCATCGTGAATCAGGCCTTTGCGCGCAAAATTCTCAAAAGCGCTGATCCCCTTGGCAAGCGGTTCCGCATCCACGAATCGCCGGGAAAGCCCCGCCCTCTCTACGAGATTGTGGGAGTGACTGCCGATAACAAGTTTCAGGACATGCACGAGGAATTCTTGCCGTTCATGTATTTCCCGTCCACCCAGGAGGAAAAACCCAGTCCGGACGATAACATCCTCATTCGCTCCTCACTTCCTTTGACCAGCCTCATCGCTTCGATGAAAGAAACGATTGCCAATGCGAATCCCGGCATCGACCTTGAATTTTTGGTCTTCAAGACACGCATTCAAGACTCGCTGCTTCAGGATGAATTGATGGCCACCCTTTCGGGTTTCTTCGGATTCCTGGCCGCGCTCCTCGCCGCCATTGGGCTTTACGGCGTTATGTCCTACATGGTGATTCAGCGGACCAAGGAAATTGGAATCCGCATGGCGATAGGCGCCAAGCGCGCCGACGTCCTAAGAATGATTCTCCGCGAAGCGACGGTGCTCACCGTCGCGGGCTTGGTCATTGGCACCGGCCTGGCGCTTGCCTCCGCGCAAGCGGCCAAATCTCTACTGTTCGGACTAAAGCCTCGCGACCCGCTCACGCTCGTAATGGCGGTTGTCACCCTCTCCACAGTCGCTGCGCTCGCCAGTTTTTTGCCGGCCTATCGTGCCTCCAAACTCGATCCCCTGACAGCCCTGCGTTATGAATAGCTGATCGCCTCGAGAACAATCGCAATGATTCTTGTCAGCGTATCCTCAAATTCATGAATTTGTCTGCTACACCGGGTGTCTAACAATCAGGATACTGCGAAGCTAACATGAGTTCGGGATGTGTTGTCCGCTATTCTTCCCTTACCGGATTCCGGATTAAGGAAGGTTTGCCCGTCATCCAGAATCATGGTCGAGCATCCGTTCAACTTCCAGGGCATCGCCAATCAACCAGCGAAGCGAGAAAGAATGACTGTTTCCTACCACCAGCAGTTATTGCAGCTTTGCGTGCTCCGCCTTGGCCTGCTTCAGGATGGGGACCTCAAGGTCTGCGGCCTTCCAAAGCGTGAGAAAATCTCTGTAGGCAGTGCGGGCGTTGTCCTTGTCGCCTGCGAGTACGTAGGCGCGCCCCAGTTGCACCTGGGCCAGCGCACCGACAGGGTCGCTGATAACGATGCCGCGGTGATCTAGAATTTTGTGGAACTCGGCGGCGGCTTTGCGACCCTGCCGTGCGGCCAGATAAGCTAGGCCGCGGACATAGGCGGGGTAGAGGTTGCCCGCACCCAAAAGGAATTCAGAACCACCTTCGGTGGGAATCCCGAGTTCATACGGAATCGCAGTTTGAAGGGATTCGATGGCCTTTGACGGTTCGCCGTGGTTCAGCGCAATAAGTGCGCGCAACGTGGGCACATACGTGAATCGGACCCTGGTATCCTGCGCGAAGCGCTGTGAGAGGTTATCCGCAAGCGCTTGGGATCGCAAAGAATCTCCCGAAAGAGCGAGCGCGAAGCCAGCTCCGTATTGCACATCCCTGCTCTTTGACAACTCAAGCGCGTCCCCGGCTCTCTGCCTCGCTGCGGATACATTTCCGAACAGGGCCTCCCGCACCGCCCCATCCGTTTCGTAAAGCGCCTCCGTATCCCTCCGTCCGGCCTTGCTGGCGAAGTCCGCTGCAGTGCGTGACATCTTCCTTGCCTCTTCCAAGTGACCAGAATATGCCAGCACGAAGCCTTCAGAGTTGGACATCCAGTCATCTACTCCGGGCTCTTCCTGAGCCAGAGAGGTTTCCCGCTCCATTGCCGCCTTGTCGTCTTTCAGAAAGCCAATCACGTATCGCTCGACAACGAAATCGGGAACTTCAAGTTTGCGATCGAACGCTCGCCGTAGGGCGTTTTCAGCTTCAGCCCAGCGGTCAAGGGCCACATCGCTGACGGCGAGATTAATGTATCCTATGGAAAACTCCGGATCGATCCCGATGGCTATCTTGGCTTCCTCGGCCGCCCTTTCATATTTGCCCAGCGCAGGATAAACACCACCGGACAACAGTCCGTGGGGCAACCACGCGCGAGGATAGGCTTGAATCCAAAGGTCGCAGGTCTGCTGGGCCCTCTCCAAGTTTCCGGTAACCTCCAAATCGTAGTTAACCGCAATGAAAAACTTCTCCTGGTCAGTGGCGCGAGCCCGCAATTGATAGGCTTTGCTGGTATTGTTCGCAGACAGGACGGATTCGCCGATGTCGCCATAGAAACGCCCGATTAACGCATAGGCACTGGCAAAGTTTGGGTCAATTTCGATGGCGCGGTTCGCAAATGGAATAGCAGCCGCCGAACCAGATGAGAAGGAAACCTGCCAACCCGCGCTGTAGGCTTTCAAGGCTTCGAGTGAGGGGGTGGTGGCTTCGGCGAGAGGGATGTCATGGCTCTTAACCGTTGAGAGCGATTCACCCACTCGGGCTCTGAATCTACTCGCGATGTGGCTTAGGGCGTTCAGAACGTCTTCTTTTCTTCCGGCCTGCACTTGCTCCTCGTCCAGAACATCTCCGTTGCGGCAGTCTTTTGCCCGTAGGGTCAACACATACTGGGTCCCCAGGCTTGCGATCGAGCCGTCGAGAACGGCGGCGCTTCCGGTCCGTTGGCAGATTTCCCGGGCGACCTCCGGGGTAAGTCGTGCCTCGGCTGGCTTGGCCATCAGCCTCAGCATCTGCTGGATGCGGTCGTCTGAGATAAGGCTGAGGAAAGGCGACTGCTCAAGTTGCACCTCCAAACCTTGCCGCAACGTGTCGTCGAAGACCGGATCGCCCGTGGCGTTCGCGAAATCGGCGAGGACGATCGTGTCTTTGTCAGTGAGTTTTGGCGCGCGATGAAAATGGAGGTAACCAGCCAATACGAGCGCCGGCACAACCACGGCAGCAGCAACGACCACCCCCCAACGCTTTCGATCGACCGTTCCGGCTCCGGCCTTTTTTGTTTTTGCGGCGCCCGCTGAATCTCCTTCCCGCTCCTTTTCTTGCTCCTTAGTAGAGGATTCGGCGACTGGTCCGATGAATCTGTACCCTGTTCGTGGAATCGTTTCGATGAAGCGCGGTTGCTCGGCCGAATCGCACAGAGTTTCGCGCAGCTTGTTGATGGCTACGTTGAGACTGTGGTCAAAGTCGACGAATGTTTCCTTTTGCCACAGATGCGCGTGAAGCTCCTCCCGCGTGACCACTTCTCCCGGATGCTCCAGGAGCATAGCCAGCACAGCGAACGGCTGGCCAGGTAATTTCAGGCGGATTCCGTCACGGCGGAGTTCTCTGGCCCGCAGATCAACAGTGAAGTCTGCGAAGCTGAACGTGCGGCGCTGGGCGCTGACAGTCATGGAAAAAGCTCTGGGGGGACGTCGCACGAAGTTTACCACCGTTGGTTGGCCCACCAAATTTGTCGGCCTGCTTCGCCACCTAACTAAGCCCCGTCAGGCCAGAGGATTAGCCGTTGACCGCGAGAATTGACTGCCAATTGACTCGCAGTGAATTGCTCCGCTCGGTCGGCCACCGTATTTTTTGCGAGCAACAGCTTTCAACCCTAAGGGAGAAAACCATGAAGACACACTTCGTTACCAAATCGGTGAGCGGAACCGTTGTAGCTCTAGCTGCGGTTGTTCTGGCGGCAACCATAAACATCCCGCATCGCGTGAAGGCCCAGGACAATGGAAGCAGTGACGAGGAGCAGCTCGTCCACATCGGCTACGCAATAGCTCCTGTGCCGCTGAATCTCGAAGGGAAAAATCCCGAGCAACGCCGCCTGGTGGGACTGGGCAGCTTCATTGTCAACGCTCAGGCAGACTGCAACGGCTGCCACACCGGCGGCGGCCCTCCAAACTTCAATTACGCAAACAACGGGAATCCGTACTTTTTGAACCAGCCTCTAGGAACAAAAACAGACCCCAGTGCTTACCTGGCCGGAGGCTCGCCTTTCGGTCAGGCTGTGCCTTCAAGTGCCTCCGTGGGAGGGTTCCCGAGCGCTTCCGTGCCACCATCTTATCCGCCTGACGGATATCCCATTGATCCCACGACCGGATTTCCGTACGCCGGTCCCGTCCTCATCTCCCGCAACCTGACGCCGGACAAGAACGGCCGTCCGGAAGGACACAAGCTCAGCGAGTTTAAGGAGATTCTTAGGACCGGCAAGGATTTCGATAACATTCATCCAACCTGTTTGTCAGACACGGACCCCAACATAGCGGTGGGCGTCTGCATTCCGCCTCCCGTCGACGGCAGCAAACTGCAAGTCATGCCTTGGCCGCTATTTCACAACATGACCGACCATCAGATCGAAGCAATCTATGAGTATCTGAGTACAATCCCGTGCATCGACAATGACTTCAGCACGCCGCCCGCAAGCGCCCCCAACGAGTTACGCAATGATTGTGGCAGCGATCCGTCGCTCATTCGCCACGCCGCCTTGTTTCACGGGAACGCGCGAGCCAACGCTCGAAGATAGCCACATGTTTCACCTGTGGAGGAGAAGCACCATGAAACAACTTGGGAGAATCCTGCTGATCGTATTAGGTCTTGGCGGCT
>Ga0210406_10006581_pt1 | contig 12025 bp, 13 predicted proteins | sample IncBWC30MmetaG_FD_155454 | JGI IMG/M metagenome (GOLD analysis project Ga0210406, IMG submission 155454) | Forest soil microbial communities from Barre Woods Harvard Forest LTER site, Petersham, Massachusetts, United States - Inc-BW-C-30-M | ecosystem: Environmental > Terrestrial > Soil >...
GATTTGGCTTGGTGGCGTGGGTCATGCCGAGTTTGTATTTATTTGCCGGTGCGTTGCTGGTTGTATTCGTGATTGGCCGCTGGAGGAAGCGGGGCGTGGCCGCAGAAGCAGCGGCGCAAGACGCCCCCGCCCTTTCTCCAGAACTACTGGAACGCGCTCGATTGGCTGCGCGGAAGGCGACGGAAGAGTGAGTTTGCTGACTTTAGTTGTTTTTGCTGCGACCGGAGCAGCGCCGAACGATTGGGCCGTGCTAGGCGCGTGTTTCGCGCTGGGCCTTGCGGCGGTGCTGTTCATTTTTTTCATCCAGCCGGATGCTTCAGATTTGGCACCGCACCGCTCGAAACTGGATCAACTACTCGAGCGGCGCGACACGATTTACGAAAACATGCGCGATCTGCGATTTGAATATCGCGCGGGGAAATATTCGGAAGGCGACTACGAGGCGATGAAGAATTCTCTGGAGCTGGAAGCGGCGCAGGTGCTGGTGGAAGTCGATCAGGTGACCGAATCGCAGACAAAACGGCCACGCGGGCCGAAAGTAGCGGCTCCTTCCGAGGGCAGCCGATGAAGTTGGGGCTAGGGCGGATTTTCACTCTGGCATTGGCGATGAGTGCGGCTTCGTGCGTGGCCGATGCGGGAACGGTGCAGGGGAAAGTTATCAACGGGACGACAGGGAAGCCGGCAGTGTCGGTGGAAGTGATCCTGATTCAACTGCAGGGCGGGATGCAACCCGTTTCCAACACAAAGACGGACGCACAAGGACAGTTTACGTTTGACAATCCGGGAATCGGCGCTCAGCCGATGCTGGTGCGTGCGGTGTATCGTGGCGTGAATTTTCATCAACCGCTGCCCCCGGGAAAGACTTCGGTCGAGGTGCAGGTTTACGATTTGTCGCAGGATTTGAAGACGATCAATGTTCCCTCTCATCTGGTCATTTTTCAGCCGAATGGTTCGACGCTGACGGTGGCGGAGCAATTTTTGGTCCGGAATGAATCGAAGCCGCCGCTGGCGTATTTCCGGGCGGACGGGAATTTTCAGGTGACGCTGCCGGACAATGCGCAGCTGCGGCAGATTGCAGCGTCGGGACCATCGGGAATGCCAGTGGTGCAGGCGCCGATTGAGCTGGGCAAAAACAAATATGCGATTGCATTTGCATTTCGGCCGGGAGACAACGAAGTGCGGCTTGCATATGAGTTGCCCTATGCGGGGAATGCGGCGACGGTAAAACTATTTCCATCGTACGGCGAAGGGCGAGTGATTTTGGTGGTGCCGCCAACCGTGACGCTTGGCGGCGACAATTTGCAGCCGGCCGGACAAGAGCAGGGAATGAACCTTTTCGAGCACGCATTCACCGGAGGGCCTGCGCCTTTTACGGTGAGTCTTTCGGGGACGGCGCCTCCGCTGGATGCGGGAGGCGGTTCAGAAACGCAAGGAGCGAATGGGCGGCAGGGGAGGGAAGAAACGGGAACGCCCATTCAAGTGGTTCCTGGCCGACTGGATGCTCTGAAATGGCCGGTACTGGGAATTTTGGTGATTGGTTTTGCCGCGGGCGGATATTTATTGTCGCGAAAGTCAGTGATGGTCAGCGCGAGTGGAGAGGCGGCGCTACAAGCGAGTGCCCCTGCAAAGAGTGCCACAGCTGCGAAGCCTGAAGCACAATCACTGGCTGCGCTGGACAAAGAAACTGCGATGAGTCTCGATGGGCTGAAAGATTTGATTTTCAAATTGGAACTGCGGCGGCAGGCGGGAACGATCTCCGAAGCCGAGTACGCGGCGGAACGGGCACGGGCTGAAAAGATTTTGCGAGACCTGGTGCGAGGCTGAGCCGGTGAGCCAGCGGATCGGGCGTCCTGCAGGCTTCAAGTTCAACAACATTGAGAAGCGGTTCGGCACGCTGTACGCGCTGCGGCGCGTGAGTCTGGAAATTGCCCCGGGCGAATGCGTCGCTGTGACGGGACGCAACGGTTCCGGCAAGACAACGCTTTTGCGCATAGCGTCACAATTGACCCGCCCCACGCGCGGTGATCTGAACTTTTCAGGTCTTTCTGATGGTGACGTTCCTTCGATTGGCTATGTGTCGCATGCAGTGATGCTCTATGACGAGCTAACTGCAGAAGAAAATCTGCTGATGTTTGCGCGCCTGATGGGAATTCCGAAGCCAGAAAAACGAGCTGTCACTCTGCTCGAAGCGACGGACCTGGCCTCACGCGCAAAATCCCTTGTCCGAACATTTTCGCGAGGGATGAAGCAGCGGCTGGCGATTGCCCGCGCATTGCTGCAAGAGCCCGGCTTGTTGTTGCTGGACGAGCCCGGGACAGGACTCGATACGGAAAGCATGGCCTGGCTTGTGAACACCGTGCGTGGTTTGCGCGACGAAGGCCGCACGATTGTAATGAGCGTCCACGGAGAATCGGCGCTCTCCCAATTGGCAACGCGCGCCATGCGGCTGGATGCAGGGGTGGTGTTCGCGGACACTCGATCAGGTGCGACGTTTCAGGCCGTGTTTGCGGGGACCGAGGCGTAATTGCCACTTCTCTCTAACACGGCCGTGCTGCTGCGGAAGGAGCTTCAGTCCGAATACCGCTCGCACGAACTGCTGACCACGGCTAGCGTTTTTATCCTGATCGTCATTGTTTTGTTCAGCTTTACTTTTGATCCGACGAGCGCGGAATCACGGCAATTTGGTCCCGGGCTGCTTTGGCTTGCATTTCTTTTCTCCGCTTCCCTCATGTTGCAACCCTGCTTCTTAAAGGAGCGGACCAACGACACGCTGAGCGCACTGCGGCTAGCGGTGAGCGATCCCTTCGCGATTTTTCTGGCAAAGCTCTGCGCGAACACGATTTTTCTGCTTGTGACGGAATTATTGCTGCTTTTCGTGTTTGCAGTTTTTTACAACGTCGCCGTCTTGTCTGTGTTTCCCAAACTTGCTCTCGTTTTCTTTCTCGGAAGCCTGGGAATTGCCACGACGGGAACGGCGCTGTCGGCCATCTCCTCGCAGGCACGAATGCGAGAAGTGTTGTTGCCCCTCCTTCTCATGCCTTTGCTGGTCCCCGTGTTGATACCAAGCACGGAGGCGACGAAGGCCCTTCTCGAAGCAGAGCCAACACTGCGCTGGGATTGGCTCGGGATTTTGATTGCGTTTGACGTGGTTTTTTTGACGGCACTATGGCTTTTCGGCGAATATCTTCTGGAAGAGTGACACGACATGGCCAAGACAGGTATTTATACATTCATCGTTTGCTTGCTGATAGGAGTGACGGCGTACGCGTCGTTCTACGTCGCGCCAACCGAGTCAACAATGGGGCTTGTGCAGAGAATTTTTTATTTGCATGCTCCAAGCGGGATGACATCGCTCGCGGCGTTCTTGGTGTCGTTCATTGGTTCCGTAGGGTACATTCTGACGCGCAAGCCGCGTTGGGATTGGTTGGCGGTTTCTGCGGCAGAAGTAGGTGTCGCGTTTTGCACGGTCGTGTTGCTGACGGGACCGATTTGGGCGCACCCGGCATGGGGCGTCTGGTGGGCATGGGACGCGCGGCTGACTTCGACGCTTGTGCTATGGCTACTCTACGTTGCATTTCTCATTTTACGCACGATGATTGAGGACGCGGACCGCCGGGCGCTGGTGAGCGCATTCTTCGGCGTGTTTACATTTTTGGATGTGCCGCTGGTTTATGGCTCAATTTGGTGGTGGCGGACGCAGCATCCGCAGCCGGTGGTTTTTACGAGCGCGGGACTCGACCCGACGATGCGTAAAGTGTTCTATCTCTCGTGGCTGAGTTTGACTTGCCTGATGGCGCTGCTGATTCGGCAGCGGTATGAACTCGAGCAATCGCGCGAGGAACTCCGAACACTGGAACAGGAATTGGAGGCCCATTGAAAAATCTGGACAGCGTGTTTGCAGCTTATTTGATTGGCTGGGCCGTGTTTTTTGTATTTTCGCTGACTGTGGCGAAGCGTGCCGCCAGCTTGAAGGAAGAATTGACGCGCCTGAAAGAACGTCTTAACGAATCCGGGCCGAAAGGGAAGTAACAGAGAGGGGAATTCGTTGAGCGGCAAAAAGAAAATAGGGATCGTTCTGTTTCAATTGGGCGGGCCGGATTCGCTCGATGCGGTTGAGCCGTTTCTGAGAAACCTTTTTCTGGACCCCGACATTATTCCGATGGGCCCGCTGGGATTTCTGCGGAAGCCTCTGGCGAATTACATTGCGAAGAAACGGTCCGTCCCCGTGCGAGGGCGATACGCGATGATTGGGCGGCGATCGCCAATCGGGATTTTGACGGAGCGGCAGCGGCGAGCATTGGTTGCGGCGGTTTCGCCGGACGTGGACGCGGTTGCGGTTACGGCGATGCGGTATTGGAAACCAAGGACAAGGGATGCTGTAGAAGCACTGCGCAACGCCGGAGTATTGGATGAAATTGTGCTACTTCCGCTGTATCCACATTTTTCTTACGCAACGACGTTGAGTAGCTTGAAAGAGTGGCGTCGCGTGTACGGCGAACCTGCCGGCGGACCGCCGCAGCGAACGATCGGACAGTTTTACAATCACCCTCTGTATATTCAGGCGCTTGTCGCAAAGATTGGGGTGTGCCTGCGGCAATTTCCGGATAGTTCGCGGATCCAACTGGTTTTTAGCGCGCATGGACTGCCGATGAGTTTGGTCGAGAAGGGTGATCCGTACCCGAAGCAGATTCAAGAAACGGTTCGACTGACTTGCGAACTGGGCGCGCAAAAATATGAGAATTGGCCGCGGGAACATTTGCTTTGCTATCAGAGCCGCGTCGGGCCGGCGAAATGGTTGGAGCCGCCGTTTGTGGGCACGCTCGAGCGGTTGGGGCGCGAAGGCGTAAAGGAAATGCTGGTGGTGCCGATTTCCTTTGTGACCGAGCACATCGAGACCCTGCACGAAATCAACATTGACGGTAGGTTGGATGCAAAAAAGTTCGGAATTGAACGATTTCGTATGATGCCAGCGGTTGGTGACTCGCGTCTATTTATTGATTGTCTAAAGGACCTGGTGTTAAACGCGACGCGGCTTGCTGAAAATGCCGAGGCGCTGAAAGCCGCCGGCTGATCTGCAGTTTTTCCGGGCATGCGTTATACTTCCGGGTTCACAGAGCGGAGCAATGACCTTAACTTACAATCCCCGGGTGCATAAATTCGCGGTGTTCGTTTTTCTTTGGACCATCCTTCTATTCGTTTTCGGAGCGCTGGTCACGTCCAACGGGGCGGCGCTGTCCGTGCCGGATTGGCCCAAGTCTTTCGGCACTTGGTTTCCTTCGCTGAGGCAGTTGATTCAGAATCCCGGATCGTTTTTTGAACATTCTCACCGAGTGATTGCGGGCGTGTTGGGCATCCTGCTGCTCATCGAGATGGTGGTGATCTGGCGATATGAGGCGCGTCGCTGGCTGCGATGGTTTGCGGTAATCGCCGTGGGCGGAGTGGTGGTCCAGGCGGTGCTGGGCGGGGAAGTCGTGCGGAAGTTGCTTCAGTACTGGCTGCCGGAACTCCACGCCTGCTTTGGGCAAATCATGTTCGCGGCAATTCTGAGCATGGCGGTATTTACGAGCAGGTGGTGGATGGAAGAACGGCCTAGGCTGGAGGACAGCGGATGGCCTTCGATTCATACGCTCGCGGTGGTGAACGCGGTTGTGACGTTCACTCAGGTTTTTCTTGGCGCTGGCTTTCGCCATCAGGACATGCCGATTTGGCCCCACATGGCGGGATCGTTGGTGGTGCTGGGCACAACGATCTGGACTGCGGCAGTTTTGAGGCGGCGTTTCGACGGGTCGAGCGCGATGACATTTGGCCGAGTACTTTTGCACTCCACGATTGGGACGCAAATCCTTTTGGGCGTCGCTGCGTATTGGTCACGCCTGACGACGGCAGATGCACCGCACCCGATGCCCTTGATGATTTGGTTGACGGTGATTCATACGGTCTTCGGAGCGCTGGTTTTTGGGAGTTCGATACTTGTTGTTCTTCTTTGCTACCGGCTGATACCGAAGCGAGGGGAAGCGGGCGTTGCTTCGCGGAGCGGGGCCACCATCGGATGAGCACAGCGCAAACAACCGAGATCACGCCGGCGTCGCGCGCGGGAGCGTACCTGACGCTGACCAAGCCAGACGTTTCGCTGCTTGTGCTAATGACGACCGCGGCTGGCTATTACATGGGCGCGCGAGGACCTGTGGATTGGCTGCGACTTGCGCACACGGTGTTTGGCACGATGCTGATTGCGGCGGGCACAGCGGCGCTGAATCATTACATCGAGCGGGAATCGGACCGATACATGCGGCGGACAGCTTCGCGGCCCTTGCCGAGCGGGCAGCTCCAGCCGTGGGAAGCTCTTTTGTTCGGAGTCGGATTGGCGGTTGCAGGCGCGGCGGATTTGTGGATTTCGAGCGGCTGGTTGGCGTCCACGCTTGGCGTCATCACTTGCTTGAGTTATTTGCTGGCGTATACGCCGCTCAAGAAGCGCACGGTTTGGGCCACGTTTGTTGGAGCGTTTCCGGGTGCCGTGCCACCGATGATTGGCTGGGCCGCGGCGACTGGCTCTCTGGATCGTGGCGCATGGCTGCTATTTGGAATTCTTTTCTTGTGGCAGTTTCCGCATTTCCACGCAATCGCATGGATGTATCGCGACGATTATTCACGCGCGGGGATTCTGATGCTTCCGGTCGTGGACCGCGACGGCACGCGCACGTTCCGGCAAATTATTTTGACGGCGGTCGCGCTCCTTGCCGTTAGCTTGTTGCCTTCCATGTTGGGACTCACGGGCGTTCTTTATTTCTTCGGCGCGCTTGTGGTGAGCACGGCCTTATTACAAGTTTGCCTTTGGGCGGCGAGTTCGAAGTCCAATGTGCGCGCCAAATGGTTGATGCACGCCACCGTTCTGCACATTCCTCTTCTTCTTGGTCTGATGATGTACGACAAGGTTGCGCGTTGATCTCCCAGGCGGCGCTGAATGCAATTCTGAACGGAACCAGCGCCGTTTTGCTTGTATGCGGCTATGCCGCCATTCGCGCCGGAAAAATGGCGGTTCACAAGCGGTTCATGATTTCCGCGTTCTGGGTTTCCACGGCTTTCCTGATTTCTTACCTGATTTACCATTACCGCGTGGGGCATGTTGCGTTTCAGGGGCAGGGATGGGTTCGGCCCTTTTATTTCGTGCTGCTGACTTCGCACACGATTCTTGCCATCGTCATCGTACCCATGGTGTTGGTTACGCTGCGTCGCGCGTGGATGGAAAAATTCGACAAGCACCGCTTGATCGCGCGCTGGACACTGCCTTTGTGGATCTACGTGAGCGTGACGGGCGTGATTGTCTATTGGATGCTGTACCAGTCCTATCCGCCGAGAGGCGGTTGAAAATCCACACTACGACAGTGAACTATGCTTTCGGCAGCGCTGCAATCAGCGCGTCGGTAAATTCCGCAGTGCCAGCTTTGCCGCCGACGTCTTGTGTTGTGTGTTTGGCTTCACGATAGACTTTATGCAGCGCGGTTTCGATTCGACGAGCAGCGGGGCGCTCTCCCAAATGGTCTAGCATCATGATGCTGCTCATGATGAGGGCGGTAGGATTCGCAAGGCCTCTACCTGCGATGTCCGGCGCTGTTCCGTGAACAGCTTCAAACATGGCGGCTTGATCGCCGATGTTTCCGCTGGGCACGACGCCCAGCCCGCCTACAAGGCCGGCGGCTAGATCGCTCATCACGTCGCCGTACAGATTCGGCAACAGAAGAACATCAAATTGCTCCGGCTTCAAAACCATCTGCATGCAGGCGTTGTCCACGATGAGTTCTTTGTACTCGATGTCAGGATATTCCGCCGCTACCAGGCGGATGGATTTGAGAAACAGGCCATCAGAAAGCTTCATGATGTTGGCTTTGTGGATGGCGTGGATTTTCTTGCGACCTGCGCGCTTGGCATATTCAAAAGCGAAGCGCGCGATGCGCGTTGATGCGCGCTCGGTGATGATTTTCAAACTTTCGACCACTCCGGGGACGACTTCATGCTCGAGGCCAGAGTACAAATCTTCTGTGTTTTCACGCACAAGAACGACATCCACGTTCTCAAACCGGGATTGAACTCCCGGGACATTCTTCACGGGGCGCAAGTTGGCATAGAGGTCCAGCTTTTTGCGAAGCGCGACGTTCACGCTGGGCGCGCCGCCGGCGACGGCCGTCGCCATCGGGCCTTTTAGAGCCACACGGTTCCGCCGCACGGCGTCAATCGCCGCCGTGTTGAGCAGTTGGCCTTTTTCGGCCGTTGCGTCGGCCCTGGCTTCAATCTCTTCCCAATCAATTTGGACTCCCGTGGCGTCCACAACCCGACGCGTGGCCGCAGCTACTTCCGGCCCAATCCCCTCGCCGGGGATCAATGTGACTTTATGTCTCATAAGTGCATCCTAGTTTACGGGAACCCCCGTGCCTTGTCGAAACGCCTTGGGAACAGGCGTTTCCGATAGACAACAGTCGCGCTGCAACGCTGAGCGGGTTTTGTTATACTAGAAGGGTAAGATTTCCCGCAGGCTCAACTGTGGGAGGAGGCTAAGGATTCCATGATTCGACTGACGTCGGTTGCAAGCTCAAAAGTGAAGGAAATCATGAGCATGCAGAGTCCCGTTCCAACGACGCTGCGTGTAGCCGTGGTTGGCGGGGGCTGCTCTGGCTTTCAATACCACATGGCGTTTGAAAACCAGACCTCTGAGAGCGACGAGGTGGTGGATTTTGATGGTCTGAAAGTGGCCGTGGACCAGATGAGCTCGATGTATCTGGAAGGCGTGGAAATTGACTACATTGAGACGCTGGAAGGCGCCGGGTTCAAGTTCAACAACCCGAATGTGAAGAGCACCTGCGGCTGCGGAAGCTCATTTAGCGTTTAAGATTTTCTGAGTTTTCTCAACTCCTGAGATAGCGGCGTCTGCCGGGCTCTCAGGAGTTTTTCTTTGCCCACTGGAAACTAGGGAAGTAGCGGATTTGCGTAGTAGCTGCACAGGCGTTATCCTCATTTCCGAGCATGAAAATAGCTCTCGCGCAGTTCAATCCCACCGTCGGCGATTTTGCAGGAAATTCCGCTCGCATCGTATCCCTTTCAGAAAGGGCAAAGCAGCGTGGAGCGGACCTGGCCGTCTTCTCCGAACTTTGCTTGTGCGGTTATCCGCCCCAGGATCTTCTTGAACGGCCTGCCTTTATTGAACGCAACCAGAAAGAATTGAAAGCTCTCGCCAAGCAACTGACGATTCCTTCAATCGTCGGTTACGTGGGACGCGTGAAGAACGGAACAGGGAAGTCCATCGCAAACAAGGCGGCGCTGCTTTGCGGGGGGAAAGTGACGTTCGAGCAAAGCAAGATGTTGTTGCCGACGTACGATGTTTTCGATGAGTCCCGCTATTTCCATCCCGCGGAGAAACAGCAAGTTTTGGAATTTCATGGCGAAGCGTTGGGTGTAACGATTTGCGAGGATGCGTGGAACGACGAGAATTTCTGGCCGAATCGCCGTTACGACCGTGATCCTGTAACGGAATTGATCGAGCAGGGAACTCAGGTTTTGCTGAACATCTCCGCCTCGCCGTACACGATAGACAAGCGTGCGCTGCGTGTGGACATGCTGCGATCCATCGCTGTACACAACCGGAAATCGGTTGTGTATGTGAATCAGGTGGGTGGAAACGACAGCCTGATCTTTGATGGCGCGAGCGTGGCGCTGACTCCGGACGGAAAGGTTGCCGCGCAAGCGCTGGCGTTTGAAGAAGACCTCGTTCTATTTGATACGGTGACCGGCGAAGGGGAGATTCACGAGCAGCCACGGCAGGAAATCGAATATGCGTTCCGCGCGCTGGTGATTGGCACGCGCGATTATGTTCACAAGTGCGGATTCAAGAAGGTGTTGGTTGGGCTGAGCGGAGGAATTGATTCCGCGGTTGTTGCTGCGACTGCTGTGGAGGCCTTGGGACCAGAGAATGTTTTGGGTGTGTCAATGCCCGGGCCATTTTCCTCTGAAGGAAGCAAGCAGGATGCGGCAACCCTTGCGAAGAATCTAGGAATCGAATTCATAAGCCTGCCGATTGAGGGTGTATTTGACGCGTATCGTAGCTCACTGAAACCTGTTTTCGGCCAGCGTAAGGAAGATGTGACCGAAGAAAATATTCAGGCACGGATCCGCGGCAATTATTTGATGGCGATCTCAAACAAATTCGGCTCGATGGTGTTGAGTACGGGAAACAAATCGGAGATCGCGGTAGGTTACTGCACGCTATACGGAGATATGGCGGGCGGGCTTGCGGTAATCTCTGACGTGCCGAAGCTGATGGTGTATGAGCTCGCGAAATGGATCAATCGCGAAAGGGAATTGATTCCCCACTCGACGATTGAAAAACCGCCTTCCGCTGAGCTTCGGCCCAATCAGAAGGACGAAGATAGTTTGCCGCCGTACGGTGTGCTGGATCGAATCCTTAGAGCCTATATTGAGGATTTGAAGAGTCCGCAGGAGATTGCGGATAAGTACGATTTCGACGTCAAACTGGTCCGCGATATTGCCGCGCTGGTGGACCGGAGCGAATACAAGCGCAAGCAGGCCGCGCCTGGGCTCAAGATTACGTCACGCGCGTTTGGATTTGGCAGGCCGTTCCCGATTGCTCAGAAATTCACTCCATAGACAGATGAGGCTTACGGTGAAACCGATCAAGTTCTTTTCTACTGGCGTTCTAGTCCTCTCGCTGCTGGCAATTGCACCAGCGATGACGGCTCAGTCCGCGCCGCAATCCGAATTGCAGAAGAAGATCGAGAAATACATCCGCCACATTTATGCCTTTGGTCCCGAAGTGAAGCTGACTATTCCGGAACCAAAGGACTCGGAAATTGCGGGACTCCTTGTGACCAACGTCGAGCTAACCTCCGGCGAAGGCCACGACAACGCGAGGATGTATGTCAGCAAAGACGGTACGTATCTGTTTCGAGGCGACGTCTCTGACATGTCCAAGGATCCTCTGTCCGAGACCAGGGCAAAACTCGACCTAAAGAATGCGCCGTCTGTGGGTAGTCCGACGGCACCTGTGACTGTCGTCGAGTTTGCCGACTTTGAATGCCCCGTCTGCCGTCAGCTTCATGAACAGTTGCGGACGCTCCTGCCGAACTACCCACAAGTGAAGTTTTACTTTAAGGACTTTCCTATCGAGCAGATTCATCCATGGGCGAAGACTGCTGCGTTGGCCGGCCGTTGTGCGTACATGCAGAATCCAAAATCCTTTTGGAAGCTCTACGACGGTTTTTATGACTCGCAAGACCTGGTCTCGGCGGCGAACGTTTGGGACAAGGCCGTGGATTTCGCAGGACAAGCCGGGTTGGATCAGGCCGCGTTCAAGTCGTGCCTAGCTTCGCCCGAAGCTGCCGCTGCGGTTGCCGCTAGCGTGGGTAACGCCAAGACAGTTGAGGTCACAAGCACCCCAACGGTATTTATCAATGGACGCCGAGTTGTGGGCGCTGACGCGGGAACGATTGAGCGGTTTATTCAGTTCGAGCTCGCCGACCAGAAAGCCGCAAGCGCAGCGGTTGCAAAGAAACCATAGCAAGGGAAGAGCCATCCTGGCCAGGAGTGATCCACTCCAACAAAGGCCGTATACATTTGCGCAGACCAACTTGTGGCATCCTCAAATTTCGCCTGCGGCGAAGCGGCGGGCCATACATTCCGATTAGCGACGATTCTCCGCTGCGCACTGTCACTATTGACAGGTATTGGAGCACTACGGTGCATATATAAATGCAGATCGAAGGAGCTCGGCTATGCAGCAGTCACAATTTAGCGGTGGAAGAGATCGATTTGACCGCCGGGCCTTTTGCAGGGCTGCTGGCGCCGCGACCGCTGTCGGTGTGGTAGAGGCGAGCCTGGGAAGCGCGTTGGCCCACGCGGACCTCACCAAGGAGCAGCGTGACAAGATGACCCCGGACGAAATCATCCAGCAGATGAAAGCTGGCAACGAACGGTTCCGCTCGGGCAAACCGCAGCATCGCGATCTCATGCGCGAAGCTAA
>Ga0210406_10006582_pt1 | contig 12025 bp, 11 predicted proteins | sample IncBWC30MmetaG_FD_155454 | JGI IMG/M metagenome (GOLD analysis project Ga0210406, IMG submission 155454) | Forest soil microbial communities from Barre Woods Harvard Forest LTER site, Petersham, Massachusetts, United States - Inc-BW-C-30-M | ecosystem: Environmental > Terrestrial > Soil >...
CGAGGGCGCCCGCAATGATGCGCTTAAACAGGTCGATTTTGCGAAAAAGGCAGACGATTCCCAAGATCGCGCCGGCAACAAGCCAACTCGAAGCCCATGTGATAGGCAGATATGTTTCACTAAACGGCAACGAGTATGACGGAAAATAGTTTCCGAAACGCCGATCAGCTTTCAGAAAGGGCGGTTGCGATTGAGTTGCCGGGAATTGAACGCCAAAATAATCAGAAAGCCCGTATGGGAATCGCCGCAAATTGAACATGCCGTAATCGTGCGCGACCTCGCGGTGCACGGGATTGATGTAATAATCAAAACGGATTCCGCTGAACGTGCCGAAGCGCGCGTAGCTCACCAAGCAGTGAAAGGCGACTCCAGCAGCGAGCGGAATCAGGAGCGCGATCAACGGGCGGAACTGTTTCCTGCGCCACAACTGAATCGTCAGAAAAAGCGCGATTAGTAGCAACGGTCCGCCGTAGGTGACTCTGGAAAGCAAAGCGCACGCGGCCGAGAACGAAAACCCCAGCAACGAAAGTGTAAGCGCTCGCCCCTGTGACTCTTGAGCCCGCCGGGCGAAGAAGAGTGCAGCGACCGACCACGCAAGCGCCCAGAGAATTGCTTCGCTATAAATCGACAGGTTTCCGAGAAGAAAAAGAACTGGTGTACTGAAAACAAATCCAACGAGACAACTGCTCCCCAATCAATTTCGAGCGGTTGTAGAGAGCGAAGATGTGCGCAACGCCCGCGAGATAAGACCGGCAAATGCGACCAGCGCCAACTCCCCGGCCAAGAATCCTGAAATGCGCAACCATGCGCCTCGGCCGGCCGGATAAACGAAATTCATTGGAATCCGCAGTAACGCCGGGAACGGTCCGAATTACATCTGCGTCTTGCCGTTCACGATCATTGCCTCCCAGCGGATCGCCTCGCTATCGACGCCGACGTTGCCGCGCAGAAAATGTTCGGCCTGCGAGTCGAACGCGACCGCCAAGACTTCTTTGACGAAGACCTGCCGCCCGCCGGTCGTCGCGATGATCCAGATTAAAACGGTGAGCGCTAGCGCCACCGGCCAAAGCCGCGGCGCGCCTGCGATGTCGATCTTCGGGTCGATGCAATTATTTCCGGAAATCGAGCGCGCCTTTCTTCAGCGCATAGACGTAACCAACCATCAGGATCGTAATGAAGCTGAGCATGCTCCAGAAGATCGCCGTGCTGTGCGCGATCGATTCTTTGTAAACGACGGCCCAAGGATACATAAACACGATCTCGAGGTCGAACAGGATGAACAACATCGCCACGAGGTAAAACTTCACGCTGAAGCGCGATTGTCCCTCGCCCTGCGGAATCATTCCACACTCATAGGCCGTGTCCTTGGTTGGCGTGCGTTTGGCCCCGGTCTTGCCGAGAAGAACACTGACCAACAGCGCCGATACAGCGAAACCAATCGCCACGATGATCTGCAGGAGAACCGGCAGATATTCGCGGATCATTTGCGGCCTCGAATGTTACGGCCGAGCAGCAGTTACTTTACTGCGGCCAGTCTGTTGCTTGGAATATGTCCGTTTTGCGGAGCGATCGCCTTGGCGAGCGATGAGGGCAGGCCTTTGTATTTCTTGCCGTTCTTCTTCACCGCGCCGCGTGCGACGAGGTTCTGGAGCTTTTCGTAGGCACGCAGTCGGAGCATTTCCTCGCCTCCGCTAGCCGCGTTTCGCGCGCGGAGATTCTCGTGCACAATATCAAAGAGTTCCTTGAACTCGTAGGAGGCGCGACGAGATAGCACCGCCACAAGTTCCTCGGTCACCAGATCAGGAACTCGACGAGAAAATGCGTTTTTCTTGAGAATAGCCATAGGGCGCAAACAGTAGCACAATTCGACCAAACTAACAGCACAATTGTGACACTCGGTCTTAACTGAGACTATGCTAGTACGATAGCGCCGAAATGGCGCACTTGACTGCGCGTTTTATGGTCATTTTTACGGTGTGTGGTCGCGACCTGCGTTCCAAAGAAGTGCCGGCAAGCCTATCCCTATCGCAGCTTCACTCAATGTTATCGGACCGACCGACTCGGTCACGTAGCCTTCGCCGTCATATCGCTGCGATGAAACAATGGGACTGAGGTGTTTAGCGACGAGTTCCGGCTGCGGCAGCTTGGTTACGTCTACGTAATCCGAGATCGCCGGCATGAACGCGGCGCTCATTAACAACATCGGCCGCAGGGCCGCGTCCAAACGCGTGTAAAGCAATGCCGTATCCACGTAAACAAACGCGTTCGTCGGCGGTGGCACTGCACGTTCGGCACTCTTGTAGTTTGCCAAACCTTCTAGGGTCGAGGAAGAATTAGCGGTCCGCTTGATTCCGGCTTCAACCGAAACCGAATCGAGCCCAACGATCAGGACTTGATTCGACAACGCGATCGTCGGTGTGATAGCGAACAGAGCTGCCGGAGTCTGCATGTAGAAGTAAACAACGCCCTCCTTTTCGTTCTTGGTCCACGTCGCATCTTCGTCGATCGCTTGCATCAGCGCGTTCACGATCTTGTTTGCTCGCGCCGGATCTTTCACCCGCATTGTGGAAATGATGGACGGCCAACGGGCGCTCGGTGGCCAATCCGCCAGTGAGCTCAATTCCAAGTCGAACGCCGCTTTCCAATCGTCCACTGTCACGCCGGCGCGCGCCGCAGCGTCGAAAACCTTCTGCAACCACGTTCCGAGCGGTAACGCGCTTCCGGGCTGATTGATTCCGCTGAATCGATCCGGGTTAATCAGGGTGGCGAGATAGAAAAATGTTTCGGACGAGCCGAGGGTGAGCGACTTCCTTGTCAGCTTTTCCCTTGAGTGAGCATTGGGCATCCCGACGAACACAACGTCGCGCATTTTTCCCTTGTCGAATCGCGTGGCCGCGCAAACGCTTCGAATCTGTTGCGTCAGATCGTTTTGGTCGCCGGAAGCTCCGATTGCGTTGCGCAGCGAGGCGAGCTTCTCGGACATGGCTTTCGTCTGAGCATAAACCAGCAGCGCATAACTGGATGGCATGTGCGCTATCGCGCCGCGGAAAGCTTCGTCGCTCGCGAGAGCGGTCTGAGGATCCTCTTGCCGGCCGCCAACGCGATCGAGCACGGCCTTCAGTTCGGAGAGATCGTTTGAAGCGAAAAACCATTGTCCGTCGTAGACGGTTGCCATCTGGTTCGGCGCTGCGCCGATGATGTCAATCTTGTGCTGCTCGTAGTCGATGCTCTCACGCGTGGACGCATTGCCCACAAATTGCGACCGCCACTGATTGATGATTTCCTCGGCCTTGGATTGAGTTCCGTGAAATCGGAAACCCCCGACGAGATGCGGTTCATTGTTTTCGACCGAAGTTACCGCGACGAATGCGTCTTCCGGATCGAGCTTTCGCAGTTTGTCGACGCTGGCCGCGGCCGCGTCGCGCTGCGGTAGTCTGGAAAGTGGTTTGTTTAGAAAATCCTGGACGGCCGGCTCCCGATAGAGGCGGTAAATGTCGGTCTGGTGCCACTCATCGCGCGTCCGATTGAAATCGGGCAGGTGAGCAAACGCGATCGTGCTGCCCGGAAGAAGGGCGGTAACTGCCGCATGAGGCGTGGTTTTCGCCTGGCGCACAGTATAAACAAGTCCACCCGCAGCGATGGCAGCCAGGGCGATCAACAAACCGAAACGCTTCATGAGCCGGCATCTATCAACTCTCAACCGTTAGCTATCAAGTTGTTGTTTAAGCGCGGGGATGAAATTGCCGATGCACCGCTTTCAACCGCTGTTGATCAACGTGTGTATAGACCTGCGTGGTCGAAATGTCTGCGTGGCCCAACATTTCCTGAATGATTCGGAGGTCCGCGCCATTGCTGAGCAGATGCGTCGCAAAACTGTGCCGGAGAAGATGCGGATAGATGTTTGCCTCCAAACCGGCGTGCCGCGCCTTTTCTTTTACGACCTGCCAAATCCGCGTTGTAGTTAATTTTGTTCCACGCTCGGACAAAAAAATTTCGTTGCCCGTCTTACGCTTCACCAGCTTCGGCCGCTCGGTGGACAAATAAACGGCCAGTGCTTCGCATGCTTTGCGGCCAACCGGCACGATCCGCGTTTTGTTTCCTTTGCCGATCACGCGGATTGTTCCCTCCTCAGGGAAAAAATTTTCGAGCCGTGCGTTGGCCAGCTCAGAGATACGCAGCCCGCTCGCGTAAAGTAGCTCCACTATCGCGCGGTCGCGGTAGCCGTGCGTCGCTTTGGTGTCGATGCTGTTGAGCAACTGTTCTACTTGCAGCTCGTTCAACGTTTCCGGGAGATAACGTTCGATTCGGGGCAGACTGAGCGCCTCGGTCGGGTCGCGGTCGATTTCGCCTTTGCCGGCGAGGAACCGGAAAAAAATCTTGAGCGCCACCACGATCAGCTTGATCGACGCCGCCGAAAGTCCGGAGCGTTTTTTGCCGGCCAGATACTCACTGATGGCAGGAAGCGTGACCGTTTTGAAGGTCTCGATTTTGCGCGCACCGGCACACCACCTTGCGAAATCGGTCAAGGATCGCTGGGTTGAGAGTTGGTAATTATCTGAAAGTCCACGCTCGACCGCCAGATAGCGGATGAACGACTCAATCGCACTTTCCACGGGGGAAGATGAAGTAAAAATCAAGAATTAAAAATCAGAAATTCGCTGATCGCTTTCCTGGGGAAAGCTCCGATCCGCCGCTGAGGCGCTTCGTCTACAAACGCGCAACGATTGACAATTAAAGACCAAATGTTCGATCATCTATTCAGGATGAGCCTTGATCTGAATACGATTCTGAAGGATTGGCCGCACGAAAACCGGGCCATTAAAGTGCGCAAAATCCTCGGACTCGATGGCCGACACAAATTGCAGCTTCGGATCGATCTCGGCGTGCTCCAGATGGAATTGAGCGGCCGGCCCGATGGGATGAGGCCGCATGGTTGCGAATCGCTTCTCACGTATCATCAACTCCAGGCCTCGCGTGCCGAAGCCTGCGGCGAAGCTTACGACCTGACGCCAGAACAATGCGCCGAGCTTCAGCAAGAGGGCATTCAGTATTATCATCGCTATCTAAGTCTGTTTCAGATCAACGATTTCCATGGCGTCGTGCGCGATACTCAGCGCAATCTTGATCTTTTCGATTTTGTCGACGCCCACACCGAGCGCGACGAGCTTTCCTGGACCTTGCAGCAGTTTCGCCCGTACGTCCTGATGATGAACACGCGCGCCAATGCGTCCATCTTCCTTGGCCAGGGAAAATTTCAGGACGCGATCGCCGAAATCCAGCGCGGTCGAGACGCGATCACTGAGTTTTTCCAAAAATCAAACTTCCCAGAGCTGGTAACGAAAAGTTCGGAGATCCATTTCCTGGACGACTGGCTCAAGGAAGTCACGGCCAAGCGTCCGCGCACCAAACTCGAGATCATGGAGCACGAAATGGAAACGGCGGTGGCGAAGGAACTTTACGAACGCGCCGCCGAAATTCGCGACGCAATTGCTAAGTTGAAAGGTGTCGATTCAGCGACGCCTGCTACCCAGAATATTTAGCGCAGGCGTCGCGAGGCTGATGCCGCGGCGGAAGCGCAGCTCTAATCAAAAACTTCTTCGAGCTGTGGATCGATTACTTCGCCGGTGAATCGATCGATTGCCATGTGCAGCCAATAACGCTTCTCGCCTTCGACAACAAAGTCCGAAAGTGACCTCGCGCTTGGTGGAAAGCGGCCCGATTGTGCAATCACATCGATCATCAATCCCCACGTTCGCGTTTGTGTAGTTTCCCCAAGCGCGCGGGCGACAGTTTCTTTCTGTTCTTCAGTAGCGCTGCTGATGAAATTGCCAGCGGCTGCAACTAGCCGTGGAATGTCCTGCCGCCCTAGGGCGGGTTTGCTGAGTGTACCTTCCGAGCCGCTGGTTGTGCCCGCGATTATTCCGATGTTCGCGTTCGGAGTAGGACTTGCCGCCGCGTTGTTCGACGCGGTTAATCCCAAAGGCGATGCAGAAGGCTCTGCCGTTATTGTGCTCTTTAGCAGGGCCGCAATTACGGCCGGATTTTGCGTGTTCAAGTTGACTGGTCCGGCGCGAACACCTGCTGTGTTATACGTGAAAAGATCGAGAATAGGCGCATCGGGACTAGCGGCGGTGAAGAAATCCAGTGTTTTCGGATTAGGTGAGGGCGTTGGTGTCGCCGTCGCCGACGCACGAAACGTGTAACCCAACTCACCGACATTGCGAAATGGCCGATTCAACATCACGTACGCTGCGATGGCGGGCGGCGGAGTTGGCCACATTCCCGCTGGGGCAGGAAATGGCGATGGAACCGGTGAAGCAGAAAGGCTTGGTCTCGCTGGATCCACGTTTTCTAACCCAAATGCCCAGCCTCCATTGTATTCAATCATTGTCGTCGTCGTGCCAGTCGTCGGATCGGCGGCGGCATCGTCGTCGTATTGATCTACGATTGCCGCTCCCAATGAGAGAGTTGTGTAAAGGTGAGTTGAATCGTCAGCGTTCGTCCGGTTGATCGCATAATTTAGGAACTGAAAAAAATCCGGGTTTGTTGTGAATCCGGGTATCCGATCTCGGAGTGCGGTTCCACTCGACCCAACGTATTGCCAGTGTCCAGGAATAGCAGGAGTTGGCGGAGTTCCCGCGCTGCCCGCTGTTCCATTTTGCCATTTTAGGCCGAAGTATTTTTGAATATCGGAAGCGGACGGAGTGGCCAGACTTGGTTTGACTAACGCCAGATTACCGAGGGCGAACCGTTGTGTTAATGCGGCGGTGCCGGCGTTCCAAGTTGGTGCATTGATTTCGCGGGAAAAAGTTCCCAAGAATTGCAACATATTGATGCTGCCCGAAATGCTGCTGCGGAAAAGCTCAATAAGTTCTTTGCGATTGGTGAAGCCTTGATCGGTGCGACCGTTGTAAACTGTGGTCGAAACAGATCGAAAATCGCGGGATGTGTCTAAGAAATAGGTGAGAAACCTGGAAGCATCAGGCGTCGGCGAGAGCGCTGGAAATGTGCCGGATGTCTGTAACGTCGCATAGTTTCGCCAAGCAACGATTCTACTGATCGTCATGGGATTTGGCGTAGATCCGCCGGACGTAATTTTCATTCCGGTAACATCGGCCAGCGCCACGCTCCCTTTCCGACCAACTTCCGCGACGGATGGAGTTGGAGAAGGAAGGCCAACTAGATTCGCGTCACACAGACCGCCTTCGTCGTAGACGACATACGCGTATCGGCCGGTTGCGTAGTTTGCGTTTGAAGCGGTCGCATCGGACAAGCTTGGATTCCAGGCAGCGAAGGTAGTTGGTCCGTTTCGAGTTACGATGACCCAATCCGGCGCCCAATAGTTTGGCGCTGAAAAGCCAGATGTAATCGGATCCGAGGTGGTGTCAGCAGGATTCGATTTTGGAATTAAGTAAGGGCCATTCCATCGAGCCAGCGAGATGGATCGTCCGTTTAGTGACGCATCGGCAGTCGAATTTACAGCTGATGCGCGGCTCGGAACCGCCGGCGTCGGAATGGTGTCAGATCGGACGCTGCGTCGTATTAGGTTTGGAACGGCGAGCAGCGCACCCGCCGCTGGCGTAGGACTGCGTTGTGGACCGATGTTCGCGTTAATCGGAGGGATACCGGCGGTCGCGATCTCCTGTTTGAAGTCCGCCACAATAATTTCGAGCGCACTCCGAGCCAATTGATCGGACTTCGCATCGTTAAAACTGGTATGCGCAACCTGCCGTTCCGTTACGGTGCGTGAGAGATACGCCACCATCATTCCTGCGAGCAACACGAGAAACGCGAGGACAATAAGAAGCGCTACAGCGTTCTCTCGAGTTCGTACTGAGGGTCGCAGTAATCGATAGATCATTTTGGCAGCAGGTAAAAATACCGCTCGTAGATTCGAACAGCGGAAACGGCCGGTCGCGATATGTCTGTCGTTCCGTCAAGTGCCGTTTGCCATTGGTTGAGAAGATCGCCGGGTGCCATCCAAGTCGAGAAATCGGGTAACCGTTCAGCTAACATGGTTATTTGTGAATCGGAGACGAGGACTCTGCTCTTGGGATCCATTGTGGCGACGCAGATAGAAATGGCGGCAACATCTTGCATTCCCGCGACGTTGGTGTGTCCGGTTGATCCCTCCCATGGTTTCTCAGAAAGAACTCCGCTCTTGAGCCGGTAATAATACTCAAACCGAAAAACGTAAGGAGCGATCAACTCGTAGTCGGAATCCGAACTTCCATTCGTTGCCGAGGGCCAGGCGCTAGCGATCGTAAGCGGCAAAAAGACGATGGGAGTGTCGCTGGCAGAAACACCGTTCCAAACTAATCCTTTCGCCATTCGCTCAAGCTTCTTGAACGTTATCGATGCCGGTGTCGAATTGACTCGATAGCTCACAACCGAAATCGGGCTTTGTGAGCCACTCGAGGGATAATAGCCGGCCACCGCACTGTAGAATGCAATTTGATCGTTGCCCGCCTCCAAGTTCGCTGATGACTTGACGTAATAATCAATGTCTGACCTTTTGAGCATCTGCGAAAAATCCACCGCCATTCGATCAAACAATGGCCGCAGCTGAACGTCGGCATCCATTCGTTTGTTGGCTGATGTAATGACCGCTGCTGCGCTGGAGAAAAGACGACTGACAAGCAGAATCAGAACAACGAGGACTGCGATGGTAACGAGTAACTCAACAAGGGTGAAGCCGCCGGTCCGACTGCGCATCTTAATTGCGGTCGAAGGCCGCAAAGATCTCTGCCGAGCCCTGCGTATTCGCGGCTGCTGGCCAAATAACCTTTAAGTCTACGAAGGTTGCTGTTCTCACCGGTGACCCGGAAGGCGTCGGACTGGGAGCCAGAAATGTAATGATGACTCGGTAGCGTGAGTCCGGTTGCAAAGAACGTGAGGCTTGTCCGGCGCTGTTGAAATAAAGTGGAGGCGCTGAGGTAGAGGTGATTACAGGATTTGCCGGAATGACGATATTGAACTGTGACGAAGCGGTTATTCCCCGCTGCGTTGCTCTTAAATCCGCGGCGACAGTGGAAAGAATGTCCATTGACGCCGTTTCTTCGACAGACTGTTGATTCGTTTGCAGCCCAACTGGAAGCAGACTGAAAATCGCAAGTAAGGCGATCGCCGCGACTCCAAGGGCCAGCGCGACTTCAACAAGCGAAAAACCGTGCTGCTGTGCGTGCAATCTCATCGGTGGTAAATCTTGAAGTTTCCTCCAACCCCGCCGAATTGAATCGCTGTAACGTTGGGACCGTTGTCGACGACAGTGCCATGAGTTGGTTTGAGCCCAATCTCAGCGGCATTCTTAAGTGAATAGGTGCTGTTGAGATTTGCTTCGCCACGCGAGTTGAAGCGCACCGTTTTTGAGAACGTATAATTTTGCGCCACGAAGGCGAAACGCGTTGCATCAGAGCTGTCGCTATTGATTCGGTTGAAATGATCCGCACCAATTCCACCAGCATAGGTATAGGGCCAGCCTGGGCGAGCATCGAGACTGTCGACGAATGCGGTTGAGGGCGTCGACGAAGGTGCGCCGATATCAGTGAGGTGAATACCCTCAATTCTAACTAGCCTTCCTAATTGTTTGATTCGATTCGGTGGAAGCTGGGCGACCGGATCGCCATCTTCGTAGATTTTAGTTCCATCGGTCGAAAAAACTGTAGCGGTGAGAACTCGTCCTTTGCCGGGATATGGTGGCGTTGCGTTTGATGACACTGTTGCCGTCACGTCTTCTTCGTAAAAGCCGACCCAGACATAGGTATTGTTGGCCATCGCGTAATTGCGTCCTTGGTCTAATACGCCAGCGATTGCGTAAGCTGCAGTTGCGATATCGTTTCCGGTTTTGATCTTCGTGAAAGACGGAACGGCAAGCACCATTAGGATCGCGATGATCCCGACGACAACGAGCAATTCAAGAAGAGTGAATGCTGAGTGATGAGCGTGTGCGCGGGGGGACAGCACGCTTTTGAAAATAATGCGCCAAGCACAAAATGTGAATATCAAACTACACGGGAAGCGCCTTCGAGCAGGCCTTTCCGGTTAGGTAAGCGCTGATTTCACAGTGGTTTAGCAGGTGTGAGAAATTCGCAATCTTAAGAGCGAAAATGCCCGGCCCAGAGGGGTAGGGGCATGCTTCTAGCTTTTACAGTCTAACGTGCTGGAACACGCGCTTTCTGCTGAGGAGCATAACCAAATCCTCCAAACGATTGAGATGTTTGAGGCCATCACTCAAACACAGCCCGAGGATTATCAATCGCTTGAGATCCTGAAGGAAGCGTACACCAAAGTCGGGCGGCACGACGACGCGTTCAAAGTTTCGCGCAAACTGGCCGAGGCGTATTTCAATGTTGGGTCGTACACGCCGGCATTGCACGAGTGCGAAATGATCCTAACGCGGCAACCCAACTCGCCGGAAGTTTTGGCCATGCTGGGCGAGATCGAGCAACGCTTGCAGGCCTCCGGCCAGGCAATTGTCGAAAAATCGAAAGCCGCCGGCAATCTGATCAATGGCCCGTTCACAAAAGCGGATGGTTCGCTTGTTTCAGCGAACGTCGAGGGCTCGCTGATCGATGTCGATCCTTCCCGCGGCAAAAATTTGGGCCGGATCACAAACTTGCACGAACGCGGCGACGATCACCTCGCGAAATTTTTGATCGTGCAGCAGCTGTTTACGGAAGAGCAGATAAATAGCGCGCTCGAGACGACAAAAGAGGCAAACAAAGATCTACAGGGGCACTCGATGGCAGTTTCGATGTTGGAAGAGCTGACCAAAGACAAGCCGCAGTCGCTTGAGGGAGTGCTCTCGGCACTGATTGACCGGACGAAGTTCGCATTCGTTCCGCTCGAGTATTACGACACCGACCGGCAAATCGCGCCGATGTTGCCGGAATATCTCACGCTCGGGCGCTTGTTCGTCCCGTTCGATCTCGTTAGCCGCACCATTATGGTGGCGTGCTGCAATCCATTTGATTCCGCGGGCCGTGACGCGGTCCAGCAATCGGTTGATTACACCGTGTCGTGGTATTTGGCCCGGCCATCGGCGATCGCGCAGACCTTGCGTGCGACTTACCGGCTCGAGTCCAGGAGTTAGCGGTCCATGAGAAGTAAATCTTTCGGAGAACGGATCGCAGACGTGTTGATTGAAGAAGGTCTCCTTCTTCCGAACCAGCTCGAGGAAGCGATCGGCATTCAAAAGTCCGAAGGCGGGCGGTTACTAAAAATTTTGACCGACCGGCAGTTTGTGACCGAGCAGGACATGGTGTTCAGCATCGGTCGTTGTCTGAATACGCCGCCGGTGAACTTGTCGCGACTGCGCGTGCCAGAAGAAGTGATGTCGATCGTCCCGCGTGAGATGGCGAAGGCGAACAAACTGGTGCCGATCGCGCGCCTCGACGGAAAACTTTTCGTGGCAATGGCCGATCCGACCAACGTGCTCGCGGTCGACGACCTGAAACGACGCGTTCAACTCGAGATCGTTCCGATGATCGCGACCGAACGTTCCGTGCTCGACACGTTGAGCGGTGTCCACGGTGCCGGCAACATGAGCCAGGTACTGCGCCAGGTTTCGGAAGAAGCAGCGCAAGGCGCCGAATCGATCGAAGTTCAATCGGCGAAACGGGAAGAGATCGACCTCGATCGACTGGCGCACGACAGCGAAGACGCGCCCGTCATTAAGATCGTCAATTTAATTTTGGCGCAAGCCGTCAAGGAGAAGGCGTCGGACATTCATATCGAGCCGTTCCAAAACACGCTTAAGCTGCGGTACCGCATCGACGGCGAACTGATTCCGGCGGAGTCGCCGCCGAAGGCGTTGCAGCTGGCGATCACGTCGCGCATTAAGATCTTGGCCGGATTAAACATTGCCGAGCGGCGCATCCCGCAAGATGGACGGTTCCGGATCCGCGTACTCGGAAAAGAGATCGACCTCCGTATTTCGATTTTGCCGACGGCGCACGGCGAAAAAATTGTCATCCGTATTCTCGATAAGAGCGCGTTAAGCGGAAGCATTGACCAGATGGGGATG
>Ga0210406_10006583_pt1 | contig 12025 bp, 10 predicted proteins | sample IncBWC30MmetaG_FD_155454 | JGI IMG/M metagenome (GOLD analysis project Ga0210406, IMG submission 155454) | Forest soil microbial communities from Barre Woods Harvard Forest LTER site, Petersham, Massachusetts, United States - Inc-BW-C-30-M | ecosystem: Environmental > Terrestrial > Soil >...
CGACCATTTTTGTGGCGGTGGCCACGAGGGCCTCGAGGTTTTCGGCGGCGAGTTGTATCAGAGCCAGTCTGTTTAGGAGGGCCTGCTTCTCCAGACTGGGGATGGCGTATTGGATCGCTTGTTGGGCGGAACTGGAGACCGTGTAGAGTTCGCAGTCTTTGCGGGCGGCATCCATCGTGAGTGCGGCTTTGCGGACGTTGGAGAGGCTGCCGGTGACTCCCCAGACGACCTGCGTTGGTAGGCCGGTGTTGGGTTGCGTAACGCCGCCGACGGCGTCGGGTGTGCGGAGCAGATCGCGCTGTGCGGCGGCTTGTTGCGTTACGTATTTACAATAGGCTTGCTGATCTTCGTCCCCGGCACGCGCAGCGGGGATCAGGAGCATGGCCATCGCACTGGTTACGAACAGTGGTGCCAGGGATTTGTGGGGCTTCAGAGGGAACGAGGGCATCTAGCGTCTCCTTAGATCGTTAGAAAAAGGGTCGTTAGAAAAAAAGCGGCTTGCGGTTCAGAAAAACGGTTTTGGATTTCGCGGATTCGGGATGGTCGAGCTGCATCTGGATCAGGAAGCCGCGCATGTCGGTGCGAAAGATGGGATGGATGGCGTGTTCTTCTCCGGCGAAAATCTGCTTTACGGTGCCTACCTTTTTGCAGGCAATCATGTTCAGGTAGCAGTCGTAGACGGGCGAGCCGGAGGAGGCGTTGTTGCGGTTGTCGTAGGGAACGAAAGCGAAGTAGACGGTGTTATCGCCGGAGGCAGTTAGATAGTAGGGAGCTTGCTTGGCGGTGGTGAGGGCTTGTCTTAGGCGATCAATTTGTTGGGATTCTTCGTGGAGTTGTTTTTGCGCGACGCCGATGGCGATGTCGAGCTGGGCAATTTCGGAGATTAGCTCGGCCTGTTTGTCGAGGACGTCGAGGGATTTTGTATCGGTGGTGGTTTTTTCGAGAATGCTGTCGGTGAGCAGGACTTCACCGATCTTGCTGTCGGTATAGGAACTCTGGGCCTGATTGAGTGCGGCTCGCTGAGTGGCGGCATCGCCCTTGGTGATGAGGCCGGCGGCGAGATCTTTGTCGATGCTGGCTTCGACTTCTTTGACTTGCGTCAGAACCGCTTGCGTTTTCAGGTTGTCGGACTGTTTTTGCCTGTCGAGTTCCAGGAGTTGCGGGCCGGTGGCTTGATTGTGTTTTCTTTCGCGGACGATAGCGGCTTGAAGTTCGGGCTCGAGGGCCAGAAGCGCAGCCTTGTGACGGTTCATTTCCGCGACGCCTTCTTCGAGGCGCTTCTTGTCGACGTTCAGTTCTTCGAGTGTCTGCTTGCTGGTCACCAGCTTTTCGGTGAAATCGAGACTCTTGTCATCGACGGGAGAAAGGATGACGGGTGCGGCCCAAGAAGTGTTGAGGGCGTAGAAGCCCATGACGAAGCCGTAGGCCAGCACGCCGCCGAGGACCACATAGAGCGTCAAGATCGCGAAGATGCGGTAGATGGTGACGACCGATTTGTAGATCAGAGGCTGGAGCACAGGAGATTTCGGACTAGCTGGCACGTTCTTCACGCTTGGCGTCGCCATCGGCGACCTCCTGTTCCTTTGTACGCGTACCCCAATCCCTGGAGTCGAGAGTGCAGAGAGCGAGGGTGGTGATGAATAGACTGCTGACGAGCGACCAGGCCAAATAAGCGCCAAAGGCGAGCGGGTTGTTGACTGCTTCTATGGCGCTGTATTTTCTGATCACCCAGCTCAGAACTGCTGCCAGACCAAGGTACAAGATGAGCGGCGCGGGGCCGGCCCACTCCATCGGGTTGCCAGAGAGCATGGTGAGGGCCACGAGCAAGCCAAGAAGGGCGCCGAGGGGTGTCAGCACCAGCGTGAGCACCGTGTTGGGGTGCAGCGTCCAGACGTGCTGGGGAAGAGTGCGCAAGGTGTAGAAAAGGTCGCGGACGATGCTGCGGCGCCAACGCAGTTGCTGTTTGAAAAGATCAGGCAGAGTGGAAGGGACGGTGGTCCAGCAGAGAGCGTCGTTGTTGATGTAAGTTCCGTATCCGCGGAGAAGAGTTTGATGGGTGAGGAAACGGTCCTCGCCCTGGTTGACGGGGATGCCGAACCAATGACGGCTGCGGATTTTCGGCTCGATTTCGAGGAGAAGCTCGCGGCGGATAGCGAACAGGCAGCCGCTGATGCAGCCGACGCTGCGGGTCCAGTTCTCGGGAACTTTGTAGACCTGGAAAGCGGCGTAATAAATGAAGGTCTGGATGGCGGTGATGGTGCTCTCGTTGGGGTTTCTGACGCCCACTCGGCCGCCGACCGATCCGATCTTGGGTTCAGAAAAACAAGCGGCTAGCTCGCGGATGGCATCGGGATGAAAGATGCAGTCGGAGTCGATGGAGATGACCATATCTGCCGCGGAGAGCTGCAGGGCATTGCAGACCGAGCGGGCTTTGCCGCTGTTGACGGTGTTGCGACCCACGCGCACACGGATGTTGATGAAGTCGCGTTGGGCTTTGAGCATCCACTCATAGCTGTCGTCGACGGAGCAATCGTCTTGGGCAATCACTTCAAATTTTTCGTTTGGATAATTACTCTTGCTGATGCTTTCGATAGTTTCGTAAACCGTCTTGCCTTCGTTGAAACAGGGCATGAGGACACTTACCGTGGGCTGGTAGGTGTAATCTTTTTTGACCACGGCTTTCGGGACCGACCACTTCAAAATGAGCGCCAGTGTGTATTTGACAACGGAGATTAGCAGGCAGAGGACAAGAATGAGGCAGACTAAAACCGGTGCCATGGATGCCTCACGTGCGGCCGTTCGAGGCCGCCGCAAAAGATTTGCTGTCGCGCGGCGACGGTGGCCGAGCTGGTGCGATGGAGAACGGCGCGATTTGGGCTGTCTCTGAACATAGTTCTACGATACCGCTCAAAGCGACTGAGTTACCTTGCCTGCGCCTTAGCCCGTGTTTGTTTGTGTATGTGACGAATGGAAGGCTCTGGAGGTTTCGGCATTGTCGTCGATCACCGTTTACTAGACCGTGCGGTGTCGCCGTCGAGACGGCGGCGATAAACGGAGGAGCGTGAAAATAGGATGACGCGGGATCGCCTGCGACGGAACGGCTTGCCGAGCTTGCGGATACCAGGCTCGGCGCACGCCTGATGATGTTGTATGGCCCAGCGAAGTCTGGGCACGGTCAGGGCTTCGGCGCGGCTGCCTCGGAAACTACCAGGTACTCGTATTTCTTGCCGTTGGCTCTGAATTTCATTTTATCCTTGTCGAGTGTGAACTCGATGCCGGTGTTCACGGGGATTAGTTCCTGATCGGCGCGTTTTTCCTGGCGGACGTGGTACTCCGTGGTTTCCGTCCTTACGACATATTGCTGGCAGAGCACCTGGGCAGTCTCTTTTTTGTCTTTCAGTTGCGAGCCGCAGACGACCGAGCTCTCGGAAACGATGGTACCTGGCTGAGGCCCTCTCGCGGCGGCGGAAATTGCGGCCAACCCCAGTGCGGCTGCCAGGATGTATGCCTTTCTCATGTGCCTCCTTCTGAATTCTCCGGAGTGTTGCGGCTTCACCGCGCTGGATACTGGGACAGTGGCGCGCGGACCAGGTCTTAGTTAAGGAGCTTGCTCCCCGAACGCTGTTGTTCCGTGCTCAGCGCGAGCGTTCAGCCATTACTCGGAGCGGCCTCCGAACAGGCGCAGGATGATTCCGGTGGAAACCCAATAGTTGTTTTGATGAGCGTTCGTGCCGAACGACGTTCTGTAGTAGTCGACATCGAACAAGCGGATTTCCCAGCGACGGGAGGGGCGGAAATCGATTCCACCTCCCACTTTAAACGAAATGGAGTTTTGCGAAGCGGTGTAACCTCCGCTGCCGCTGACAGTCGTGTCGGAGCGCGAACCACCGACGAGGGCTTCTGCGAAGGGAGTTAAGTTCCAGCGATTTCGCGAACGGTAGTAGTAGCGCGGACCGTAGTGATTTCCGTAGAGAACATTCTTGGTGCCGCCGACGGTTACCAAGCTGTAGCTGGTGTCGCCGACGATTTGCAGCCAGGGTTTGAAGTTATATCCAAAAGAGCCGAGAGCACCATTGAAGTTGGTTGACGATCCTCCGCTAACGAGTCGTGCAAACGCAAAGCCGCCATAGAGTTCAAGCAAAGGAGATCTGCGAACGCTCGGGAGAGGCTTCTCCCAGGTGTCATGCGTATCGGCGGGCCGGATTGCTGGTTGAGCCGGGGCAGGTTGCGCCGGGGCTGGCAGAGGCTGTGCGGGGGTAGGCGCAAGAGGATCAGGCTGCGCAGCGCTGGCCGCTGATTCGGGCTGTGCGGCAGGCGCGGGCGTTACCAGTGCTGCCGATGCGATTTCGGGCGACGGCGTGGGGACTGGTTGATCTGGCGCAGGTTGCGGCTGTGCGACGGCAGGCTCTGCGGGCGCAGACGGATCAGGCTGAGCGGTTGCGGACGTTTCCGGGACATTTGTTGGGGAGGCGGACGAAACGGGTGCGGGCGACGGGATTTCAGGTGCTAGCGCATGGGCAGGCTGAGCCGTTGCGGGTGGCGGCTGGAGAGGCGCTGGAGAACTAAGCTTTGCGTCGAGGGCCCGCGTGCTTGGGATTTTTGTTTTTTCTGCGGCCATTTGCATGGCAGGCGTCTGCGTCACCGCCGTTGCACCACGGTCGACGGCCATCAGGCTGGAATAGATGTAACCGATCCGGCCGTCTTTGGTCTGAATGCGGGAAAAGTAGAAGCCATAGACTAAGATGGTGAAGCGCTCGCCACAAGGCAGAGCTGCGACTACGTCGGGAGTCCTTCTGGGCTTTCCAAAGACTTGTGTGTCTTCAGAATGATTGGAGCAGTCTACGTACCCCACCTCGTCAGCCCAGCTGGCGGAAGCCGCCAGAAAACTTGCACCCAGCAAAATAAGGAATCGATTACGTAACATCGCCCCTCCTCGGCCCAAGAGCACCCCGAGCCCTAAGGAAGGGTAGCTAGGGAGGAGAGGTCTGCGTCAGATGGACTAAGGGTCAGGGCGTTCCAAAACGGTACTGGCCATTGGGGTGGGACCACCGCCAGAGAGGAAATTGCGTCGGCGTCAAAAGCGGACAACGGCGCTTAACGAGACGCGCGTGCAATTCGCGGTGCCGCCGAAGAAATGGTGGAGGCCGAAGTAGTCGAGTTGCGGGCGCAATGCCAAGTGGGGCAGAACGCCTACGTCAACTCCGCCACCGACGCTATAGGCGAAGTTGGTAACAGAGCCGCCGCCCGATCCTGCGGTTAAATGCGCGCCACCCGCGAGAAACTGAACGAAGGGAGTGACCTTTGTTGGGTTGTGCAGGATGAGGCGCGGGCCGAAGAGAAACGTGTAGGTATTTAGCGAAGTGCCGCCGGGAGAGGCGTGGTAGCCGCCGAAGTCACCGACGATACCCAGGTAAGGGATGGGCTTGTAGGCGACTGAGCCGCTGATACCGTTTTGATTGATGCCGCCGGAGCCGCCGAGGCGGAAGTAGGAGTAGCCAACGGAGGCGTCGGCGGACGACTGGGCGCGCGACGGGACGGCCAAAACCAATACTCCCAGACTAAGGAAAAGAAGTCGTTTCATCGAAGGTTGTCCTTTCAGGGGTTATCGAGCGTAAGTAACCCGAGCCGAATGAGACGAATGGGCAGGGTGTGCGGCGGATCCCAAACGGCCCGCTTTATTCTGATGCAGGCAAAGGGGAAACGGGTGGGGCGGTTGGGCGGGAGATTTCTAGGAGCGCAATAGGGGATTTAGGGGATTAAGGTGTGGAACGTGGAGCAGTTCTGTGTCAGGTCGTTTTTCCGAGGAGTTGGCGGGCATAGGCGGGCGCTTTGCCGGCGTCCTCGTGTTTCAGGTAGACATAGACATCGATCCCTTGGTCGAGCCAATTGTCAAGGCGCTGTCTCCAGGTTTTCAGCTGTTTCGGCGTGTAGTTTTCCAGGCGCAGGCGGGCGTAGGTGAAAGGGGCGGTGATTACGTCAGGAGGCGTTTGCTTTTCGGTCTCGGAAAGGCAAAGCGCCGTCTGGTGCTGGCGAAGGACGGCGTAGGTTTCCTCGGTGTACCAAGACGGGTGGCGCACCTCAAAGGCAAAAAAGAAAGCGGGCGGGCGGAGGGCAAGAAAACCTTCCAGGAGGGAACGATCAAATTTGAAAGTGGGCGGGAGTTGTACAAGGATGGGGCCAAGGTGGTCGCCGTCCTGGAGTACGCTGGCTACTTCCAGGAAACGTTTGAGCGTGCTTTCGCAGTCGCGGAGCCTCTTTATGTGGGTGATTTGCTGATTGGCCTTCAAAGCGAAACGAAAGCGTTCGGGGACGCTCTTGGCCCAATTCAAAAGCGCGGACTCGGTGGGCATGCGATAGAAGCTGTGATTGATTTCGACCGTGGAGAACTGCTTGGCGTAGAAGGCGAGCATTTCGCGATCCGGAAGCTTCTCGGGGTAAAAGTTCCCCTTCCACTCCTTATAGGAGTATCCAGAAGTCCCGACGAGTAGCTGGCCTGCGCGAGGAATGGCGCACCCTCCGACCTTGGGATTTAAACACAGCGACTGCGCTCTCGAAAAGGCAAACATCTGGACGCGGCTGCCGGCCGATTGCCGATTAGGGCTTCTTCGGTCTCGAGGGCATGCGTTTGCTGAGAAGCTCGACGGCGTCTTCTAACCTCTGACGTTTTTTCCAAAAATCGGCCCAGAGATCGCCTTTTTCTTTTAAACGGGCTGAAATTGTTTTGATGTTGAGGGTTTCAGGCCGGAGGCTTGTCCGCAGCTCGCGTGGCAGAACTGGAGTGGAAACGGGGGCCTTGGGAAAGGCGCGCACGGAATAAGCGGCGGCCAGCGGGCGGCCATGGGCGTTCTGCTGGACGTCGATCAGGACGCGACCGGGGAGACGCCGCGCGACAGTGCGTTCGTTGGTTACAAGATTGGGGTGCTCAGCGGTCACCGTGCGAGCAACAATCTCTGCAAAAGTTCTTAGCTGCTCGTAGGAGTAGACTGGTTCGACGGGGACGTAAATGTGGAAGCCGGTGGCGCCGGATGTCTTGAGGAAATGAGCGACCTGCAATTCCTCCAGCGCTTGGTGAAGCGCTTGCGCGATCGTAACCACAACGGGAAATTCCGTGCCGTCAGAGGGATCCAGATCAAAGAAGAAATAGTCCGGATGTTCGAGGTCGGCAGGGCGCGTGGACCACGGATTGTGGTCGATGCAACCGAGGCCGGTCAAAAAGAGAAGGGAAGCGCGGTCGTTGGCGGTGGCATAGTGGATTTCCTTCCCTTTGCCTTCGGAATCCACGGGGACGGTCTTAAACCATTCCGGCAGGCCTTCGCGTACGTCTTTTTGAAAGAAAGCCTGGCCTTTGATTCCGTCCGGATAGCGGCGCAAAACCAGAGGTCGGTCGCGCAGAAAAGGGAGGATGAGGTCGGCGACCTGGTAGTAGTAGGCCAGAAGGTTGCGTTTCGTGTAGCCGGATTCTGGAAAATAGACTTTGTTCAGGTTGCTCAGCCGTAGGCGTTTGCCGTCAAGCTCGATGGTAATCGTCTCTGCGCGACCGTCGAACAACTCTGCTTCAACGTGCGCGTTCTTGCTGATCACCTGGCCGACGACCTCGGGAGCGCGAACTACGGTGGGAGCAGCAACGGCAGCCGGGGAGCTGGCTGGGGCGACCTCGGTTTGCCATTGGCAATCTGTGGGACGGGCGTCCTCGCGAAGCGCGATGAAGACAGGATGGCGCAAGGCATTTTCCTGCGTCCATCCGCTGAACTTGACGCGCGCGACCAGATCCGGCGAGACCCAGGAAGGGTTTTCGTTCGTTTCCGGCACGACGTCAAATGGGCAGGAAGAAGATGCCAGTTTTTTTAGTTTACCGCTGAGTTCCTGCAACTTCTTGCCGTCAAAACCGGTACCGACGTGGCCTATGAAGCGAAGCTTTTTCCCTCGATAGAGGCCCAACAGGAGTGCGCCGAGAGGGATAGCCGCGGTGCGGGGAGCGGTCCAACCGCCGACGACGGCGTCGAGAGTCTTGGTTACTTTCAGCTTGACCCAATTCATGCTGCGCTCGGAAACGTAGGGGCTATCGAGTCGCTTGGCGACGATGCCTTCCAGGCCGGTGTCTTTTGCCAGCTCGAAGAGTTCTTTTCCGTGTTGCAGTTGATGATCGGAGAAACGAAATTTCTCGGAGGTGTGGAGCAGGCGTCGCAGGAGTTGCTTGCGTTCGATGAGCGGCGACCTGCGGAGATCGTATCCGTCGCAATAGAGCAGATCGAAAGTGAAGAAAACAACGGGCACGCGCGAGACCAGGTTGTCGGCGGGAGCGCGCACGTGCATGCGTTCCTGCAAGCGCCCGAAGTTGCTGCGGCCATGAGCATCGAGGGCCGCAATTTCTCCATCAAGGACTGCTTGGCGCACGGAGAGAGCGTTGGGGAGAGAGGCGAGTTCGGGATAGCGCCCGGTGATGTCGGCGCCGCTGCGCGCGCGCAACGTCAGGCTGCCATCGTCCATCCAGGCGAGCGCGCGAACGCCGTCCCACTTAATCTCGAAGAGCCAGTTGGGATCGGAAAACGGATGGTCGGCAAGTGTCGCCAGCATCGGTTCCAGACGGGAAGGCATACTGGCCTTGCACGCGTCTTGCAACTCGTCCGGGCGAAGCGGGCTTGGACTTCGCTTGGGCGGCAGCTCTTCGTTGATTTCGTCGAGCACCCTCCCGGTGAGAACGGAGCCGTCATGCTCGTCAACGCTCCAGGTAGGATCTTCCGCTGCGTCTTTGTGCTTGATCATCAGCCATTCGTTGCCCTTTTCGCTGCGTTTCAGCTTGACGAGGACAAAACTGCCACGCAGCTTCTCGCCGTTCAAGCTGAATTTGATTTCGCCTTTCTGGAGTTGTTGCGCGGCGTCGAGGTTGCCCTCGGGACGAAACGTGCCGCGATCCCAAACCATTACGGTTCCGGCTCCGTAACTGCCTTCGGGAATTTTGCCTTCGAAGCCGCCGTACTCCAGAGGATGGTCTTCGGTCTCGACCGCCAGGCGTTTGTCAGCGGAGTTGAGAGAAGGACCCTTCGGCACTGCCCAGGACTTCAAGGTGCCATTGATGGCCAAACGGAAATCGTAGTGAAGGCGTCGGGCCGAATGCTTTTGCACGACGAAGACATGTTCACCGCCAGGCTCGGCCTCTTTGCCCGCGGGCTCCGGAGTCCGGTCGAACCGGCGCTTCTTGCGGTACTCTTCCAGTTTAGCCATGGAGGCATTCTATCCCAGAGAATTCCGGAGGCCGCAGGTTTGCCCGTCCCCCCAATAGCTGGCTGATACACTAACAATTAAGAATTCATCTTGCCTCTCGCCTCGGAGCGCGGCTAATCTTATAGTCTCATGCACGGTTTCAAGCCGTTGCTCAAGGAGTGCTCAAAATGGCCACGAGCGTCTGGAAAGGCCACCTTACCTTTGGATTGATTTCGATCCCTGTGCGGATGTCTGCCGCGGCGCGCGGGGAACGAATCAGTTTCAACCAGCTCCACAAGGAGTGCCACTCGCGGCTGAAGCAGCCGCTGTTTTGCCCGGTTTGCAACCGGAATGTGGAGCGCTCGGAGATCGTGAAAGGTTACGAGCACGAAAAGGATCAATACGTTTTGTTCAGCGAAGAAGAGTTGGACAAGATCGAACCTTCTTCGGCGCGCGTGATGGAGATTCTGGAGTTCGTGAAGCTGGATGAGATGGATCCGCTGTACTTCGACTCGTCCTACTACCTTACTCCGGAAGACGGCGGAGTGAAGGCCTACCAACTGCTGATGAAAGCCATGGAAGAGTCCGGCTACGGGGCCATCGCAAAGCTAACCATGCATCAGCGCGAACACATCGTGATTATTCGACCTGGCAGCAAGGGTATGACGCTGCACACCATGTTCTATTCGAATGAGATTCGCGCGGCTGAGGCTGTGCCAACCGACAAAATTGAGCTGAAAGATCAAGAAAAGAAGCTCGCCGAGCAACTCATCCAGAGCCTCGCGGCTCCCTTCGAACCGCAAAAATATCGCGACGAGTATCAAGAGAACGTTCGGACGATGATCGCTGCCAAGCTCAAGGGCCAGGAAGTAACTGAGGTGGCCCAGCCGCACATGGCTCCGGTGATCGACTTGATGGAAGCTCTCAAAAAGAGCCTTGCGGAAAAGCAGGCTCCTGCTGCTACTTCAGCGGCGCCGGTGGGGAAAAAGCCGCCGACTCGCGCCCTTCAGCCAGTTCCGGTGATTCAGAAAAAGGCGGGGAAAAAAGCCGTCGGCTAATTTCCAATGGGTGCAATGAACAGATTCAGCTCGGAAGACGTGCAGCGGATCGTGGGTCTGACCGGGAAGCAGTTGGATTACTGGGACCGCTTGCACCTCGTTTCTCCTCGAAAAGAGGAAGGAAGCCGTTTTTACGACTTCCGCGATCTGATCGGCCTGCGCACGGTCAAGCAACTGGTTGAAGAGGGCGTGCCCGCCAGCCGGCTGCGGCATGCTTTGGTGGCACTTCGCGAGAAGCTCTCCCACGTGTACACGCCACTGGCGGAACTGCGCGTTCTTTCCGATGGAAAAGACATCCTCGTAGAGCATGGCGGGGCCCGCCTCGAACCGCTGTCAGGTCAGTTTGCATTGAACTTTGAAACCAGCGAACTGCGCGAACGAGTGCGTGTCATTGCTAAGCCCGGGCCGAATGCCGACGAATGGCTTGCCACCGCGCTCGAGTATGACGCGGGCGGCGAGACACGAGCCGAAGCGATCGACGCGTATGATCACGCCTTGTGCATTGATCCTCAAAAGGTCGACGCATTGCTCAACTGCGGGACGCTGTTTTACGAAGAAGGCAACCTCAAGAGAGCGGCCGAATACTTTGAGCGCGCTCTCGAGGCGGATCCAGAAAACGCCTTGGCGCACTTCAATCTCGGGAGCGTTTTGGAAGAGGTGGGAAGATTGGAAGCGGCTCGGTTGCATCTACGCCATGCCGTTCGCCTCGATCCAAGCTACCCGGACGCCCATTACAACCTAGCCTTTGTTTGCGAAAAGCTCGGCGCTTACAACGAAGCTCAGAGGAATTGGGAAGCGTTTGTCAAGCTGGACCCCGCAAGCCCCTGGTGTGGCTACGCGCGACAGCGCCTGGCCTCTGCCAAAATGGGGAAGTCAGCTGGCCGTTCCTAGGATCGAACAAAGCCGCGTTTCTGGCGGTTGCTGATGAAGTAGCCGGGGTCTCGGCTCGTCTGAATTACCCTTTTTCAATTTTGATCCGCCGGTCACGGCTGAAGACGTGCGAGCGGCTTCCCGGCAGTCGCAAGAAAGGCAGCTCTCTTGTCACACTCGGTCCCAGGCGCGCCACTGCCGGGCCAGTCTGTGCTTGGTAAGGAAACTACGCAGCGGATTTTTTAACGAACGTCTGAAACTCGCTCACCACGCGGACAGGCAATTCGCCAATCGTTTTCTTGATCAGCAGATCGTGGCCTGCGCTGTCGACCTCAAAGAGGGCGTGCGAGGCCGGGATCAGCTTTAGAGCGGAATTCATTTCAGAAATCGTACCGAAGGGATCGCGGGTCCCGTGGACAAAGAACGCGGGCTTGTTTAGCTTAGGAAAATGGCTGGTGCGCAGCTGATCGGGCTTTCGCGGAGGATGCAGCGGATAGGAAAGAAGCAGCAAGCCGTCGACCAGCTGCGAATCCTCCGAAACAAGGATGGTAGATTGCCGTCCTCCGTAGGAATGGCCGCCCAGAAATAGGGGGCCGCTTTCTCTCTCTTTCATAAGCGCAACCGCTCGCCGCAAACCGTCACGGTCCCTGGCGGCGCTGCCGGGCGAGGGCGGCCCGTGCGGGCGCTCGGAGCGAAATGGCAAATCGAAACGTAGCACGGCGAAGCCGCATGCGGCAAAAGCATCGGACATCTTGACCAGCAGTATCGATTGGCAGTTTGCACCGGCGCCATGCGTAAGCACGATTGTGCCGCCGGTCGGCTGTGCAGGCTCGTGCAAGAAGCCACGAACAGGAGGGTCAGAAGCGAGATCAACAAACGGCGTGGTCATCTAGGTT
>Ga0210406_10006584_pt1 | contig 12023 bp, 14 predicted proteins | sample IncBWC30MmetaG_FD_155454 | JGI IMG/M metagenome (GOLD analysis project Ga0210406, IMG submission 155454) | Forest soil microbial communities from Barre Woods Harvard Forest LTER site, Petersham, Massachusetts, United States - Inc-BW-C-30-M | ecosystem: Environmental > Terrestrial > Soil >...
AAGCTTCCCGCTGCGCTGGACGGAAGACGCATGGCAGTACGCAGCGCTCAACTTGTTCTTCCTCTTCAATGGGCGGTATTGCGACTGAATCTCTCGCGGGACGCGAGGTACAGATGGAAACCAGCCGCAGTGCCCAAAGCATATTCCACAAGTTCATCATTCTGCAAGTGTTTCCTTGAACTTCCCCACACCCTCCTCCCGATCCCGCGAAGCGCCATTTTCTGCATTCGGTGGTTTCTTTGCGTTACACTATTTTTCCTCCTATGAACTCCATCGTCCCTTTGGATCTGGATTGGCAAGGCCGGCCGCGTGCCATTGCCTCCGCGCTGCTGCTGTCCCAGCATTTTCGTGCGCTCGTCGATCCGGGTCCCGCCTCGACCATCGAGAATCTTCGGGAGCAGCTTGCGGTTCACCATTGCTCCCTCAGTGACCTGCAAGCCATTTTTTTGACCCACATTCATCTCGACCACGCTGGCGCCACCGGTTCCCTTGTCCAGGAAAATCCTTATCTGCAGGTTTATGTTCACGCGCGCGGCGCAGATCATATGGCCGACCCCTCGAATCTGCTCGCCAGCGCCCAACGCCTTTATGGCAACGAGATGAGCCGTCTGTTCGGCGACTTTCTGCCTGTACCCAAGAAAAATCTCCACGTGCTCGAGGGCGGCGAGACTCTTTCATTCGGCGCGCGCGAATTGCAGGTGCTCTATACGCCGGGACACGCGTCGCATCATGTCACTTACTTTGACCCTTCCGAAGGCGTCGCGTTCGTCGGCGACACCACCGGCATCTGCATTGAAGGACATCCATTCATTCTTCCGGCCACTCCTCCACCGGATATTCAGATGGAGCTCTGGGACGCCTCGCTCGAAGCCATCGGAAAACTTCAGCCGCGGCGACTGTTCCTCACACACTTCGGTTTCTCCGATCAACCCGCGCGCCACATCGCCCAGTATCGCGAACGCCTGCACGATTGGAGCGATTTCGCTGCGCGGATCCTTGGCGCCGGCCACGATGAGCAGCAAGCCATGGAAGCGTTTGTTGGCGAAGTCACCCGCGAAGCCAGCGCCACCCTGTCACCCGAGGAAATCTCGCAATACGGATTTGTCGGCGCGCTCAGCCTTTCCTGGCTGGGGCTGGCTCGCTATCATCGCAAACGGATGGCTTCCCATCCTTGAAATAATTGCGTGGCTATGATTCGTGCTTCGAATGGAGGACGCGGATGAGGCGATTCATAACGACTTCAATGACGAGCAAACGCGCCGTGGTCTTTGCGCTGGTCGCGCTTCTTAGCTTCCACGTGTCGGCCGCCAATGATGCGAATTACCAGCAATCGGTCGAGAAGTGGCGCCATGATTACCAAGCCAAACTCACCTCTGACACTGGGTGGCTTACAGTCGCGGGCCTTTTCTGGATGCACGAAGGCGAAAACAGTTTCGGCTCTGATCCAAAAAACAACATCGTTCTGCCGGCTGGCGCTCCCGCGTTCGCTGGAGTTTTCAGTTTTCATGACGGCAAGACATCGGTGCGCCTGAATACCGGCGTGGCCGCGACGATGAACGGAAAGCCCGTAGAAACCGCGGACTTGTACCCTGACTCCCGCGAAGATCGCGTTGTTGTGGGCGATCTGACATTGTTCGTGCACGCCAGCGGCGGCCGCTTCGCCATCCGCATGAAGGACAAGAATTCGCAACTGCGCAAGAATTTCACTGGCCTCAATTGGTTTCCCATCGATCCCGCCTATCACGTGACGGCGAAATTTGTCTCCTACCCGGCGCTAAAAGAGCTGGACTCGCAAAACGTGTTGGGCGATGCCATCAAGCTGAAAGTCATCGGCTACGTCAGTTTTTCCCTGAAAGGGCAGACGATCCGCTTGGACGCGGAGGAAAATGATTCAGCTCCAGGGCTGTTTATCGTGTTTCGCGATCTCACTAGCGGCAAGTTGACCTATCCCGCATCACGTTTTCTGGATACCGAGGTTCCCAAGGATGGCGCCGTCGAATTGGATTTCAACGAGGCCTACAATCCGCCTTGCGCCTACAATTCCTTCACCACCTGCCCTCTTCCCTTGCCTGGAAACCGCTTGCAGATCGAAATTCCCGTCGGGGAAAAGCTTTATAAGCACGGCCACTAAGACAAGTGTGTGGTCCGATAATAAGTTGCGACTAGCCGGCGATTCGAGCAGAATCGGCAGGCGACCGTGCTCGGATTTCTCCAACGAGAAGTGTTCGATGGCGTTTTTCGACACTTCGACAGGACGGCGCCCGTTTTTTTACTCTTGTTTAAGGGAGGAGAACACAACTCTGGCGCGCAAAATAGCTTATTGGCTCAGCACTGGTCTGGTCGCCGTGATGTCGGTGTTTGCTGCATTCGTTTACCTTTCCGGCGGCCCGCAGGCAGTTCAGGGATTTGCTCACGTGGGATATCCGCAGCACCTGCGCATTATTCTTGGGATCGCGAAACTCCTTGGCGCGATCACCCTCGCTATTCCCGGCGTGGTCAAACTTAAAGAGTGGGCCTATGCCGGATTCACATTCGCGTGGATCTCGGCATGCGTTGCTCACTATCTGGCGAAAGATGGCCCCGTGGCATTCATGCCGCTCCTATTGCTGCCGCTCCTATTGCTGCTGCTCCTCGCCGTCTCCTATGTGACCCGGCCGCCAAGTCGCCAGTGGGCGACTAAAGCCACAACGGCCTGAAGGAAGTCAGAAATCATGAGGGGTGTGCCCGTTATTCCATTTGGTCAACCGACTGGGCACCTATCCAATTGCTCTTGCGAGCTCAAGCGTAGGGCAGAAGCAGTCAAGCGCGACATCATCGTTGAAATCACGCTTTTCTCTTCTCACTACGATGAAGCGCAGTGGAACATCAGCGCCCTGACCCCCGCGAACCACGTCCACTCAACCGATTCGCTTGACTGGCACAAAATCCATACACCCAAAAAGAACGCTCTCAAGTTTCAAGAGCAATATGTCCGCAAACTCGTTCGCGGGGCCAATACTTTCGACAGTGTCATCTTCGAGACCCACACCGCCCGGCACCGGCCGTGGTGATCAATCCCTATCTTCGACCTCCCGGTCGCGACACATTCCCCAATTCGGTAGAGGTTGCTGACGCGCTGTCACTCGCGCGGCAGTCTGGCGTCATGGGTTGGATCACGAGTGAAGAGTCATCCCTTCCCGACAAGCAGCTTGTCGCGCAAAATTGCTGCAATTTTTATTCCTCCGCGCGAGAACTCCTCCCTGGCGTAAGCACCATTAATTTTCACTATGCCTATCCGGAGGGCGCGCGCTCTAACGATGGCCTCGGGACCGCTCTCTCTTATGACGAAACTGGATTCCTGGGCCATGCGGATGCTGCCTACCTGCGCCAGGCCTGGAATTTCATGCTCTCAGGCGGCAGCGTCTTCGCAATCTTCCCCCAGGTGACTACGCAGCAGAGTGGATCAATGTGTCCACTGGGGAAACGACAAAACGAGAGAGATTTCAGCACCGCGACAGGGGAAAACACCTGGAAGGCCCGCCATTCGAACAAGGAATCGCGTTGCGTCTGATGCGGACGAACCCCTAATGCAACCTACGCGCCATTGGGTTTTTCCAGTTGGAACTCGCGGTGCAATGCCAGCAACGCCGCCTTCACGTTTTTTCCCTCGATCACAAAAGAGATGTTGGATTCCGAAGATCCCTGCGCAATGGCAATAATATTGATGCTCTCGCGGCCCAGCGCATTAAACGTGCGCCCGGCTATTCCGGGTATCCCCCGCATTTTCTCGCCCACCACCGCCACAATCGCGATGTTCGGGTCGACGGTGATGTGCTCCACGGTCTGGTGCGCCAAGTCATTGGCGAATTCTTTCTTCATGGCGTCGACCGTCGTTTGCGCGTCCGCGGCGGACACGATGAAGCAGATGTCGTTTTGCGAGGACGATTGCGAGATCAGCAGCACGTTGGCGCGCTTTTCCGCTGTGGTCGAAAATGTTCGGCCTACCACGTCCGGGACGCCCACAATCCCCGGTCCGCCCACGCTGATTAGCGCTACATCCCGAATCGCCGTCAGCGCTTTTACGCCCCCGCCAACGCCGCCCCGTCCCACCGGCGTAATTTGCGTTCCCAGTCGTTCCGGCTGAAAGCTGTTGCGGATCCACACCGGTATGGCCGCCTGCACCACCGGCTTCAGCGTCTTTGGGTGAAGCACCTTCGCACCGAAATACGCCAGTTCCGCCGCTTCGCGGTAGGAAATCATCGGGATCGTCTGTGCCTCGCTCACCAACCGAGGATCCGCTGTCAGCACACCGTTCACGTCCGTCCAGATGATCACCTCGTCGGCGCCGATGGCAGCACCCAGGATCGTCGCCGAGTAATCCGATCCGCCACGTCCCAGCGTCGTTAACTGGCCGCCCGCCGTCGCGCCGATGAATCCTGTGACGATCGGCACAATGCCCTTTACGAGCAACGGCCAGAGGCGTGCCTGAGATTTTTCCTGCGTCGCACCCATTTGCGGTTCGGCGCCGCCATGGAACGCATCCGTCACAATCAATTCCGTCGCTTCGATCACTTCGCTTGGCAATCCCAGTTCTCTAACGGACATCGAGACCAGCGGCGCCGAGAGCCTTTCCCCCAAACTGGAAATCGCATCCAAGGTGCGTGGCGTCAACTCCCGCAGCAAGGCCGTTCCTTCACACAAGCGCCGGCCTTCGCCGAGCACCGCGTCGATTTTTTTTCGCAACTGGCAGCGTTCCGCGTCGTTCTGGGTGAGGTTTAGCAGCACTGCCTCATGTTGGGCGCGCAAACCATCGATGGCGTCCACCGCTTCCTGGACGTTGCCCGTCTGCGCCTTATTCGCCACTTCGATCAGCCGGTTGGTCACTCCGCTCATGGCGGAAACCACCGCCACGCAAGCTTTTTCGCGAGTGCCCTTGGCGATAATCTGCGCCGTTCGCGCAATGCACACCGCGTCTCCTACAGACGTGCCGCCAAACTTCATCACTTGCAATCGAGGTTTCATCACGCTCCACTTGACGCCTTCACTGGCTCAACCAGAGCCCGCCGCCCGCTCTTCCTATTTTAGGGCTTTCGCTGCTCCTGTCAGGGCGATTCAATCCATCGATTTATCGAATTGAATACATCGATTAATTGATGCACGGACAGGCGCTACCGCACCGTCATGCTGGCAGGATCAAAACACAGGAATCTCGGCGCGTTGTTGTACAAAATGTCGCGCTTCTGTTTGGGCTGAGGAAATCCGCCGAAATAACCCCGTCGATCGCCAGCTTGATCGCGTCGGGCCAGATCATCTCGTCGGAGCCGAACATGATTCGTTTTGCGAAGCCGGCTTCGACCACTGGCCGCAAATATCTGTGAAATTCCTCGCGCGGCAGATACCGGTCAATCATACTGATATCCACATAGCGTTGCGGATGCGCCAACATCAACGCAATCACTCCTTTGACGTGCGGCCATCCCCGGTGCAGCACATACGCGCGCAATTTCGAATGGCGAGCCAACGCTTCAGCCAGCACCAAGGGGTCGCCATATTGGTCGGCATATTTCGTAGTCGCAAAAAAGCTCGGCGTGCCCGGCGGAGGCGATCCTATTTTGAATCCCTGGTGGGATATCTAGCTCTTCGGCCATTGCGAAATAGCGAGTCCAGTCCGGGTCACTCGGAGAAATTCCCTCATGCGGCGTTGTCGCTTCGCCCAACACCGCAAGCGCACCGCGTGATGGCGTTGTGCTTTGGCTGCACCTTGATGGTTCACGAACCCGTCTGGCCGTGCAGAGGCTAGGCAAGGAGGCGGAGTTGCGCATGCACGAACATCTTCCGGACGCCGCCGACGCACTCCGCGCGGTGTGCTTTTCGCACCTGCAAACTACAGGGAATTCCGGCTAAGCTCTGAGGTATCTACTGTATACAGCCTGTACACAGCCATTTGCACAACTACACCCTGGTCCTTCCACTTGGGAGAAAACTTTACACCCCGATCGCGCGGTACTAGATGACCCGACGCGCGTCCGCCGTTGTTCTACCTCTATCCCTATCAAAAACCAACAACTTAGAAGCCGCTAAACGACGGTTATGCGCCCTTTAGATGGCGAGCCAATTGCAAAAGCAGATGCGGTCCTCGCGTTTCTATTCATCCTTGAAAGGAAAAGACTGTGATTCAGCTTTGGTCTTCAAGGCTCGCGCCGTACCTTGTTGCAACTATGTTCGTAATCACGCTCGCGCTCTGCATGTCAGGAGCTATCGCAGCATCTTCGATTCCGGCCGGCTGGACTTGCACTGGCAGTTGCGGTTCGAGTGGGGCGGACGGAGTCGTACCACTTTCACCAGCAGGCAATCCTGCTTATGAATGGATTTCAACAAATGGGGGCATCGCCGGTGTCGGAGGCCTTGCAGGTGTTACGGGTGCCGGGGGACGGGGCAGCTCGACCAACGGGTCCACGCTCAAGACCATTACGTTTGCGGCAGACGCTAACAGCCTGTTGAACTTCGACTTTAACTACACAACCGCTGACGGCTTTATCGTCTCTGACTACGCTTGGGCAGAGCTTTTTAATTCCGAAAACGCCCCGGTGGCGCTGCTCGCCACGGCGCGCACGAGTCCCGCCGGAAACACGATTCCTGGATCGAACATTTCGGCACCGGTGGGCACGCTGAAGCCCTCGATGGTCACCATCCAGCCAGGACTCACGATGTGGTCGCCATTAGGTTCATCTTCCGGAGCCTGCTTCCTCGGCCCAACTCAGGGCTGCGGCACCACTGGCTGGGCGAGTTCCAGCTTCACGATTGGAACCGCTGGCAGCTACTTCCTGCTGTTCGGCGTCACCAACTGGGACGATGAACTTTTTGACTCTGGCTTGGCAGTCGACGGAGTCACCGTGAACGGCCAACCGATCGGCGGCATCGCGGCTCCGGAGCCAGCGAGCCTGCTTCTTCTTGGCATTGGCGCTGTGCCACTGCTGCTGAAGCGACGCCGCTCGTAGAACCATTTATTTCGACTGCGCGAAAAGGCCACTTTCGCGGCACCGCCAAAGAAGTGGCTTTTTCTTTGCATGACACCATGTCGTCTTATTGGACGACTTGAGTTAGTTAATTAGTTGAGAGCGCCCACGGAGTGTTCCGCATGAATTAGAACTGCGGCTTCGTGACGGCTGTCCGCATTCAGTTGCCTCATCACCCGGGCGATGTGATTCTTCACCGTAAATTCGGAGAGATTCAATTCGCCGGCGATCTCTTTGTTCGTCATTCCCTGGGCCACCAGGGCCATCAACTGACGCTGCCGGTAGGTGAGCCCCAACTTTACTCCACGGGTCTTTTCGGCGCGTTCGCGAAGAGGCTTTTCTTCGCGCGCAACACGCTCAAATAACAAGCGGCACAATTTTGGCGGGCAGACGGCCTCCCCTTCCGCAACTCGGCGAACCGCGGATACAATTTCCTCTGCAGAGGCGTCCTTCAGCAAATAGCCGCGCGCCCCGTTTCGTATGGCGAGCAAGAAACATTCCGGATCGTCGTCCATCCCAAAAAATATCGCTTTGGGAAGCTGCTGGTGCGACGGCGGAGTTTCCTTCAAATCCTTAGCGCATGCGGCCTTCAAGGAATCCATCAAAAGAACATCGATGGGCTCTCCCGCAGATTCGGGGAGTTTGGTTACGGAGCATTCCTTCCCAACCACGATGATTCCCGGTTTCTTCTGGAAAAGGCGTGCCATGGTTTCGCGTAACAACCGGTTCTGCACCACCAGGCACACACGGATAGAGGGCTTGTACTTGTCCCGAAACTTGACATCAATCCCACTATCTCGACTGGTCACAAATCATCCCCCAATAACCACGACTCATTTTTTTTACGCCGACCACATCGCCCCGGTCTGTACCAGAATTCATGTAAATCTGACGGACATGCCGCTTCTCATTCCGCAAGCCACGACCCCATAGAGTGCTACGATGCGACGTCGATCGGAATAGGATGTAGGCTCTTTCGGCAAGTTCCCCGGTGCTTCCGTCTTTAAACCTGAACCCGAGAAGAAAAGCCTCGCGCGCACACGAGAACCCTCGCGGCCAGAATTGCCGGCACCGTCCTAGCTACAGTCTCGTTTGTTGTTTTTAGCGCCTTACGCCGTCGTCGATGGCGTCTCTTCCGTGGTAGCCGGTGCCGGAGGGCTAGCTAACGCCGAAAGCCGCGCGGAAAGCACTTCTGCAAGCAGATCGATCACTTTTCTTGCGGCGCTGCCATCCGCATCCTTTTCCGGATTGTATTGTGCGACGTCCAGCCCGAGCAGATTTTTGTGTTTGGCAAATTCGGTCAGGGCCGTTTGCGTTTCGGCGAAACAGAGTCCGCCGCTGCCCGGCACATTCGTAGCAGGGAATTCTTCCTGCGCGATCACGTCCAAATCCAGATGCAACACGAATTCGCGTACGTCCGCGTGCAACTGTGCAATCGCGTTACTCGCTGCTTTTTCCGCGCCCACTGACTGGACGCCCGCCGCCAGGATATGACGCATGGGCGAGTGATCCAGGAATTCTTGTTCCGGGGGATCGATGCGATGCACACCAAAAATCAGTGTATCAGGCTCGCGAACCAGCGGCGGTTCGCCCCAGAAACGCACCAACTCTGGTGAGCCGCGACCAATGATGCTGGCGAGAACCATGCCATCAAGCCGCCCCGAGGGCGTGCTGGCAGGCGTATTCAAATCCGCGTCGCGGTCAAACCACAATAAGTTCACGTGGCGATAGTAGCGCCGCGCGCCGGTCAACAATGCAATGCTCTGCGCGCAGTCTCCGCCCAGCAGCAATACCAGCGCGCCGGATTTTACCGCTAACTCCGCGCGTGGTTTCAAGTCGTTCAGCAACGCCACAATTTCCGGCAAGTTTCGCGCGCGTTTGTGTTCTTCGTCTTCGGCGAACAGCCGCGGCGCGCAATCTCCATAATCTGTTACTTCGTATCCGATGGACTGGAGCTTTTCAACGATGCCCGCGGCGCGAAGGGCCGCAGGTGCTTTCTCGGTTCCGGGAAAAAATCCAGCGGCGCTTGAGGGTGCGCCGATCAAGGCAAGCTTATTCGGCTGACGGACGATTTTGACCGCCAAGGTACGCTCCTTTTCCTGCAGTCGGTAATTGCCGGGTTACAGCGACTCCAGCCGGTTCGATTCCCTGCCCGGCAAAGTAATCTTTCGATCGCCCCAGAGCTAACTCCGGGGAGCGGGAGCGATGGTCGCCAGTTCCGCAGGCAGTGTGAAGCGTACGTCCTCGCGGATCAAGTCGAGATCCCGTTGATCGGTAAACCCAAACTGTGCCAGCCGTTCGCTCACTTGTTCCACCAGCACTTCCGGGGCGGACGCGCCGGCTGTCAGGCCCACGCTCTTGACGCCCTCCAGCCACCGCGGATCGATGTCCTCGGCGGAATCGATCAACTGTGCTTCACGATTCAAGCGCTGCGCCAATTCCACCAGGCGGTTGGAGTTCGAGCTGTTCTGCGAGCCCACCACCAGGATCAAGTCGACATCCTTGGCAACCTGTTCCACCGCTTCCTGTCGGTTCTGCGTCGCATAACAAATATCGTCGCTGGCCGGACCGATGATCTTTGGGAACTTCTGCCTCAGACGCGTCACAATCTCCTGCGTATCGTACAAACTGAGTGTGGTCTGCGTCAGGAACGCCAGTCTGTCGGGATCCTCAACCTGCAAAGCATCGACTGCTTCCACCGAATCCACCACCAAAGTGCGGTCCGGCGCTTCACCGGACGTGCCCACGATTTCCTGGTGATCCCGGTGTCCGATCAGAATGATAGTGCGCTTCTCGCGCGCAAACTTCAGGGCTTCCAGGTGTACCTTTGTCACTAGCGGACAGGTGGCGTCAATCACGCGCAGTTGGCGTTCTTTCGCTTCCCCGCGTACGGTTGGCGGTACCCCATGGGCGCTGAACACCAACACGGCGCCGTGGGGAACCTCCGAAATCGCTTCGACGAAGATCGCTCCGCGCCTGCGGAGTTGTTCCACCACATAGGTATTGTGAACGATCTCATGGTGGACGTACACCGGAGCGCCATACGCTTCCAGTGCCAGTTCAACTATGTCTACCGCGCGAACCACACCCGCGCAAAAGCCCCGGGGACGTACGCGAAGCAGGATCTTAGCTTCAGTTTGTGTCGCCATCTTGTTCCTAAGCTGCTGAATTTTCAAAATACTATCATACCAAAGCCATCATTCCCGTGCATGCGCGCTCCGCTTAACCAAATAAATAGGTCCTACTGGCATTTGGGACAGTTCCCAGCGCCCCACTTCGCGGTTAAAATGCCCTATTCGAGCGTAAGGGTATCCTATGGCCGAAGGACAAAACCGGCGCCGCAGTGAACGCGTGCTGCTACGTATGTCCGTGATTGTGCTGGCGGAAGACGAGGAACGTCACCAAAGACAGGTGCAGGCCCACACCCAGGTGGTCAATGCCCACGGCGGGCTGCTGCAAATGAAGTCGCACATTCACGTGGGCCAATCCTTTCTGTTGACGAACCCCCGCAGCGGCGCGGAGATGAGCTGTCGTGTGGTCCGCATCGAAGATTCTGGCCTGGAACTCTACAATATTGCGTTCGAATTCGACCATCCCGCTCCGAATTTCTGGCCGGTCGTCTTTCCGCCCGCCGATTGGGCCGCTCCCGCAGCCAAGTAAATATCCGCAAATAGGCCCAACTTTCTTGTCGCTCCCGTGTTTCCAATAGTGTGGAGGTACGCTACGTGGACTTGGCAAAACGTCGTTCAAGAGGAGTACTGTTCGCCGGCGTGTTACTGGGCGCGCTGGTTCTGGGTGGCTGTGACGACAACGTTGAGGTGATTCGCGACCCCGACATTCATATTGCGAAAGGCATGACCTGGGCCTGGCGACCCGTGGGAACCGCTGCACAAACCGGCAGACCCGTCGTCTCGCGCGACGTGATCGCGAATCCCGCCCCGCCGCCTCCTCCTCCGCAACACTTGGAGAGCAACCGCGACTGGAATACCGAGGCAAATCGCAATCAGCTGAAAGAGGCCATCGAGCATGCCCTGAAATCCAAGGGGTTGGCGCAGGTGAATGATCCAGCCGCTGCGGATTTTCTGGCGGACTATCACGTCGCGGTGAAAGCGCGCAATGCTACCGTGCAGACCGTCTACCCCGGATGGGGATGGGGCTGGGGCTGGGGTTGGGGTCCGCCCGAAATGGAATTCCAGAACGTGCGCATCAGCGAAGGGACCTTCGTGATCGATCTGGCGCTGCGCAATCCAAAGAAACTAGCGTACCGTGCCATCAGCCAAAAATCCATGAGCAACAAAACCACGATTTCACCGTACCAGGCGCAGGAGGCTGTCAATCATTTGCTGAAGGACCTCAAGCCAAAGTGAGGTTCACGTAGAGGTTAAACGCCTGATGAATGCGGCCTGATTTTGGCTCGGTCTTACCCACACCGAGATATCGCCGCACGCCCGGCAGAACAAACTGCAGCAGAAACGGGGTAAGGCTAGCGAGCGCAACGGCGTCGCCGACCCACCAGTTGGATGCCGCGTGCGCAAAGTCCGCTCGACGAATGTTGCGGTCCCAGATCAGAATTTGCGTACCTGCCGACGCACTGACCGCAGCAGCAAACAGCGCTGTCGCCAGAAGATTCATTACGTCACGAATGCTCTGGAGCCGGGAATCTTCGTTGAGTCGCTGGCGCAAGAACAGGCCGGCGGTCCCATACGCGGCAGGAAGAAGCAGAGCGATCAGCAGGAGACTGGGATCGGTGAACCCTTGGATATAGTTGATACTCCGGGCAAATAGGAACTGATGGCCAGCACAGGAGGATTTCAGGACCCAGTGCAATGAACCGTGCAACGGCAAATCCAACCGGAGAATACCAGGCGCTGATACTCGGCCACATCTGCAGAAACACCACGGAGCGGTCCAGAAGAGTGTGTTCTGATGGGGCGGTCCGTTTCACCTTGATTTCGTTCTGCCCTTTCACGACACCCTTGCGCTTCGTCGGTCCAGGGCTGCTAACCTCTTCACCAGCCTACTGTTCTG
>Ga0210406_10006585_pt1 | contig 12023 bp, 20 predicted proteins | sample IncBWC30MmetaG_FD_155454 | JGI IMG/M metagenome (GOLD analysis project Ga0210406, IMG submission 155454) | Forest soil microbial communities from Barre Woods Harvard Forest LTER site, Petersham, Massachusetts, United States - Inc-BW-C-30-M | ecosystem: Environmental > Terrestrial > Soil >...
GAAGCCTTACCGCCAGCCGCCGGGACATCGTATTTCGAGCCCGACGGCGTATGTTTTTTGAACGGAGCCTTCAGCTCAACTTTTGTTGGCCGCAGGCCGGCGGAAGATATTGGTCAGTGAGGACTCATCAGCGAGGGCTCATGCGATGACCAAACCTGTGAAGCGTTTGCCCGATTGGCTCGCCGTCGACATGACCATCCCTTTGGTTGGGGCAGGTATTTTGATCACGGCCGCTGTGTGGTTCTGAGGCGCGGGACCGAAATCCGCGCCCTTCCTTCAGCTCATTTTGATTTAACTCAACGCTCGCCTTCGCCTAAGATGTAGGCTTGGAGGTACGTCCGGAGGTCCGATGCGTGTTCTTCTTGCAATCGTCTTTGGCTTAATGGCCACGGCGGCCAATGCTGGAAGTTGTCAGTCTATCGCCGGTCGAATTTACTGCGACAACGGCCTTTCTGGCCAACGCCTTGGAAGCTTCACCTACTGGAGCGACGGGTTCACATCGCGACACGCTGGAAATTTTACGTACAACAGCGACGGCTCGAGCTCACAGCGGGTCGGCAATCACACCTACTACAGTGACGGGTCGTCATCGTTCAGGAGTGGCGATTTTACCTATTTCAGTGACGGCACCAGGTGCCATCGGATCGTTAATCAAGTGCATTGCGACTGAGCGGGTAGACTGCTCGGGCGGCACCGAACCCCACGGCCGCATAGAGAGGATCCCGCTTAATCGACCAGCAACGTTGCAGTGCTAGGCTGTGTGAGCTTACTACTGGGACGCTTGAAATGACTGAGTACGTCATTAAGGAAGTGAGCCCCCGTCAGTGGCTCGTGTTCGCCGATCGCCATTGCATTGCCTCTTGCGCCGACGAAGTTCGCGCGGAGAAAGCAATGATGGACCATAGTGCGCGCGGCCGTCGACACCCTGAACCCACGATCATGGCGCCGGATCTAGCGGACGCCCAAAGCTAAACGAATTAATCCGTCTGAAAGAGCGGGCAAGAGAAGCGCAAGCGGCGCCCTCAAATCGATCAAACGCAAATTGGTCCGACAGAAAAAACCCGCCGGGTGAGTTTAGCCGGCGGGTTTAGGTTTTAGGTCCTCGTCGCGGGGTGTAGATCCGCGACCGTCTGAGCGTGCAGCCAGCCGGTTGACGTCAGGTTAGCGCAATGCGCCCACCCTAATACCGCCCACGTTGATTAGGGGCTGCGAATGCGTCAGTGAAAGAAAACCCGCCTCGGGGGGAGCCCAGGCGGGTTTTGAGTGTGATCTTCAGCCGCGAGCGTTTGGATGTGGGCCATCGCTGCGGCCCAACGACGTTAGCCCGTCGGCTTGACAGCAGCATTACAGCTGAGCCGCCCGCGATGTCTCGCCCCGCCGTTGCGCTTCTCAATGCCTATTGATGGCCGCTTCAATGACGCGCAGGTCTTCGTCCAACGCTTCCATCGCGGGGCCAGCGTCGATGCCGCCCGGTGTCTGCTCCTCGAGCCGCTTCCTCAGTCGCTGTCGATGCGCACGCATTTCCTCGAGCGCATCACGGTTCTTCAGGCTCAAATAGCCATCCACAATCAATCTCATTGCTTCTGACACAATAAAATCCGCCGATCAAAATACCCGCCGGCCTAATGAGCCGACGCACCAATCGTCGCGTCCTTTCGCGACGAGCGCAACAGCACCAAGTTACCTTTGAGTCGGAGTGCCGCTAGCTCCGGTGTCGCCACGGCAGCACTCAAAGCCTTCTCATTCAGCGCACGACAATTCGGCAGCGCTAACAAATGTGTATTGCCCTTCCGGCCGCGGCTTGCTGAACTGCTGGTATACAAGGCCTTGGCATTTTCCTAGTTTTTTTGAGGAACGAGAATGAACCTCGATTTGGCGTGTTTGTCGCTGGCTGACGTTGGGATCAAGATCTTCACTGAAATGGAAGCAGATATCGAAGCTCAGTTCCTGGAGCTGCTGGAGCTTCGCGAGCGGGTGCGACAGGCAGAGCTTGCAGCAGATCTGCCAAAATAAGTTGGGACCGAAGCCCCGCGCCCCGTTTCATCTGGCAGGCCGCCGCTTGTCTTGAACCTTTTCCGATCCCTGCCCACCTACAGACGAGGGCTTCCCCAGGCCCTCCAACCCAACCCCAAAGCCCCGTTCCCCCCAAGGCGGGGCTTTCGCCTTTGCGGCCGCCCCCTTTCGTCAGCGCCACCTGCCGCTGGCGAAGCCCTTGCGAAGCCATTTTCCGACCGTGCGAAGTCGTCTGGAAACGGAGCCGGTATAGCCTCTCATCGTTTTCAGGAGGGGAGATTCTGAAAATGATTACGCTCAAAACCACTGCCCTCGTTCTCGGTGCGGGCCTGCTACTCGGGCTATTTTTACTGCCGGATTTCAGTCCCGACTTCGTCCTCGCCGTCTTGGCTTGCTTTTCGTAGCGCAGAGAAACTGTCGCTGGACCAAGACCGAGCTTCCACCATCGGGCTGAAAGCGCGGGAGCTAGTCCCCGCGCCCCCGTCCTAGTGAGAACTCATCTCCCGCTTGAGAGCTCGCATCCGCTTCTCAGCGTCATCCGAAATGGCATTGGGTTCCTCTGAAGCAACCGCACTGGCGGCGACTTGGATCGTCTTTGCCTCTAGCGCAGTCAGTTCAGGCAACGACATCCCTTCGATGCTCGCCAACGGATAATCTTTCTTCATCTAGCGGCTCCCCTCCCCGGCGTTTGCATGTTTGCGCCCGAATTGATCACTTCGCCGGGAATCAATCAGGCGTTGAACAACGATCTCAATTACTTTCGTCGGATTTGTGATCTTCGCTGGCAAACTTCCGGTCAGGCGAAATGGGCCGCCGCGAGAAGCAAGAGGCGGCCCCGCTTAGTCTACCGCTTCAGCCTTCTGGCCTGAGCGGCCAGCTGCTGCCGGTTACGCCTCGGGTGAGATCGGCGCCGGCGCTTCATCTTTCGTTGTCCGGGCCGTACTTGCCCTACTTCGTGACCGCTCGGAGAGAGAGGCGCACGGTGCGCCAGCCGGCGCCGCTGGCAATCGGGGTGGATAGGCGCCATAACGTGGCTGTCACTGATCCCTTCCATCGTTGCACTCTGGGCCAAAGCGCGGGACCGAAGCTCCGCTCCATGCCGACGAAAGCGGCAGCTGTCGGATTCCCCCGCCGCCGTTCGTCCTTAATGGTCGGGAAGCCCTCGCGCGACCGTTAGCAGCGTCCGCCCGGCCGGCTGGCCGCCTGGATCGGCCCGGCGAAGACTGGCCGCGATAGCCTCTGCCCCCTCTGGGAAGGCTGTTGGTGAGCCTGGGACTTCGGGCTACAATCGGAGCCAGGCGATCTTTATCGCACGAGCGCCGGCCTGGCGTTGGATTTGAGATGCTCCATGAGCAGCGTCCGCGCGATCCGATATCGCAGACTGGCCCTCGCCCAGCAGGACAAGACCATTGCGGACCTGCTTCTCAAGCTCGCAGATGAATATGATCGGGGGATTCTCTGCACGGCCGGATTGAGGTCGGCGTGGCCACCCCGCAAAAATGAGCAGCCGCCGCCACAAGCGGGAGACGCCAAGTTCCTGTTTGAGTGGGAGCGATGACAGACACGGAGGCGAAGAATGACCGAGGAGCAAGTCAACCGCACCGTTCGACACCTTTGCGAGCAATTGCATGTGGCGGTCCGGCTGAAAGGAACAGAAGCTCTTCCCCCAAATGCCAGAGATATCGGCTTTGATACGGCTTCTGTCAAAACCGTGTTGCTAAACGGCCTGCGCTTAGCAGGCGCGACGGTTCAAAACTCGGTCGAAACCGCCGAAGAACCTCCCTGGTCGTAGGGCAGCGCGAGACCGAAGCCCCGTGGCCCGAGAGTGTCACCATCCGCATCTAAGATGGCGCTGATGTCGCGCACCTGGATCGCAATCCTAATCGGCTCAACAATCGGGGACTTTGTACCAACGCTTTGGGGCGGGGAAATGCTGTCCTACGCCGGTGTGCTGTGGAGTGGAATTGGCGCCTTCGCTGGACTCTGGTTTGCAAACCGATGACGTTGCGGTCAAAAGAAAAGCCCCCGGCTGGGCCGTAGTCACCCGGCTTGTCGTCATTTGGCTCGGCAAAAAGAAAAGCACGGACCCGAAACGCCCGGCGCACTATGACGTCCGTATGTCGCCAGCGATACAGCGAGCGAAAAATCGACTGCCGCAAATGTGAACTGCTTCACACTTTCCAGGCTGGCTCGCCTGCTAGCGTTGCCCTGCTGGGGGATTTCAGGGGCCCAGCAGGGTAGGCGCCGCCGGGACATCGTATTTCGAGCCCGACGGCGTGTGTTTCTGTGGGGACCCAGGCCGCGCTGGACCGAAGCCCCGGCCCAGCGGCGCCAATAGGCTAGTCGAAGGTTACGCCAATCCGCTTAACCTCACGCCAGACAACGCGACAAGGAATGCGCGTTTGGTCCGCCTTAAAGAAAAGGTTGAAGCGTTCGGGGATGTCCTCAGAATTGGTGATCTCCAGGGCGGCTCCCGAGATCGACATGTTGCTGATTAGGCAGCCAATGGTGCTGCCCGCGACCTCAATCGCACCAGACATCAAGGTGACTTTGCGAGGCGCTAGGCGTCTTTCCATGAAGTGTCGTTCCGCCGGAAATCTTAGGGATTGATAGAACCCGCCGGGCGTTCTCACGTCGGCGGGTTCTCTCGTATGTCCGGTGTCGCGGTCTGGAGAACTTACCCGCGACATCACGAGATTAGCATCGACACGTTGACGCGCGATTACCGCCCCAGCCGTCTGGCGTGTGCCGCCTGTCGCTACCGATGCGAAAATAAGCATCGATAGAGTGAACTAGTTCACACAGGTTCGGCATCCTTGTCCGCTACCTTTTTACCAGCGCGGTGCTGTTGAGTTTGAGGGTACGAAAATGAGCCCCGATTCGAAGCGCTTATCTCTGGCCGATGTGCGACTCCGAATCTTCGCTGAAATGGAAGCAGATCTCAAAGCCCAGTTCATGGAGCTATTGCAGTTGCGCGAGCGGGTGCGTCAGGCAGAGCAAACGCGGGGTCGAAAGCCCGCCCTTCTGTTCTCATGCTGAAATTGTGCACAGCTTGTCCACAGGCGACAGGAAACGCATCCCGATCGGATCGTGAATCCTACCCTCGATGGCCCGGGTCAATCTCATTCCGCGCAAGGCATCTTCTCAGTTAGCGCGTGAGGGTACCGTTGGTTGGCGGCTCGACACGTGCCCCCAGCCGGAGGTGTGCCGAGCCTAGCCAAGTCGCCGCGCTGGTGGTCCCGACGGCCTGGACCAATCATGGCAAGAATATGGTCGAGGCGCTATAGCGCGGAAGCAACAGTGCCGGACTATGCGATAGCGCCATGACGCGCTGACCAATGATTTGCAGTCACCGCCGCAATCCACCCCAGAGTGCAGGACCCAAGCCCCGCTTCAGCACACTCTGAAAAAGCAGCTCCTGGCGAATAACTTCTTTTGCCACCAAACGTTCGCCCACGGTCCGGTTCGGCATTAGTTCGTGGATGACGTTCTCTAAGAGATCTTGGGCAACAGCGTTCGCGAACGTTTTGGGTGTAATTCTGCGCCGCGGTGCAAAGTTTCCGGTCGCCATTAGGATCTCGACCGCTTGGTGCACGATGTCTTCAAATTGGCTGGCTCGATTTCGGAGGTTTTCCATTCCATGGCTCCCTCTCAAAAGATGACTTGCTGAAAAATGACTTGCTGATCCTGGCCCCCAGCGGCGCCTAAACAAAGACACGACGCCGCCGGGCTGTGGAAAACTACCTCGCCAGCCGCCGGCGATGGCTCGCCGGCCGCTGCCGGTTACGCTTCCGGAATCGACGACGGCGCTTTATGCGGTCTCCACAACGGTCGCCGTCATGGACCTTCGCCCAGCTCGCTCCCGCGTCTTCCGTTGCAGCCCTTTGAGGTCGCCAGCGAGCAGCCAATCAAAGCTGACGCGATGCTTCTTGGCGAAGATCCCGGTTTCGTATGTCGAGCATTTCATCGCCTTCGCGACATCATCAGGATGCAATTTCCACTCTTCTGCGAGCCAAAGTATCCGCCTGCGGACCTGTTGGTCCGAGGTCGCTCCAACGGTGTGTAGGCGTCCTAGTGGGATCTTTCGGCGTTCGCGTAGACGACGTGCCGCCGGCGGCGGATGAGCGTTCGCGTTGGGAGTTTGCTCTTTTTTGACATGTGCGCCTCCCTCAGTTCGCTACGCGAGGCTGAAGGGCGAACAGCTCGGGCGATACCATGCAGCGCGGCCCCGCCGCCATATGGGAGAGAGTGAGCATCACCTCGGCGGGTAGGATCAGCTCCAGCGCTACGTCATGATATCCCTCGCCATCGGAGCTTGGCGCGGTGAAGATGATGCGCCAGGTTCTCAATCTGCGCATCAAAAGATTTCGCATGTGCTTTCCGCATCATCGATTCTTCCGTTCCTCAGAAAAACACACACGGTCACGAGTGCGGCGACGTGCCAATGAATCAAAAAGGGCGCGCCCCACGTGGCATCCGATGAGGTGTGTAATCGCGACCGCGCTAACAGGCCGATTGCGACTGGCCTCAAAATCGCCGAAACATCGAGATCCGGCTTGACCCAGCGTCTTTCTATCTCATCCCGAGCCGTAACGGCCCGGGCACTGGTGATGCCGGCTGGGGCGTCGGCATGAGCGCCTAGGCTGCTGCAGCGGCCCCAACATACCATGCAACTCATACCTGCAACTTCATACGACGGCCAGAAGGTCGTCGTCTGCAACCGTCACCGCCAAAAAACTGCACGTGGGGCCTCAATTTCCAGCGGCCTTTTCGATACGAAGTACTGGCGCCGAAATTTGGCGACCAATATTAGTTGGGATCGGTCGACGCGACTGTGGCGACAGACGCCGCGTCGTAGCCGACCCCCATCAGCTAATTCGAATTTGATTTGGCGAGTTGCTGTGCCTCGAGCCTATTACCGCCTAGTCGCGGGTTGACCACGGCCCGCCGCGCAAGGTTCGTCCAATCTTCCGCCAAACGCTGCCATGCCAGACGATCAGCGTCATTTGTTGCCTTCTCGGCGTTGAGTTCGCATTCCGCGGCTTGGCGACAATAACGATCAGCATGAGTTTCTGACGGTATCATTGGCAATCCTTCTTTAGAACTCCAGCACCAGCCCTTGGCCGCCGTCCAAAGCGGTTCGGTTCACGGGCCGCGCGGTAACACTTTTGGCATCGTACGAAGGCAGAGACCGATGAACCTTTTTCAATCAGATACGGACAAATCGGAAGACAGGTTTAAAGACTGTGGTTGGCCGTCGGCACTCTGAGTGTCGGCGGCTTTTTTTACCGTTGGGCGTTTATGAACTATCGCATTATTTGGCGCGACTGATCTCGAGGTTTTATATACTCAAGGTTCAGGAAATGGCGGTATTGAAATGTGCCGACGGTTCGATAATGAAAACAAACAGCAGCTCTGGGCGAAAGTGAGCGTTCGATAGCCAAGTGAGTGTTTGGAGAACTTAGGTACCCAGCTTCCCCGCTCCGTCACGATGTGGCAACGCTGCCCCGCAAGAATGTCCGCCAAGAGGCCGAGAGGGAACATTCTAAGATAACCCGCGACCCAGCCGAATAAAGCTCCAGCGCTTCACTTGGCTCCAGCCATGATCGAGCTTTCAAGTTCTTTGACGACTTCTTCTTCTGTAACGCCGTAAACAAGAGCAACTTCTCCGGCGAGGCGATCAAGAGCCGACGTGTAGAGCTGCCGTTCGCTGTAACTCTGCCCGGCGTTGACGCCCGGCCGATAAAGATCGCGGATCACTTCAGCGATAGCGATGATGTCGCCCGAATTGATCTTGCTTTCATATTCTTGCGCAAGTCGGGACCAATTACCCCGCGCTTTCCGTGGCGCTTGCTTCAACGTCAGTCGAACACGTTGAATCATCGCGGAATCAGACAGTTTACGCATTCCCACGTTTGCCGCTTTCCGCGTCGGAGCGCGCAGCGTCATCTTGCTCTTTGCGAAATAGATGACAAAAAACTCTAGACAAGCTCCCGCTACTGTCTGTTCCTCAATTGCAACAATTTGGCCGACGCCGTGGGCAGGATATACGACAAAGTCGGTTACCTTAAATCCAATCCGCTTCTCGCAGCGCCGGCTCCCATTCGTTCGATCGGCGGGGGTATCCAGCGCCAAACCCACCGGCTCAGAGTAATCCGATTTCGTCTTCTGGCTATCAAAATTCATCGCGCGATCGACTCCATTGTGCTCTACAATCGGCTCAACTACCTTCGCCATGGGCGTTGCACATGACCGATGACCAATAAGCTGCGAGCACGAGCGCTACCACGAGAATGACGCAATTGATTTCATTCCCGCCGATGGCTGTGGCTTCTTTGCAACTCGTTCCAAGCGGCGCAACTTCGTCGTATCGAGCTAGTGCCCGCTTTGGGCAAAGTAGACTTAAGACCGTATATCCGTGCTGCGAGCAAGACCCACAGCTTTTGCAAAATTGTTTTCATATCCCGAACGCATCGAGATTTCCGTGCAGTTCACCCGGATGGAGGCCTATTCCGGCCAGATCATAATCCTACGTGGTCCGGCTTGATCGGAAGGCGCGGACGGCGATGATGCTTGACCGCGGCCCAATAAGCGCCCGCCCCTTGGCCCGGAGGGGTGCCAAGACAACCCAAGCCGACAACCCAAGCCGACAACCCAAGCCGCCGCGCCGGCCCTCCCCCACCACCAGCGGGGAACAATCATGAAGCGGCCAACGCGCCAGAGTTCGATTGCAGCCACGTCGACAGCGCGACAATGGTCTGGTGAAACCATTTTCCTCGTCCGACGAAACAGCCCGGAAGAAAAGCGATGCTTAACATTCCTGAGTAGGACGCGGGCAACCGCAACACTGCAGCTTATTATTCTAGATCTGATTTTGGATTTATCATGTAGCAAATATTTCGATGCTCTACCGTGGGAGAAGGGGTGTTGTTGCGTTATTGGTTTGTTAGCACCGCCGTTTTTCTTGCTCACGCCCATGATGCGTCTCACGCGCAATGAAAGTTGCTGTAACAAAATTTAAGCGGGTTTGATTTGTGGCCGGCGAAACTGCTGATGCAGATATAAAACTTCCCGCAAAAGCGGCGATCTGTTTGGCGCCGTACTTCGACGATGGCTTGCTCTCGCGTTGGCCAAGAGATTTATCGATACTTTTGCGTGATTTAAATCAGACCGCTGCATTTAATATCGAAATTCGGCATGTCCGCAACGCAATCGCGCCTCAAGAGTTAGGTGGTTATGGCTGAGCCAAGGATAATGGCGGCAAGCCCATTTCAAGCGGTCAACTCTCAACGATAGCTGCCACCAGTCTTCTCGAACTCGCAATCTGCTGGTTGTAGTACGACGAGCGAAAGCCTCCAGGCATGCAGCCCCCCGGAAGGAACTTCCAATCCAGAACTCTGCGTTCGCGAAACGTCCATGCTACCCTAGTTCAACCTGGCGTTCCTGATCGATCTTGTGCCGTGTCGGATATCTCCGACGGCGGAGCCAGGATCGTCCTTGATGGTGACACGCCCGTTCCGGCTCGTTTCATGCTCGCTCTAGACAATGATCACCGCTGGGTTTGCGAGCCAATCTGGTGGCATGGCGGGGTTGCCGGCCTGCGATTCATACGCCAGGCAACAAGAGCATGATTCAGCCCACGCCGGACGGCGATCTGCACAATCTCCTTCGGCTTGTCTCGATATGCACCTTTGGCCTCTGGGCATTCGCTGCGGGCCTTCTCATCGGCACGTTTTTGTTCGAGTGAGCTCGCTCCCCCTTTAGCGCGTGCTTATGGAAGTCTCCGCAAAGTAGATATGCGCATGGAACGACGTCAATCAGGTGGTCGCGAGAAGGACCTGACTTCGTTCATCCGCGGAGAACCTAGAAGCCCTTCTTGGAGGAACGGCGCACGGGTCATCAGGTGCCGCATGATCGCCGCACCAATCATCGACCATAGCAATTTTAGCGTGCACGGGCATATTTAATTCCGAACGGCCTAGGAACGAGGGCACCTTCGGTTGGTTTGGCGACTCCCTCCTCGAAGCTCCTAGGCCAAGTTCGCGGCATCTGACTTGCACCGCCCTGGATGATGGAAGCCCAATTGTATCAAACCGAGGCGAGTTTATGGATTCCTTATCCCGTTTTGAAACTTTAACCAACCGCTACGTGACGATTCATGAAAGAACGAAAGGGCTGATTTCTGACTTGCGGCGCTTGATTCGGCTACTGGAGCACGACATTAACCACGAAGAAGAACGGACAGGCATCTCCGATCTTACCAACTCGGATTACTCCGCCTTGGCGCGGCGGTCGAGAGGCCGTCGCGACAATCTCGTGGCTACGATCCGCAAATTAGAAAAGGACGCCGCGTCGCCGATCATTAGAAGCCTTTCACCTCCTCACTGAGGCCGGCTTGCCGAACCGGTCTGACCGCTTCTTGTCCGCGCAACACGGTAGTTGGGCGAATGATCGACATCACGGCGCGGCCGCAGCTACGAAATAGGACGCTGCTGGTGGGCCGGCTTTGCCTTGCTCCGCCGCAGTCAATCTGCACGCTCGAAGCTCTTGCGGCGCAATCGAGGACTGGTCTATTGAAGCGGAATGGCTTCGCTTAAGACCCGCTCCGCCGCCGTTGCTGCCGCCGTGTGTATCCTGTCGGGTTGGTTAACATGCCTTCCCGTTTTTGCAGGACAACAAGCTGTTAAGATCGTTGTGCTCGGGGACTCTCTTACTGCCGGATATGGCCTGCCTATCACCGATGCGTTTCCAGCAAAACTTGAGCGCGCGTTAAAGGACAGGGATCAGTCCGCGATTATCACGAATGCTGGCGTGAGTGGCGATACCGCAGCAATGGGACTTGCCAGGATGGGCCAGTCGATCACTCAGGACACGGACGCAGTGATTATTGAGCTCGGCGCGAACGACATGCTCAAGGGATTTGAGCCGAATGTCACTCGCGCCGCGCTAGACGCAATTCTACGCGACCTCGAGGAGCGAAGGATCGCTATACTTCTTTGCGGCGTTCGGACGGAACCTAACTTTGGAAACGAATATAAGCGCGCCTTTGCCGCCATGTTCTCCAATTTAGCCAAGGAGCACAATGTACTGTTCTATCCAGCCTTCGATGAGGCGTTTGTAGATGATGCCACACTCAAGCTGGCAGATGGCCTGCACCCCACCACGGCAGGCGTCGAAGCCGTCGTCGCACATATGTTGCCAACGGTCGAAGCCTTGCTCGATCGCGCACGCCAAAGACATCATTGACGAGCTTCGCCATTTCCTTTGCTTAAGCCTAACCATGCTCCATTTTGGAAAAACAATTTGATCGCCGTCTGTGTCAAGACCTGGCTATCCCACCACGTCGCTCGAAAGCAGGCCTCCCTTGCTGCAAGTGGCGGGCAATCGGCTTTGTATGCCATAATATTTTCGGAATGGCGCTCGGCGAGTTCGCATCTCGCGTTCGCGTCAGCTCACTGACTTCTCGAGAAAGAACGGAAGCGCGCGGTCACTCGCTCGCCCGTTCAGACATCGAGCGCGGGGCGGGAGAAGTCGCCGGCAACAAGCAAAGCTGCTCTGCGAATATTATGGCCGAGAATACCGGCATCGCTCGCGCGACCGCTAGCACACCCCGCACGAAAGCAAGTGCGTCAAATGCCAAGCGCTTTGGCAGGGACGATGGGCTGTTGATCACCTGCTCTGCGATCCCTCAAAAGCGGCAGTCGTCGCCCGATGCAGCCGCCAGGTGTAAGCCCGCCCTGACACTCAAATCTGCGGCGAACTAACCATCGGATCAGAATCGGCTCGCCTTTCGCGCCCCGACCGGCGTCCAAGGTTGCCCCCGCATCAGAGGGCCTGATCATGTACCTTTCGCTTAATGGCGCAGGATCCGCAGCCCACCCCTTATCGGGCGGCCATCAAACAAACGTAGCTTGCGCCCCCCTTCCAGGAGGGGGCACTGGGAAGACACGTTTGATTGATAACGAGCGCGATCGGCCCGCGGAATTCCAGCCATGCGCCCGGTCGTCGCC
>Ga0210406_10006586_pt1 | contig 12022 bp, 5 predicted proteins | sample IncBWC30MmetaG_FD_155454 | JGI IMG/M metagenome (GOLD analysis project Ga0210406, IMG submission 155454) | Forest soil microbial communities from Barre Woods Harvard Forest LTER site, Petersham, Massachusetts, United States - Inc-BW-C-30-M | ecosystem: Environmental > Terrestrial > Soil >...
AGACTGAAAATGCGCCCCTTCGGAGAGGCGAAATACATGCGTCCTTTGACGACGATGGTGTCACCTTCCATGTCGTTGGTCGGGGCGCCATCACCGGTTTCAAACGTCCACGCGACCCTCAGGCGTTTGACGTTCTTTGTATTGATTTGATCGAGCGTCGAATAGTGTGTTCCGTGCGGATTGCCGTGATAAACGGCCCAGTCCGCACTAGAAGCCTGCGAGGAAGGCTCGGCGCCTGTAGCGGAGGAATGGGCCTGAGCGTTAGGCCCTTGCACCTGGCCGGAGGCGAGTAATGCACACGCCACTGCAATTGCGATTCGTTTCAGTGGCTCATCCTTCGCGAGCGTATTCGCGTTCGCATCACCCGCTCTTATCCATGTTCTTGGTTCTTGCGCCGCTTACTTGCCTGCTGCGGAATGGGTTTCTTCGCTTATTCATGACGCAGCGCCGACGCAAGAAAAGTACAGAGGTTTAGCGTTAAATGCAACGCGGACTTTGCGGAGCCCCAGTTGTGTTGACGTGCCCGGCATGAAACGGTCCAGTCTGGAGTGAGAGACAGCAGACGAAGCCGTTATGAAAACTTGCTTTGCTTCTCAGGAGAAAGCTAAAGTGAGCGACCTGGTATTCACTCACTACGCCCCTGAAGCGCAAAATGTTTATTTGGAAGCACGAACTTCATTGGAACTGATTGAATGGACTGAAATTTTACCGGAAGGCGCTTCAACGGTTGGGGAAAAATCCCGATTACACTCATTGATTTTGGAAACGCCTCGGACTACGCCATGCTCGGCGTGGTAACCTTGGGTCGCTTCTGCCCGTCCACACACAATCAGGTCATTGAGCCGGATCGCGTTTGGTGAATCGGTGTCGATCCCCATTACCGGCCAAGCTAGCACCTACCTGGCTTCTACTGTCCATCCTTGAATGGTTGGGAATTGCATTTTGTTTTTCACCCCGCCTATCGCACCCGTGTTTTTGTAGGCTGAAGGGCGTGGTCTAGTCGTATAGGGCCACGGAAAAGGCGCGAGCTGGTCGACGCTAGACGGCAAAGTTAAAACGCTGAGGCCGGAGGCTGAGATTGCGTAGATGTTTTGCTGATTGGGGTCAAGCACGATGGCTCCGCTGGACGCGTCACCGATCGGAAGTAATTCCGGCGTAAGGAGCCGGCTACGCAGCCTGCCCGTCTCTACATCGAAGAAGTCGATCGAATCGGCAAGTGGGACGACCAGCGTTTGGCCGCTCGTACTAAAAACGGCTCCTGTTGTAAACGGTTGATCCGGGGGGGCTAGGTCCGGGTAGACCGTAGCGTTAGTAAAGTGGAAGTTCTGGTCAAGAAAGGCAGCGGCGACGCCCGCGGCGCCGGTATTTCCTTCCAGGGCGGCCATGGTTCCTTGTGGCGAGACCGCGACGTCCGCCCAGAGCACACCCCAGATGCTTTGTGCGCCGATGCTGCCGTTGTGCCACAGGACAATCGTTCCGCCACCTGAGTTCTGATTCACACCCGCGAAATAGCTTCCATCGGCGGTTGCAACAAAGCGAGAGGGAACTTGTCCGCCGAAGGCGGTCGAAATTGTATATGTATTGGTGGAGAGATTGAATTCGAGGGGGGAGCCATTCCAACTACCGATGAAAGCCGTGCCTTGGTTCGTCGCAACCACGGTTTCTAGCGTTGCACCTCCGGTCGGTGTGACTGACGTTGTTACGCTTTGCGATGGCGTGTCAGGATTGAAAACGGTGAGAGTATTCACTTTGGTGTCGAGCACTAATAACTGGCTGCCGTCGGGCGTGATGGCCATCGAAGCGTATCCGGTTCCCGGTACTCCACCCGGGATGAGGGGGTTCTTCCACTGTAAGGTGACGGGATCCAATACTTGAATTTGGGTATTCTGAAGCGCGTACAATAACGCGCGATGATTGTCGTAAAGCAGTTGGATCAGACCGCCTGACGGCACAATCTTCGCCGCTGGAATATAAGTTACGGCTGCTTTCAATGTGCTGGTGCCAGTACTTCCGCTGACGACGATGTCAGCAGGGCCGGAGGCTCCATTGGGAAGTTGAAGGTAAAGCTCCTGAGGTATGTTGCCGGTGTTTGGATTGAGAGCCAGGTTTGTAACGTTCTGTCCTCCGACTGAGACGGCAGGAAGAACGGTCCCGTCGGGGGAGATACCGAATCCGAAAAGCCCCAGTGCGGGGTTGCCAATGGGCGGTACGAGGTTTGAAGTCGCAGCCGCTGCGGTTAGACCGTAAACAAACTCCTGAGGTTCCACCACGGTTTCACCGTCGAGTTGCGTTAGAACGATGTTAACCGGGCCCGCGACAGACGAAGGAGGAGCCTGTACGGTTAAGGGGTAGACAGTTGGGTCGGATGAGAGGGCCGCAAGCACGCCGCCAATCGTGAGCGAGGTGCCGACCGGAACGGTACTCTGCACCTGATTCAGAGTGAGAGCTGCAGATTGGTTTAGGGGAATGGCGAAAGGGCTCGGGACATAGGCAGCATTTACGGTGGGTGGGGACGTGCGCACGTTCAGGCAATTCACAGTGCCCACCCCTCCCAGCGCTGAGAAAAAACCTCTCTGCGATCCGTCGACGAGCAGGAAGTTAGGGGGGAATTGTAACTGGATACCATAGTTCGTGGCCACGGTACCGACCTCGGCATAGCTCGTCGTGTTTATGACGTTTAAAACTGAGCCTCCCCCCTGATCGCCAAACATTTCCCAATAGAGAAGACTGCCATCGAGGCTGTACTGGATGTTGTAATGATCGAAAACCAGACCGCCCAGCGAACCCAGATCAAGAGTTCCCAAAGAGTTAAAAGACGAATCGTAAAAGGTCGCTGAGTAGGCCGATACGACTGCGAACTGACTCCCGTTGGGATTCACTGCTACGTCACGAATACCGAATGGAGAATCGCTCACTGGTGTTCGGGATGAGGTGAGGCCGTCGGAAGCGGCGCTATAGATGTAGAGGGCGTCGGAGGAGAATATAGCCCAATTATGGTCGGCGCTGCGTTTAAGGTCATCGATTTCGAGACTATCGTAGGGGATGTAATATCGCATGTTGAATTGCCCGGTACTTGCGTCCCATTCGACGATAGCCTGGCCTCCGTATATGTAGATACCGGAGCCACCGACGCTGATGTCTTTGGTCAAAAATAAGACTTTGCCGTTAGACATCGTCACCGGGATGAGAAGCACGGTCGTGCTTATTCGACTTTGGGAGAAGTTCGGGGCCAAGTATTGAGTCACCGCGAGCGTATTTTCATTAATGGTGTAAAAACTCTGGGTAAAGGTGCCAATAACAAGCGTGTTACCGTCCGGCATCTGATCAATCCCGAACGGCTGGCCAACGGGAATGTGGGCTCGTATGGAAAGGTCCTGGCCAGAGAGCACGTCCACTTCATTCAGATAGAAATTCGTGGCGAACAACAACTGCCTCTGCTCGTCGTAAAATGCTCTCTGAATGCCACCGCCGGTTGTCGTGTAGGGCATGGCGACGGGCGTGGCCATCTGGACCACATTTAACGTTAAATCTTGGCTCGCCTTTTGCGAACCGGAGACGCCGGTAATCGTGATCTTCGCGTTGCCGGAAGCGGCGCTCGCTGAGGCGGCGAATGTCAAGGTACCAGTACTGCCTGCGGTCAACACCAGATTTGGAGGCGAGGCTGTTACCCCCGACGGCAATCCCAGCGCCGTGAATGTTATAGAGCTCGAGAATCCATTTTCAGGAATTGAAGTTATCTGAATGCTCTGACTGGAGCTCTGCGCTAATCCGAGGCTGGAGGTGTTCAGCTCCAGCATAAACGTCCCGGGATTTGAGGACGATGATGTCTGATTTGAGCTGCCTCCACCACAGGCACTCAAAGCGCAAAGTGAAATAACCAATAATGCGCTTACCAAGCTCTTAAGTCTCATGGCCCAACAATCCTCTTTAGTTCGCCTCGCTCCAGAGCTTCTCACACTCTGCTCGCTGAAATCTGTGGCAACATCTTCAAGCTCCTCGCCTTGAAGGATGAGGCTTGCGAACCGGTCAGATGCGTCTAAGGGAGGCGACCGTCGAAAGGCAGCGCCATTGTGCAGTTATCGACTCCTTATGTCAAGTTTTTATGCTCCAGTGTACAGATAGTGTGCTACCTCCGCGTGCGAAGATTGAGGACTGTAAAGTTCCAGAGGCACCATCACCTCGATGCCGTGATTCTGTGCAGCAAATCGCGCGTCAGGCCCCAGATTGTCGCAAAAGCCGCGCGGCCCGTCGGGCGTACTGTCGGCGCCCCGAGACCTTTGGGAATCCAGCAGCATTGGAAAACGCGGTTAAAGTCAGGCATCGAGGTATGCCTGCGAACGTGACTAACAAAAGTTGGTTGAGATCAGAGAGAGCCGTTGTATCTAGCACCCCAATCTGCGAATTATCATCTCGCTCATCGAAGAAATGGGAGGTGGATCCCCATAATCGATGGACAGCGAGCGGCGAGAGTCCCGTCTTCTTTACCCAATGCGCCTTCTCATCTCGGTATTCCTGCTGCAATAGGCAGCAGCGCCACTACCACAAACAAGTTGCATAGCGGTCTCATTACCCGAGAATAGTAAGATATGGGAACTCAAAATCCACCAACTCCTCTCGTAGTTGACGTAACATCCGATTGCACTAATTGACCCGGCGAGGCGATCCGCGAAGGCAATTCAGCGAGAGCGTTTCTTGGTGAGCGTGGGCGGTTCGGCGGATTGCCTCTTCACCGCGAGAGAAGCACGGAGATCCTTCATCAGATCGGTCTCTGGCGTCACTACGTGGCTTCCGACCGGCTCGCCAGTCGTTCGCTGCAGCCATCGATTCAGTTCGTCGGAGTTGGCTGTGACCTTTCGACCCGCGCGTTGCACCGGCATCCCTTCCTTCGCCCAGCGCTGCACAGTCGACTGGGGCATGCCTAGGAATTGAGCAATGGCCGCCCAGCTCCGGCGAGTCGGCTTTCGGTTTTGCGTCCCGCGCCACGCACTGATGCTACATGGGGTCGAGGCGAACATAAGACGAAGCACGGTAGGATGCTCCACGTGCCGTTGCGAACGGGTCTCCACACCCACGCCAGCGTGGCCGACCTAGCAATCGTATATCGAAGAAATTCAGCCACTGCTCTCAACAGTCACGATTGCCAAGATTGCATCAACTTTGGAGACCTCTGAACCTTACGCAACTGAGCTCCGCAAGGGCCGTCACATTCCGCACCCGATGCATTGGCTAGCTCTAGCCTCTCTCGTCGGCGTCTCCACTCGAGTCCGGCCGCCCCAGCGAGTGTAAAGCCGCCTTGGTCCGAGAATTCCGCTGGCAACCGTTCATGAGCGCCCTAGGCGCAGTGTTCTATTTTCCAGTGCCGGCCAAGTTGACCCCCTGTGGTGAACCTGCTGCGTTATCTGAAACCGTAAGGAGCGCGGACAGAGATCCAGCGGATTGAGGCAGGAACGTGACAGCGACGGCGCAATTCGCCCCGGCCATCAAACTGTTCCCGCAATTATTCGTCTGACTGAATGATGTTGCGTTCGTACCCGTGATAGCGATGCCGGAGATGTTGAGTGTGGCTGTACCAGTGTTCTGGATGGCGATCACCCGAGCCGCGCTCTTCGATCCCACGGCGGTCGTGGGGAATGAGACAGAAGACGCCGAGAACGAGATGGCCGGCGCAAGGGCCGTAATTGCGAAGCTAACCTTCGGCGACGTTCCTCCTCCGGGCGCTGGACTTGTCACCGTCACGGCTCCTGTTCCGGCATTCGTCAGATAAGAAGCTGGAATCGTCGTCGTCAGAACTGTCGAGCTTAGATATGAGGTGGGAAGCGAGGTTCCGTTCCACGCTGCGACAGAGTTTTCCGAGAACCCCGACCCGTTGATTGTAAGGTGCACGTCAGAACTGTTCTGCGGCGCCGATGTCGGCCAGAGATATTTGATATGCGGATTCGAATTTTTCAGAACCTTCCCCGCGATCGCACTCCTCAGGAGAGTGACTTGCGGGCTGAGAAAGGCAAAGCCGTTAGCGCCCCACCGCGTAAGGTTGGTTGGATCAACCGCACTCAACCGCGGAAACGCGACTGTGCCCGTAAGCTGCAGGAATGAGGTGTTATAGGCGGAGAGCGTCACGGCTGAGGAGTCAGATCCGTACCCCTGGTCACCGATCGTGAATAAGTGCTGCGTGCTCGAATCGTAGGTCAGGTTAGCAGCATTGTTATAGACCGTTACCGGAAAGCTTCCCACCTGCAACTGGGTGATTGGATTCCAGACCTGGCCACCGCTCGTGTACAGCAGATTGCCGTCGGTCACCACTTGTGTGCCTGTTGTTCCGTTCCCTCCGTAGTTGCCCGGAGGTGGCTGCACGTAGTGCAAGCCTTGATCGTCAATCGTGAGCATATTGAAGTAAGGCGTGCGCGCGTTTGTAAACGGCAGCGCATAGATCGTCAGCGGATTGGCTCCGTAGAACACGAAACTGGAAAACGTTGGCAAAGGAGCTTGGTTGTTCGCGGGAGCCGAGTTGACGAGACCAGCATCATTGTAGAGCGCCATTTGACTGCCAAAAGCAATCACCACTTCCGTGGGGGTGCCGGGGATCGACTTCATGTCTGCCGCCGCAAGTGATCCACAATACGGGCAAACATTGGGTGGGAACGGGAAAGTGCGCTCAATTTTCCGTGTGTGGAGATTGATCCTCTGTACAGTCTGATCCTGGTTCAAGGCTACATACAAATAACTCCCGTCGCTCGATGGTGCCAGAAGACGAGGATCGTTTCCGACTGGAATCGGGCTTCCCGATTGCCCGGTAGCAGGGTTGATCGGTATCACGGTGTTCGGATGGGCTGAATCACCGGCGCCCATCGCCGCGTATAGCAGACTCGAGTTCGGCACCGCCGACAGGAACATGGGATAGAGGTTCATTGTGGCGTACAGGTTAAGCGGTACAGCGACGCTGGCTCCTCCACCCGGCGTTGGATTCGATACCGTAAGCGGCAGTTCGGCAGCAGCGCTGGTCACCGTGGAGTCCAGAGTGGCCTGTAACTCCGTCTCTGAGGAATAAGTCGTGGGCTGAGGTTGGCCGTTCACCAGCACTACCGAAGCCGGATAGAAGTTCTCTCCATAAACCCAGATCGTGATTGAGCCATTGCCGATGGCAGCCGACGGTGAATCGAGTTGCGCGATGATGGGAATCGGATACAGCGAGTCGCCCGTCCCGCGCAAGCTTAAGCCGGCCTTTGGAAAGCGAGGATCGTTGGAGGTGATGGTCAGCGTGCCAGTGCGAATACCGGCAGCAGTTGGCGAGAAGACAACAGTCATCACACAAAAAGTATTCGGCTGCAGCGTTTGGTTGCAGCCATTGCCTGCCAGCGCAAAATCGCCATCGACCGAAGACCCCGAGATCGTCAGGGTCGTGGTTCCTGTGTTCGTAAACAACAGATTTTCCTGCCCGCCCGTTGTGTTGACGAGCAGATGACCAAAATCGACTACTCCGGAATTCGGGGACAACTGCCCCGCGATCCCGAGGCCTCCAGCCGCCACCACTTGCGGCGTAATGACGGCGTTATCGGTAAAGCTGAGGCTCGCAGTAGTCAGCGAGCTGTCGACCGGAGTATATGTTACGGAGATAGGACATACTGCACCCGCCTGGATTGTTCCGCAACTGCTCTTGGTCTTGATCGTGCTCGCCGACGAAGCGATGCTTGCCACTTTCAAGGGAGCGCTTCCACAATTCGTCAGATGGAGAACCTGCGTGACCGATTTCTTGGCCGGTACGTCTCCGAAATCGAGGTTCCAGGAATCGAAGCAAGCCGAAGGGGCGGGCACGGCCATGTTTAGTTTGGCGATCACCGCATGATTAGTGTTCGGAGTCGGCGGGCTGGGCTGATAACTTCCCGACGTAGTCGGGAAATCGCTGGCGTTCGTCTGACCGGCCGCGATCAGGTCGCCCTGGCTGTCCACTGCGAGCGCAGAGAATCGCGTTCCGGGCCATATCTGGTCGGTCGAGCTCAAGAAACTACCAAACAGGAGCGCGCTGAGATCCGGTTTCATCTCGGCGAGCACCATATCGGCGTTGGTGCCGCTCGTCTCGAAGGCGCTGGTAAATGGGTTTGCCAGTGGGAAATCAGGCGACGAAGTCATGCCGCCTACAAAAACATTCGAATTGCTGTCCAGGGCAATCGCCGAAAGGCTTGTGCCTCCGTACTGCGTGGGTGTTCCGCCGAGATATGTAGCGGCCACAACGGATTTTCCCGTCGGATTCAACTTGAGGACGAATCCATCTTGGCAGGGACAGTTTGCACCAGCTGCTGGCGTCTTCTGGTAGGCATTGCTGCTGACCGGAAGGTTCGTTTCGACGGTCTCGCCGGTCACATACGAGTTGCCCTGCGCATCCACGGCCAGGCCACCGACCGTGTCGGTTCCCGGCAAATAAGTCGCGTACAGAATCGACGAGGCGGAAGCGTTCAATTGCAGAACAAAGCCCGCCGTGTAAACCCCGGTGTTAACGTCATTGGGAAATGTGGGCTGCACCACTCCGGGGGTCGAAGGCAATCCGGGGCCAGCAGAGCCTGCGATCGTTGCCTGCCCGTTCGAATTAACCGCGATGCCATTCGGAATAAACACATCCGTATCATTCGAGAGATCCAACGGCAGATTTCCCGGAATAATCGTGCTGTAGACGAGCGCGCCAGTACGGTCCAACTTCAGTACGAAGGCCGAGTTATATGGATAGCCGGGAACGGTTGTTGCCAGCGTGCCCGGCGTAATGTCGAAATTCGCATCATCGGTGACGCCAGCCAAATAGACGGCCCCGGATGCACCCACTGTCACTACACCGTTCCCGCTTTCGGTTGTCTGGACAGCTGTGCCCAAGATTCCACCAATCAAGCCGGCGTAGTTGAAGCCGCTGCCATCGGGCTTCAAGGAAGCGATGAAGAAGCAATTGTTATTCCCTTCACAAGTGAGTGCAGGAACATCGCCGGCATGTGGGAAATCGTTCGAACTCGAAGTGCCCGCCACAATAATGTTTCCCGTCCTGTCGATGGCAATTGAATTTCCGAACGTTTGATAGGAGCCGCCTAGATAGGTGGAATAAAGCAGGGTATGTCCGGTCGGATCGAACTTCGAGACAAAAGCATCGGGCGAGCCGCTGTTGGAGGATTGGATACCACTTACAACTGGAAAATCCAACGAGTAGGTATATCCCGTCACATATACATTCCCGGCGCTGTCCGTCGTCACCGCGGACACGGAATCGGAATTAGAACCATCCAGATAAGTCGAAAATCCAAAAACCGGATCAATAACGAGTTCTCGCTCATGATCGTAATCACCTACTCGGAAACGAACCGAACCGTCTGGGCTAATCGCGAATTCGCATACTACCTTCCGCCGTGTTCCAGCCTCTGATACTTGGTAGGCGCTGGGCTTATGAAATACAAGCGTACCGCCGGATGAGGGTACCTGCAGCTCTCCGCTGGCATCGACATAGAGGCCGCCTGCTCCTTTGATCGCGAAGTGGATCAGATTGGCGTCGCCCCCTGGTGCAATATGAAAATCGTGCTCAATACGGTCTCGGGATCCGTGGAAGAGGAGGTCGACCTTCGGATAAACCGCGGGATACGCAAGCTCAGCGTAATTTTCTACGCCCGAAATCCAACGCATCGAGTCCTTGCCAATCAGATAATTTGTGTAACTTGTAGCAAGCCCGTGCCCTTCAGGGATCGTGGACGCATTCCCGTCAAGAAAACGCAGTTTGATCATCCTACGGTTGTGATGGCTCGACGGGATGGCGACATCAACGCCCTTATCGGAGAACAAGGCAACCACGCCTCCGTTATGGGAGATGAACCGGTACGGTGGAGGAGCCTGGCCAACGTTTTTATCGAAAAACACGGGTCCAACTGGACCGTTTGAGTCGGGCGTGGCCGCGCGCAAGAAAGATGGAAGGGCAATCGAAACGATGATGGCCAGTCTGAATAGAATTGCATTTCGGAGACGCATTGGTTCCCCCCGGCTAACACTTCGCCAAGTCAGAAAGGTTTGCCTAGCAAGAAACCCGAGTGCAGGTATCCTTCGCCTTATCTATGACTTTTCGGTAATTCCTCAGCGCTTCCTGTTCTGGGGGAGTCGGAGCGCACTGAGTAATAGCTGGTAAATATAGCAACTGTACGGCCAGATTGTCATTGATCCGACAAATAGTGAATGCCTACCGTTTTTAAATCTGATATTCGTATTAATTAAGAGACGTGCTTTTCTGATATGCATTTTCTTGCGCATGAGGGAATTTTGCGTGTTCCGAGCAGGAGGGCTCATTTCGAATCGTGACTGCCGTTAGTCCTAGCTGAACGAATCGTCTCCATGGTATAAAGCCCTGCGTAATGTCGGCCACTCGTCAAGGTTCTTTCCATTTGTTTCGGCTCACTGGGATTGATGTCTTTCTGCTCGTCACACTCCATGAATTCGGGCACGGTCTTGCGTGCCGTCAGGTTGGCGGAACAGCGCACAAGATCGTCCTGTGGCCTCTTGGGGGGTAGCGTACATAGACCCGCCACCACGCCGGCAGCCACGCTATGGAGCATAGCGGCAGGCCCTTTAGTTAACGTCGTGCTGCTTGGACCTTCCTATGCGCTGATGGATCCGAAGCATTCGCGTGACGCATAACCTCCTGCGTCAGCTTCGCCGGAGCACCTTCACCCACCAGCAGAGAAGCCATTGAGCGCCGGAACGTATGCCAACCGATGCGCCTGGTGATCCCTGCGCGCTTCGCAGCGGGCCAGATGACTTTGCGCATCAGAGAGTCCTGCCAGTAAGGTTGCCTCCCGCCCATCTTCGGGGAAGGGAACACCCAGTCGGTCGGCTGACTGTACAGCGTAAGTGCCTTCCAGCTTGCCAGCGTGTTAGCGACTTCCTGACTTGCCGGGACTGGTGCGGCAATCTCACTGGCCAGAGTCCGCCCACGTGATTGTCAACGATGCCCCGCGCTGGGGTCAGCGTGTTGTTCGAGAAGTCGATGTCCTGCCACTGAAGAGCTAGCAATTCACTCACGCGCAGTCCGGTCGCCAGCGCGACGTAGACGGCAGTGCGTGCAGGCTCTCGAAGCCCGACCAGCGCCGGGTGATCTCGTCATTCGACAGAATCACAGGCAGCGTCGCACGTTGTGTTGCCTGCCTCACGTGCGTGATCGGGTTGCGGTCAGTGAACTCCCATCGAAGCATGACTGAAGAGTGAGCACAGGATGTTCCTGATCTTTGCCTTCGTGCCATTCTTGAGCGGGAGTGTGCCGAGCCATGCTTCGACCTGCACAGCTTTGAGTTCTTGAAGTTGATGATTGCCTCACACTGGTGTAATCCACGACTTCAGATAGCTGACGTACGCAGCTGAAGTCGAGTAGACCAGCCGTGGGAGTTCGTTTTGGGTGTAGTGCTTCACTAGTTCATTTACTGTCATCCCCGCTCCTGAGAGCGGGTCGATCTGGCATGCGGAGTATCTCATAAGATCAGGCTAGCGGGATGCTGGCCTTTTGTGCAGGAGGGTTGTTGTAAAGCTAGGAGGCTGACTTTTTCATCCGTTCTCGATACCACTCATCGAAGCCTGCCAAGACGAACGGTCGATAACGCTGGTACTCCCGCTCTTCTGCGCTGGTGAGAGGGCAAAACTCTCCGTCTTCCATAGTGATGACGTACTCGAACATGTCGCCAGACATGCAGCGTACGCACACATCCCGGACGGACTCGTGTGCTGGTTCGCAGTTGCAGGGTTGGAACCCGCCTCTGTCCCCGCCACTCATCTGCGAAGATGTAACGGGAATGTCAGACGATGAAGTGATGGCGATTGTAGCACTCATTGACAATTCGGTGATTGTTGTCACATCGGGTCGGGCAGATCGCGCCTATCATGGCATCCACATGAAAGCCGCCGTTTACACCAAGACCAAGTCAGGAAAGGTCCTCGAACTCAAGGACCTCGGACAGCCGGTTCCGAAGGACGATGAAGTCCTCATACGGGTTCGTGCCGCTTCCGTCAATCCGCTGGACTG
>Ga0210406_10006588_pt1 | contig 12020 bp, 11 predicted proteins | sample IncBWC30MmetaG_FD_155454 | JGI IMG/M metagenome (GOLD analysis project Ga0210406, IMG submission 155454) | Forest soil microbial communities from Barre Woods Harvard Forest LTER site, Petersham, Massachusetts, United States - Inc-BW-C-30-M | ecosystem: Environmental > Terrestrial > Soil >...
AATCTCTGCGGCATGGAGTCTTCCCGCCCATGATACACACCTACCGCGCCAATCCTCTGTACATTCTGCTGAGCTTCGTTTTGCCATCCGTACTTGTCGGTTTCCTCATCCGAATCGATATCGTTGCCGAAGTCCCGATTGAACCTGTGGAATTGATCAAGCTCTCTATTTTCATGTTGCCCTGGCTGCTGCTTCTGACTTATCTACTGATTTTCTCGGTGACGGTCAGCTCCGATGGAGTCGAATGGCGCCAGCTTTTTTTCGGTCGGCGTTACCTGTCCTTCCACGAAATCTCGTCTATTACCGCGGAGGAAGAAGGAGACCAGCGCCGGTCAAAGTTTTATATGTACATCACTCCTAACCCCTCCACGAGAAAATCCCGCATAGTTATTCCTTTATCTCTCATGACCGCGAATTCTCGTCTATTACCGCGGCGGAAGAAGGAGACCAGCGCCGGTCAAAGTTTTATATGTACATCACTCCTAACCCCTCCACGAGAAAATCCCGCATAGTTATTCCTTTATCTCTCATGACCGCGAATTCTCGCCTTGATCTCACTCGCAGGCTTCGGGCGCATGAGCGTCATTCCGAAGATCCGCTGCAACTCAATCTCACTTGATCGAATTTGCTTGAGAGCAATAAAATCACACCGACGCTCAACCGGCCCGAAGAGGATTCCATTTTGAGTCAATCAGAGTTGAACCTAACTGAAGACCTGCGAGCATATGTCAGTGGTCATCGGCGTGACTCGAAACTGGAATCAACCCTCTTGAGAAGGGTCCAAGCCTTGCCCCAAGCCCAACGATTTGATTGCGCGGCATCCCTGGAGTGAATTGTCTCGCGTTGGCTATCAGACAAAAGTGATCACTCTCATGACCGCTGGTGGTCATTATCCGTTACCCCACTCCGCTTTCAATAACATACAACTCGAATCGCTAATCCAGTGGCTTGACCTTCATATGAAATAAACTAGCTTATGACGGTTAACACATTATTAGTGCCGCTTCAGCAATCGTATCGATGCGCGGGATGCATTTATCGAGTTTAAGAGCGGTTTCCGAACCAATCGCACCACCTGTGGTCAGACCCATATGCGCGACGATGATATCAGCGCCGGCGCGCGCCATTGCTTCGGCTTGATGCGGATCGAAGACGTATGGCGTCGTGAGGAGGTCCTTCTCATGGGCAAGCCGGATCAGCTCCACTTCCTGGGCGTAACTCATACCGGTTTCTTCCAGGTTCTGGCAGAAGACGCCGTCGTCTTTCTGAACGAGGTTGCCGCTGCAGGCTTTTCGGGTGTCCAGAATTTTCCAACGGTGGGTCTGATCGAAAAAGCTCTAAAATAGAGCCTCCCCTGATTCTAGGCGCCGGCGTCAATGGCACGGATCCCTTTTGCGTCCTTGACGAAACATGGGAAAGATCGGCGAAAAGACAAGGCAGCGACACAGTCGATCAAGGATCTGCTGCTCTCCGTTCTCGAGGATTCGCGTAACCACCAGGAGTGGGAATGCTGGCTGAAGCACCAGGATCCGCACTATCGCTGGGAAGCATTCAAGCTTGCGCAGTTCTATTTGTTCGGCAAGCCCGTCCAGCCGATCGCCAGCGAAGAACTCGCACCGCCGATCAAGATCGACATCAGCGCGATCCGAAGTTCCGCGTGAAGGCCAAGACCGAATATGAACAGTCTTGAGAGCGTTAGAAACCATCTGTCCTCGGGGAAGCCCGTGCATCTCGTAGGGGAGCCGGGACTCTGGGCGCGGTGAGTGACCAATTCCGAATACGAGGCCCAGCGTTCCACGGGGACGGATCAGGAGCGCCCCGCCTTCCGAAGCGTAGCGCAGCAGATTGCATTTACGGAACCCCACGAGCTCACCGGGCAACTGACAGGTAACAATTCACAGAACACCGGTTTCCGCCGCCTTTTCAGGTGAGGTGAACACGTTGAACGCAGGACGCTGTTGGTAAACAGTCCACCTGGCTCCCATCCGTACAGCCCTCGACGCGGGATGCTGCAGTAGGGATCCTCAGTGGTCACCCAAATACGGCCAAGTGTGGTCACCCCAAAACCGGCCATGAGTGAAGCCCGGGACATTGACTCCGACAGGAGCCCTTATAGGCTCGGTCGGCATGAGCAATGTCTTGAACGAAGAGAAAAAACAACAAGTCATCGCACTGGGGAAGCTCGGATGGCCTTACGGCGCATCGAGCAAGTCACTGGTGTCTGTAGAGAAACAGCAAGTGCTTACCTAAAGTCAGCCAGGGTTGTGGTGTGCCTGCCCCGGTGGGGACGGCGAGCACCGTCAAAACCGGCCATTAGGGGTGACCACCGACTTTGGCCAGCCGATTTCGCCTCCAACTGGGTTGCAAAGACCTCGTTTGGTGTAAACTCTGCTCGAATGGAATAAGTCAGATGTCTGGCCAGGTGGTGAATCCGAAACCTCTTAGGTTCGGGCGGGGGTGGATGGTGATGGCTTCTCAGAAACAGGAGGTGCTGATACCGCCTCCGCTGAGGGTAATTGTCGCTGTGCTGGTATTGGTAGTGGCGGGACTATTCTGGTCAAATCCATCGCAGCCTCCCCGCATCACGGGTCACACGCAAATCACCCGCGATGGGCGCACCAAGGGATTTGGCGGTTTAGTTGCGGGCGGCGAACGGCTGTACATCCAGGAAATCGAACTCGACCGATTTGTCATCAGCGAGGTTTCCGTTTCCGGTAGCGAGACTGCAATCTTACCCACGTCATTGCGTGACCTTTCCATCGAAGACATTTCTCCAAGCGGCTCCGCACTCCTTCTGGTCGGAGCTTCCGAGGGCCTGGCAGAGGAAGGTCCGTTATGGGCATTACCCTTGCCGGCGGGCCCGCCTCGCCGGTTGGGAGATTTGTTCGTTAATTCCGCGACATGGTCACCCGTCACCAGTGACCTGGTTTTCTCGAAAGACCAAGAGATCTTCATCGCGAATAGTGATGGAGGCGACGCGCACAAGCTGGCGACAGTTGGCGGCCTCGCGGAGGGTCTACGCTTTTCTCCCGATGGTCAAAGGCTTCGTTTTACTGAGGTCGATGTGAAAAGGGGCTCGAGTTCACTCTGGGAACTCAATAGCGACGGCAGCGGTCTTCATCCTCTGCTTCCTAGCTGGAACCAGTCACCGCAAGAGTGTTGCGGCAACTGGACTCCCGATGGGAAGTACTTTCTCTTCCAAAGTTTTCGCAAAGGCAGGAAAAATGTTTGGGTGTTGCCCGAGAGTGCGCATTGGTTTGGAGGACGCGCCGAGCCAACGCAATTGACTAACGGCCCCCTCGATTTCACTCTTCCTGTACCCAGCAAAGACGGAAAGAGAATCTTCAGCGTTGGCGTGCAGACCCGTGCCGAACTGGTCCGTTACGATGCGAACAAGGGCTTCATCCCCTATCTCGGCGGTATGTCGGCAATTGGCCTGGCGTTTTCGCCCGACGGACAGTGGGTTGCCTACATTTCCATTCCCGACCAGGCTCTTTGGCGGAGCAGAGTTGATGGCAGTGATCGGTTGCAGTTGACTAGTGCATCCAAGATGTGGGCGGGCCTGCCGCGTTGGTCTCCCGATGGGAAACAGATCGTGTTCATGGGCCGAACGATTAGCACAAACTGGCGCGCCTACCTGATCTCTTCCAGTGGGGGGGCCCCGCGAGACTTGATTCCGGGGGCAGATGCTGGATTTGACCCAACCTGGTCCCCGGATGGCGGGTCCATCGTTTTGACATTGCATAACGCTGGGGTGAGCCTGCACGACCAGGCCAACGGGTCCCGGGGAATTTCCATTCTGGACTTGAAGACGGAGAAGCTCTCTGAATTGCCGGGCGCGGAAAATCTTTTCTCCCCGCGATGGTCTCCGGATGGAAAGTACATCGCGGCCATCTCCACAGATAACCAGAAGCTGATGCTTTTCGACCGCGCCTCCGCCCGTTGGACAGAGCTCGCGAATATGACGATCGGATACCCCAGTTGGTCACACGACGGCCAGTATCTTTATTTTGATACAACCCTTAACGACGATCCGGCTTTCTTCCGCATCCGCATTTCGGATCGCAAGCTGGACCGGCTGGTCAGCTTGAAAGGTGTCCGGCGATTCTGGGCCGAACTGGGAGGACAGTGGACTGGCCTTGCGCCCGATGATTCGCTTCTGCTCGTACGCGACACCAGCAGCCAGGAGATATACGCTCTCGACTTTCAGGCACCGTGAGTCGCCATTGCTGGCCCGCTCAAAATAATTATTGGCGTCGCGGCACAACGTCGTGAGCCATTCAGTTTACTTCCCACAGCGTTCAGTTGGTCAGGCGGAGATGTGATCATTCTGACCCCTTGAGGAACGATCCCGAGTGACAGCAACCCGGAAGTTATCAGCTCGTCCGTCGGATTAGTACCGACAAACGCGCTTGTGTTTGCTGATTTATGTTCTCGGACCAGTACTTCTCCGCTGGCTGCGAGCCTACTGTGACCCAATCCCCCTGCAGACGAGGCGCTTGCAAGCGGTGCCTCCATTTTGGGAGACGACGACGGAATAACTCGCAGTTCACGCACAAGCAATAGCAAACAAAGGACCGTAGTGGCGGGAAAACATGAAAGAGCCAGGGGGGGCCGAAATCCTCAAAACCTTTTTCCTTCAGACCGTGCGGGTCCGTGCGGGGGCGCTAGGCAACTGGCGTCCCTACCGCGACTCGAAGTTTTGATCGAAGAGATGGTTGGGTCAAACCGATAGATTACAAGCGAGCCGTGGTCATCGTTAGTATTTGAAGAATGGAAAGGCAAATGCTCGCCGAACTTACTTGCCGCTCACCTCATTCCACAGGAATGCCAATTCATCTGCGGTGTCTTTGATTGCCTGCGTGACGGAAACGCCTGCACTATGGCCGCTTACAGTTTGGTAGTGCAAAAGGATGGGTCGGTCGCTGGCATTATCGACTTGCACGAGGGCGGTCATTTTGCGTGCATGCAGAGGATCGACGCGTGTATCGCTGTCGCCCGTGTTGAACATGATCGCGGGAAACTTTGTGCCCGGTTTCACATTCTGATAGGGCGAATATTTCAACAGGTAAGGAAACTGCTCTGGGTTATCAGCTGATCCGTATTCTGTGGTCCACCACTTGCCAACGAGAAAGTTCTGATAGCGGATCATGTCGAGCAGTGGATACCCGCACCAGATGGCACCAAACATTTCCGGGTGCTGCGTCATGGCAGCTCCCATCAATAGGCCGCCGTTGGAGCGTCCGCGAATGGCTAGCCGCTTGGGCGAAGCGTAATTCTCATTGACCAAATAGTGAGCCGCAGCGAAAAAGTCGTCAAAGACGTTCTGCTTGTGTTCGAACATTCCTGCTTGGTGCCACTTTTCGCCGTACTCACCCCCGCCGCGAAGATTGGGCTGCGCATAGAAGCCGCCCTGCTCCATCCACCAGGCATATTCGGGGTTCCATTCCGGAGTCGTGTTCACTAGGAACCCGCCATAAGCCCACATCAGCGTGGGTGTATTGCCATCTCGCTTAACGCATTTCTTCGACGAGATGAACATAGGAACGCGCGTGCCGTCTTTCGATTTGTAGAAAACCTGCTTCACTTCGTACTGATCGGAGGCGAAGGGTACGCTCGGTTTTGCAAAAATTTCCGTTTTTCCGGTGTCGACGTCGTAGTGATAAATGGTCGGTGGGATTATGAATGACTCGAAGCTGTAGAAACCCTCCTTGGCATCTTCGCGGCCATCCAGTTCGGTAGCAGCACCGAGGGTGGGGTACGCAATGCTTCCAATCTGCTTGCCATCGAGCGTGAAAATACGGGTCTCCGTTACCACATCGTGCAATCCAGTGACGAAGAGTTCCCCGCCGACAATCGAACTACCTGAGATGACATCCTTGCCTTCAGGCACGATATTCGTCCAGTGCTGCGGTTGCGGATCGGTGATTTGCACCCTCACAACGCGATAGTTCGGCGCCTCGTAGTCGGTTAGCACATAGAGATCGTCACCATAGTTCGCGGGGTCAAAGCGGCTATCTATACCATGAATGACCGGACGAATCGGCGAGTCAGGTTTACGCAGGTCTTTCACGTAGATATCAACGCGCTTAGCCGGAACACCGTACGATACACCGATCAAAAGATAGCGCTCGTTCTGGGAGATCCCTGCGCTGATGAGCTGCATGGGACCGAAGCTCTCGCCTTCAAAGCTCTTGCCGAACACGAGCTCATCGCTCGCGGCGGGTGATCCGAACTTGTGGTAGAAGACCAGAGTTCCCGTAGGGTCGATACGCGCGTAGTAGAGTCCTTGTTTACCTGGGCTGAGCTGAATGCCGCCATAGCGCGCGGAGGGAAGAGAGTCAGAGAGTTCCGCGCTCTTCACGACATCAAGAATGTGGACCGACTCTTCATCCGCGCCACCGGATCGAATTCCGTAAACCAGCAGCGTGCCATCCTTGGAGATGTCATCGATCTGCACGGACGTGTTCTGGTCGGCGCTCAGTTTCGTAGCATCGACCAGTCGTTCGTCCTGACCGTGCAATCCACGCCGCAAGTAAATTGATCCCTGGTTGTCCCCCGAAAGTCGTTTCGTGAAAAAGTATTTTCCACCACGCTCGATGGGGATACCGTAGCTCTCTACGCGTTCGAGTTTCGTGAGTTCATTGACGATCTCGGGCCGAATCTTCACTTGCGAAAGATATTGCTCGGTGTATTTCATCTGTTCGTCGATCCAGGCGCGCGTGGCCGGGCTCTTTGCGTCCTCCAGCCAGCGATAGGGATCAGTCAGCGTGGTTCCATGAATGTTCTCCGTTAGGAGCTTTGTTTCCGTGGGAGGCGGAGGCGGAAGAACGATTCCGTTGCCGCCCTTTACTTCGGAAGGCTTATCGTCAGCGAAAGCAAAGAATGCGACCAGAAACAGGACAAGCAATCCGGAAATTTCTTTTTGACTTCGAAAACCATCAGGTTGTACGTTCAACTCGCCTGTTCCCGATATTGTGGAACGATTTTTCATCGGAGCACTTCCGGTCGTCTGCCTTATGCACTAGTACAGCCGGAATCGTCCCATTTCCGCACTGTTCTTGCAACACTCTTCGTCGCCCGACCCTTTGTGAGTGCTACGATGAGACATCTCTCCATACGCCGCCAACACTAAGCCAGCCAAGTTCAAGATGCCCGATAAGTCTTAGCAAAAGGTAGGGGGATCGAATTCCTCAAACCGAAATCCTTCGAGACCGACGCGCCGGCATTCCAACACACAGCCGCGTTAAATCAATCTTTTGTCTCCGCGCCGAGTAATATTAAGCATATAGTAAACATAGACGTGAACGACTCCAGCAGAGACAAAGGGAAAGGGAGTACCTACTTGCCAAAGTAAATCTCATCCGCACCCATTTGTACCCTTGGGTCTTTGCGACGCACCGCACTCCAGCGTTGCAGATACCGCAGGTCGATCGCCCGCACCGTGCTGGCAATCAGTCCGAACTGCCTGGCCACCTGGCGAACCGATGCGCTTTCGCACGCCAGCCCCACGGTGGCTACGTTCAAACGCGTTAAGGCAGTACTCGACAACACTCAGGTCTGCTGCGGAGATTGTGACGCTCTCACAAGATTTGTATGAAGTTTGGCTGCGAGCCTGCGGTGCTTTACGCCCAGCGAAAAACAAGTTGCTACGCCGCCCAAAATGAACCAGCTTCCTGTGAAGGCGAACAGCATCAAATAGAAACCAGAAAATGCGAAGCACTCCCATGACGAGGCTCGAAGAGCCACAGGTCGGCTGTACTCAATGCGGCCACGAATCAAATCCGTGTTATTGATTGAGCGAAAGAGAACAAGATTGCGGAGGTGACGCATGTGTACTGCTAGTTGGACTCCGATTAAAGCGCCCAAGGCGAATTGCCAAAGCTCGGGAGCCGGCGAACTTTCATTCAATATCCAGAGGAAGCCCAAGAAGCCTAAAGTCAGCAACAAAATGAATACAAACCGGGGACTCACAACTCGCAAAGAATTGATGTCTCGCTGGAAAAATGGAGTAATTTCGTAGCTACCTTCAAAGACAATTGTTTCCTGTCGCTCGTAAAGGCGTGCGCACGTAATCGTCAGAGCGTAATCGGAGATGTAAAGAAGGCCCCAAAGGACCATTCCTGGCCAAGCATGTTCAAAAAGAAAGTTCGGCAAAAGCCCACTCCTGTCGTGTCAGAACTGTCAGATGTTCTGATTTTAGAGCATGAACGAATGGAGCAAACGAATGACGGATGCTAGGCCCACGAGAGAGTCAACCCCGATAAATCAAAATCGGAAAGGTAAAGTAGTACTTCACAGTGACGGGAGCGGCGTTGATCAGGAGTTAGGCTACTTTCCGTTCACTCTGCTCGACTCGCTGCAAGATTTTTGAGAGACTCCGTTCAAAGGGCGAGGGGGGCGCGATGATGACTTCCATGTTGGTAGGACTGGCTTTATTGATGGCTTCGGGCGGAAACTGCGCTGGCCAGAAAGGTGGTCAGTCCCCCAGCATCACTCAGAGGGAGGTGTCCCTGAATCGAGGGAACGACGGGCAAAAGGTTTCCGCTAAAGTAGGCCAGCCGATCGTTGTAACCCTCCAAACAATCGGCGGGGGGCACTACGGCACGCCGCAAGTATCTTCACGCGCAGTCCGATTCGAGAGCGCCATGGACGCACCCCCACAACAGCAGAACCCAGGCGGCCCGAAGCAGGTGTACCGTTTCACGGCCGTTGCCGAGGGAGAAGCCCAGCTCCGAATTCCGCACACAGATTCAAATCCCACCGTAACGTTTACGATTCAGGTGACAAAACCGTGACGGACTGGAGAGTTCTAGTTTCCGATTACGCGTTTACCGGGACCTAGCGCGACGTCAGAATCACGGTTGTAGGTTCAGCCGGTGAAGCAGTTCCGCGTACCGCGGATCAGATCGCAGCGGATCCAACATCGGGTTCGTCTTTATGTAGGCGACGGACACTATGGAACGATCCTCGTAAGCCCTTTCCAGCGACTCGAATGCTTTGTCTTTCTCCCCAAGGCCCGAGTAGATCTTCGCCATCCAAACCGGGGAGACAAACTCTCGCTTCGAGAGTTCGTTCAATCGAGCGAGCACCTTCTCCGCATCTGCTCTTCTACCCGTTACGGCATAACCGTATCCCTGGCCTGTGAGCGCCGCGAGATCGTCAGCGGAGATAGAAACAGCTTTTTCAAATTCGGCCATCGCTTCCTTGTACATAGATTTTTTGACATAGGCCACACCGCGAACGTAGTAGGCCGGAATGAACTTTGGGTCCAATTCGAGTATCTTGGCTCCTTGCTCTGTCGCTTGGTCGTACCGTCGTGCCAAGAAAAATGTAAAAGCCAACGCGGTATTGTAGTTAATTGAAAGAGGATCAAGCTCCAGGGCTCGTTTGCTTTCCTGGATGCTCTCGTCAAACCTTCCCATCGTCCACGAGAGCTCCGCGTGCGCAGCACGTGCCGCCGCATCGTTTGGGTTGAGTTCGATAGCCCGCAGCGCCTCCTTCTCGCCTTCCACCCAATCCCACTCGTAGTCCGTTTTAACGGAGGCCAGGGACACGTGGGCCTCGACCAGTGTATCGTCCAGTTTCAACGCCTCGTGTGCCCACTCTCTTCCCTTCGAATAACCCTCGTTCGCTGAAACAAGGCCGGAGCTGGCTAGCGAGATATAGCAATCAGCTAAGCCAGCGTGAGCCAAGGCGTATGCAGGATCCTTGGCGATCGCCCGCTCAAAGTATTCAATGCCTTTGCGAAATCCTTCTTCCGTTTGCTTGTTCCACCAGTAGCGGCCCTTAAGATAGTCGTCGTACGCTTCCGGACTCGCCGTGTACGTCTTGCGAAGGCGCTTCTCCTCTTCGCCGGTGAGCGGCACCCTCAGCGCGGCCGTCATTTCCTTGGCGATCTCCTCCTGCAGTGCGAAAATGTCCGAGGCCTTTCGGCTGTACTGTTGTCCCCAAATGTGACTGTTGTCGTGGGCATCGATCAGTTCCGCACTGATCGTGAGCGTATCCCCATGCTGGACCACTCTACCCTTAAAAACAGCCTGCACCCCCAGCACTTGTCCCACAGTCTGAGCATCCGTTTCTTTTCCCCGGTAGTGAAAGGCTGAATCCCGCGAGATTATTTTCAAGTTAGGCAACTGCGCCAGGCTGTTGATGAGACTTTCCACGATCCCGTCGCCCAAGTATTCCGCGGTTGGATCGCCATTGGCGTTCTCGAATGGCAAGACGGCTACGGAGTGGATTGCCCCTCCGCTAAGCCCGGCCGACCGGTAATACCAGCCCGCCACCAGTAGGGCAAACAAAACCAACGCGGCAATTCCCCCCACCGCGCGACTCCGCCAGAGCGGCAGAGCCTCCACGGCAGCCGCAACAATAGCAGGTCGAGAGGCCTGAAATTGTGCCACTTCGCGATGCCCTCGCACTTCATCGGGGAGACATCGCACCGCCCCAACGAAACGGTAACCTCGCTTCGGGACCGTTTCGATGTACTGCGGATCTTCGCCCAGCGCTTTCCGCAGCAGGAAGATGCTGTTGGACAGGCTGCCCTCCTCCACAAAAGAGTCGGGCCACAGCGTTCTGATTAATTCGTCCTTCTCCATCAGATGGCCGCTATTGCGGACCATGAGCACCAGTGTGTCGAACGCCTTCGGCGGCAGCTCCACGATCTGGTTGTTATGCAATAACTTGCGCTCGGTGGGGTCCAGGCGGTAGGGACCGAACTCGTAGAGGTGTCGCGTCTCCCGGTTTCTGCTTTCTGCAACGGAAGAGGAATCATCGAGGTCTCTCGAGCTCGAACGGCGGCCTGTTTCCTCGCCCACGGGTTCCTCCCGGCCTGATGAGAATTCTTTGAAAAATTCGTGAGCGTAACGAGAGGACTTCCGGGATTACCAGCAAGCTAGACTGCACAGGGAAACCGCCGGAAGGTCGTGCACGGGCAGATTCTAGCACGTCACCCGCTTCCGCTGGTTGTCGAAATGTCTCGTAAGGAGAATCTAGCAATGTCACGAAAACCAGTTTTGAAGAAACGCTTCACCCTGATTTCCCTGGGCTTCTTGCTCGCAATGGCACTAATGGCCTTTGTTTTGCCCCGCAGACCAGCCCGGGCCGATGAGAAAACTCCATTTAAGGCGACTCTCCCAGTCCAATTCATAGCAAGCCAAATTTGCGCGCCGGGCGATGCGAGTTGCCTTGCGTGTACCGGTCTGGGTGGCTTTTTTGTCGAGGCCCAGGGACTTGCTGACTCATCCCTAGGGCCACTCTTCGCCGAGGTTCTGAAATGTTGGAATCCAAACGGCGCTCCCTTTGGAACTTACGCCGGAACGTTGACAACGACCGCTCCCAACGGGAAGGACGCCCTGACCTGGGCCTATTCAGGAAAGAATGACAATGCAGGAGACTTCTACGGTTTCCAGCCCTTCAGCGGTACGTTAACGATCACGAGCGGGACGGGAAAGTTCGCGGGTGCGCACGGGAGTGCAAGCTTTACAGCGGCGGGCCCGCCTGCATTCACAGCAGGGCCGAGCCCCATCCAATTCGCAGGGACAGCATTCTATTACGTCCAGGGACGACTCGAACTAACCAGAGATAACTAGCACACGCGAAGGGAAAAATCGTTGTCCGACAGCGGCACCGTGCTTTTCGAGGCAAACGGATCGGTGGAGGGCGTGCGCCTCACTGAATAGGACGAACGACGAACAATGGGCGCCAGAACCGTCCCGGAAGCTGGAAGCGCGGTGCGGTTCGCGAGGACGGTTCAGTTGATCGGGAGCTGCACAGCTTTCACAGCGAAAGTCTATGCGGCTCCCGACGGCATGCCTGGAGCTTTGCCGGCCGTCCCACACTTGCAACCGATTTGATCACGGCACAACTCCTGTGAAGTGGCGTACTCGGAAATCTCTAACAATGTCGGCCCTGTCATCTCTAACAATGTCGGCCCTGTCAAGTCCTTTTTTTGTTTTTTTTCCGCATTTTTGTCACTTTTTTTCTTTTTCGAACACACGACTGCGTTCACTCCGAAGAGT
>Ga0210406_10006590_pt1 | contig 12016 bp, 7 predicted proteins | sample IncBWC30MmetaG_FD_155454 | JGI IMG/M metagenome (GOLD analysis project Ga0210406, IMG submission 155454) | Forest soil microbial communities from Barre Woods Harvard Forest LTER site, Petersham, Massachusetts, United States - Inc-BW-C-30-M | ecosystem: Environmental > Terrestrial > Soil >...
CCTCGTGCGATTGAACCGTCTGGCTCAGATCAAGCGCCACGTCGAGGGAGGGTGGCTTTCCTTCAGAATCCTCCGCGCGGCGGGCTACCAGCGAGAACGGTTGCCGCTGGATCTGCAGTGGCACGTAGGCGGCATCCCATTGGCCGTCCTCGAAGAACAAGTTCTCCCCAGGTTGAAAGCCGAGCAGTGCGGAAGGCTCGAATCGACCCGTTTCCACGTTTTTGGTATAGAAGATCGGATAATTCGCCAAGAGTCGCGGAAATTCTCGCGGGATCACGTTCACCGCGTTGACTTCTGCGTTCTCGCGCGTCGGCCGCTTGGCGGCAATGCGAACATCGCGGTGAATCTGACTATTAAGAACTACGCGGTTGACCAATTTCGCCTCCTACGTCTGAAGATTATAGCGCTGATGCTTGCGTCTTCGTCAGCGCGCGACGCGGGAGCTAATCTCAAGTCGCGGTACAATGGGCGTCATTGCTTCACCGCGGGTACTCGAATATGCGTGTCGCGCCGAACAGAGCGGAGGAATGGGAAGATGTCGATGCGGCCCTTTTCAAGAACACCATAAGGACTCGTGACCGCCCGGCGGTATTGCGCGGCCTGGTGCGGGCTTGGCCGTCGACCAAGGCGGGTCTTGAATCGGCGCACTCGCTCACCGCCTATCTCAAGACATTCGACAGCGGCCACGCCGCGCCCTTGTTCGAAGGACCCGCAGCCATCAATGGGCGATTCTTCTACAACGATACGCTGGACGGATTCAACTTCGAGTCCAAACGCGCGTTGCTCGGCGAGGTGCTGCAGCGTCTTTGCCGGGAGCTGGACAATGCATCCGCACCGGCGCTCTACTCCGGTTCTGTGTCGCTACCGATATACTTTCCCGGCTTCTCCGACTCCAACAACGTCCGCGGCCTTGTTACCGCCGAGTCGGTACGCGAGTCGATCTGGATCGGAAATCGCACCTGCATTGCGGCGCATTTCGACCATATCGACAACCTCGCCTGTGTCGTGGGCGGGCGGCGCCGCTTCACCATGTTTCCGCCGGAGCAGATCGGAAATCTCTACGTCGGCCCGCTCGACCTGACACCCGCGGGTCAGCCGATCACCCTGGTTGATGTTCGCAATCCGGACTTTGAGCGCTTTCCGCGCTACAGCGAGGCGCTCAAGGTCGCCGAAGTGGCCGAGCTCGGCCCGGGCGACGCGGTCTACATTCCTGCACTGTGGTGGCACAATGTCGAGGCGCTCGATAATTTCAATGTCCTGGTCAACTATTGGTGGCGCGACGTCCCGGAGTACTTCGACACACCTTCGAACGCGTTGCTTCTCTGCCTGTTGACGGTGAAAAGCCTTCCGCCGTCGCAGCGACGCAGCTGGAAGGCCCTGTTCGACTACCTGATTTTCCAATCGCAAGGTCCGGCTCTAGAACATCTGCCGCCTGCCGCGCAGGGGCTCTTTGGTGAACTTACCGAAGCCAAGGCCGATCGGATTCGATCGATCCTGCTGAAGAACCTGAGCCGCAAGACTCCCTAGGCCTCGAAAGTTGAGACCGCCCCCCGGAAGGAGGCGGCCTCGCAGACTGCGTTACAGCACCACCCGAAAGCCGACCTGGTACCGGGCGAAGCCCTCGTTGGCAGCATAGAACTGGTTGGTGAAGCGGCCATACTGACGTGTCGAGGCTGAGGTCAGATTGATGCCGTCGAACAGAACGGAGAAGTGTTTGGTGATGTCGTAGCTCGCACTCATGTCGAGCTGGCCGTACGCCGCGGTGTAGACCGGCTCGCCGTTCTGGTCGGTCTGGTTCAATCCGGCCAGGAACGCGCCGCGATGGCTGTAGGCCACACGAGTCTGGAAGCCCCACCGCTCGAAGAATCCCACGACGTTGTAGGAACGGCTCAAACCCGGCAGCGCGAACTGGCTATTGATGGTCTCGGAGTTGAAAGGGGCACCACCGGTCGGAACCGACCAGTTGGCCTGCAAGCCGAAACCCGTATCCCAGAACAGGTGCTGCAACGAGATCTCAAATCCGTGGATGTCGGTCTTGTTGCCGTTGCTCGGTGTCGTGATATCCCAGATGACCAAGGGGTCGCCCGGCTGCCCCAGGAAGGGGCCGAGCGATCCGGTGTCGGCTTGGATCTGCGCATAGATGCTCTGCGCGGACACGCCTTTGCCCGCCGCCGTGAGCTCAGCAATGGCCTTCTGGGCGAGCGCACCCGCATTCGGATCCGTGATGCCGAACAACGGCCCCGTCGAGGTGGTCGAGGTCAGGAAGTTCGTGACGTGCTTGGTGAACCAATTGGCCGCCACGTAGCTGCCCTTGGAGTAGTACCACTCCGCGCCGAAATCGATGTTGTTCGACTCGTAGGGCAAAAGGCCCGGGTTGCCCTCGGTGGCGGTTCGTGAGCCCGGCTTCGGGGTGGCAGTCACAGAGGTGGTACCGATCATTTGGGTCAAATCAGAGCGGGCAATGGTCTTGCTGTAAGAGCCACGAAGTATCACACCCGGCACCACCTCCAAACTCAAATCGATGTTCGGCAGAAACTCGCGGTACGAACTCTTGACGTCGCTATAGGTCGCGTTGGCCGCATAGTTGGTGCTGAACTCCGTGGGATTGTTCCACGAGACCGACACCGGAACCTTTTGCAGGCTCTGCGCAGTGACAGTGCTCTTTTCATAGCGCAAGCCGACCAGGGCCTTGAAGGGCATGCCGTCAAAGGTGGTGGCAAAGTCCATCTGCACGAACGGCGCCGGCGTGTCTTCGCGGATGTGGTCGTCGTTGTTCGGCGACTTGTTCTGGGCAAAGGTATAGGCCGGGAAATTGCCGTCTCCCGCGACACCTTTCTCCGTCACCGGGATGATGGCCGGCAGGCTGAACGAATAGAAGTACGGGACCTGAATCCCGCAGCCGCCGCCCGAGAAACTCTTAACAATGCTGCAGCTCGACACCTTGGTGAAAAGATTCCCCGGGATCAAGCCTTGCTCCGCGGGGTTGTAGTAGCCCCAGGCGAAATTGCCGCTGTTGAAGGACTCGGCTTCCGTGGTCAAGCGCTTCAAATCAATGCCGGCCTTGATGCTCTTCAAGCCGCTGTCTGAATCGCTGTTCTTCCACTTGGCATCGAGCAGCACCTCCTCGACGGTGTTGTGGAAAACGGTGTTATTGGCCTGGCCGAACAGCGGTTCGATGGTGCCCGTGCCGAGATTGCTCATGGTGTAGGGCGGAGAGTAAATCCAAGAAGTGGTCGGAATCTGGTTGGCGGCGGCGGCAATGCCGGCACACGGGCTGCCCGCGCCAAACGCAGGACCCATGGTAAAGCACTTGAAGAGCGAAGCCTGCGGGATCTGCCCGACGATGCCGAAGTTGTTCGTGCCCAAGGCTCCGCCACCAGAATCGGCGGTGGAGTGATGCGCGTCGAGTTCGACTGCGATGTTGTCCGATGCCTGCCATTTTAAGTTGATCCCGGCAGACCCGTTCTGGTTCATGACTTCATCGTTGGTGGCGAAGTATGAGTCGTCGCTACCCGTGTCGATGAGGTTGGTCACGGTGCCATGCGGATCGATGACGGCGCTGATTGGGTTCGGACCATAGTCGAACCAGGCGCCAAAGGTGTGCGTCTGGGTCATGTCCTTGTAGAAGGTATAGGTATAGTCCGCGGTGGCGACCAGCGAATCGATCGGCTTGAACTGCAGCACGGCCTGGCCGTTGATGCGTTCGCGCTGGTGATCGATCACGCCCCATCCTTCATTGCGTGGCGCCCAGTTGTTGCCGTCAGGATTCGTGTTGGAGCTCGTGACCCGGGGATCGCCCGGAGCGAACTGGTTTTGCAGCCAGCCGTTGATGTTCGCGCTCTGCTCCTGGCTGTTGCGCTTGGAGTAGGACCCGTTGATCAGGAAACCAACCCGATCGTCGAAGAAGGTGTCGCTGAACAGGCCGGAGAAATCCGGCGTGACCTTGCTGTCAACTTTGGTCGACCTGTCGTAGTCGGCCTTGGCCGAAAACGTCGCCCGCATCCCATTGAAATCGAACGGCCGGGCCGTGGTGATGTTGATGGTCGAACCGATGCCGCCGCTCGGCACATCGGCGCGGCCGGTCTTGTACACCTCGATTCCCGAAATGCCGTCGGCCGAAAGATTTTCGAAATCGAAGGAACGGGAAGCATTGGCAGTGTTCGGCCCGATATTGGCCGGCATGGAGCGACCGTTCAAGGTCACCAAATTGAATTCCGGACCGAAGCCGCGCACCGTCACGCGCGAGCCTTCGTTGTTCACACGGTCGATGGTCACGCCGGGAATGCGCTGAATGGATTCGGCGAGGTTCGTGTCGGGAAACTTGCCGATGTCCTCGGCCGTAATGGCGTCGACAATCCCGCTCGAATCGCGCTTGATGGTCTCGTTGGTCACGAGAGATTGACGCAAGCCGGTGACGACGATCTCCTCGAGATTGTCCGCCGCGACGGTTGAATCGGCCGCCACCGCGCCTGAGCAGTACATCGCTATCAATACGGCGAGAGGCTTCATCGGAAACGTCGGCAGCGGATACCGGGCTTGCGTCGAGGCGCGCGAACGGCTGGACTTCTTCAAGGTACTCTCCCCTCCCGTTTTCGGGACCACGTTTTTCTGTGCCGACGTCGAGCGTCGATTCTATGCAAACGGTTTCTGAAACCGGTTGCAGGATTTATTCTGCGACTGTAAATTGCAAAATGCAAGGGGGCAAAATCCTTAAAACAATGGGCATTCGGCGCGCCGCGGCATTCCAAACCTTGACAGCGGCGGCTGCGCGGAAGCAGCATCCCTGCAACCGGTTGCAGATATATTACCGGAGCACTCGTCCTAAGGTCTGGGAGGGAGCGGGACATGAGTTGTACATTTCGACCGCCGGCGTGCGCATGACGCGCGGCGAACTCAATTTGATCCGCATTGCCTCAACGGTGGCGCTGGGCGGCTTTCTAGTCGGCTTCGATGCCACCGTTATTTCGGGCGCCGTGCCCTTCATTCGCGACTATTTCGACCTCGGCGGCACGGCCGGAAGCCTCAAACTCGGCTGGGCGGTGAGTTGTCTCGGTTGGGGCGCGATGGCCGGGAACCTTGCGGCCGGCCCCTTGAGCGACCGCTTTGGGCGCCGGAGCGTGCTGCTGATGACGGCGGTGCTGTTTCTCGCGTCCTCCTTGACGGCGGCATTGTCCACGCGCTTTCCGGTGTTCGTCGCGGCGCGAATCTGCGGGGGTCTCGCCGTCGGTGCAGCCATTCTCACGGCCCCGGTGTACATCGCAGAGATTGCTCCCGCTCGCAGCCGCGGCAGTCTGGTCTCCCTCAACCAGTTGATGATTGTCATCGGCATATCCGTCTCGTTTTTCTCCAATTACTTTTTGCTGTCGCTCGGCGCAAACAGCTGGCGATGGATGCTCGGCGTCCAGGCGGTACCTGCGACCCTCTACTTCGTGCTGTTGACGCTGGTGCCTGAGAGCCCGCGATGGCTCTTGGGCAAGGGCCGCGAAGCCGGCGCCCGCGCCGCGCTTGCAGCGGTTCACGGACTGGCCGCCGCTGCCCGTGAACTTGCAGTCATCCAGGAGACCCTCGCCGTGAAATCACGGCATTTCGGTATCCGCGAGCTGTTTACGGGCCGGCTCAAGCGGGTCATGATTTTTGGTCTCGGCATCGCGTTCTTCCAGCAAGCCACCGGCATCAATGCCATCTTTTATTACCTGCCTACCATCTTCGCCCAGTCGGGCGGCGAACTCTCGACGTCCTTCGCGCAGTCGGTACTCGTAGGACTGGTCAATGTCGGAATGACGTTTGTGGCCATTTGGCTGATCGACCGCTTGGGTCGAAAGCCGCTGTTGGTCATTGGACTTGTCGGCGCAACAGTGTCGCTTCTGACGATCAGCTGGGCGTTTCACGCCGCACAGGCGCCGCTCGGAGCCACCTCGCCGGTCAGTCACGCAACCGTGGTGTTGATTGCCATCATCACTTACGTCGCTTCCTTCGCGATCTCGTTGGGACCCGTGATGTGGGTGATGCTGTCGGAGATCTTTCCGAACGAAGAGCGGGCCGCGGCGATTTCAGTGGTCGGATTTTGGAACTCCTTGGTGAGCGCCAGCGTCACGCTGATCTTCCCCACGGAGCTTGCCGCGTGGGGCCCGGCGGGAACTTTTCTCGGCTACGGATTGCTCGCCGCCGCCGGCCTCCTGTTCGTCGTGATGCTGGCACCGGAGACCAAGGGAAAGACGCTCGAGGAATTGGAAGGGATTCTCACACGGCCAAAGCCGGCGCTCGGCTCCTGAACACAGGCGACATGCAAATGAGTGGCATCGGGAAATTCAGACACCGGACGGCGAGATGAAATCAAGACTTTCTTCGGCTCCGACACCGGGCAAGAGCGGCCCTCGGCCGCGGCAATCGGCCACATTGAGAATGGTGGCCCGCGAGGCCGGCGTCTCGGCAAGCACCGTGTCGCGGATCATCAATGGCACTGTGAATGTGAGCCATGGCCTGAAAGCTGCCGTCGAGGCAGCCATCGTAAAGTTCGACTTTCGCCCCAATGCCGCGGCGCGGGGCCTCGCCCTCGGCAAGACATCGACCATCGGCGTCGTCGCGCAGGCGATTGACAGCCCGTTCTATGGTGAAGGCCTGAGGGGAATCGAGGCTTTCCTGCGCCCGCGTGGCTACGTGCCGCTTTTCATGAGCGGCAATTGGCACGAAGAGGACGAAGAACGATGCATGCGCGAGTTCATCGCGCGTGGCGTCGACGGAATCATCGTCTTTGCCGGGCGCCTCAGCGATGCAAAGCTGAAGAGTTATGCCAAGGAAGTCGCCATCGTGGTCACAGGCCGCAGTTTGCGGGCGCCAGGCCTGTTCAGCCTGCAAATTGACGATCGCCATGGCGCGATGCTGGCCGTGCGGCATCTGACCGAGATTGGGCACCGCAAGATCGCCTTCATCACCGGGTCCGAAAATCATCCCGACGCGATCGAAAGGTTTGAGGGATACAAGATGGCGCTCAAAGACGCCGCAATTGATTTCGATCCGAGGCTGGTGGCCGTCGGCGATTGGCACGAGGAAGGCGGGTTGCGCGCGACGATCGAGCTGCTCGGCTCGCCCACCAAATTCACCGCGCTTTTTTGCGTGAACGACCAGACTGCCTATGGCGCCTGCCTCGCCCTTTACCGCAAGGGGCTCTCGGTGCCGGGCGACGTGTCCGTGATCGGGTTCGACGACTTGCCCTCGTCTGCATACCGGCTTCCGCCGCTGACCAGCGTGCGCCAATCCATCGGTGAACTCGGCGATCGATCGGCGCAAGCCATTCTTCAGCTCATTGACGGAAATCGACCGCGTTTCGCCCCTCCTCCCGTCGAGCTCGTATTGCGTGAGTCAACGGATCGCAGCGGGCGGCGCGGACGTAACTAAATCGACTGTGAGCAGGTTTGATATCTCCAACTGATATGACGAAAGCTGTACATGAACCACCGTAAATCCATCGATGAACTCTCCAATCGCTTCCCAACGACTTTCGTATGGGGAGTTGCCAGCAGTGCATTTCAAATCGAGGGTGCCTCGACCGCCGACGGCAAGGGCCCTTCCATTTGGGATGAGTTCTGCGGTCTTCCCGGCGTCATCGCAGATGGTTCCGACGGCAGGATCGCGTGCGATCATTACAATCGACTCGAGTCGGACCTCGACTTGATCGCCGCGCTCGGCGTTGGGGCGTATCGCTTCTCGATCTCCTGGCCGCGAATCCAGCCGACAGGATCCGGCGACGTGGTCGTACCCGGCATCGATTTCTATAACCGCCTGATCGACGGGCTGCTCGAGCGCGACATCGAACCCTTCGCGACGCTCTACCACTGGGACCTGCCCGCCACGCTGCAGCGCAAGCACAATGGCTGGGCGGACCGGGACACGGCCCACCGATTTGCGGAATACGCGGCAGTGGTGGCGGAGCGGCTCGGCGATCGCGTGCGTTCGTTCGCAACCCATAACGAACCGTGGGTTACGGCGACGCTTGGCTACGAGACGGGACATTTTGCGCCGGGCATCAAGGATCGAGCCATGGCCATGCAGGCGTCGCACCACTTACTGTTGAGCCACGGGCTGGCCGCCAAGGCGATGCGCAGCGCGCGCAGCAATCTCGACGTCGGCATCGTCCTCAATCTCTCGCCGGTCTATTCGGCAAGCGACTCGCCGGCCGATAGGAATCTCGCCGCGCGCGAGGATGGCCTGCTGGTCCGCTGGTACATGGACGCCTTGCTGCGCGGCAAGTATCCCGCGGATATTCTGGAATATCTCGCGGCGGATGCGCCTCGCGTCAAAGATGGTGACGCGCAATTGATTGCTGAACCGCTCGACTTTCTCGGCGTGAATTACTACTACCCGATCGTTGCGACGGCGGGACGCCCATTTTCTCCCGCCCGCGAAGGCGTCCCCGTCACGGATATGGGTTGGGAAGTGGCGCCGGCGAAGTTTACCGACCTGCTGTTGCGCCTGGATCGCGACTACGACCTGCCGCCCCTGTTCATTACCGAAAATGGTGCAGCCTATCCGGATTTGGTCATTGACGGCGGCGTCAGGGATGAGGAACGGCGTGCCTATATCGAGACTCACATACGGGCCATCGCGGACGCCATCGATCAGGGCGTGGATGTGCGCGGCTACTTCGTGTGGTCGCTGCTCGACAACTTCGAGTGGGCTGCCGGATACAGCAAACGCTTTGGGATCTACTATGTCGACTATCTGACGCAGGCACGCACTTTGAAGCGCAGCGGGTTTTGGTACAAAGATTTGGCCGCGGCATTCAATCGAGCGCACCGAGGCGCGGCGGCAACGTGAGTTCACGTTTACTGGCCGGTCTCACCCTCGCCGTCATCGCTCACGGAACGTGCGTATCGCAGCAAACCACGACGCCGTCACGGCCGTGGATGAACGCGTCGCTGTCGCCTGACCAGCGCGCCGAAATGGTCATGCAGCAGCTGACGCTCGATGAGAAGATTCAGCTGGTGCATGGTATTGGTTGGGGGCCTTTGGTCCCCGGCAGTCCGGTTCCACCCGACAACAACGGCGGCGCCGGAGAGATCATGGGTATACCGCGTCTGGGAATACCTTCTCTGCAGCAAGCGGACTCGGCCGTTGGTATTCGAATGGCCGCGCCGCAAAGCCGCTACGCGACATTGCTGCCGTCAGTGTTGGCGGCCGCATCTTCCTGGGATACGGAGGCTGCGCATCTGTATGGAGACGTCATCGGACGTGAACTGCGGGCGCAAGGCTACAATCAATCGATCGGCGGCGGCGCAAATCTTGCGCGTGACCCGCGAAATGGCCGGCTGTTCGAGTACCCCGGCGAAGATCCGCTGCTTGCCGGCGTGATGGTGGGTCACGTCATCCGCGGTGTCCAAGACAACCACATCATGGGCGACATCAAACACTTCGCTTTGAATGATCAAGAGACCGGCCGCACCGTTGTCGATGCCCGCGTTTCAAAAAAGGCCGCGCGTGAGAGCGATCTGTTGGCGTTCGAACTGGGGATCCGCATAGGACAACCCTCATCCGTCATGTGCAGCTATAACAAAGTGATGGGAGATTGGGCGTGTGAGAACGATTGGTTGCTCAATCGCGTGCTGAAAGGCGCCTGGCACTTTCCCGGCTTCGTCGTTTCCGATTGGGACGGCACGCACTCCACCGCCAAGGCGGCGAACGCAGGACTCGACGTGCAGATGCCGGGCGAGGAGTACTTCGGTGAAGCACTCAAGCAGGCGGTCGCCTCTGCGCGGGTTCCCCTGAGCCGCCTCGATGACATGGTGCGCCGACTGCTGCGCTCAATGTTCACGGCCGGCGTCATCGATCACCCGCCGACTCCGCGCACTGTCGTCGATCCCTTTCGAGGCCGGGAAGATGCGCAGCATATCGCCGAGGAAAGCATCGTTTTACTGAAGAATGACGGCACCCTGCCGTTGAGCCCCAACGCTACGCATTCCATTGCAGTGATTGGCGCGCACGCCGACGTCGGCGTCATGTCCGGGGGAGGCTCGGCGCAGGTCGATGCGCCGGGCGGAAATGCCATCAGCACCGCGACCCCGACCAAGTGGGGCGAGGCGGTTTATTTTCCGTCCTCTCCGCTGCGTTACATTCGAGAGCACGCGCCGCGAGCCGTGGTGAAATTTGATGCCGGCACCAGCGCCTCCTCGGCGGCGGCACTCGCAAAGTCCGCGGATATCGCCGTTGTGTTCGCCGACCAATACATGAGCGAGGGAGGCGACGCCCCGTCGCTGTCCTTGCCGGACAATCAGAACGAGCTCATTTCGGCAGTGGCGGCCGCCAATCCGCACACGGTGGTGGTGCTGATCACGGGCAACCCCGTGACGATGCCGTGGATCGATCATGTCGCCGGCGTGATGGAGGCCTGGTATCCCGGAATTGCCGGTGCACAGGCGATTTCGAACCTCATCTTCGGAGATGTCGTCCCTTCCGGAAAGCTGCCGATCTCTTTCGCAAAGTCGGCGGAGGATCTGCCTCACCGTTGCATTTTTGGGATCGATTGCTCGCATGCCATCGGCAGTTCGCCGCAGCACTGGGTGCCTGACGATGCGAAGCGACCGAGCTTTGTCGCCGATTACGACGAGGGAGTGCGCTTCGGTTACAAATGGTATGACTCCGAAAACAAGGAGCCGCTGTTCCCGTTCGGCTTTGGTCTGTCATACACAAAATTCAAGTACAGCGGATTGCAGGTCGACCGCGCGGCGAAAACCGTGACTTTCACGATTGAAAATGCCGGGGGTCTTGCAGCAACGGAGATTGCGGAAGTCTACGTCGAGCTCCCCAAAGCCAGCGGAGAGCATTTCCGCCGGCTGGCTGCTTGGCAGCGGGTGCCGCTGAATTCGGGCCAAAGAAAGCTCATCACGGCCGCTCTCGAGCCCCTGGCGATGGCCACGTTCAACGAGCAGAAAGATGCATGGACGTGGGCATCAGGCGAATACACGGTATTCGTCGGCGGGTCTTCGCGTGATTTGCCGTTACGAGCGCGCGTCGCTCTTTATTGATCGAACCCTGCGGCAACGAGATCTGTAGCTCACTTCAGTCCGAGCGCCTGGCGCAGCTGCGGCGCTGTCATGAGGCGCGTGTACACCGGCGTACCGACGTCGAACTCGTGCGCGCGCGATAGAGGACCCACCACCACGGGCTCAAAGCCGGCGTCCCTCACCAGCCGCTGCGCGACGGCGAGCGCCTCCGGGTCGTCCCCGGCCAGCGGGATCGCAATCGGCTGCCCGGTGCGGTGCGCCTTGCTTGCCAGATCGTCGGAATTGATCGCGTTGAACGCGCGCACCAGCCGCACCCCGGGCAAGTAACGCGGCGAGGCCACCCCCGTGCCGACGCGCCGCGCCTCCAGCGCCATGTCGCCGTCGCGTTGCGGATAGGGGTTTCCGGTATCGAGCACGATCTTGCCGGCGAGCTCCGCCTTGAGGTCCCGGCCGATCTGCGGCAGGGCGCCGTACGGCACCGACACCAACACCACATCGCCAAACAGCGCCGCCTCGCGTGGCGTGCCGACCGTGGCCTTCGGCCCCAGCGATTGCGCCAACGGGCGCAACTCCTCGGGATGGCGCGAGGAGATCAGCACCTCGTGTCCCGCCGCGACCCACAATCTGGCGAGCGTACCGCCGATGTGACCGGCGCCTATGATGCCGATCTTTAGCGGGGCACTACCCGCCGGCGCCGCCCCGGCTCCCGCAGCCCCCGCGGCCGCAGCAGCCCCCGCGGCCGCCAACGCCACCGCCACCGCCGCCACAGCAGCGAGGCCCTTTGAAAAGATTTTTCGTAGGTTCATGATGAAAACTCCACCGCCAATGCCGAGCCGGGGTTGTTGGTATCGATGACTTCAGTGCCGTGCGAGCAAGCACTTAAGGATAAACCCGGCATTCCGGGAAAACCAATCGCGTCTGCCGTAGCGCAAGCCCAAGGCCCGCTGTCGAATCCTTCGTTGCTGTATCGTCGTAGCCTAGACGGGTCGCCCTTAAGACCCACCAACGGAGACGGACGA